>Ga0123353_10002221_pt1 | contig 24044 bp, 25 predicted proteins | sample TergutLab28metaG_3_FD_92763 | JGI IMG/M metagenome (GOLD analysis project Ga0123353, IMG submission 92763) | Labiotermes labralis P3 segment gut microbial communities from Petit-Saut dam, French Guiana - Lab288 P3 | ecosystem: Host-associated > Arthropoda: Insects > Digestive system > Gut ... | reverse complement strand
TACGGTGCTGGTGACCGGAATCGAACCGGTACGAGGTTGCCCTCACGGGATTTTAAGTCCCGGGCGTCTACCTGTTCCGCCACACCAGCATATATACGAAAAGAAATTATCATCGAATAATATTTGTGTGGATCATGTGAATACCTGACGATTATATATTGACAGATACAGCTTTGTCAAGGATAGGATAATGCCCGGGCAGGGATATCACGGACGCCACATGCTTACTACCACGCGAATTATCCCGAAAAAACCAAACGACAAAATCGTACTAAAACACTTGACAAATCGTCGGGCTTGATTATAATGGAAAACAGATAAACCGTTGACCGGGAGTGAGTAGCCGGCGATTATACCGATTTAGCGAGCCGCTGATGGTGGGAATGTGGCACGGTAGCAATGGTGAATGGACCCGGGAGGGCAAACAGAAAGGTCACCTGAGACCAAGTATGTGAGACGGAGGAAGCTCTTCGTTAACAAAAGCCGGCGTATGAATGTACGCGATGAGTGGGCGCTTTTTGCGCCAAGCCGGGTGGCACCGCAGGAGTTATATACTCTTGTCCCTGCAATTATCAGTTGTAGAGACAGGAGTTTTATTATTGCTCCGGAAACGGAGTCAAAGATAAAAAAACCAACTCTCTGTCTCAGAAGGGCCGGTTCGGACAACGGACCCAATGAAAGGAGAAAGAAAAATGTCAGAGAAAAGAATACCCTACAAGATCTATCTCACCGAAGAAGAGATACCGCGGGCATGGTACAATATCCGCGCCGATATGAAGACGGATCATCGGCCGATCCTCCATCCCGGTACACACAAGCCTATGACGCCTGAGGAACTTATGCCGGTGTTCTGCGAGGAGCTTGTCAAGCAGGAACTCAACGACACGGACAGATTTATAGAAATACCCGAACCCATACGGGATTTCTACAAGATGTACAGACCGTCTCCGCTGGTACGCGCCTATTGTCTTGAGGAAGCTCTGAAGACTCCCGCAAAAATCTACTACAAGTACGAAGGCGGGAACACATCGGGCAGCCACAAGCTCAACTCGGCGATAGCGCAAGCCTTTTATGCAAAGCAGCAAGGGCTCAAAGGCGTGACGACAGAAACCGGGGCAGGGCAGTGGGGTACCGCTCTTTCAATGGCATGCGGGTATTTCGGGCTTGATCTGAAAGTGTTCATGGTCAAGATATCCGCGATGCAAAAACCATACCGCAAGACAGTAATGGAGACTTTCAACGCAAAAGTCACACCATCACCATCGGATACAACAGAAATTGGCAGGAAAATCCTGGCAAACGACCCGGATACAGGGGGAAGCCTTGGCTGCGCCATATCAGAAGCTGTAGAATCCGCCATTACTACCGACGGATACAGGTACGTCCTCGGGAGCGTCCTCAATCAGGTGCTGCTGCACCAGACGGTCATAGGGCTCGAAACAATGAAAGCGTTTGAAAAGATAGGCGATTACCCTGATATAATTATCGGCTGCGCGGGTGGGGGATCAAATCTGGGAGGACTTATGGCGCCGTTTATGGCGGATAAGCTTGCGGGTAAAAAAGCGCCCTGCTTCATCGCGGTCGAGCCTGCTTCATGCCCGTCATTGACACGCGGTAAGTTTGCGTACGATTTCTGCGACACAGGGATGGTGACGCCGCTCGCAAAGATGTATACACTCGGCGCGACGTTCATTCCTTCCTCTAATCATGCGGGGGGGTTAAGGTACCACGGTATGAGCCCGATCCTCTCGCAACTGTACCATGACGGGTACATTGACGAGGCGAGATCTGCCGCACAGACAGAAGTATTCGAAGCCGCGACGTTGTTTGCGAGGGTCGAAGGAAACCTGCCAGCGCCCGAATCCTCGCACGCGATCCGTGCCGCTATCGACGAAGCGCTAAAATGTAAAGAAACAGGCGAAGAGAAGACGATACTCTTCGGCCTGTCCGGAACAGGATATTTTGATTTAGGCGCTTACATGTTATATAACTCCGGTTCGATGACCGACTATATCCCAACTGATGAAGATCTCGAAAAAGGGTTTTCAGCAATTCCGCAAGTCGATTGATCAAGGATGAATAGATAAGAGTAGAGTAGAGTATGGGGAGCCGAGTCACTGTTTGCGCATCGCTCTCCACGCTCTACTCTCCATACTCAAATAATCTACCTCTGATTAAACATCGATCCCCAGGCTTGTCATAAGCTTCTCGAGCGACGGCATATCCGGCAACAGGAGTACATTTGCCCTGGCCTTCTTGCCACCGATCTCCAGCTCGTTTTGTATCAGCAGGAGCGTATCGCTCATCTTAGCAAAATAAATCGACGGCACGCTCATTATTGAACCAAGCATATCGAGCGCGGCTTCCGGAGGCGAGATGTCGATCAACAGGCCTGTCATTTCGGCGATCGCGGTGACAAACGACGCCGACATTATATTCGAAACCTCATTGATCACCGAGTATCCCATCTCGTCGATTTCTTCATGGCTCTTAATATCCGTGAACATCAGCATATTGACTAAATTGCATACTACTTCAATAGGTAGAAGGAACATCATCATTCCGTTGACACCGCCCGAAAGCATAAGCAATGTACCTACCATAATACATTCCGCGCCTCCGAGTACTTCGTAGGCCTCATTGAAGCCTTTGATCCCGATATCAGGAATTGAGATATTGACCATTTGCCCCAGCATCTGGGACAATGATGATGCCGCGTTTCCGGAACCGATGTTGGCTAATTCCCTCAAAACATCGATATGCGTCTCATTCATGTCGCTAAATGATTTCAGACCCATAATTATACTCATTCCCCTCATAGTTAAGTAAGCGGATTATATAGAATCACATAACTTCACTTTGTTTCGCTGAATATTCTATCACAGCAAATAGACACTTTCAAGTAAAAACGTCATCAAAATGTTGCATTAGTCCGCTGTGTTGTTTATACTGTATGCAGCTACCGGGTACTTTGGGGGCGAGACATATGGGACACACTTTATATATAGTCGTACCGTGTTATAACGAAGAAGATGTTTTACGTGAAACAGCGAAACGGCTTTCTGAAAGGATGGCGGCGCTTTCAGGCGAGATGCGGATTTCTTCAAACAGCAAGATTGTGTTTGTTGACGATGGCTCGCGTGATGATACGTGGGATATAATCGGGAAGCTGTGCGCAAGCGACGAGGTTTTTGCCGGCATAAGGCTCAGCCGCAACCGTGGCCACCAGTATGCGTTATTGGCAGGTCTTATGACAGTATGCGAAGAAGCTGATTTTGTTATATCAATAGACGCGGATCTCCAGGACGACATAGATGCTATTGATAGGATGATAGATGAGTATCTGGGTGGCTGCGATATCGTTTACGGTGTGAGATGCAATCGCGAGAAAGACAGCTTTTTCAAACGGTTCACAGCCGAAGGGTTCTATAGTCTGCTGCGAAGGCTCGGGTGCGACATCGTGTTCAATCATGCGGATTACCGTTTGATGAGTTCGCGCGCGCTTGCGGCGTTGTCTGAATACCATGAGCAGAACTTATTTTTACGGGGCATCGTACCGTTGATCGGGTATAAAACGTCGATCGTAGAATACAGCCGGAACGTACGATTGGCAGGGGAGAGCAAATACCCGCTTAAGAGAATGCTCTCACTCGCTTTCGACGGCTTGATCTCGCTGAGTCTTCGCCCACTGCGGCTCGTGACTGCCGCGGGCATAGTTATGCTCACCGCGGCTATGGCTTTGCTGATATACTCTATCGTAATGGTTTTCCGCGGACACACCATGCTGGACTGGAAAATAACAACATTGTCGATTTGGGGCGTTGGCGGCATCGTCACATTGTCACTCGGTATCGTGGGCGAGTATGTTGGCAGGACGTTTATTGAGGTCAAGCATCGCCCGAGATATATCATTGACAGCACAATAGGACTCGAGCAATCTGATGATCCTGGTGACTAATGCGGGCTGAACGCACAAGAAAAACGAGTTATTGTGTTGTGGGATGAGACCCGCATTGGTAACTTTCGGAGGTAAGAGTTGGGCGAAGCGGATTATAATGCTAAGGCCGTCATGGAGATGTTGAGCGGGAGTGGGTTCAAATTTCTGAAGTCGATGGGGCAGAGTTTTCTTATTGATAAGAACATACCGGAAAAGATTGTCAGACTCTCTGGTTTAGACCGTTCTTGCGGAGTGCTGGAGGTCGGGCCGGGCTCCGGGATACTGACGGCAGAACTTTGCAAATACGCGGGGCGCGTAACATCTGTTGAGCTTGACAACAGGTTACTGCCAATACTATATGATTCGCTCAGTGCTTACTCAAATGTTGATATCGTTCATGGGGATATATTAAAGCTGGATATCAGGCAGCTTCTCTCTGAGAATATGCCGGGTATGATATATCATGTCTGCGCTAATCTGCCATATAACATAACGACACCGGCGCTTACCTCGCTTATCAGTTCCGGTGTGTTTGAGACTATTACCGTCATGGTGCAAAGGGAAGTCGCAAAACGAATATGCGCTTCACCCGGCAGCCCGAGTTATGGCGCGTTTACGGTGTTCGTGAACTACTACTCACAACCAGAAACACTTTTCGATGTACCGCCGGAGTGCTTCATGCCGCGTCCAAAGGTTTATTCATCTGTTGTAAGGATTTCGTTATGCAAGGAAAAGCGATTCGACCAACGGAATGAAGCGTTTTTTTTCCGTGTTGTGCGCGCTGCGTTCGGGCAGCGGAGAAAAACACTCGTGAACGCGCTGTTTAGTGTGTTCGGAAACACCCTTACAAAATCGGATATAGAAGGAATCGTACGCGAATGCGGATTTGACCCGCGAACGCGGGGCGAAACACTGAGTATTGATGAGTTTGCGCGACTGTCCATGTACTTCAATTGACGGGAAACCCATGCCCGTATTGACGAAGGAGTAAGCTATTGAATCGAGTTACCGCGATAATTCTGACCTTTTTCATGCTGTTGCTGCTTTTAGGCGGATGCACTCAATCAGGAGAACCCGATAACGGCAAAACCAGTATCGTTTGTACCATTTTCCCTGTATATGACTGGACGCGGCAGATCCTTGGCGACGAAACCGGCGACATGGAATTGTCACTTCTGCTAAGCAGCAGAATCGATTTGCACAACTACCAGCCATCTGTCACTGACATAGTTAAACTATCCTCCTGCGACTTATTTGTATATGTGGGAGGTGAGTCCGACCGGTGGGTGGATAATGCTATCAGGGATGCCCTGAACCCGGATATGCTGGTTATTGATCTGTTGCAAGTCCTTGGAGACGCGGCAAAGACTGAGGTAATCACGGAGGAAATGGATGGGCAGCATGTACACGGCGATGGCGCAGGGAGTAGTGGAGAGCATGGAGAAGAGATTGATTTTGACGAGCATGTATGGCTGTCACTAAATAACGCGCGGGTTTTTTGCATAGCGATTGCTGACGCGCTTTCATTGCTGGACGCTGATAACGCTGATACTTACCAACGCAACCTGGCAGCATACGTCGCCCGGTTATCGGCATTGGAAAACGCCTATCGGGAAGCGGTGAATGCGGCTCAAGTGAAAACGCTCCTGGTTTGCGACAGATTTCCTTTCCGCTACCTTGTCGACGATTATGGAATTGACTACTACGCCGCTTTTCCCGGGTGCTCCGCCGAGTCGGAAGCCAGTTTTGAAACTATTATTACCCTGGCGAGAAAGGTTGACGAGTTGGAACTAAAAAACCTCATAGTGACAGAAAGCGCTGATAGGTCAATAGCGGAGACCATAATTAGCAGTACGAGAGAGAAGAACCAGAGAATCCTTGTAATGGATTCCATGCAATCAGTGACATCAAACGATGCGCTAAGCGGGCTAACATACCTGTCCATGATGGAGAGTAACTTGAGCATTCTGAAAGAAGCTTTAAAAAGCTGAGGAGACAACATATGCCGCAACTGACATGCAGTAACTTAACGCTTGGGTATGAAGGCGAAATAGTGATTTCAAATCTCTCATTCACCGTTAACGCAGGGGATTACTTGTGTATTGTCGGGGAGAACGGTTCCGGTAAAAGTACTCTGATGAAAACCATATTAAGACTTAAAGCGCCAATGTCCGGGCAAATATTGACGGGCGATGGCCTTGAACCTGACGAGATCGGCTATCTTCCCCAGCAGACCGTGGTGCAAAAGGATTTTCCTGCCTCAGTGAGGGAGATCGTCCGCTCCGGCTGCCTGAACCGCTGTGGCCTGCGCCCGTTCTACAACAGGGCGGAGAAGCAAATGGCGGAAGATAACATGCGAAAGCTCGGGATCACCTCCCTCGCAAGGAGATGCTACCGGGACCTGTCCGACGGCCAGCAGCATAGAGCTCTCCTGGCAAGGGCGTTATGTTCAACCCGCAAGATCCTGTTGCTCGACGAACCGGCAGCCGGCCTCGATCCCATAGTGACGATCGATATGTATGATGTGATAGAGACATTGAACAAGGAAGGAATAACTGTTATAATGATCTCCCACGATATTACCGCCGCTGTAAAGTACGCGTCACACATACTGCATATCGGGGCCAATTCTATTTTATTTTTCGGGACAAAAGACGATTATCTTCAGAGCGAGGCAGGGCGCTCCATATGCAGTTGTAAGAGGTGATCAGGTTCGATGGAGAACATAGGCAAACTAATATCGTATTTTGAATACCCCTTCGTTCGCTACGCGTTTGTTGTCGGCGTCCTTATCGCGCTGTGCTCATCGCTCCTTGGCGTAACGCTGGTGCTTAAGCGGTTTTCTTTTATCGGTGATGGTTTATCACATGTCGCGTTTGGCGCTATGGCGATCTCAACCGCTTTGAGTCTGACTAGTGATTTTCTGCTGGTTATGCCGATAACAATAGCTTGTGCCATTTTGCTGCTGCGTACAGGTCAAAACGCTAAGATAAAGGGCGATGCCGCTATTGCGATGATATCCGTCGGCACGTTGGCTATCGGTTATCTGATCGTGAATCTGTTCGCGAAGTCCGCGAATCTTTCCGGAGATGTCTGCGCCACGCTATTCGGGTCTACTTCGTTCGTGACGTTATCGCGCGCTGAGGTTTGGCTCAGCGCGGTCATGTCGATTCTGGTGATTTCAGTGTTTCTACTGTTTTATAACAAAATATTTTCCATCACCTTTGACGAGGATTTTTCATCCGCGACCGGGATCAAGGTAAGGGTATACAACCTGATCCTCGCAATTGTCATCGCGGTGGTCATCGTGCTGGCAATGAACCTTGTCGGCGCGCTTCTGACATCAGCGTTGGTGATATTTCCCGCGTTATCCGCAATGAGGGTATTCAAGAGTTTCAAAGCCGTGACAATATGTTCCGTGATCGTATCGGTAATTTGTGCCGTCATTGGCATAATGATATCAATCCTTGCGGTGGCGCCCGTAGGATCTACCATTGTAGGCGTACATATTGTGGGTTTTATTGTTTTCAGCACGGCCGGGCTGGTTAAGAGGAGAGCTTAGACTCTTTCTCATATAAAGCTGCGCATCTTGCCTTGTGTTTTTGACGCCATGTTGTTGAGCGGAGTCATGAAAGGCAGCGTGCGCGATTATTTTTTATGCCTTTTTTCTGAAATTAATACAAATATGATACAATTGTATGATATAGAATTGTTGTAGCAGAGGTAACGTCTGGCATTGAAAACAGTTGACAAATCTTGGAAGATACTGTATGATTTCCCAGACTGATGAAAACGCTAAAGGGTGGTTTTTATGAGTATTGTTTCAGAAGTTAAATGCGCAAGGTGCGATCGCAGGTATTCGGGCGTTCGCAGCAGGTGCCCGTACTGCGGAGCAAGGAGGATCGGGCGCGGTAAGTATTCGGAGGAACCTGATAACTCGAAAGGGAAAATGCTCATAGGTGTGATGATCATGGGCGTACTTGTTGTTGCGGTAGGCGTACTGTTATTCACAGCGCCCAAACCTCAACCCGAGCCAGAGACACCCCCCGAGTCATCGGAACCGACTGGAGGCATACCCGATGATGAGGCCAATATAAGCGTCACAGGGATTATCCCCGTCATGCCTTCTCCGGATGATGACGAAGAATCTGATGACCTTGACGTACCTCCAGCGCCCACGGTCCAATCGGTAATGATTACTTACGGGGGTAAGGAGAACAACGACTTTTCCGCTAATGTAGGGGATAAAGTCACGCTTAAGGCGAAAATTGAACCCCTGGGAGTAGAAGAGACAGTGTTATGGTCGAGCAGCGACCCAAGTATTTTTGAAGTCGTTGCCACCAATGCGGAAGGAACACAGGCGGTGGTCACGGGTATAGGCAAAGGAAACGGGGTAGTGACTGTTTCCGTTGGCGGTGTTGAGGACACTTGTATCGTAAGGATCAGAGAAAAGTAATTCGTTTTTTTTGGCACAACACATTGCATAGCAGTAGATTCTACGGGCTTATGACGGCTGGCTGGAAGAGCCGCGGAACGAACTGTGTTAGCATGAAAGGATTTGTATCATGAGCATTAAATCTACAGGTATTGTGAGAAAAGTTGACGAGTTAGGCCGGATCGTTCTCCCGATCGAGCTGCGTAGGACTTTAGGTATCGCGGAAAGAGATACTATGGAGATTTTTGTTGATGGCAGCGCCATAGTGCTAAAGAAATATGAACCGGAACCAGTCAGGTCCGGCAAGGGCAAGAAATACATCTGCGACATTTGCAAAAGGGAAATTGAAAATAAATAGGAGTACATGCTATTTTACTCCGCGCCGATATATCGCCCGGACTTCAGGAGAATCGCTTCCATCGTCGTTTGTGAGTATCAAAGGAGCTTCGATTTTTAGTGAAGGTTTACCGCCGCGACGGCTTTCTATGAGCACAAGGCTCGGTGGCGATGTGCGTTTATGATGAGCGAACCTCATCCGTTTCGGTTCGAACCCGCAGATGGCGAGTTCTCGAAATATCTCGGCGAGGCGTTCAGGTTTGTGGACGAGAACGAATGACCCGCCCCATCGCGTGAGGTAGCCGGCAGCTTGGCATATATCGTCTAGTGTACACAGTTCTTCGGCTCTCGCGTTCTTGATTTCAGCATTCGCCGATAACATTCCGCTCCCGCATGAATAATATGGAGGATTTGAAACCGCGAGATCATAATAGCCGGCGCTAAATAGTTCACGATGTCGTCGAATATCATTTTCGACGACATTTATTCGCTGTGCAAGACCGCAAAGCTTTGCGTTATCCATCGCCAGAGATGCCGCGCGGTGCTGTATTTCAACGCCGTCTATCGTTAGCCCGGGATCGTCCCATGCCAGAATGATCGAGATAATACCTGCGCCGCATCCGAGATCGACAGCACGCTTCTTCCGCGTCAATTGGGAGCCTTTAACGAAATGCGCGAGAAGCACCGAGTCTGTACCGAGCCGGAAAACACCAGCCTCGTCCTTGAATTGTGGACCGCCCGGCCATAGCTCATCTATCATATTACACATTATCTTACACACCTCAGAGAAAAGTGAATCATTACCGTGATTGATTCTGATGCCTGCGAGTCCCGGACTCGTTTCGCTTGCCAGCGGGAGGGCGGGGTACGCTCCGGCAAGATGCAAGGGGTATAAAAAACTGCCGTCCTCAGGAGACGGCAGTTTTTTACTGATCTCTACTCCGCGGAAATCGCGTCTACCGGGCAGACTCCCGAACAGGCGCCGCAGTCTATGCATGTGTCCGCATTGATTTCGTACTGCGTATCGCCCGCGGTTATTGCTTCAACCGGGCAGTCACTTGTACACGCTCCGCAGGATATGCATTCACTGCTGATCTTATATGCCATGATGATTACCTCCATAAAATGAATCAATGTAGATTATTACGCGCGTTTTGCCAATAACCATGTATCCCGCCTTTTCGCTGAGGGGCGCGAATGATTGTTACCGACACAAGACGTATTTTACCATGTTACCGGTAAAAAGCAATAGGAAAAAATCAAAAACCCGTGTCATCCTTCCAATTCATCGTGTAACCAATCCGCCCAATGTCCGAACGGTAGTGCGCGGCGGTGAAATCGATGCACCGGACACCCTTGTATGCCAGGTCGGAAGCCTTGAGCAAGGTTTTACCGACTGCTGTGATGCCGAGTACACGCCCGCCGCTTGTGACAAAACCGGAACCAGAACGTTTCGTGCCCGCATGGAATATGGTGACGCCATCAGGTACATTCTCGAACCCGGTTATCTTGTATCCGGTACGATAATTGCCGGGGTAGCCGCCGCTTGCTATTACGACGCAACAAGCATACTCATCTTCCCACTCAAGTGATACCTCATGCAAGCGTTCATCGACAACGGCTTCCAGAATATCAAGTAAATCTGTTTTCAGCAGCATCAGTATAGGTTGGGTCTCCGGATCACCGAATCTCGCATTGTACTCAACTACTTTCGGACCTTTCGGCGTGAGCATAAGCCCGAAGTATATAATGCCCTTGAACAGCCGGCCTTCGGCGTTCATCGCGTCTACAGTTGGACGGAAAATCGTCTCCATGCATATGTCCGCGATCTCAGGAGTGTAGTTCGGATTGGGACAAAAAGCGCCCATACCCCCGGTGTTAGGTCCTTGATTGCCTGTATAGGCACGTTTATGATCCTGGGAAGAAATCATTGGAAGAATTGTCTTTCCGTCGGTAAACGCAAGGACGGTGACCTCAGTACCGGTCATGAACTCTTCGATTACGACGCGGCTGCCGCTTTCGCCAAATCTCATATCCTGCATCATGGAATCGACAGCCATTTCCGCGGACTCGATGCTCATAGATACTATGACTCCTTTGCCGCGCGTGAGGCCGTCTGCCTTCACGACTATCGGCGCGCCCATTTCGCGGATATGTGCCTTAGCCGCGAACTTATCAGAAAACACCGCGAAGCGTGCCGTAGGTATGCCGTACTTCTCCATCATGGTCTTGGCGAATACCTTGCTGCTCTCCAGCATCGCCGCATTCTTACGAGGTCCGAACGTGCGTATACCGGCATCCTCAAGCGCATCGACCATTCCAATCGCAAGCGGGTCGTCCGGGGCCACTATGACAAAATCTGACTTTTCTTTCGCAAAGCGCACCATAAACTCGATATCCGTCTCCATGAGATTGACACACTCAGCGATCTCCGCAATACCTGCATTACCGGGCGCACAGTAGAGCTTATCTATGCGCGGTGATTTGCGGAGCGCATGGCAAATAGCATGTTCGCGGCCTCCGCCTCCAATAACCAGTACGTTCATTTAGACCCACCACTTTCCATTATATTCCAGCTTCCACCCAACTTAGTGATGAAATAACCGAATACCTGTAAATACCATGACCATATTATACCTGTCGCAAGTTTCAATCACATTATCGTCCCTGATCGAACCGCCTGGCTGCGCTATATATGCGACGCCGGATTTCCGCGCGCGTTCGATATTGTCTCCGAATGGGAAGAAAGCATCGCTGCCCAGGGATACGCCATTCGCGCTCGCAATCCAGTCGCGTCTTTCCTCACGCGTCATTTCATATGGCCGCTCAGTAAACAGTGTCTGCCAGGCCCCGTCGCGTAAGACATCGTTATAATCGTCTGATATATACAAATCGACAGCGTTGTCGCGGGCGGGCCGGCTTATATCGTCTCTGAAGGGGAGTTCCAGGACCTGTTGACAATGTCGCAGCCACCAGTTATCCGCCTTCGACCCAGCGAGCCGGGTACAGAGTATCCTGCTTTGCTGCCCCGCGCCGACACCGATTGCCTGGCCTCCAGTCGCATAACATACGGAATTCGATTGCGTATACTTTAGGGTAATGAGGGCAATCAAGAGATCGCGTTTCGCGTCGTCTGGCAGCTTCTTGTTCCTCGTTACGGAATTTTCCAGCATTGCGGAGTCGATCCTCAAGTCGTTGCGTCCCTGCTCAAAAGTAATCCCGTACACATCCTTCCGCTCGCGACTGGGCGGGATGTAATCCGCGTCTATCTTTACGACATTGTATCCGCCTTTGCGTTTAGCTTTGAGGATTTTCAATGCTCCGTCAGTATATCCGGGAGCGACCACTCCGTCTGAGACTTCGGGCGCGAGCGCGGATGCTGTCTCCTCGTCGCAAACGTCAGAGAGCGCGGCCCAATCCCCGTATGAGCTGACCCTGTCGGCGCCGCGGGCCCTGATATAGGCGCACGCCAGTGGTGAAAGCGCTGCACCTCCGGTAAAATACATCCTCGACTCAACTTCGGACAAAGGCATACCTACGGCAGCTCCAGCAGGGGAGACATGCTTAAATGACGCGGCAGCGGGCAACCCGGTCGCCTCTTTGAGTTCGCGAACAAGTTGATACCCGTTGAGCGCATCGAGAAAATTGATGAAACCTGGTTTCCCATTAAGAACCTCAACAGGCAAATGCCCGGATTCCATGAAGATCCGCGATGGTTTTTGATTAGGGTTGCAGCCATATTTAAGCTCAATTTCCTTCATTCGGTTACACCTGCGCATTCTTATTAATAATAAAATCTGAAGACTCCCCGGTCGCGAGCACGGTTTCTCTAGCATATAGGGATACTTTATTCTCTTCGTTAAGTGCGTTCCAGACGGTCCCGGCCAGGCTGAATAAACCGTTTTTACATGATATGTTAACACTAACCGGCTCGCCCTCAAACGATGGGGGAGGGGATCCGTCTGCCTTGTACGTCGAAATCAAGTGGCCGTGCCCCGCGACCGGTCTTGAGTACTCGAAGAAGTATCGGCAGCAGCATGACGGGTCGCCGCCGGCGGTTTTCAATATAGACAGGCTATAGCTCCCGTCGGGCGATACCAGCCCTGATATGCGTGGGGTATAGATAGGCGGGTCAGGTTCGAATTCACGCGTTAACAGAGCGCCGCGGAAACCTTGTCCGCTTTGCATATACTCGCTAATCGTCTCTGTTTGATCCCCGTTAGTCACTATTACCCACCCGTCGAAGACGCGGAGTGGATGATAAATCACAAGGCTCGGGTCGGCTAACAAGCCAGGATTATGCGCCTTTGTCTGTATACCATCCTCAGTTTTCTCGAAAACCCTGTTTCTGCTGTTAACGCTGCGCCCCATGATGAAATACAATACTATAGACTTGGCGCCATCTTCGCTGACACCGATAATAATCCCACGTCCGGGGTAGTTATTCGCGCTAAGTATGCTTTCTATACTATTTGTCATTGTCAAGCGTCCCCTTTATATGTACCCTTCTCCCATCGACAACGAGCCGACGCTCACAGAACAATGAAATTGCCTCGGGCAGTATTTTCCACTCGGCTTCTTCCATAACTCGGCGCTGCAGTGTAGCAGGCGTGTCGTCCTCAAGGATATCCACGGCTTTCTGCAAGATTATCGGCCCGTCGTCCACCGTTTCTGTAGCGAAATGAGCCGTCGCGCCCGTGACTTTTACTCCATGCTCAAGTACAGCCTCATGGACCCGCAGGCCATAATACCCCGATCCGCAAAACGAAGGAATCAGCGAGGGATGGATGTTGATTATTCTGTTCTCATATGCCTTTATGAGCTGGGCGCCGAGAATATAGTTGAATCCGGCGTAGACGACAAGTTCTATTTCCAGATCCTTTAATTTATCGAGTAGTGCTTTCGTAAAACTCAAGCGGTTTGGGAAAACCGTTCGATCGACAATATAAACGGGAATTCCCGCATATTTTGCGCGCTCAATCGCGTAGGCTTCCGGATTTGATGAAATTACTGCTGCAAGTTCGCAGTTTCTGATTTCTCCAAAAAGACTCGCGTCAATGATTGCCTGCAGATTTGTACCGCCACCGGAGACTAACACTGCGGTTTTTACCATTCAACATCAACTCCTCTGTCATTATTCACGCAATAGCCAATATGTACAGGAATCTCGCCTTGTTCGCGAAGGAAGGACATGACCGGATCGGCTATGTCTTCGCATACGAATATAACAAGTCCGATGCCCATATTGAAAGTGTTATACATGTCGCGTACCGGTATAGAACCTTTTTTAGCTATCATATCAAAAATGGGTGTTTCAGGAAACTTTGATGCATCGACGCGCGCCCTGATGCCATCGGGCAACATGCGCGGGATATTTTCGTAATGCCCGCCGCCGGTTATATGGCTTATGCTCTTAATGCCCTTACCGAACTGCTTTATCAAGCGCAGCAAAGGCTTGACATAGATTCTTGTCGGACGCAGCAGTTCCTCGCCCAGCGTACAGCCAAGATCAGGTATATGCGCATCAAGTGTATTGAGTTTGTCCGCGAAAACCTTCCTCACAAGCGAAAAGCCATTTGAATGGAGTCCCGAGGAAGCAAGCCCGATGATGAGGTCGCCGGGTTTAGTCGAGCTGCCATCGATGATATGATCGTAATCGACGAATCCAACGGAAAATCCCGCAAGATCGTACTCATCATCGGGCATAATACCCGGATGCTCAGCCGTCTCGCCTCCGATGAGCGCGCAACCGGCCTGTACGCAGCCATCAGCGACGCCACAGACTATATGCTGCGTGCGCTCCGGTACAATTTTACCCATTGCCAGATAGTCGAGGAAAAACATCGGTTCGGCGCCTGTGCATACGATGTCGTTGACGCACATCGCGACACAGTCGATCCCGACAGTGTCATGCTTATCCATAAGTGAGGCAATCTTGAGTTTGGTGCCGACCCCATCGGTCCCGGACACGGCGACAGGTCTTTTCATACCGGACAGGTCAGGCTCAAACAATCCGCCAAAACCGCCAAAACCACCAATAACACCGGAGCGTTTCGTGCTCTTTATCAGTGGCATTATTCGTCTGACAGATTCGTATCCCGCGGTGACATCAACGCCCGCGCCGGCATAACTATCCGATTTGGAGTTCTTCATTTTCCCCCCGAAAAAAGTGACTATATATCAGCTTTGCACAGAAATCAGCGTTAATACACGAACATGTCGTTTATTCTACACTAAAACGAGCAGTTATTCAAGACAAAAAATGCCCACTACTTTCACATTTTTTCTTGCCATTTCCGCTTTTCGAAGCGCACCTTCCACAGTGTCGTCTATGACAGTGATATGTCCCATCTTCCGTCCCGCTCTGGATTCTGATTTACCGTAGAAATGGACATGTACATCGGGGTCAGAATAAGCGGTATCCAAACCTGTAAGGCGCGCGGCGCCATTGTTTTCACCCAATATATTTACCATAACTGTCGGTTGAATAAGTCTCGTACTCCCAAATGGCAAACCCGTTATGGCTCTGATATGATTCTCGAACTGGTTGGCAAAGCAACCTTCAATAGTGTAATGTCCGGAGTTGTGCGGCCGCGGCGCTACCTCGTTGACAAACACATCCCCGTTCTTTTTAACAAACATTTCGACACAAAACGCGCCTACGCCCGCGAATACATCCATTACACGTCCCGCGATTTCTGATACTAGTATCTGAGCAGGAGACTCTATTCTCGCGGGGACGATACTGACATCCAGAATACTGTCTTTATGGATGTTCTCGGCGACGGGATAGACGACCCGGGTTCCATCGATCGCCCGGCAGGCGATTATAGATACTTCCTTATCGAAGCTTACATATTCCTCCGCCATCAGCTCCGTTTTGCCACCGCCAAGGAGCTGGAAAGCATCTTTTACGTCCTCATCTCCATAGATGAGCGCGTTGCCTTTTCCATCATAACCCCCAAGTGTCGTCTTAAGCATGAGCGGGTAGCCAACACTATCTTTTTCGGCGAATCGTTTGATCGCGCCGATACTCTCGACCAAACAGAATCCCGGTACCGGAATCCCGTTATCATGCAGCATTCGCTTTTGCCGGTATTTGTTCTGAATAATCTTCAGGCTTTCGACCGAAGGGTAGATCGTGTACCCTTTTTTTTCGAGTAAATCCAGCACTGCGGCGTCGATGTGCTCAAACTCATATGTTATGACGTCGGTCTTTTCCGCTAACTGTACATATGCTCCGGGATTATCAAAGCCGGCGGCTATATGCTCATCGCTGATGCTATGGGACGGGCAATCACCGGCCGGGTCCAGAGTCACGACGTAAAACCCCAGCCGCTTTGCTTCGAGGATCATCATCTTACCCAGCTGCCCGCCTCCGACAATCCCGATTCTCTTGCTGATAATGTCCATACTTGTTAAGATCCATTCTTTTGGCGAGTATAGCGTGTCCATGGTAGGTAGCGGAATCACATTTTGCTGAGATACTCCTGGTAACCGACTTCCTTCAGCCTATCGATTTTGTCATATACCAGGTCGACAAGCTCCATCTTGTATTGTGACAGCTTATCGGATATGCGTGTATCGCCTATCGACAATATCGATGCCGCCAATATCGCGGCGTTTTTAGCACCGTTTATGGCGACGGTCGCCACAGGTATCCCCGGCGGCATTTGGACTATGGAATAAAGGGAGTCGACGCCGCCGAGCGATTTCGTCCTGATAGGGACCCCGATGACTGGCAGTGTGGTAATTGCTGCTACCATTCCGGGCAGATGAGCCGAGCCGCCCGCCCCCGCAATAATTACGCTGAATCCTTTCTCACGGGCTGTTCCGGCATACTCATATAGCCTGTCAGGAGTCCTGTGAGCGGAAACAATGGTCATTTCGTAAGGAATAGCGAAAATATCAAAGAATTCCGCAGCCTCTCGCATAATTGGCAAATCGGAATCGCTCCCCATAATAATTCCAACTTTCATCAGTGTGCCTCCTTTTATCTATTGCCCGGTTCTTACTATAACATAATTTATACGTAAGAACAACATCGCTGACAACTGTAGTTGTAAAAATACGATGATTGATATATAATACCAGCCGGGAGGACGGGTATTGATAATGTCTGGTGTATATTTATGCGAAGTCGTAGACAAGGAAGATTTGAACCACTCTACTTTTTCGATAACGGTTTTATGTGCCGGTATAGCGAAAAGAGCATATCCCGGGCAGTTTTTGCACATTAAGTGCGGGGATGGGTTATTGCTGCGCAGGCCTATCAGCATATGCAGTATCACCGGCGATGCGGTTACGCTTGCCATCGAGAAAAAAGGGAGCGGGACAAGCTGGCTTTCCCGTTGCGGGTGTGGCGATCGGCTCGATATTCTCGGGCCGCTTGGCAACGGCTTCAGTCTCCCTGATGGCGATATCATTGTAGTTGGCGGCGGACTGGGGACGCCGCCTATGCTGTTTACCGCCGAGTCGTCAAAGGAAGGTGTGACGGCTGTTCTGGGGTTTCGCGATCTTAGCAGGGTCTTACTGGTCGATAGGTTCGAAGACGTATGTGACTCCGTTTACCTGACGACAGAGGATGGGAGCGCGGGAATGCGCGGAACAGTCTCCGGGCCGCTCGAACAGCTCCTTAGAAGAGGTGGGTTTGACGCTGTCATGTCCTGTGGGCAGCATGCGATGCAGCATAGTGTAGCGATGCTTTGTGAGCAGTACGGCGTGGCGTGCCAGGTGTCGCTCGAAGAACGTATGGGATGCGGCGTCGGTGCGTGTCTCGTCTGCGCTTGTGCCACGAGTAATGGCTGCAATGAGTATATGAGCCGCGTTTGCAAGGACGGCCCTGTCTTCGACGCCCGTGAAGTAGTATGGAAAGTTTGAAAACAAATCAGGAAGTGATTCTTTGGATTTAAGTGTAGATTTTGCCGGAGTTATGTTTAAGAATCCTGTCGTTGCGGCTTCCGGGACGTTCGGATTTGGAAGAGAATATTGTGAGTACTTCGATCTGTCCAAACTTGGCGGGATTTGTGTCAAAGGGCTGACCGCATCGCCCCGGCTGGGGAATCAACCGCCCCGTATCGCGGAAACCCCGTTTGGCATGCTCAACAGCGTTGGTTTACAAAATCCGGGAGTCGACGCTTTCATCGAAGAAGAACTCCCATTTTTACGCAACTATGACACAGTAGTTATTGCGAACATATCCGGCAACACGATCGAGGAATACGCCGATATGGCGCGTAAGCTGTCGGATGCGGCGGTCGATATTATCGAGCTGAACGTATCGTGCCCGAATGTGAAAGCCGGCGGTTTGCAGTTTGGCACGTCCCCCGGCTCTGTTGCGGCAGTGACTGAAAACGCGAAGAAGCATTCACGCGTACCGATCATGGTGAAGCTCTCTCCAAACGTGACAGATATATCGCGGATAGCCCGCGCAGCCGAATCGGCGGGCGCCGACGCTATCTCTCTGATCAACACTATCCTGGGTATGCGAATCGATACAATGACAAGGAAACCCGTTCTTCACAACAATGTCGGCGGCTTATCCGGCCCTGCGGTGTTTCCGGTGGCTGTCAGGATGGTCTGGGAGGTGGCAAAGACAGTCGGCATACCGGTCCTGGGAACTGGCGGGGTGATGAGCGGTGATAATGCCGTTGAGATTATGCTCGCGGGCGCGAGCCTTGTCGGGATAGGGACGGCTAGCATAGCGGACCCGTATGCACCGGTACGGGTGATCGAGGAGCTAAAGGCGTTTATGAACGCAAACGGTATAGGCGCTGCCCATGATTTGACAGGAAAGGTAGAATTGAATTGACAAAGATTTTTTTGATCAGGCACGCGGAGGCGGAAGGTAATATTTACAGGCGCGCTCATGGGCACTACAATGGACAGATCATAGGCAGAGGTACGTTGCAGATTGAGCGGCTTAAGGAGCGCTTCGAGCACGAGGCAATCGAAGCGGTCTATTCTAGCGACCTTTCGAGGACATGCGTAACGGCTTCGGCGATTTATGAGTCCCATGGCTTGCCGCTAATAAAGACAGAGAAGCTGCGCGAGGTAAAAATGGGCGATTGGGAGGATCTGCCCTGGGGCGATATTGAGTATTACGATCCGGAAATGAACGTGTTCTTCAGTAAGGACCCCGCAAAATGGCACGCTGGGGACAGCGACAGTTTTTGTGATGTACAAGAGCGCATGATGGAATGCATAACAAAAGTCGCGCGGCAGCATGACGGTGGAACGGTTGCGGTTTTCTCGCATGGCTTCGCGATACGCGCCTTTTTTTGCGCTATATCCGGATTCCAATCACACGAGATCAAGCAGATCCCTTATTGTGATAACACCGCTGTTTCACTACTGCGCTACGACATAGGAAACCTGACAATAGAGTATCAAGGTGATAACTCGCATCTGAGCAAAGAACTCAGCACGTTTGCCAACCAATCATGGTGGCGCTCCGAAAAAAAATGGGCTTATGAGAACCTTCGGTTCATGCCCTATGACGAGTACCGGGATAGTACGATTAAGGCGGAGCACCGGATGGAATCGGGGAAGGAAAACACAGCTTCAAAGGAATATACGGCATTGATGGGAGATGAACCGATAGGAATAATCGGGTTGGACATTACGGATGGCTATCGGGAAGATGAGGCATGCGCTCCAATCAGCGAAAGAGATGGGAAGATCGGGTGGATCGAATACATTTTTGTCAGGCCACAAATGCGCGATCATAATTTCGGAGTACAGCTTCTCGGTCAGGCTGTATCGGTTTTTCGACACTTAATGTTCGGGAAACTCCGGATAAGGCTGCCTAAGCATTGCCCGTCGTCAGGATTCTTCCGTAAGTACGGTTTTACTGAGCTTGAGGAAGATGATCATCGCTGTATCCTGGAAAAAGACATTAAGAACTGGACATAGTGGATTGTGGAATGAGCAATATTATTGAAGCTTTCAATTTCCTCCCTGTGTCAAAGGAGGATATGATTGGGCGTGAATGGTATTATTATGATTTTCTTCTTGTAACCGGCGATGCATATGTCGATCATCCTGGCTTTGGCGCCGCGGTTATAGGAAGGGTTCTCGAAAAAGAAGGCTATCGGGTCGCTATACTCGCGCAGCCTTCTTTTAGCGGTATATCCGACTTCGTGGAAATGGGGCGCCCGCGGTATGCGGCGCTTGTGACTTCGGGGAATCTGGATTCAATGGTAGCCCACTACACAGCAGCTAAGAAGAAGCGAAGCGATGATTACTACTCCCCCGGTAAAAGGTCCGGGCTGCGTCCGGACAGGGCGGTGACTGTATACACCAGGCTCATCCGCAAGGCTTATCCGGGTCTTCCTGTGATAATCGGCGGGTTGGAAGCATCACTCAGGCGGTTTGCGCATTATGACTATTGGGACGACAAAGTAAGCAGATCGATATTGTTTGACAGTGGAGCGGATTTACTTATATACGGGATGGGGGAAGCCGCGATTTGCGCGGTTGCGAAAAGGTTGGCGGCACATGAAGGCATCCATACAATAACAGACATCCGGGGAACTGGTTATATTGTCGGCGCGTCCGCTCACTGCCATTTCCCGTCACTGACCTGCGCCTCGTTTGAGGAAGTCTCGACTGATAAAAAGGCTTACGCGATGGCGGCGATGATCCAGTATGAGGAACATGACCCTGTGCGGGGCAGGGCAGTGGTACAGTGTTGCGGTCAGCAGTCGCTTATAATCAATCCGCCTGCACGACCTTTATCCGCGACAGAACTTGACAGGATATACTCACTCCCTTATGCGCGGGAAGCGCACCCTATGTACGACGAAGCGGGGGGAGTACCGGCGATAGAAGAGGTACGTTTTTCGATCATACACAACAGAGGCTGTTTCGGCGCCTGTAATTTTTGCGCGTTGTCATACCACCAGGGCAGGATAGTGTCCGCACGCAGCCATGGATCGGTCATCAGGGAAGCAGAAGGGTTTATAAAGCATCCGCTGTTCAAGGGATACATACATGATGTCGGCGGACCGACGGCAAATTTTCGCCGGCCTTCATGCAAAAAGCAGCTTACCGCGGGTATGTGCGTGGGAAAAAACTGTCTTGCGCCGGAACCATGCGTCAATGTCGACGCGGATCACACGGATTATATGCTACTGTTGCGCAAGCTGGCGGCGTTACCCGGAGTGAAGAAGGTGTTCGTCCGTTCCGGAATCAGATTTGACTATCTTATGCTGGACAAGAGAGGGGAGTTCTTCACGCAACTCGTAAAAAACCATATCTCCGGACAGTTGAAAGTGGCTCCGGAACATTGCGTCGACAGCGTTCTCGACCATATGGGCAAACCACACAACGCGGTATTTGACAAGTTCCGCGGGAAATACAACAGGCTTAACGCGAGCTATGGAAAGGAACAGTATCTGGTACCATATCTGATTTCATCACATCCGGGATGCACCGTTGACGACGCGATCACATTGGCGGAATACCTGAACAGGATCGGTTATCATCCTGAGCAGGTACAGGATTTCTACCCGACACCGGGTACATTATCAACATGCATGTACTATACCGGCCTCGACCCCAGGACACTGGCGCCCATACATGTTCCGCGCTCGCCGAAAGAAAAGTCGATACAGCGCGCTATGCTGCAGTGGAAACGTCCAGGCAATCGCGGCGTCGTGCTGCGGACGCTCAGGGAAGCCGGCAGGGAAGACCTGATAGGATTTGGGAAACACAATCTCGTACGCGGCGGTCCCAATACGAACCGCCCGGGGAAAGCACGCGGCGGTCCCAATACGAACCGCCATGGAAATCCATATGGCGATTCGTATGGTAAAAAAAGATGACTGGCGATTCACCAATCATCCTTGCCTCGAGAAATATCCCCTGTATTAATCATTAGTGTCCGCCGGCTCCGCCGTTTCCGGCTGTGCCTGTGTAGTCACCAAATCCGGGATGCGCCACAAGGGATCCTCTCTTGCCAGGGATATCATGACCTCGACACGACGGTTCCTCTGTCGCCCCTCAGGTGTGTCGTTAGACGCGATCGGCCGTTCCTCCCCGCAAGCGCGCGCGTAGAAATAGCCCGGATCGAGTTCGCTCTTTTCAAGCAATACCTCGAGGAAGTTGACCGCGCGATCCTTGCTGACATGCCAGTTGGATGGGTACTGTACGGTCTTTATAGGGACATTGTCCGTGTGGCCGGCTACGACTATCTCAAATGGTCTGGCGCTATTGAAAGAATCTGCCAGCAGACGCGCGATCTCTGCCGCGCTTTCCATCATCTCCTCGGTTATTTGAGCGCTGCCGGTAGCGAACCAGATGTCGTTCGCGAGTGTCAGCATCAGAAACTCGCCGTCGAAATTCAGCGCTATTCGATCACCCAGCCCGTTTTCTTTTATATAATCATTGATTCGCGTATACAGACTGTCCAGTTCCGGATTGCCTATAGGCGCTGTTGTGTCTTCCTCATCATCGGGCCTGTGGCGCGGAGGGTCATACATTTCGTAATCGGGATTATCGCCCGGCTCATATATCTCCAGAATTTCCGCGAACTCCTCCGCGGATATCCCTTCAGGACGCATACCCGCAAAGAAAAGCATAGCCTTCGAGTTGTCAACGTTGGATATCGCGAACATCAGGACAAAGAATGTCATCAAAAGCGTGACCATGTCCGAATATGTCGTCATCCAACCGTCGGTTCTTTCCTCGGGTTCAGAGTCTCCTCCGCTGCTGCCTCCCCTTCCTTCCTGTTGATCATCACCTCCGGCCATAACTAATCACCTCCGGTCTTGAACGACTTGCTATCGGCCTTGTTCAATTGTTCGACGAGGTAATCCTTTATGACCCGGGGGTTATCGCCGTTTAGGATCGACAGTAATCCATTGCATACCATCGTTTTACAGAAAATCTCTTTCTTGTGCAGCAACTTAAGCCGTCCGGAGATGGGAAGGAAGACAACATTAGCAAGGACAGAACCGTAAAACGTGGTAATCAAAGCGGCGGACATATTAGTGCCGAGATCGTTTATTGCCTCCGGGTTCGTAAAATCCAGGCCCATCAGCATGTTGACAAGCGATATTACCGTCGCGCACATTCCGAATGCAGGCGCATAGGCTGCCATTTTGTCATAAATAGCAACCGCCTCGGCATGGCGTTCCTTAATTCCGTTGATGCAGTCTTCAAGGGCAAATTTAACAGAAAACTTATCGAGTCCGTCCACCATCATACGCAGCGCATATTGCATAAGCGGGTCGTCCACCTTCTCCTTTTCAAAGGCGAGCAGGCCTTCTTTACGCGCTTTTTCGGCAAGGGATACGATTTTGTCGATATACTCGTTCGGTTTGTATTCTTGTCCGAGCAATGCTTTGAAATGTGACGGTATCCTTGCCAACACAGACATCGGAAACCCGGCGATAAGCGCGCCAAATGTGGGCACAACAACAAGCATGACGCTGGGAAGGTTCAGGAAGTTATTGATATCACCGCCAAGAATCACGATTCCCATGATGATGGCGACAAAACACACTACCATTCCGATGATGGAGGTTAAACCTTTCATAATAAAGTTACTTCCTTTGTCTAATCTCTGCCGGCTAAAATCGGGTATGAACTTACTTCTATCTGAACCAGCGTACGCCGCAGTTTAACCTGATCTTTCTGTAGTTGCAAATCGTCAACACTCTCCTGTATTCGGCGTTGTATCTTCTCACGCTCCGTTTCCACAAGCGTCATGTCAATGTCTTCCGGCCATTGCGCATCGTTTGCCATAACGGTGACTATGTTATCCCTCACTTGCGCCATACCGCCGAAAACAGCCATCCTGCGCTCATCTCCGTCGTTGAGGATGCGCAAAACACCAAAATCCAATATTGCGGAGCATGCCTCATGCCTGGGCAGAATACCCATATCGCCTGTAATGCAGCGCATTATAGCCATATCGACATTCTCATCGAGCTTCACATCTTCCGGCGTAGCGATCCGTAGACGCATTTTTTCCGTAGCCATACTAAAGCTATTTCCTTTCGCTGTGCTGGGCGCATGAACATCAGTGTTTACTGTACCCTACATAGTGATATTCAATGGATATTACCAGCGGAGGCCTCTATGTAGGATCAGACATTACTGCTCTTATAACTTTCCATCACTTCATCGATAGTTCCCTTGTTCAGGAAGTATCCTTCCGGGATATCATCAAAATCGCCGTCGATGATTCCTGTAAATCCACGTATAGTTTCCGCGACGTGCACATACTTGCCCGGGATCGACGTAAACTTTTCCGCGACAAAGAAAGGTTGTGACAGGAAACGTTGTACCTTTCTCGCGCGGTCAACTATCAGCCTGTCATTCTCGGAC
>Ga0123353_10002220_pt1 | contig 24047 bp, 23 predicted proteins | sample TergutLab28metaG_3_FD_92763 | JGI IMG/M metagenome (GOLD analysis project Ga0123353, IMG submission 92763) | Labiotermes labralis P3 segment gut microbial communities from Petit-Saut dam, French Guiana - Lab288 P3 | ecosystem: Host-associated > Arthropoda: Insects > Digestive system > Gut ... | reverse complement strand
GAGCGGGTAAAAGACAAACTTTCCGACACGGTACAGCCTTTGTTTCGCAATAAAGATTCTATTCGCTCCCTCACTTTTCGATCTTGGTTGAATATTCCTGATTCTATTGCGAATTAGTATTATATTTCATAATTCTATAAAAATATTGAATATACGACAAATATATACAGGATACGACAAGGCGCTTTGATACAATAGCGCCAATTTCTTTTTTATGAAAGAAGAAATTGTAGTTTTTAAAGGGGGATAACAATGTTTGAAGAAAAAGTATTATCATTTCAAAATTTAGAAAACTTCGATTTTGAAAAAACAAAGAAGAATGTAAGCAACTACTTTATGAGCTTAGAAAAACTGGAATGGGAATGGGCAAAGCTGAACACCCAAAAAGGGTTGACTGCCAGTTACGATTTTGCGACAGAATACAGGAAGCAGCCATATAGCCCGATAGGAAAAGACATATTTGATTTAGAGGCAAAAGAATATAAGGAAGAACAGCTAAAAAAATACTTGTCAAGTTATTATTGGGCAAAAAGCAGCTTGACTGATACAGAGCAGCTATACATAGAAGAATATTTTATAAAACGAAAGTATGAAGATGAGATAGTGGATTTAGTAGGGTGTACCAACAGTTACAGCAACAATTTTATAAAGCTGAAAAAAAGCGCAGTTTATAAGTTTGCCGACTTCTTAAACTTAGTGGCCGGAAAAGAAACAGGGGGAAAATAGAAATGGAAAGAAAAAAATTAATAGATGAAATAATCAGGTTTTGTTTCGATTATAGGATAATTAACAAACCAATCGACATAGACGAAGTAAAGGAAAATATAGAACAACAATTAAAAGAAAGTGACTTCGTCGAAACTCTCATTAATGCAATTATATTGAATACCACTCATCATAAAAGAACGAACATTAAAAAAATAAAAGAGCTTCTTTTAGCTCTCGAAGATATACGGCTAGAATTGGAGTACCAAACGCCAGAGGGAGATAGCCCAGAATGTTAAGTATAATAAAAGATATAAATGATTATGAGTTAAGAAATGAGCTATGGAGTGGGGCGTTAGATACGCTAGAGACAATTATCGAAAATGATAAGCTGCAAGAATTAATGTACTTATTAGAAGAATTATACCCGGAACCGGTAGACATTACCACGATAAATGACTTGCTGTGGTTTGATGAAGATTTTATTTTTGAACAGCTAGGAATAGAAATTAATGACGAATACTATTACACGAAGCAATTGTAAAAATATAAGGCACGGCTTTTATGATACCTAACACACTCTGGCAGCCCAAACTGTACCATCGGATTTTAAGACCAGATTATGCCCGGCTCCCGCCGAAATCATGGGTTGTGTTTGAAACACCGCCGCCTGGGCTTTGGGCAGCAGGCCTAAGCCAACCAGCGGCGCGGCGCCAAGCACCAGAACCGCCGCCAGAACTAAGGAAAGCCATTTTTTACTGAATTTTTTCACGATGAAAACCTCCTGAATTTTATGGTATTGTATAGCGAGAAAATCTTACCACGATTCCGCGCGGTTTTAAAGTCTTTTTGCGAAAAAAAGCAGAAAAATTCAAGCGCATGTGGTTTGCGGCTCCGGCTTGCTTTTTTTGCTGAAATGTCATATATTATTGTGTAGAAAGGATGGTGCAGATATATGCGAAATACCATCGAAAAGCTACTGCAAAACCAAGAGGACAACTACATCCTTCCGTTTTTCTGGCAGCGCGGGGAATCGGAGGAGACCATTCGCCACTACATGAAAATCATCCGGGAGAGCAATATCCGTGCGGTCTGTGTGGAGAGCCGGCCGCACCCGGATTTCTGCGGCCCGAAGTGGTGGGCGGATATGGATGTGATTCTGGAGGAGGCCCGGCAGCGGGACATGCGGGTCTGGATTCTGGACGACAGCCATTTCCCGACGGGTTACGCCAACGGCGCGCTGGAAAATCAACCCCCGGAGCTGCACCGCCAGTCCGTCATCTGCACGCGGGTGCCGGTAAAGGGAAAGAAAATCAAACTCAAGCTGGACAAGTATATCCATCCGAAACACAAAAAGACGCTGGTGGAACACGGGGTCGGCATCCTCAACAAACAGGATGTGTCCTTCCGGCAGCATACGGACGACCGGCTGCTGGGTCTCAGCGCCTGGCGCAAAGACAAGCAGCAGGATCCATTGGATTTGACCGGCCTAATCAAAGACGGTGTACTGCTGTGGGAAGCTCCTGCGGGGGAATGGGAAATTTGCGTCTGCAGCCTTTCCCGGAATTTGGGCCCGCACCGCAATTATATCAACATGATGGATGAGGCCAGCTGCCGCCTGTTGATTGACGCCGTGTATGAGCCGCACTATCAGCATTATGGAGAGCATTTCGGGAAGACGATCGCCGGTTTCTTCTCCGATGAGCCGGAACTGGGCAACGGCCACCTCTACGCCGTCGGCAATGTGCTCGGCACGGAACAGGACCTGCCCTGGAGCGCTCCGCTGGAACAGCGTCTGCAGGCCGGTCTGGGCCAGGACAACTGGCTGTATCTGCCCCTGCTGTGGGACGATGACCAGCGCGAAGATGTGACCGCACGGGTACGCTACCAATATATGGACGCGGTGACCCGGCTGGTGGAGCACTGCTTTTCCCAGCAGCTCGGCAGCTGGTGCGAGGCCCACGGCCTGGACTACATCGGGCATGTCATCGAGGATAACAACCAGCACGCGCGTATGGGCTCCAGTCTGGGGCATTATTTCCGCGCGCTTTCCGGGCAGCACATGGCGGGCATCGACGACATTGGCGGGCAGGTATTACCCCAGGGCGAGGATTTAAAGAAAAAAAACCTGCTTCACGAGCGGGACGGCGAATTCTATCACTTTGCGCTGGGGAAACTGGCGTCCTCCCTGGCGGCGATTGACCCGAAGAAGCAGGGCCGGGCCATGTGCGAAATCTTCGGGAACTACGGCTGGTCCGAGGGGATGAAGCTGGAAAACTACCTGGCGAACCACTTCCTGGTGCGCGGCGTGAACTACTATGTCCCTCACGCCTTCAGCATGAAGCCCTACCCCGACCGGGATTGCCCGCCGCACTTCTACGCCCACGGCAACAATCCGCAGTACCGGCACTTCGGCGCGTTGATGTTATATACCAACCGGGTCTGCGCGCTGCTCAGCGGGGGCGTTCACGTCGCCCCGATCGCTGTACTGTACCACGGGGAGGCGGAGTGGACAGGCGACTGTATGCTGATGCAGAAACCGGCCCGCCTGCTGGCGGAACGGCAGATCGAGTTCGACTTCATCCCCAGTGATGTATTTGCGGAGACGGAGCGCTATCAGACAAGGCTGGACGAATCGCTGCGGGTTCATACGCAGACCTACCGGGCGCTGGTGATCCCCTATGCGCAGTTCATTGCAAAAGAGCTGGCGGACGCGGTTTGCGCGCTGCACAACCACGGATTTCCGGTCTTTTTCGTGGACGCGCTGCCGGAGGGCTGTTACAACGATGAGATAAACAATGCGGAAAACCTGCGCGGGCTTCCCGTTCTCCCGTTGGACCAGCTCATAGCAAAACTGGAGACCCTGTCTATCCCGGAAGTTCGCATCACACCGGAAAATAAACATATTCGCTATTATCATTATCAAAACAACGGGGATTTATATTTGTTCGTCAATGAATCCGACGCGCTTTATACAGGCAGTATTACCCTGCCCCTGCCGGGCCCCTGCTATGCCTACAACGCCTGGGAAAACCATCCGGAGGCACTGCGGTATCAGGAGGAAAACGGCGCTACTACCCTGACCGTGGAGCTCACGCCCCGCAAAAGCCTCATCGTCGTGTTTGGGGAGGCGCCGAAAGCCCTGCGGGAGCCGCTGATTGTTTCCGGCGAGTGTGTGGATTTCAGCGGGCAGTGGTCGCGCAGCATTTGCCGCAGTATAGAATATCCCAATTTTGTGGATGAAAAAACCGTGGAGCTGCCGGACAACCTGGCGGAGGAACAGCCAAAATTTTCCGGTTTCGCGCGTTACACGAACAGTTTTACTGCCGCTGAGGGAGCGACGTATCTCCTGGAAGTCACGCAGGCCTACGAGGGCGTGGAGGTCTTTGTCAACGGCCGAAGCGCCGGGATTCAAATTGCCGAGCCGTTTTTGTACGACATCTCTCTTTTGGTCCGCAAAGGGGAAAATACCCTGCAAATAGAGGTCGCCTCCACCCTGGAGCGGGAGCGCTATTACGGCGGCACGGTCGGAAAACTGCTGGCGAAAAAGCCCGTCTGTCCCACTGGGATTACGGGCGCGGTGACGCTCTGGCGAGACGTAACGGAATGACACAGGGGTCATTCCCTACCATAAATCCATTATCCCCGCACGGCAGTCTTTGAGAACCTGCTGCGCGGGGATTTTTTGTTGATTGCTTGCGTCAAACTTTATAGGTTGCCCTGACATCAAATTTCAAAATCAAATCCGCTGTGCCGACAGAAATTTTTACACTGCCGGTCGCATCCTCTATAAAAGAACCTTCCGCGGACTGGATTTTCCCGCTCTCCAAATCGATCGTTACCAGCAGTTTGCCGTTGCTCATTTTATAGGTTTTAATGTTCGCGCTGTATCTTTGCCCATTGGCCGCCTCCGCCAAAAGCGGGTCAATGTCGGCAAGCGTGACCAGGCCGAAGTAGCCTGCGTATCCGCGCTTCATATCCTGGTCCGCGGTTGCGGGCTGCAACAACAATTCATAAGTCGCGAGGTTGCCTTCCTGCTTTTTCAACGCGGCCGATTTCAGCTGCGCGTCGGTCAGCTTGAGCAAGTCGTGCGCTTTGCGTTTGTTGTCAATGCCCATGATATTTTCTTTGCTCATGGTCTCAAGCGAGTTGATATCATCTCCGGCGCGAATGCCGGCGATTTTTACATCCGCAAAGGTAGCGGTCAGGAATTCCCGGCTGTAGGCCGTTCTGCTCAAACCGCTCGTCTTGGTGAGGCCCGCGTTGTACAGGGCGAGGATATCCCCTTTGGCGGTCGGCGCCTTCAATGCCTGGGCTTCACTCTGCCCGGGAACCGTGGTTGGGGTGACGGTGGTCTGGCCGCCACTGGGTGCTTCGTTGGTGGTTGGGGCGGTAGTCGTTGCGTCTTCCTCCGTTGTGGAGGTCGGCTCCGTGCCGGAAGCTGTCGACGAATCGGGAGCCGTTGTGGTTTCGCTCTCCGGGGTTCCGGTCTCCGCGTCTTTCGGGCCGCAGGCCGCGAGGGAGAGAACCAGAATGCCGGCGGCGATCAATGCGAGAATACGTTTCATTTTGGGGTTGCTCCTTTCGATTATTATGTAGGAGCGGCTTTTAGCCGTCCGCCGAATATCGTAATTATTCAGTCTCCAGCAATTCCTGTCCCAATGTTTGATATTTCCCGTTCGCCGCGTCGTAGAGCCACTGGCAGAGGGAAATTCCCACGTCGTCTTTGCAGTAGTAGGCTGTCTCCGAGCGGGACATGGTGTGCTGGGTCAAGCCGGTCTCTTTGTTTTTGTTGTGGGCCGTCACAAAGGAATAGTAGGGCAGGCCGCTTGCGGCCAGGCGCTTTTCGGAGGCCTGCAGGCTCTCATAGTAGTACCGAATCGCTTCCGGCGACGCCTCGTGGGGGCCGCCCTGCAGTGTGCTCCCGAACTGGGTCAGCACGTCGTCGTAGATGGTGTTGGAGCGCAGGAACACAGCCCTGTCCCCCAGCTCCTCTTTCGAATAGGCGATGAGGTCGTCATAGAGATAGCCTTCTCCGGCGTCGATTTTTGCCTGCATCCTCCCGTTGAGATGCCAGACCTCCCTTGCCACCTGCTTCCAGCCGGGCAGGAACAGCTGGGCCGCGTCGGAATAGACCGTGACGGGCGTCTCCGGGTAATAACCGGCCACCAGCGGCGCGCTGCCCGCCGCGCCGAAGGCCCCCGCGCTGTCTCCGCCGATGAACAGGGCCTCGATTTCCGGGAAGAGTTTCTTGCACTCCTCCATGATGATCCGGGTGTTGGGCTCGCCTTTGTGATACAGGATTTTTTCGCGGCCGTTTTTTTGATAGGGAAACGCATTGTTTCCGCAGTGGAAATCCCCGGTGACATAGGGTATGTAGATCACGTTCCAGTCTTTGAAGGGGTTCTCGGGCTTTTGGGCTAGAATTCCGGTAAAGAACGCCCGCATAAAACTGTAGACCTTGGGCGTGTAAAACGAGTTGATGCTGAACATCATCTTCGGCAGGGTCATCGGCAGCGCGGCGCTCTCCTCCGACCAGGACACACCCCCGCCACAAAAATAAATCAGCAGTTTATTTTCGCTGCCCTTCCGCGCGTAAAACGGGGAGCCCTTCCCCATTGCGTTGCAGAGGCCATCGGGGCGAAGTTCGTACCAGATGTTGGGCAGCATTTCGCCCTCGTATTGCTTCGACTTGCCCAGCATCTTTATCGTATAGTAGACATAAAGCCATGGGATAAGCAGGATGAGTATTATCTTTTTCATGTGCGACGCTCCCGATAATTTCAAATAATAAGTAACAGTGAATAACCATTATGGATTACTTATTCATTATTACCTATTCGTTATTACTTGATTTTAATATTTCCCTCTGAGCTGGGCTTCGCCCTCTTCGCGGCTCAGCCTGCCCGCGTTGACGTCGGCCATGATCTGGGCGTCCTTTGCCCAGAGATTGCAGCGCCACACCAGCGGAATGACCAGCAGCAGCCCAATCAACGGAATTAGGTGGCCGGCCTTCCAGATCAAATCGACCGTTTCGGGCGACTGCACCTTCAGTGCCCCGTCATATTTGATCCAGCCCAGTACCAGCGCGCCGAAGGAGGTGGAGATGGCCGAGGTGAATTTCGTCGAGAAGGTCTGGAGCGAGAAGGTGATGGCCTCCCGGCGGAGGCCGGTCTTGTAGTGGCCGTATTCCACATAGTCGGTGCAGAAGGTCAGCAACAGCATGACCGCCGTCAAATAAAACAGCGACCGCAGGATGAACAACAGGCCATAAATAATCACACTGTTTTTTCCAATGAAATAGCTTACAATACTGAGCGAGACGGGAATCAGGTACGCCACCCGGAAAACCGTAATCTTCTCCACTTTGCGGATCAGTACGGGCACCAGCAATGGGATCAAAAGTGTGAACGGCAGGCCAATCAGCGCGATGGTGGCCATCGGGTCCAGACTGCCGAAATACTGGATCATGATATAGTCGCCCATCGGAATATTAAACGAGCCGAAGGTGATCATAATCAAAAGAAAATTCAACAAATATTTGTTGGATTTTACATAGGTGAACATCTCGCGGAAACCGCCGTTGTCGCTCTTTACTTCTATATGTTCCCGGTTCCGCTCTTTTCCGATGTAAGGCAGCCAGATCAAACTGACGAGGGCAATGGCGCAGAGAACCGCGGCAACGGTCGGGAAACCCCAGTCGTCAATGTTCGGCACCAGCAGACCGTTGAGGATAAGCGTGGCCGGAACGCCGGAGATACCGTTGTAGCCGATGATGGTGGCCCGCTCGTTGGTGTTTCCGGTCATGGCGGTCAGGGAGGAGAGCATAGGCACGTCGGAGACGGTGTAGGCCATGTCCCAGAACATGTAGGTCAGGCTGACCATCGCGATCTTCACGGGAAGAGAGAGCGACGCCGGGACAAGGAAAATCAGCAGCGTTGCCGCGGGAATCAGGAGAGACGACAGCTTCAGCCAGGGCAAGAACTTTCCCTTTTTAAAACTGGTTCTGTCCGCGACATAACCGAACAGGGGGTCGTTGACGCCGTCCCAGATTTTCGCGATGAGCATGATTACGGAAATCACATAGGGGGGCAGATGCAGGTGGTCGGTATAAAACAGCATCAGGCGCGTGGAAACGAAGGTGAGAACCATGTTTTGGCCCATTCCGTAGAGCGGAAAGGTGAAGCGTTCCGCCTTTGTGGTCTGGAAGTCGAGCTTTTCTTTTTTGGACAGCCGCTTGAATTTCAGACTGTCTAGAGGGTTCCCCTCCTCCGGGGCAGAATTGGGCGGAACCGCTTCCGCAATTCCAACTTTCGCGCCGGAATCGCCGCCGGATATGATTTCGCCGCCGCTTCCTTTCTCTTCTTGATCGAACATAAGCCGCATCCTCCTTTATAATTTTTCGCCGGTATACGCCACAGCGCAGAAGGCCGGGGACAGAATCGGCCCGCCCACCGAGCTGACCAAGGTGCCCTCGTATTCCTCAAAGCCCGGAATCTTCATGGGTTTGCCCTTGCGGGCCAAGGCGTTCTCGGCGACTTTTATGTATTTATCAAACCACTTCTTTGCGTAGGCCATGTCCTGGTGTCCCACATAGTGGGTCTTGAAATCCAGGGCGGCGGTTCTGCGCAGCATTTCCAGGTAGTCCTTCATGGGCAGGGACTCCGGCAGAAATAGAAAGGTCGCGCGGTTGGCGGCGTCTCCGGTCAGGAGGACTTTGTACTCCGGGACCAGCAGCCCCACGGAACCGGTTGTGTGTCCCGGCATGGGAATCACCCGGGCCGTCAGCCCGCCCAGGTCAAAGACGGTATCCTCCGCCAGGGGCTCCGGATTGCCTGTCCCCTTTTGCAGGTAGGCCTCCGCGTCGAAGTCGTTCAGGCCGAAACCCAGCTTTTTCTCGTTCTCCTTCACGGCGTCCAGGGCTTTTTGCCGCCACTTTGGCCCGCAGTGCTCCGCGATGAGCGGAAAGTCGGCGGGGTGCAACAACAGGCGCTCAAACTGCCAGGCACCGAGGGCGTGATCGGCATGGCCGTGACTCAGCACCACGGTCAGGGGATTTGCGGTAATGTCCCGCACTGCGGCGGGTAAATCCCCAATGCCGTAGCCCACGTCGAGCAGCAGGGCAGTCTTCTCGCCCACCAACAGCCAGCAAAATACCGTCAGCTTGTCTTTGAGGGAATAGAGCCAGCTCTCATGCTGTTTGACCTCAAAGTAATTTTCCAGACCCACGGAATCATCCCTTTCTATATGCTACCATTCCCATTTATTATACACCAAAATTTGCAAGAATCAAGATTAGATTTATGGGAATAGCCTTTTTAAAAATCCTGCCTTTTTTATTTATTTTACAAAATTATGACCCCAAGCAGATGTTTGCATCTGCCCAGGGTCTCTAACTCTTGGAATATCGCTATTTCGGCGCGTATACCGCCGTGAAGTCTCCCCGCAATGTTACGTTTGCGGTGACCGACGCCGGAACAAGAGGAATGTTTACTTTACATTTTGCCTTCGCCTCCGCGAACTGCATCCCGCTGAAAGTAAGACTCTTGATTTTTCCGCTGACTGTGTCAACGGTGACCATGTATTTTCCGTTGGATTGGCCGAAGGACGACTGTGTCGGGTCTATCTCCTTGAGAACGCCTTCGCCGAGAATCGCTTTGCCCAGCGCCATGGAAACTTCACAGACCAGGTCTTCCGCCGTCTTTTTATCCAAAGTGCTGACATAGCCCTTCGTGCCCGGTTTCGGGTCGAAAACAGGGTCCAAGGCGTAGTCTTTCAGCGTAATGGTGAGCACCGCGTCACTGCCTTTCAGCTCGCACTTCGCGTCCTTTATCCAATCCGCTTCCAGCTTCAGCAAATCGCTCGGGGCAATTTTTGTGTCCGTGGTGTTTGCCAGGGGGATTACGTCGCCGTTATCCTGCAGGTTTTGCTCGTCAATCAGTGTAATGCCGAGGGGTTTCGCCAATGCCGTAATTTTTGTCATGGTGCGCTTGTAGGACGTACGCTGCATGGGGGTTTTCGCCAGGGCGGCGTTATAATAGGCAATAATTCCGGCCTTGTCCTGCGGAATTGTTGTCTGGCCGGGTTTGGTCTCGGCTGGGCCAGACGGGGAGGCAGTCGTACTTTCATCGTCCGACGGAGCAGTCGTATTCTCTCCGTTACTGCCGGATTGCCCCTCCGTGGTGCTGTCTTCGGGCGGCGTTGTCGTGGTTTCACCCGGAAGTGTCCCGTTTACGGACGCGTCCGGGCCGGTGGTGGTAGTTTCGCCGCCGCCGTTCCCTCTGCCGCAGGCAACAAATGCAAACGCAAATGTAAGCACCAACATACAGGCGCGCAACTTCTTCATTTTCATAACCATTCCTCCATCCTCTTTCAGTATACGGATTTTACGGTATTTGTCAACATGAAAAAAATTCATGCTTGACAAATAGCTTTTCCCTGTGGTAATATCTACATCACCGCACCGCAGGATGTGCATATTATAATAATAATATGTCAATTCAGCGGCGTATATCATCTGAGCAGGCGATGGATTGCGGGCAATCCGTGGGGCTGGGCTGAAAAACAGCAGCAGAAGGTACTACCATCTGTGGGACAGTAAAAATGTTCCACGGGTGTTTTTTTATATTATAAAAATAGGAGTATTTGTAATGACCGATATCACACTGGAAGGTCTCTCCGCTGAGGAAGCCCAGCGGCTGCAGGCGCAGTACGGTAAAAACGAACTGGTCTCCCTGAAAAAAGATGGTTTTTTCAAAAAGACGCTGCATGTTCTCGCCGAGCCCATGTTTCTGCTGCTGCTTGCCGCCGCCGTCATCTATTTCATCCTGGGTGAGCCGCGCGACGGGGCCATCATGCTGGTTTTTGTGCTGGGTGTCATCGGTATTGAGCTGCTGCAGTCCTGGAAGACCGACCGGACGCTGAACGCTTTAAAAGATTTATCCGCCCCCCAGAGCATGGTGCTGCGGGACGGCAAAGAGATACAAATCGCCAGCGCGGATTTGGTTCCCGGCGACATCATGCTGGTCTGCGAGGGGCTGAAGCTCCCGGCGGACGGCCTGATTCTGCGCTGCAACGACCTCTGCGTGGATGAGTCCTCCCTGACGGGTGAGGCGGAGGGGGTTTGGAAAATCCCCGTCGATGATGCGTCAGCATCTGACAATATGCCGCCCTCCGGCGATTATTGGCGGAAGGACTGCTGCTACGCCGGAACCCTCGTCACCCAGGGTTCAGCGGCGCTGCGGGTGGAGAAAATCGGCGCGTCCACCGAATATGGCAAAATCGGCAGCCACGTGGCCGCCGCTCCGGAGAGCTCCACGCCCCTGCAACAGCAGACCAACAGCCTGGTGAATCGCTGCGCCGGAATCGCCGCCGCTCTGTTCGTACTGGTGGCCGCGGTGACCTGGTTCAACATTCCGGACCACAGTTTCTGGGATCGCCTGATTGAAAGCATCCTCTCCGGCATTACGCTCACCATGGCCATGATTCCGGAGGAGTTCCCCGTGATCCTGACGGTTTTCCTCTCCATGGGGGCCTGGCGCCTGGCGAAGAAAAAATCCCTGGTGCGCAGATTGCCCTCCGTGGAGACGCTTGGGGCAATTTCTGTGCTCTGTGTGGATAAGACCGGCACCCTGACGATGAACCAGATGCGCGTGCAGCAGACCTGGGTCTTTGACGGAGATGAAGACATCCTCTGCGAAATGATGGGCCTTGCCTGCGAGACCGAGGCCTACGACCCCATGGAACAGGCCATGCTGGACTACTGCGAGACAATCAGCATCTCGAAGGATCACCTGTTCGGCGGCACGCTCCTCAGCGAATACGCCTTTACCAACGAGTTGAAGATGATGGGGCATATCTGGCGGCACGAGGAGGAAATTTTGATTGCGGCGAAGGGTTCCCCGGAGCGGATTCTGACCATCTGCGACCTGACGAAACAAGAACGGGGGAGCGCGGAGGAGAAAATCCGGGAATTGTCCGAACAGGGACTGCGGGTCATCGCGGTGGCAATGACCAAGCTGGCCGGCGAATCGGAGATCCCGGCCAGCCTCACGGACTGCAGCCTGACCTTCCTCGGACTGGTGGGCTTGGCCGACCCGCTGCGGGACACGGTGAAGGACGACATCGCCCTGTGCAACAGAGCGGGCATCCGCGTCGTGATGATCACGGGGGACAACGGCATCACCGCCGGCGCCATCGCGAAGCAAATTGGTATGCCCCATACGGACAACATCATTACGGGCGATATGCTGGAGCGCATGAGCGACGAAGAGTTGCGAAAAAAAGTAAAAAAAATCAGCATTTTCTCCCGGGTGATTCCCGAACACAAGATGCGCATTGTGAAGGCCTTCAAAGAAAATGGGGAAATCGTGGCCATGACCGGCGACGGCGTGAACGACGCGCCCGCGCTGAAATACGCCGACATCGGCATCGCCATGGGCAAGCGCGGCAGCGAGGTCTCCCGCGAGGCCGCCGACCTCATCCTCATGGACGACAATTTCTCCACGATTGTGGACACGGTGAAGGACGGGCGGCGCATCTACGACAACCTCCGCAAGGCGGTGGGTTATGTGTTCAGCATCCACATTCCCATCGCGCTGGCCTCCCTGCTCGCGCCCCTGCTGGGTATCGACCCGGCTGGTCTGTTGCTACTGCCTCTCCATGTGGTGTTGCTGGAATTGGTCATCGACCCAACCTGCTCGGTGGTGCTGGAGCGCCAGCCCGCCGAAACGGACCTGATGGAGCGTCGGCCCCGCGACCCCAAAGAAAAACTGCTGACCGCATCGACTCTGCTGAAAAGCGTCGCCCAGGGCCTCATGATTTTTTTGGCCTCCTTCGGCGCCTACTTCTACGCGCTCTCGCAAAACCCGGAGCAGGCGCCGGCGGCGCGCTCCATGGGGCTGACCGTGCTGATACTGAGCAACCTGTTCCTGGTGCAGATCAACAGCTCCAGTTGGGATTCCATCTTTTTCTCCGTCAAGTCCCTGATTAAAGATAAAGTCATGTGGGCGGCAAACATTCTCACCCTGCTGGGTCTGCTTGTCCTCCTGTACGCGCCCTTCGGCGGGTTCCTCAAATTGGCGCCCTTGCGCCTGGGGCAGTTCGCCTGTGCCGCCGGTCTGGCCGCCGCTTCTGTGCTGTGGTATGAGCTTGTGAAACTCGTCCGCAAGCTGAGACTCTCCAGAAAACCTGCGAAAAAGCGATAAAGGAGGCCGACCTCCGCATTCCTTTCTGAGGGACGAACCCACTCTGGAACCATCAAAAAAACAACAATATAGTAAATTAACTTGAAAATGGAACATTTGAAAGTTAATTTACCCAATGCCAATCAACAGTTCCTGCTTTTCTTTTAGAATTATTTTAAGTTGATTGGCTATACAGAGCGGGACAAAAATGAGTTTGCCCTTTTTTTATTGCCTTAAATATGGTATAATCTCGCGGTATTGAATACAGGTTCTTAATGCAGGAGAAAAACATATGCTCAGCCTGACCAACATCCATAAGACGTTCAAAGTAGCACAGCGCGGCAAGGGTGCGGGAGCCGCTTTGAAGGCGCTGTTCCGCCGGGAATACAAGTATATCCATGCATTGGACGACGTCTCTTTTCAAATCGGCGAGGGGGAAATCGTGGGTTACATCGGCCCCAACGGCGCGGGAAAATCCACAACGATCAAAGTGATGAGCGGCATCCTCGTGCCGGACAGCGGACAGTGCGAAATCATGGGTTACACGCCCTGGAAGGACCGGCGGGACTACGTCGAACACATCGGCGTGGTGTTCGGCCAGCGCAGCCAGCTCTGGTGGGACGTGCCCATTGCCGATTCCTTCGATTTGCTCCGGGATATCTACAAAATTCCGCCGCAGGCCTACCGGCAGACGTTGGACATGCTGACGGAAACCCTGGGCCTGGCCGAGTTCCTCCAGACCCCGCTCCGGCAAGTGAGCCTGGGCCAAAAAATGCGGGCGGAGATCGCCGCGTCGCTGCTGCATAGCCCGAAGATTCTCTTTCTGGACGAGCCCACCATCGGCCTGGACGCGGTCTCCAAGCTGGCGGTGCGGCAATTTATCAAGGACATCAACGCCGAGCGCAGGCTGACCGTGATTCTGACCACCCACGACCAAAACGACATCGAGGCCCTCACCGACCGGGTGATTCTCATCGGCAAGGGGCAGATTTTATACGATGGTTCCCTGCAGAAAATCAAGCGGCATTTCGACACCTACCGCACGCTGACGATTACTTATTCTCCCCACGAAATACCGTTGGAGATTGAACATGCCGAATTGCAGTCCTGGAGCACCGAGCGCGCCGTCTACCGGCTGGACAGCGCTCAAACCACCGTGTCGGCGGCCATAGCGGAGCTTGGAAAATCACTAAACATCCTCGACATGACCAGCGAAGGCCCGCCAGTGGAGGAAATCATCGCGGGGCTGTATCAGGAACACGGGATTTAAATTGTAGGGGGAAGCACATGGAAGTGTCCCAACGGCCCGGAAACGCTTACATCGCCCTGTTCAAAATGCGCCTGATTGCCGGGATGCAATACCGCGCGGCGGCCTGGGCGGGTGTGGCTACCCAGTTCTTCTGGGGCTTTGTGTATATCATGATCTATCGCGCGTTTTATGCCTCCGGAAATGCGGAACCGCCCATGCCCTGGCCGCAGCTGGTCCCCTACATGTGGCTGCAGCAGGCATTTTTGGCGATCATCATGCTCTGGTGGCAGGACAATGATTTGCTCTCGGGCATCACCTCCGGCCATGTGGCCTACGAGCTGTGCCGACCCTATGATTTATTCCGCTTCTGGTACGCGCGGCTTCTGGCGCTGCGCCTCTCCAACGTGGCGCTGCGCTGTTTTCCGATTCTGGCGATTGCCTGCTTTTTGCCCGCGGCCTACCGCATGTCGCCGCCCGCCGGCGTCGTTCCCGCCGTGTTGTTTTTACTGTCCCTCTGCCTGTCGCTGTTTTTGGTGGCGGCCATCTCCATGTTCATTTATATATTAACGTTTATCACCCTGTCGCCCATCGGCGCGCGGCTGATTGTGGGCGTGGCGGCGGAGTTCCTGCAGGGCTCGGTGATTCCCATTCCCCTCATGCCGGAGCCGCTGCAGCGGGTGCTGAACTTCTTCCCCTTCCGCTACGCCGCCGATTTGCCGTTCCGGCTCTACTCCGGCGGCATCGCGGGGACGGACGCGCTGTTTCAAATCGGGATTCAAATCCTGTGGATTGTCGGACTGTTGTTGTTGGGCAGTCTCGCCTTCAAGCGGATTTTGCGCCGCGTGGTCATTCAGGGAGGATAAGTATGCTGTATTATAAATATATCCGCATGGTGATACGCTCTTCCCTGCAATACCGGCTCTCCTTTTGGATGAACGCGCTGGGGCAATTCTTTGTTTCTTTTTTTGCGTTTATCGGCATGTATTTGCTGTTTGAGCGCTTCGGGACCATCGCGGGCTGGACCTTCGGCGAAGTCGCGATTTGCTTTTCGGTGGTACAAACGGCCTTTGCCGTAACAGAATGCTTTGCCCGCGGGTTTGATGTGTTTCGAAACTTTATCATCAGCGGAGATTTTGACCGGATTCTGCTCCGCCCGCGCGGCACCGTATTGCAGGTGCTGGGCTCCCACTTCGAAATCACGAAAATCGGGCGGCTGTTGCAGAGCTTTGTGGTGCTGGGTTTGGCCGTCTCCTGGCTGCAAATTGATTGGAGCCTATTAAAAATATTCACGCTGGTCTTCATGATTCTCAGCGGGATTTTCATCTTCACGGGCATCTTTATCCTGGGTGCGACCGTCTGCTTCTTCACGGTGGAGGGGCTGGAAGTGGTCAACATCTTCACCGACGGCGGCCGGGAAGTCGCCGCCTATCCGCTGACGATTTACAGCAGGTGGATCATGCGCTTTTTTACCTTCATCATCCCCTTCGGCTGCTTCAACTATCTGCCGCTGTTGTATCTGACCGGCAGGGCAGGGGTGTACGAACTGTTCTATATGCTGGCGCCGTTGTTCGGCATCCTGTTCCTCCTGCCCTGCGTGGTTGTTTGGCGCTTCGGCGTGAGGCGCTATTTGAGCACGGGGAATTAGCAATAGCAATTTCTAAATAAAAAACGGGCGTGATGTGTCATCCATGATTGGGATGGCACGTCACGTCCTATTGATACGGAAAAGCCAAAGGAACCCTCTTCCAGTGCGCCGCATAAAATACTATTGCTATGGACATGCGAGACAAACCGCACATTTTACTCCCCAAAATGTGTAACGGATGTTTATTCATGGGAATGGACGGCAATACTATTTTCGTCAAGTACAAAACAAACGCAGAAGAGTAAAATTACGGAAAGGGATGGCAACAGAAGTGACAGTCAAACGGGGAGATATTTATTACGCGGATTTGAGTCCCGTTGTCGGTTCCGAGCAGGGGGGGATTCGCCCGGTTCTGATTGTGCAGAACGATGTGGGCAACAAGTTCAGCCCCACGGTCATCGCGGCGGCCATCACCAGCCAGCGCGATAAAACCAGCCTGCCGACGCATATCCAGGTCAACGCGGACGGCTGCGGGCTAGCTAAGGACTCCATCGTACTGCTGGAACAGGTCCGCACGATTGATAAAAAACGCTTAAAGGAGAAAATGGGGAATCTGGGCATCCGCGATATGACCCGCGTCAACCAGGCCCTGTCTGTCAGTTTGGGAATCGGCGCAGCCGTAGAAGTCTAACATACACATAAAAGCTGGGAAGCGAACGTTAGGCGTCGGGCTGGGATATTTGTAGGGGCGATTCGGGAATCGCCCTTTACTTTTGCGATTTAAAATGCTAAACTGTAATCCAACCTGTATGAGGAGGGCTATATACATGCAAAAGCAATTCAACGAGCAAAACCTGGACTACCTGTTTCGGGCGATTCTCTCTCTGCAAACCAGGGAGGAATGTTTTAATTTTTTGCGGGACGTCTGCACGATACAGGAGATCAATGCCATTTCCCAGCGTCTGGTCGTCGCGCGGCTGCTGAAGGATTCAATGGTCTACAGCGACATTGTGGCCCGCACGGGCGCCAGCACCGCGACCATCAGCCGCGTCAACCGCTCCCTGCTCTACGGCTGCGACGGCTATGAGACTGTGCTTTCCCGCATCGGCTCCCTGCAATCGGAGAAAATCCCAGCAGAGCAGGACGAATCCTGATGTACGGCGTGTTCGCGCGGCACTACGACCGGCTCATGCAAAACGCGGCCTACGAAGAACGCGCGGGTCGGGTCGGTGCGGTGCTCTCCGCCCATAGGATTGCCAAGGGCGAAATCCTGGATCTGGCCTGCGGCACCGGGACGGTGACCCTGCTGCTCACCCGACGCGGCTACGAGCTCATCGCGGTGGACCGGAGCCAGGACATGCTGGCGATCGCCCAGCAAAAATGTGAAGCGGCCGGTCTGCGGCCGTTGCTGCTCTGCCAGGACATGCGGGCGCTGGACCTCTACGGCACGGTGGATGCCGCCGTCTGCCTGCTGGACAGCCTGAATCACCTGCCGGACCGGGAGGCGGTGCGCGCGGTATTCGCGCGGCTGTCTCTGTTTCTGCGTCCCGGCGGGGTCTTGATTTTCGATGTCAACACACCATACAAGCACAGAGAAATCCTGGCGAACAACACTTTTATTTATGAATTGGACGAGCTGTTCTGCGTCTGGCAGAACGCCTATATCCCGCAGGGCGATACGGTCGAGATCACCCTGGATTTCTTCGAACGGGAAAACGGCATCTATCGGCGCCGCACGGAACGCTTCCGGGAGCAGGCGCTCCCGCCGGAGGACTACGCCCCGCTGCTGGAGGCCACTGGTTTCCGACTGGAGGCTATGTATGACGATATAAGCGAAAAGCCCGCTCACGCGCAAACGGAACGGGCGATGATTGTGGCGGTTCGCATTTAGGGGTTTGTGAGTCCATGAGCAGATAGTATCATACTTTTGTGGGCAAACTCATAATCTTCAGGAGGTTATACTGTGAAGTATATCGCAAATAATATTTTGTCACTGGTTGGCCATGTCTTAGTATTTGTATGGATAATGTTTTTGGGGTTGATAGTCGGAGATATGCTTACTGCGACAGACATACCTTTCGAATTATACTACTACCTATCTGCAACAATAACGATTCTCTTATATGTAGCATGCGGCTTCATCATGAGACCCGTAGAAAGATTCTCTTTCTTTTCGATGATTTTACTGATGTTGATCTTGGCGACATTGCTTGTCATCATTTATGAGCCTGGAGGTGAATTAATCGCATATTTATATTTCAACCCTATTTTATTCTTTTTTGGCGAGATAACTTCAAAAATAATAATCAATGCTTTGCTTTTCCTATCTCCAATAATTCCTTCACTATTTATGTATTTTGGCATACTGTTGCGAAAGCATTTTAGGAGATAGGCTGTTCGCGTTTAGGGCGCGTTCGATGGCCGAACGCGCCCTACAATCATAATTTCTTTTCTTTTTCAAACGCGCGTTCCACCGCCTGGTTGACGGCGTGCTCGAAGCCGTTCTCCTGCAGCGCCGCGAGGCCCTCAATCGTAATGCCCCCCGGCGAGCAGACCCGGTCGATCAGCTCCTGGGGGTGCGCGCCGCTCTCCAGAATCAATTGCGCGCTGCCCAGCACGGTCTGGGCGGCGGTTTTTTGCGCCAGTTGGCGGCTCATGCCGATTTTCACGCCCGCCCGCGCCAGCTGGTCTATGAACAAAAAAGCGAAGGCCGGGCCCGCGCCCGCCAGCACGAAGAAGGCGGAAAAATAGGCCTCATCCAAGGGCAAAACCTCGCCGAAGGCGCGGCAAATCGTCTCCGTCATCTGGATTTGCTCCGCCGTGGGCGCCCCGTTGTGGCAGTAGGCCGTCATGGACTGGGCGATGGCGGCATTCTGATTCGGCATAATGCGGACAATGGCGGCCCCCTCCGGCAGACCGGCGGCCAGGCGCTCCAGCGAAACCCCCGCCGCCATGGAGATGACCAACGGCTTGCTTGCCTGCACCGCCGCCGCGATCTGCGCCAGGACGGCTTCGATTTGATGCGGTTTTACGGCGAACAGCACCGCGTCGCAGACGGAGGAGACGCCCGCCGCGTCCGCGCAGGGCTGTAAACCGAAAGTCTCCGCGCTGTTGCGCAGCCGCTCCGCGTCCACATCATAGGCGTAGATATCTGTCACGAAGAGGGCCTTTGTCCGTACTATGCCTTTCAACATGGCTGTCGCTTGGTTGCCGATGCCGATAAATCCCAGTTTCATAAGCACTCCTTTAATCGTAAAATACGGTACTCAACGGACGGCTGAAAGCCGCCCCTACGGTATATCGTTCATATCTGGCAAAAATCACCATATGTAGGGGCGCGTTTTACGCGTCCGTGGATTTTTCAAGAACGTGAGGCCTCAGACCTCCAGACTTCTTTTTCCTCCTCCAAAATAGAGGTGCAATGCGGGCAGCGGCTCGCCTCGATATGTATTTTTGTCATGCAATAGGGGCAGCGCTTCTCCGTCTCCGGAGCCTCCTCTTCTTTTTTGCCCAATTCGCTCAGCTTGTTGATGCCTTTAACCAGCATAAATATGACGATGGCCATGATGAAGAAATCCACCAGGCCGGAAATCAAATTGCCGTAGGGGACGATAATCGCGCCCGCTTTCTGCGCTTCCGTCAGGGTTTTATAATGGTCCCCGTCCAGGGTGAGGAACCAATTGGTAAAATCAATACCCTGGCTCATGATGAGCTTGGTGGCCAGGCTCACCACCGGCATAAACATATCGTTGACGACGGAGCTTACGATTTTTTGAAACGCGCCGCCGATGATGACGCCCACCGCCAGGTCCAGCACGTTGCCGCGCAGGATGAATTTTTTAAATTCCCCGGGCAGCTTGCTGTTTTTGAGCGCCTTTTGTTGTTTCTTCAATGCTTTTTTTAATTTTTTCAAGTCTTCCTGTTCCACTTTTTCACCCACCAGAAATTATAAAATGATACACGAGATGTCGAGAGCGCTACCCGTTACTATGCCACAACACGGGCGCAACCTCGCTGAGATTGTCTCCGTAAGATTGTGGTTATAATTTCACGATTTCTATCATCTAATATCTACTATCTAGCATCTAATTTCACAAACCGCACGATGACCAGCTCAAAGCCGCGCAGGGCAAGCCGCCTGTCCGTCCGGGGACGCAGGCTGTTTTCCAGGATGTCCACATCCTCCGCCATGGCGTAACCCTTGAGTGTCACCTCTGCCTCCGCGGCAACGGCGCCGGCGTTGTAGAACCGTGCCAGAATGCCGTTGCCGTCCTCCGGAATCTTCACGGATTCCAAAATGACAGCCGGATTTGTCGTGCTGTACAGATTTGAGCAACAGCGGCAGTCCGCTACACCGCCGCCGCCCGCCTCCAGCAGCGGGTTGTTGAGCAGGTAGGCCTCTTGGTAGGTCTCAATCCCCAAGGATCCCGCGTGGGGCAACAGGGCGTATTGCAGCGTGTGCGCGCCCTGGTCCACCTGATGGCCAGGGCCGTCCTTCGGCGCGCGGAACAAATCCATATCCATTACGCCGCCCTTGCACTTGTAGCCGTACTTGCAGTCGTTGAGCAGGGACAGGCCGCAACTTTCCTCGGACATATCCACGAACTTCTGCCCGGAGACCTCATACTGAGCCGTCTCAAAACTGTTGTTGTTGGTAGTCCGTCTGCTGAGGTGGCCGAACTGGATGTTGAAATTGCACTCCTCCGTCTCGACATTGCTGGGGAAGGCGATGCGCAGCATGGCGCTTTCCTGGCGGATGTCCAACCTCATCGCGGAGGAGACCAGCGCGGAACCGTCCACAATGCTGAAACGTTGCGTAATTTTGCTCCCGCCGATTTGATGCTCTGCCAGAGCGAAGGCCTCCGCGCCGTCCGTCCCGACGGAGAAGGCGTTGCATACGGCGTCCTGTTTCGTGCCCTCGTAGTCCACCGGACGGATATCCCAGCAGTCGCCGACATCTGTATATTGGGAGATCAGGCCCATCTTCTGGCCTTCCGCAACGAATTCCCGCGCCAGGATTTTATCATAGAGGGAGACAATGCAGCCGTCCTCAAACACGAGTTTGACTTTATCGTTTTCAATAGAATTATCTTCTGCCTTGGCGTGGAATTGAGTGAGCTTCGTTTCTTCAGATGCTGCCGCACAACCCAGCGCCGGGAGTTCCAGCTTGTACCAGGCTCCGTCCAGCTTGACGGCCTTCTCATAGGCGAAAGCATTCAGGTTTACAAGACACTTCCCGCAGACCAGCGCGTCCAGCAGCGTTTGGATGGCGGCGGTCAATTCCGCGTAGATGCTCTCATAGCGCGCGACGCTCTCCTCATAGACCCGGTTGATGGAGGAGCCCGGCAGAATGTCGTGGAACTGGTAGAGCAGGATTTCCTTCCAGATGGTGTCCAGCGCCTCTTTGCCGATGGGCGCGGCAATGCCCTTGTCCGTGGCCAGCGCCGTCAGCAGCTCATAGTTGCGCAGCGCGAACTCGCACTTCCGGTTGAACTTTTTATTCTTCGCCTGGGTGGTGTAGGTGCCCTGATGGCGTTCCAGATACAACTCGCCCTGGAAGGGGGGATAGGGGGTCACACCGTCGTCAAACTCCCGGAAGAAGTCGGCGGCCTTCCCCAGCTTCACCTTGGGCATGCCCCGCAGGTCGGCCAGGCGGTTGGCCCGCTCGATGTGCTCGAAGCCGGGGCCCGCGCCGCCGTCGCCGATGCCGTAGAGCAGCATGGATTTATCGGAAATCGCGCGTTCCTGGTAATTGCTCTCCCCGCCGGCCAGGAAATCCGGGCGCATAGGGGAGTTGTACGTGTCCTCCGGCAGCATGTAGGAGAGCACCTCGGAGCCGTCCAGCCCCTGCCAACGGAAAGAGTGGTAGGGGAACTTGTTGACCGTGTTCCAGCTCATTTTTTGGGTTAGGAAGTAGGGGACTCCTGCCAGGCGCATGACCTGGGGGACGCAGGCGGAGTAGCCGAAACTGTCCGGCACCCAGAAGATATTCATCTCCTGCCCGAATTCCTGCAAATAGTATTGCTTCCCGTAGAAGAATTGGCGGATCAGACTCTCGCCGCCGATGAGGTTGCTGTCCATCTCCACCCAGGTCGCGCCCTGGAGCTCCCAGCTGTCCCCCTTGGCCAACTCTTTCACTTTGCCGTACAGCCTGGGGTAAAAATCCTGCATCCACTGGTAGAGCTGCGCCTGGGACGCGCCGAAGCTGTAGCCCGGGTAGCGCCCAATGTTCAGGATCTGTGTGGCGACGGTCCGGCCCACCTTGCGCCAGCTTTCCCGGATGGGCCAGAGCCAGGCCAAATCCAAGTGCGCGTGGCCGATGGCGGTGTATTGGAAGACGGGGCCGTCGTTCTTTTGCGAGAGCAGGGCCGCCAGCTTCTGCCTGCACTGTTTTGCGATTTCTTCAGTGATATCTTCACACTGCTCCGCGACCTCCACCAGCACGGGCAGGATCTCATCCGGGAAGTCCGGGTCCTTCGTATGTTCATAGGCGCCGTAGAGCACCTGCATGTCGTAGGCCAGAGCCCGGATTTCCCAGTTCGCCCGGGCAACACAGAGCTCCTTCATGCGGGACTCGTTTTTCATTTTGCCGAAGAGGTCATTGGCGCCGCAGTCTATCCAGAAATCCACGTTGCCGCCGAAGCTCAGGTTGTCGTCAAAGACGACTTTTTTGTAGGGCATACCCAATTCCGCGCTGAAATCGGAGGCGTGGCAGGTGATGGCCTGCTTCTCGATGCCGTCCCGGTCATAGACCAGCCCTTCTCCGCCGCAGTCGATCAAAAAGACCAGCCGGTCCACAGGGCAGGCCGCCGGGAGATCACCCGTGATGTGGAACCAGGCGCAGTCGAACACGTCCTCCGCCCACTTGCCGTTCAGCGGCAGGTCCATTTCCGTGCCCTCCGTCTTCCGCGCGAAGGGTAGGGGCTCCTTGGTAACATAGGCGGTGCAATGCAGTTCCGCTATTTTGTCGTAGGCCCGCTCAAACAGGAGTTCCAGCGCGTCCTCCACGGATTCTTCCATTTTCATGATGGCTTTCATGCTGCTCATATGGTTGCTCCTCTCTGCTTCTGAATGCTATACAAAATATAACATAGATTGGGGTGGGGGGCAAGGGGTTTGCGTGGGAAATTGAAAAAGGGCGGACACAAGGCCCGCCCCTACCTAAAATCCGCTATGATGATTTTGCCTTTTCTTGATTGTTGGCCTTAACGAATACTTTTCCTTGTTCTACATATAATTTCTGCTGCTCCACTGTCATGGACCGAAATACACGCAGCAATTCGTCTTCTAAATAATTTTTTGCCTTGTCTGCCGGTATACCTAATAGGTAGTCGGCTGAAACATCAAAGTATTTTGCCAATCGCCGTACTGTCTCAAAATCAGGCTCACTGCTGCCCTGGACATAGCCGCCCATCGTTGACGGCGCGATATTTAAATCGGTTGCCACCCGTTTTTGGGTATAATCTTTTTCCTCTATCAGGGTTCGCAATTTATCACTAAAACTCAAACATATCACCTCTTGCCTATTTTAAAGGGAAGAGACAAGAAACGCTTAAATAAACGAAATAATAGTTGACAAAACGTAAAACTCGTGCTATTATGGTATCACAATGTAAAAACATAAATACCTCAAAAACACAATAGGGGGCGTAAAAACTTTGGGAATGACGAAAAAAAGGCGTGATAAAATATTTGTTTTAGTCTTCTGGCCAATTCTGATTTGTCGTTTATCCTCTATTGCTGTCGCCTTTGTTAGCGGCATTCGATCTGAAATCAGCAACTATTTCCCTCCTGCTTTACATAATATAATATATATAGCCTTTTGCTTAGGCATCATGTATCTTTCTTTTTCTGCTCTTACAGATTGGAAAAATGAAAGTAGTAAAGTCTTTTTCATTTTTCTACTTATATTGCTTTATTTTGACATTGCACAATTCTTTTGGTCATTCATTATGCCAGAAGCTAAAATATATGAAATGATCCCTCGTAATAATCTTGTCTTTTATGTGGTTAGATTATTTCTATTTATTGCTCCATTTAGTAGTTTTGTTATACTGAAATTACTCTGGAACCAACATAAAAGTCTTCTGCACGGAAAGATATCCCCTACAGGAAAGCCTTATGCCGCATACAAAACATACGGTATGAGGCAAGGAGATTTCGTGATACCTGGTGAAATTCGAACAGCTTATTGCCGGGATTGTACTTATACTAATTCGCAATAGAATCAAGAATATTGTTGCAAAAGATATCAAAAAATGATATAATATAACCAAGAAAAATGAGGAGTTGGTTATAGAGATGGCACGGTTAGCGAAGCGGT
>Ga0123353_10002219_pt1 | contig 24056 bp, 18 predicted proteins | sample TergutLab28metaG_3_FD_92763 | JGI IMG/M metagenome (GOLD analysis project Ga0123353, IMG submission 92763) | Labiotermes labralis P3 segment gut microbial communities from Petit-Saut dam, French Guiana - Lab288 P3 | ecosystem: Host-associated > Arthropoda: Insects > Digestive system > Gut ... | reverse complement strand
GTTACATACGCACGTGGTGCTTATTCGGAGTGGACCACTTTTCGACCGATCAAGTTTGGATTATTGGCCCCTTTTTAGAATGACCTAAACAGAGTAATTCCAGATGAAAAGGTATGAGTATCAAATGAGTACCACCTTGAACGTCCACCACGTATACCAGAGAGGATAGGGGACATGAGATTTAGCAAGAGTAGATCACATCTACACTATTCGGGTGTTGGTATCATAGAGTGGGAATAATGAGAGTTCTGAATAAATCAATGACCTATCCTGTAGAATACAGTTTAATCAGTCGGATGATACGAGGTGAAATATGTTAGAGTTCATGTATCCACCCGATGCATTGTATGATAGCCATCCACGGCTCTGGGAGTTGTGGCTCAATATCAGCTTTTTGGTTCCGCAGTTGCCTTTCTATCTGTCATTGTTCATTCCCCTCATCATAGGACTCTTCTCACTGTATAGATTGGCAAATACACAACCAAAAATCGCCAAGGTAACCTATCTCTTATGCGTTGGTATCGCTGCAGCGCTCAGCTCCTATGCGATCTTTTTCGCATACCCATGGATGATCGGCTACAACATGGGAAGCAATAATTTCGTTGTATTCTATCTTGTGATCGTAGGATCCCTACCAATTATCATGCAAGTATCGTTGTTCATTCGGATGAAGGATCTCCGATTGAGGAAGATGCTCCTCCTGACGATGCTCTATACTCCCATCCTTGCGCTGATCAGCCTTATGATACTCGGCGCTTTTGGCTTACATTTTGAAACAGACTGAGGAAACGGTGCTCATTCTACTTCTAAGAGTACGCGTATCCTTTCTACAGAATCAAGATAGCGTTCGGATTGATAGATCTCTGCATCGAAGGCGTTGTCACCACTCAACTCGATTAACTTGAGAGCGAACTCGAAATAATCACGTGCGGTAAAACCGAGTTTTTCTCGTATCGAAAGATCTGCTCCGGCATTTACCAGTGCTTCAATTTGATCGGGGTAGAAAATTGGGGTCAGTTTGAAAAATCCCATGCCCATGGCAAAATCATCTGAATAATCAAGCTCGTCCACTATCGGTGAGTTTTCAAGTACCACTCCCTTTTTGTCCTCCAAGTCGAATGTGTATCCTCGATACGTCACTGCCCACATAAGAGCGGTTCTACCCATGTTGTCAGTAGCATTGATGTTAGCACTGTTGGCTATCAGTAATTCAGTCAGTCTTGATGGCATGTCAAACGAATCATATGTATTGTCGTCCCAGCGAGTATCGAAGGAAGCGAGCATCAAAAGTGTGCGACCTTGTGCATCTGCTTCGTCCACGTTATAGCCATGTTCGACAAGCATCACTATCTTCTTGAAATATTCAGGTCTCTCAAACTCCCATGTTGCTATATTGATAAGAAAAGATTGGAGGATTGTTTGTCCATCGACGATCTCATTGGGGTCCGCCCCCGCTTCCAAAACACGCTGAAGATCAGTGGTACCTTCTAAAAAGAAGGCATCAGTTACGGGGTTTTTGTCAGAGAATGCTCGTGATTCCATGTGATCAGCGATTTGTCCCATCAGAATGAGCATTGGCATAAAGCCGAACAAACAAATGAATAGGATAATCAATGCAACTTTGAGTTCCCTATCAAAGCTAGAAGCACCGTTTTGAGTTTCTTCTCGAGGCGAGCCGGTAACAGACGGTTGCATAGAGTATCCTCTCGATATATCCAGTATGCCAGATTTGAATTGGAAACTGGAATTTAATAAGAGATTTAAAAAGCAATTCTTGCTACTTCAACCAGCTCAATAGCGGCGAGTCAAAGAAGCGTCAAAGATTATGCGAATGGTGAGTGTTCTACGATAATGCGCGTCTATTTTTTCACGGAGAGCATGAACGACAAGTGCCCATCGCAGTAGGCGGCGATCTGAGAATTCATCTTCTCGATGATAAGCTCTCAGACATTTTTGTCTTACAGGTTGTGACGCACTCACAACTTTATGAATGACACGGAGCATGACACCTGACACGGAAAAATGCCAAATGGGATTACTGGATATAGACCAGCGCAGTACACTTATTCTGACGAAGAATAACCGTCGTTTTTATCGTTGGTGAATAATTCGCTGACAGGTACCTGTATCTGCATTTGGATGTCTGTATCATGTCCGGAGAATCCATAAACTCTCAGACCAAATCCATTTGCCATGCTCATCTTTGCGATCATGCCGCGTCCTTTGAATTTTGGTGACATACCACCGTCGATATTGATCCATCGAACCAGTCCATTCACATCGCGGTTTATCACACCCATGCTGTTTGCCTCCAGCTTATCAACGGTATTGTGACCACAGATGATCATCGGTATCTTCAATCGATCCATAGCCATTCCAAGACCTCTCGCCATGAGCTCTTTGGCAGTCTCATCCTTTCCTTCTGCCACAGATCTGCCGGAAGCAATCAGGTTTCGGGCGATCATCTTCGGTTTGATGATTGTCGTTTCATCTGCATAGATGGAGTTGATCAGGGTAAGGGCCTCCCGGATCTCTGAAGTCGATTGGGTGCGCTCGTCGAAGTCACGTATGTCCCTTGCGATTCTATCAAAACCATTAAAGATCGCTTGGTCTGCATAATGTGTGTTCTTATAGTAAAAGCCCTCGATCCGATCACCGTTCTCATCGTGGGTGACTATCCTACCTGTGTCCTCATCGACCTTGCCTATCGAGACGATACCGCGATCATCGACCGGCAGCATACTGTGTAGCAGAGCATTGCCGTAAGTATCGCGCTCGTACAAGCTGAAGTTTTCCTTATAGAATTTACCGAACTCCCGGATGGTCTCATTCTCGTAATAGTTACGGTAGTCAAGCTTGCGTGCTCCCTCAGGCAGCTGATCATTCAAGACACTGAGCAATCCTCCGCTATCCGCTGAGCCCCATCCTTTGTGACGAATCCAATCATAGGCCCACCACTCCGGCGTTGCATAATGATCAGCCATCATTTGATCAATGGTGAGATAGTCCTCCCCATACTTTTCGACCTGGGTATCAAGGCTTTTACCATAGGACCTAATGATCTCATCCAACTGACCGGGCATTTTCTGAAGCAGAGCATCATCGGGATACCGGTCAGCTAAAGCCAGCGCTTCCTCGCGTTTAGCCTCGAACCAGCCAAGCGACATCGATTCCACATCACGCAACCCGGTATACACCACTATTTCGACATTGCGTCCCAACAGATCTGCCCAGAACCTGCGCAATGCCTCATCGTTATTGATAGCTGTATTCTTTGTGGCTTTGAATTCTTCCGGATAATTGAGCAGATCCTTACCACCACCATCTTTCATCGTGCCGGTTTTTTCATCAAGTTTTCGAAGTTCCGTACCGTAATTATCCTCAAAATCCTTGAGCCGCTTGTCATAGATCGCGGCATATACATCCTTTTGCTGTCGTTTCGTATGCTCAATATGCGCTGCAACGATCCGTGCCCAGTATGGTTTATTTCGACCATCGTCGGGGATATGGATGCCGAGCATATTCATCATCGCCCAGAAGTCATGATTGCCGGTCACATACCGGCCTTTACCCGAAGCCATAATCGTCTGCGCAGTGCGAAAGGTGGCGATAGGATCAGGGGCACGATCCAACAAATCACCAAGAAGATACACCGTGTCGATCCCTTCTTTTTGACACGCCGTGGCAATATTATCGGAGGTGAGCGCTTCTTCTCCGTCCATATTGAGCCCGCAACGCAGCAAGGCATCGAACCTGTTGCCTGCACCATGAGGGTCGCTGATATAGAGGTAGGTAGCCGGTTTCTTTCTGTCAGACATTGCAAAAACCTCCTTTATGGTTCAGTGTACAGGAGTTATTATGCACAGGGATCGGTAAACACAATACCGTAAGAATGATCCTATGTTTCCTCGCTACTAAGCTCAGATCAGCATTTCGCGACTCACAACTTGACCATGCCTTCGGTGATGAGTCGAAGGCATGGAAGTCATTAACGCTATTGAGAGATTTGGCTCAATCTTACTTGTTTGCAAACCACATCTTTGTGCTTGTCGCGATGAGGCTCAGACCGAGCATGATGAGTCCGAGTAACCCTTGTGCTGCGATAATCGAATCGCTGGTATCAGGTATTGAGGGACTTGGCTCTGGAATTGGTTCTGGTGTGGGCTCTGGCTCAGGCTCGGGCTCAGGTTCTGGCAGAGCGCCGATACTGTTCGCTTCGATGAACAGAGCTGAATCATAGATGTAATCGCCCACGTCTGCGATCGCCAACTTGACATGGGTCACCTCTCCGGGAGTGACGTCTGCGACACAGGTCAATATGATCGAGACACCGTTGAAGCTGAAATCATTGACAGCCACCGTATTGACAAAATAACCCTGAGAGGGAGGTGGCGGATTTACCGGCCACGGTAAGCCGGAATCGGTGAGAATATTTCCGACACTGACTACATTGCCAGAGGGAAGAAATGCTCTGTTCGTCCCATTTATGAAAAGTCCGAATACATCGTTGTAAGCAACCTCTTGATTCCACTCGGAAGAGGCAAAGACATATTTGAACTCAATCGCTGATGTTTCCGGGATGAAGTCAAACTCAATGACGGCTGCATCTCCCGTATCTTTACCGATCAGACTAGAAAGATCGGTATCTCCCGGTCTCTCAAAACTCGTACTCGCAAGTGCGTCATTGAATACATCATTCGCGTCCCCGGTCGATAGAACAACTCCGCTATCGAGACCGACCGCGTTCTGTGCGCCCGAAAAGATCCCTCTCTGTACATTAGAGGCATCTCCGATGATCACTATATTAAAGGGGTCAATATTGGCACCGACCAGTTTTTTAACGATCTCCTCATCACTGACGGTGGTAGTAACGCTTCCATTGGCACCGAGAGGAGCAATGGCGACCGCGAGAATACCCGGGCCATCAGTCGCGATGACGGATTCACGCAGAGCGCCTTTGCTCTGTCCGGAGACATCTTCTGCTAAAGCGGGAGCCCCCATTCCAAAAAGGAGCACGAGGACCAAGAGTATCAAGGTGAAACGCCGAACTATTGACATGGAACATCCTTCCTATCCGGTGGCTTTATTATACAAGAGAAAGGCAGTAAAGTTCATGCTTATCCAATTACTGTTCCCACTCATATGCATGCAGCTGGATCTTTCGGTATGGTGGCTATCGCACGATCAGAAAAAATCGCTCGGTTCGAGAGATGAGGGAGTAACATGAAAATGGATCAGAGGGTTCATAATTACATGGGAGTTAAATACTGAGGTGAAAAATGAGAAAGACGATCTATCTTGCGGGTGGGTGTTTTTGGGGTGTTGAGAAGTATTTCTCGCTGATTCATGGGGTCATCGGTACTGCAGTCGGCTATGCCAATGGGCACACCGAAGATCCGACCTATGAACAAGTCTGTACCGACACGACCGGGTACGTCGAATGCGTCCAAGTCGACTACGATATGGATGTGGTCTCCTTGACCTTCCTGCTTGACCGATTCTTCGAAATAATTGATCCGACAAGCAGGAATCGGCAGGGTAACGACATCGGCACTCAATACCGCAGCGGGATTTATTATGCTGAGAGTGACGATAGGGAAATCATCGAGGGTGCGGTGATTCTTCTGAGCGAGAGCCATGAGATTCCTCTCGCCATCGAAATCGCACCCCTCTCAACGTTTTATCGAGCGGAGGAATACCATCAGAGTTATCTCGATAAGAATCCCGGCGGCTACTGTCATATTCCCACCGCACGATTCGACGAAGCGAAACATGCGGTCGAGGTGTCATGCAGGACCGATCACGACCTTCGTGACCGACTCACCCACATTCAGTATGAGGTGACTCAGCATGGTGCGACCGAACCACCCTTCTGCAACGAATATAACGACACGTTCGAAGAGGGGATATACGTAGACATCATCGATGGGACTCCGCTGTTCTCATCACGTGAAAAATTCGAATCAGGTTGCGGATGGCCGAGTTTTTCCGCACCGATCGCATCGAAGGATCTGTCTGAGCACGATGACGACTCTTACGGTCGCGAGCGCATCGAAGTCAGATCGACAAAGAGTGACTCACACCTCGGTCATGTATTCGATGATGGACCAAAGGAGCGCGGTGGTCTGCGCTATTGCATAAACAGCGCTTCGCTTCGCTTTATCCCGAAAGATGAGATGGAAAAACAGGGATATAGCGAGTTCATCGATTTCATCTGATCAACGCGTCCTTTTCGGGTGCGTTAAAACAAAATGTCGTACAGAAACTGGAACAAGTTATGAGGGCCGCCATCCTCATTATTCTTTTCAATTTCTGTACCGACCGCATCGATATCTGCCTGCGTGAGCTGCACGGGTCCGGGAAGCGCTTCATCACTGAAATGCTGATACAACAATTCAAGCGGAGTCATGTCAGGGTCATTCATGAATTGCGTCTGCCAGTCGTCAACATGCCGGTCAAGTAGCACACCGGTAAATCCACCAAGGTTATAACCCTCGGTAACTAAGCCATGGACAAGATAGATATCCTCACGAGTAGCGAGAAGAGCAAGAGCGCGTTGCAGATCGTCTACATTCTTCATCTGGTCGGGATACGCTGAATGCAGGCTCGAGATCAGTTCGTAGTAATAGGCGGTACCCTCTATACGATCGGTGTACAGTGAGTTTTCGTAATCTTTTGGGAATTGCACTTTGTAGTCTTCATATGTCGCGAGCGCGTCAAGTATTGACTCGGTGTTGGCCGGTTCACGTACCGCTTTCAGTATCTGCCGTTGCAGCAGATCCCGTTTTGCACGAGCGGCGGTATCTTCAAAGAATTCGTCGCGAGCAGAATTGGATACGTTGTCTTTCTGCATCCAGTTATCTTGTACTTTTATATGAAAAGCCTCATGTGAGAAAGTAATGAAAGGATCATACGTACCGAGGTGGAGGTACTTCTCGAACAAAAGATAGTTGGTTACGTCGTCACTTGAAATAGCAAGATACACGCCACCATCAAATTGAGAAAAGCCCGTAAAATAGGGCACTCGATCGATGCCGAGTTTCAGCGCATCTTCTTTCGTTATGGACCTAAACGTACCATTAGGCTCTATCAGCCAAAAATCGTTCTTTGTGATTTCCTCGACAACAATGGATTGATTCGTAAGTGGATTGTCTGCCCACAGCTCAGGAGCGATTTCGTTATAGTTCTTGATTTGTCCGGCAAGTACATTCAGGTACTCATCGACCGTTGTTGGCTGAGGTGAGTGCGCCTGCACTCCTAACGTCAATATAGAGTCGGTTGCAGCTTCTATGGTCGGTACGTCTGATGTTGGTACCGGGAATAAGACTTTGTGCCCAAGAAAAACGACACTATACAGAAGTGCCACCAAAGAAACGACAACAATCAATAGAACCAGAAATGCCTTCTTGAGTCTTTTCATGCCCACCTTTCATTCAGAGCAATTGATATGAATAGTATGCCACGACCGAGTGGGGGTGATCGGTCTTCGCACATAGTTTGAAATAGAGATCGTCCCTGTTCTGCAGACCATTGCCAGAACAAGGACGATCCGTTCGAGCTTTGTTGAGCGTTTACTACTTCCTGACGAAGTTCACATCGGTTCCAGGCTCGTCGCCGATTCCGGCCCGCAAAGCGATAGCGTTCTCACTTTGTTTTGTGAAGGTGTAAGTAAAATCATAGCCCCCTGCGGAGTAGAGGATCGTGTAGGTATCTCCATCAGTGGTCTCAGAAGCTTCGCCTCCGGCGTTCTTCACCTGCCACTCGATATCGAGACTACCGCCGTTGAATGTGACGTTGTTCTCCGTTACAACGACATCTTGACCATCAATGACCTGTTCTTCCGGTACCCATTCACCGATCAGCCAGGCGGGAGGCGAGAGTACACCTGCGGATTCTGCTGTTGTGGCAGCATCATCTGTCTGATCTTGAGTCTCACTAACTGCGCTTGTGGCGTTGTTCGTCTCATCAGCTACGTCATCGGTACCGCAACCGGTCAGCAGAACGAGGCTCAGTACTATTACGAATCCCACTACTAGAATTTTCTTCATGAAATACTCCTCTTCTATTTCATCCAATAGATCGATCAATGATAAAAGATGTGGGTGCTCAAAATCTAGTGCTACCACACGAGTAACATATTAACACCATGTGAGAGGATTCTCCTGATTTGATAAGAAGACGATAAGCTCAAGGTTTTGGACAATATGTGTATACGATATGGACTAGCTCAGGTACGCGCTGGCACACAGGGACCGACAAACTGCCTGAATCGCCCACTTCACCTGGGGTGCTACAATAACCGTGTCGGTACCATCTTCATATCGAAAGAAAGGTGCGCACATGGGAAAGATCACCAATCCCACACTGGATCTGATAGAGAATCGCGCTTCAACGCGCAAGTTCATCGAGGAGCCGCTGACCGATGATGAGAAGGTCGCGATCGTTAACGCTGCATTCCGGGCACCGAATGCCTGCAATCTGATGTCATACACGATCCTTGAGATCGAAGATCAAGACACCAAAGAGAAACTCGCCGTTCTCTGTGACAACCAACCGTGGATCGCGAAGGCACCGATGATGTTGCTTTTCGTCGCCGATTATCAAAAATGGGTCGATCTTTATGAGTACGCCAAGGTCGAAGAGCTGGACGTGGACCATCGTGAGCCGGGGATCAATGAGCTGATACTTGGCATATGGGATGCATTGATCGCCGCGCAGAACTCGGCAGTCGCCGCCGAGTCGATGGGCATCGGTACCTGCTACATCGGTGATGTGATCGAGAATGGTGAGCAGGTCGCCGAATTACTCGATCTCCCACGCTATACATTCCCGATCGTCATCCTGGTCTATGGTAGACCGACCAAGGAGATACCACCACGACCGCGTGTGACAGAATACCGGCTCCAGAAAGATCGCTACCATCGGTTGACCGACGAGGAGATGCAGGCCCAGCTCGACGAGATGGGTGCACTCTTCTCTCCCCATGGGCACAAACCTCCAGCAAGCGACTATGCCCAGGCTACCTATCTGGAAAAACACACGAGCGATTTCTTCCGTGAGATGGAACGCTCGGTCAATTGGTGGATCGATCGCTGGACCAAAGGTGCCGAGTGATCGGCGTATAGCGAGGTTATCAGTAGATAACTTACGGTAGGGCGGTCGGCTCGGCTCGGTCCGACATCGTGTCGATCACCTTATCAACGGCTCTTCGCATATATTTCTCAGGGTGCTTCAGACTCTCTTCGACCGATACTCCCGTACTGGTCTCGAATGCTCGCACACCTCGCTTGTTAAGCTCGTCCTCCTCGACATCGCACACTCCGCAGATCGTCGCGATTGGGACTTCTTTCGCATGGCGCATGATCCCGGAGAGTACTTTTCCTGAAAAACTCTGCCCATCGAGTTTTCCCTCCCCGGTGATGATCAGATCCGAGTCTGCTACTTGTGTGTCGAAATCGCTGATGTCCAAAACGACGTCGATCCCGCTCACCAGCTTGGCGCCGAGAAAGACCATGCAACCGAAACCCAGCCCACCGGAAGCGCCAGCACCACCGACATCACTCAGGTCGGAGTCGAACTCTCGTCTTACCACTTCACTCAGATGGCGCAGACCAGAATCCAGCGCACGAACCTGCGTCGGATCAGCACCTTTTTGCGGAGCGTAGACAACGGAAGCTCCGTTCGGGCCGAACAGCGGGTTGTCAACATCGCACATGACGCTGAAGGTGCTCTCCCGCACGCGGGTATCGAGACCCGCTATGTCGATCCGTGCGATGCCGGGAAGCGTCGCCCCGTTGGGGACGAAACTGCTATTCTTGTCATCGAGAAAGGTGACTCCGAGCGCAGCTGCCATACCGCACCCGCCATCGGTGGTCGCGCTTCCTCCGATACACAGGATGAAGTCACGCAATCCCTTATCGAGCGCGCTCGATATCAACTGTCCGAATCCATAGGTACTCGAGGTCATGGGGTGCAGACCGATCTGCCTGGTGATCCCGCTACTTTGTGCTACCTCGAGGATCGCTCGCTCATCTGAAGTGATACCATAGTGCGCCGTGATCTCCCTCTCATCGGCAGAAAGCACACGGGTCTTGACCGTTCTCCCACCCAATGCATCTATGATCGTCTCCACGCTTCCTTCGCCCCCATCGGCGATGGGGATCTTGACCACCGAGCAGTTCGGGCAGACGAGTGCGATCTCATCGGCGATGATATCAGCAGCCTCGCGTGCGCTCAGAGATCCTTTATAGCTATCGGGTGCGACGATGACCTTACGCAACATCGAGTCACTTCGTTCAAAGTCGTTATCGGTGTCTTGATCAACCACGTTCGAGACCCAGCTTCTCATTCTTCTTTATCCAATAATTCGCATATCGTCCACTGTATCGAGGGATCTGCCAATCAGTGACTGAGAACTCGTCGATCATTTCTCGCTCTTGCGCGTTAGCTTGCGTTGCCAATGCAGCGAGCTCACCTTCATCGGGAACCTCAGCACTCATGATGCGTTCCTCTTCTGCGAGCCAGCGAGCTTCAAGCTCCTTGACCTTGTCACGCAGGACAGATACATCGACCTTTCCGGCGATGACCGCGCGATGGAGATGCTCACGCTTGAGCCAATACTCGAAGCTTTGAGACGGATCCTCAAAGAGGGGAGGAGAATCGGTATGCCAAAACACCGGTTTGAATGCAGAAATACAAGGCGTCGATGCTCCTGTCATCCAGATCGTGATCGGTCTGTCCGGACATAGTTTTGCAACCATCGAACCGGTCGTCTGATCTCCGATCATGCCTCCTGCATGCATGCACACGCTTCCGACGCTCGGACGGGAGAACTCATGTCCGTTAAAACCGGGAGCATGGGTTCGCAAGATATCAAATAGGCCGGGGACTCCACTGTTTGATGTGAGACCTTCCATGCTCAGGCATCTGCGCTGGGTCCCCTTCGCGAAGAACGAACGGACCGGCTCGAGGAAGCGACGGGTGAAGTCCTCACCGGGCGCGATACCTTTCTCCATAATGTGATCAGTACCGATGCTCAGGCGGTTCGAGATGGCGTAGCGATCGGTGATCTTGGATACCGCATAGTTCTTGGCCGAGGTCTCCAAAACGTAGCCAACGGTAGGATCACAGACCAGAAAGCTGTTGTCGTAGTGGAACTCCGAGTCGAACCCGCAATCGCCACCCTGTCCATACTGCTCGAGAAGCTCGATCATCACTTCGACGGCAGCCTCGGCTGTGCCGGCACGCTCGAGAGCCAACCGCAACAGGTCCATACCGATCAGGGCTGGTTTACCACGTTGAGATCTCGTGAACACCGCTTCGTTGCCAATAGCGACACGCGCGTCGTTGACCCCCATCTCGGCGCCCCACATCCACGAGGGCTTGGATATGATGATCTCGTGGGTGTGGGCGACTTGTTCGATATCGATATAGGTACAGTGCAAGACGGAGCCGGGTTCGTGATCGGCGGCACGGATGCGTAGGGTGAGAAGCGGCTCGTTGGGACTGCGGTCACTGTTCTTCGCGAAGTAACAGATGCCATCCGAACTCCAGCTCGGCATGATACCCATGGTGTCACACATGATACCTCCTCAAAGCGGTAGCCTTAGCGGCTGTTCGATCCCCTTATCTTGTATTGTAAGCGATTCTGTCTTGAGAAGAGCGCTCGCACCATCAGTACGCGAGTGCGTGCAGCGACCTGAGCAGCTTGTTGACACGCGCTTGCGCAGGAGATGAGAGATGAGGCAATCTGCGTTCCAGCACCTCGATGAACGCAGGCGCGTTGGTCTTATCGAAGCACACCGAAGCGCGCTCCGCATGCTGGGCAACGCTTTTCGGTTTACACTCCTTGAGATGCTTGAGCAGAAGAGGCACGAGCTCTTCTGCATACCCTTCATCGGCAGCTGCAAGGTGAGCAAAGACGCTGATACTGTTGTCGACCGTGATGACGCTACCCTGCTCATATGTTCTGATAAGCAAGGGAAGATCATCGTGGACGAGCTGCGCTGCATACGGGGTAGTCCCAGCGAGGGCCGCCATGGATCCCCATATCAGGCGATTGTTGCGAGATCTTAACCCCGTGATGAAATCGTCTGTATATGGTGCGATGAGTTGCGGGGCTCGCTTACCTATCTCATAGAGCACCTTGATACTGTCACTGGCCACCTTGGCATCTGCTCCCTTGAAACCTTCAACGATCTCAGCGATCCCCTCAGTATCTTCGTGCTCAGCCAAGAACTGAGCCAACTCGATATTGGGCGCTTCGTCGTTGCGGCCAAGATTGCACGCCAATCGATCGATCATGTTCCCTCTTTCAACAAGAGCTTGCAATGCTGTGAGTAACCGATCTGATTATAAAGGTTAACGAGGATGACGCACCGAACCGATGTGCTGTTAGGCGACACTTTTCAAGAATCCATCAAGCGCATCGGCAAGGTCTGGACTCGATATTTCGTGTAGCTCATAGGTGACCTGAGCGTGGGGTTTGTTGATCTTAAGTACCCGTGCAAGATCGATCGGAGTCGCGATTACGACACAGTCGCACTGGGCGCGGTCGATCGTCCTTTCGAGATCGGCTCTCTGTTCATCACTGTAGCCCATGGCAGGGAGCAACATCCCGATCCCCGGATAAGTCTCATAGGTCTGAGCGATCTTTCCGACCACGAACGGACGGGGGTCGATGATCTCGGCGGCATTGTAGCGCTTCGCCGCGATCGACCCGGCACCGATCTTCATCTCACCATGCGTGACGGTCGGACCATCCTCGATCACCAGTACCCTCTTGCCTTCGATGAGACCGGGGTCGTCGACCGTTACCGTCGACTCGGCATCGACGACGAGCGCGTCAGGGTTGATCGATGCGATATTTTCGCGGATCATTTTGACATCGGCGGGGTCGGCACTGTCGATCTTGTTGATCACCACCACGTCTGCGAGCCGCAGGTTGGTCTCGCTTGGATAGTAAAGTAGTTCGTGGCCCGCGCGATGAGGATCGACGACGGTGATGGTAAGATCGGGTTTCACGAACGGGACGTCGTTATTCCCACCATCCCACAAGATCACATCACAACCATCCGGATCGGTCTCTGCCGCACGCAAGATCGCCTCGTAGTCGACTCCGGCATAGACGGTCATGCCGCGTGCGATGAAGGGCTCATACTCTTCCATCTCCTCGATCGTGCAGTGATGCATTGCCAGATCATCGATCGTCGTCAAACGCTGGACCGCTTGGTCTTGAAGGTTGCCATAGGGCATAGGGTGACGCAATACAATGGCTCGCTTACCGTTCTCCTCGAGGATCTCGGCGACGCGACGAGAGGTCTGACTTTTACCGCAACCGGTGCGCGTGGCGGTGACCGCAATGACCGGTTTGGTGCTTTCGATCATCGTCGACTTGGGGCACAGAAGCATGAAGTTCGCACCGGCTGCATTGACGCGCGAGCCGATACCCATGACCTTGGAGTAGGGAAGATCGCTATACGAAAAAACGCACACGTCGACCGAAAGATCCTCGATGAGTCTTTCCAGTTCTGACTCATCATAGATGGGGATACCCTCAGGGTAGCGCTCTCCGGCGAGCGACGGGGGATATATCCGCCCGGCGATGTCAGGGATCTGCGCGGCGGTGAATGCTACTACCTCATAGTCGGGATCGTCGCGAAACACCGTATTGAAATTGTGGAAATCACGCCCTGCCGCACCGATAATAAGAACTCGTTGGGGTTTCATAGGGGTCCTTTTCTCCCGTGAATCATTCATCTATCCTTATGCTACCTGAGAATGCACATATATGTGCATAAATTGTTAGACTTTCTGATAATTCTCTTCAGCACTCAGTTCACTGGTTGCATGATTTAGCGGGTAGCGCTGAGCATGAGCTTTATCCGGTTGAGCTGATTGACCTCGCTGGCGCCCGGATCATAGTCGATCGCGACGATATTGGACTCAGGATAGAGGCGGTTGAGCTCTTTGATCATACCTTTGCCCAACGTATGGTTCGGCAAACACGCAAAGGGAGAGGCGACGACGATATTGGGCGTTCCCTCTTCGATCAACTCCATCATCTCGCCGGGGAGTAACCAGCCCTCCCCACAAGAGCTTGCCAGCGGAGTCAAGCGCTCCGCCAGACGCGCGATATCATAAATGCTTCTGTTGGCATGAAAGCGCTTTGACGCGGAACGGGCGCGTGAGACGTGTCCGGTCAACTTCTCCAGTGCGGTTATCGCTGCGCGCATCTGTAGAGCATAGCCAGCCGATCGCCCCGCGACCTTGCGCTGGAATACGCCCCCGCACATCGAGTATAAGAAGAACTCCGCCAATCCGGGAACGACGACCTCGCAGCCCTCGTCTTCGAGATAATCGATGACGTTGTTGTTCGCGGTGGGATGAAATTTCACCAAGATCTCACCGACGATGCCGACGCGCGTTTTATCCCGCTCCTCACCGATCAGTTCCAGATCATCGAAGCTCTCGATGATCGTGGTGACTCTTTTCTTAAAACGGCGATAACCCATACCTTGCAAAAAGTCGGCTTGAAGTAATTGCGTCCACTGTTTGTGAAGCTCATCGGCGCTACCCTCAACTTGCTCATAGGGGCGCGTGCGCAGCAGACACTGCATCAAAACGTCGCCAAGCAAGATGCTGTAGGCGGCTTGGATGACCACCGCAGGTTTGAGGTTGAATCCCGGCTGGGCCTCGCCCATGGGTGACAGCTCGAGAGAGAGGACCGGGATCTGCTCAAGCCCCGCGTCACGAAGAGCCTTGCGCAAAAATGCGATGTAGTTGGTCGCGCGACAACCCCCACCGGTCTGCGAGATGATCACGGCGGTCCGATCAAGATCATACTTGCCGGAGAGGAGCGCCTCCATGATCTGCCCTGACGTCAGAATGGAGGGGAAACATGCATCGTTGTTGACATAGCGCAGTCCCACCTCGATCGCGCCACGATCCAGTGAAGGTAAGATCTCGACATCATATCCGGCGCGACGTACGACCGGCTCGAGTAGATCGAAGTGTATCGGCGCCATCTGTGGGCACAGGACGGTATAGCGCTCGTCTCGCATCTTCTTGGTGAACACCGTGCGTTTATAGCTGGTGTCGATGTCAGGCAGCCTTTTTGAGGACAAAGGTGCAGGCGTGATCGAGGGCGCGTCACCGATGGTATGAAGTGTTGCGTACTCGGGCACTTCATCGATCACGCCTCGTTTCTTCAAAGCAGCGAGCAGTGAACGCGCTCGGATACGTACCGCACCCAAGTTGGAGACCTCGTCGATCTTTATCATGGTCGCGATATTGCCGGTCGACTCGATTATTTCTTGGATCTGATCGCAGACGACCGCATCAAGGCCACATCCGAACGAGTTGAGCGAGATCAGATCGAGATCGGAGCGCAACGTCGAGAACTTGGCTGCCGAGAATAGGCGTGAATGATACATCCACTGATCGACGATGCGAAGCGGACGATCCGGCTTTACATGATGAGCGACACTGTCTTCAGTGAGCACCGCAAGCCCCAGGCCGCCCAGCATCTCAGGCAGCGCGTGATTGACCTCCGGGTCGCAATGATAAGGGCGACCTGCCAGTATGATACCGTGTCCGTTGTTCTGCTCGATCCATTTGATCGCTTCATCCCCGGCGATCTGCATATCATGCTTGAATGCGGCGTCCTCATCCCATGCGGCCTCCAATGCGGAGGTCACTTCGTCGAGTTTCGGAGCAAGACCGGGTGGGATATACGGTGAATAGAAGGAGGAGGAGTCCAGGCGCGACCCGCATCTTACCGCCTGTTTGTCTTTGAAATAGGCGTTCCAATCACGCTGTTCGTAGAGCATCTCAAGCGCCTCGAACATACGCGGCGCGAGTCCCTCACGATCCTGATAAGGGATGAACGGATTGAACAGTGACACTTCGTTGGTGTGCAGCTCGTCGATGTTTAGACGCAGCATCTCCGAATAGTTTATGATGACCGGACAGTTGAAGCAGTTCTTCGCTTCCTCGTCCTCAGAGCGCTCGTAGATGATGCAAGGCATGAAGATGAGTCGTGCGCCGTCTCTGGCAAGACCCGTCACGTGTCCATGCGCGAGTTTTGCCGGATAGCAGACCGACTCGGATGGGATCGACTGGCTGCCGATCTCGAGCGTTCTTCCGTTGGAAGGCGAGGAGAGACGGACCCGGAATCCGAGTCGGGTGAAGAAGGTATACCAGAATGGATAGTTCTCGAACATATTGAGCGTGCGCGGGATCGCGATCTCACCGCGTGGGGCGTCTGCAAGATCGAGAGGGCGATATGAGAAAAGTCGTCGATTCTTATAAGCGACCAGATTGGGAACCATCGCTGTGGCTTTGACAGTGCGCTTCTGAGCGCCCTCCACGTCAGCTCCACGCTCACAACGATTCCCGGTCACGAAATGGCGCATCTCGTTATTTGCACCCTTAGCGGATGAGACCTGGTTGGAGAAGGTATTGATCGTGAGCAGGCAAGCGTTGGGACAGATCGCGCACCGTCTTGTCTCCTGGTCGATCACGAGCGTATCGAGTTGATCGGCGCTGAGTATATTCGAGCGCTGGGGTGCCTCACCATTGCCAGTTGCTTTGCTCGCTGAGGTGTCCTTTGCGACCAGCGCGGCGCCATAAGCACCCATGAGTCCGGAAATATCAGGGCGAATGACCTCTCTTCCGGTGAGTTGCTCGAAGGCGCGCAGTACCGCGTCGTTATAGAATGTACCACCTTGTACGAAGACCCGCTCCCCCAACTCATCGGGATCGCGCAGTTTGACCACCTTGTAGAGCGCGTTCTTGATGACCGCATACGAGAGCCCGGCAGAGATATCGGCTACGCTCGCGCCCTCTTTTTGCGCCTGTTTGACGCGCGAGTTCATAAAGACGGTGCAGCGACTTCCCAGATCCATCGGAGCGCGCGAGGTCAGTGCTTGCGCAGCGAAATCCACGATAGGAAAACCGAGTCCGAGCGCGAATGACTCGAGAAATGAGCCGCAGCCTGATGAGCACGCCTCGTTGAGCATGATGTGCTCAATGACGCCATCTTTTACCTTGAGGCACTTCATGTCCTGACCACCGATGTCGAGAATGAAGTCGACGTTGGGCAAGAACTCCTCTGCTCCACGCAGATGCGCGATCGTCTCGATCTCTCCCAGGTCGATGCGCAACGCTTCGAGCAGGAGGCGCTCGCCGTATCCGGTCACACACGAGTTCGCGATTTTGACCTCATCGGGCAATTGCTTGTACAATTCGATCAGAGCGGTGCGCGCGGCGATCACGACATCACCTTTGTTCGAGCCATAGCGCGACCACAGCAACTCGCCGTCCTCACCGATCAGCGTGACTTTCAAAGTAGTCGAACCGGCATCGATTCCCAAGTATGCCTGACCTCGATAGGTCGTCAAGTCTCCGCGCTTTGCGCTGGTCCGTTGGTGCCTTCGGCAAAATGATTCATATTGTTCAACACTATCGAAGAGTGGGTCGAGACGATCGATCTCGTGAGTCTGAGCATCTCCGAGGTCCTCAAGACGCTCGACGATCTGAGAGAATAGGATCTGCTCAAGCGGTATGGCACCGGATCCGGTGGTGGATAACGACTGTTGTCGTGTTGCCAACGCGCACCCCTGCGCGACGAAAAGGTGGGCGTTTTCAGGACAGAGCGCCTCACCATCGGTCAGTTCAAGCGTCTCGATGAAGCGGTCTCGTAGTTGGGGAAGGTAGTGGAGCGGGCCACCGAGAAAAGCGATCTTACCCTGGATACGTCGCCCACAGGCAAGACCGGTGATCGTCTGGGTGACGACCGCCTGCAGGATGCTCGCCGCGATATCTTCTTTGCGCGCCCCTTCGTTGAGCAGGGGCTGAACGTCGCTTTTCGCGAACACGCCACAGCGGCTTGCGATAGGATAGAGTGTCTCCTTCTCGCATGCGAGCAGATCGAGTCCGTGGGCATCGGTGCCAAGCAGCGTGGCCATCTGATCGATGAAGGCACCGGTGCCCCCGGCACAGATCCCATTCATGCGCTGTTCGACCGTACCGCTCAGGTATATGATCTTCGCGTCTTCTCCGCCCAACTCGATCGCGACATCGGTCTGTGGAAGATAGTGTTCGATCGCGGCTTTTGACGAGATCACCTCTTGGGTGAACGGCAAGCCGAGATAATTCGCCAGTGAGAGTCCTCCACTGCCGGTGATGCCGACAGTGAGAGCGCTTTCACCAAAATGCTCGGCAGCCTCGGACAGAAGCGTGGCGACGGTGGTGCGGACATCGGCGTTATGGCGCAGATAGCGTGACCAGAGCAGCTCACCGCCCTCATCGAGTACCGCGAGCTTAACCGTGGTCGATCCGACATCGATGCCTGCGCACATACCAGCATTTTTCATATGGTCTGCTCGTGTATGTATTTTCGTTCCTCCCCTATGTTAGCAAGTATAAAACAAGATGGAACCGACGCCGCTCCCCAATACAAAAAAGCATCCCTCACGGTGAGGATCCGATGGCAAACGTCATGCTTTGCTATGCTGATAATGCAAGAACACCAGGCTGAGCCGAGGGAGTGAGCACATGAGCGATCGAGTCGAAATACTGAGGAGTACCGTCGACGGGCTGTTAGCGAACGCAGACCATGGGTGGGTCGGCTTTGTACGCGACCATATGATAGCGGTAGCCAACTTCGCCGCACTCCTCGCCGAGAAGCGCGGGCTCGATCCACAGATCGCGACGATGATCGGTCTGATGCACGACATCCATACCGCGATGACCGGCAACCGGCTCGATCACGCGCTTTTGGGGAGCCAGAAAGCTCGCGTGATCTTGACCGAGCTTGGTATCGTCGACGATGACGAGCTCGAGATCATCTGCCATGCCATCTCGAAGCACTCGAAGAAACGCAAGGTGCACGACGAGTACAGCGAACTTATCAAAGATGCCGATGTGCTCAGTCACTACTACGACAACACCACTTATCCGGTCATGGAAAAGGATCGCGAGCGGCTTGAGGCGGTCAAGATCGAACTGGGGATCGGTCAGTGAGCTGATAGCGCGTCATCGTACTTCTCGGAAACCACATCGGTTGAAGACGCGTAGGTACGCAGCTATATCGCTTTATCCTCGACCCAGCGGCGCAGCGCGAGTCGGTCGATCTTGATGTTGTGGCGCACGTCGACCGGGAATGAACGTTTCAGATAGAAGAGCTCAATTGGCAGGGTGTGCTCAAAACGGTTGCGGGTATCTTGGAGCGCGCCGAGCAGTTCATCGGTCATTCTGGTCGAGCCGTCCTCCATCTCTATCACCAATGTGGGGACCACTTTTTCATCGATGATCGGACCGACCAGCGCGGTCCGTTTGATGCCGTCGAGTTGATTGAATACCAACTCACAGGGGATGGGATACATCTTTCGGTCCTCAAGATCGACCACATGAGAGTTGCGTCCCCAAAACCAGATGCGCCCCTGCTCGTCGATCGTCCCTACGTCGCCGACCTTATGCCAAAGGGCGCCATCGAGGGAGAGCTTGCTCGCGCGCGTCGCTTCAGCTTCGTTGTAGTATTCGGTGGTCACTACCGGACCGGATACGATGATCTCATCGTCATTGTAGATCCGCGCTTCTAGAGGAGGCACCACCGGACCGACGCAGACACCCGCGCCCTTGCATGTCGCGTCACTCGTATGCTCAAGGATATAGTTCCCCGAGATGTTGGAGATGGGAAGCGACTCGGTTGCGCCATAGGGGGTATAGGTCGTTCCGTTTGGGAGGACCTTTTGCCACTTCTCATGCATGGAGAGCGCGACCGGGGCGCCGAACATGACGAGGCTCTTCAATGAGGGAAGCTCGATGTCATGGGCGATACAATAGTCGGCGACCTTCATCCAGATGGCAGGAGAGCCCGCCGCGAAAGTGACGTTGTTGTTTTGTATGGTCGCCACGACTGCGCTCGGATCGATCTCTGAGGGTTTCGAGGGGTCGATGGGAGGTATGAAGGATGTGAGTCCCATTGCCAATGTGAAGAACGAGAAGAGCGGAAAGCACGGACAGTCCACATCGTTGGATGTGAGTCCATACATCTGCTGAAGCAGTGCGGTCTGCGTGATAAAGATCTTGTGGGTATAGACGACTCCCTTGGGTTTGCCGGTCGCCCCCGAGGTGAAGAGGATGGCCGCCATCTCGTCTTCAGGAGCATCGTAGGTCTCGAACGAGGACTCCTCTTTTTGCGATGCCTCCAAGATCTTGGCGCAGTCCAGTTTGATGGCGACCGAGCTGAAGGAGGGGCGGAACACACGCGCGAGCATCTGGACCGACGAAGGGGCGATCATGGCTATCGGCGCGACCTCTTTGACCGCACGCAGCAGGTTCTTACGTCCCATACCCGGATCGATGAACACCGGGACCGCGCCGATCTTGAAGAGCGCGAAGGTGGCTGCGGGCAGCTCGATCGAGGGACGGATGAAAAGCAGCACCTTTGATCCTTGCACGATCCCTCTTCGCTGGAAGTAGTGCGCGAGCCTGTTGATCAACTCATCCAGTGCTTTGAATGTGATGGACTCATCGTTGTGTACGATAGCGGTCTTGTCAGGAAGATCACGGGCCTGTTTCTCAAGCAGTGTTGCGGTATTCATCGGATGAACTCCTCGATCTCGGCCAGCGCTTCATCGAACGCGTCCTCTAATACGTAATGACCTGCCTGTTCAAATACTTTGACTTGCGCATCTTCGAAGAATTCGAGCCACCTGTCCAAGAAATGCTCGGTGAAACAGAAATCTCGCGCTCCCCACACCAGGAGGATGTCCGCGGTGATCTCGGGAAGCTTGGATTCGATCGTATCAAGCACTTGTCTCGTCGGGTGGTACCCCTCGAGGGGAATATCGGCGAGGAACGATCGGATGCCGACTCGGTCCTCATAGGTCCCATAGGGGAGCAGATAACCTTCTTTGACTTCGGCCGGAAGTGCCTTGACCGTTGCCATTGAAGCGGCACCTTTTGCGAACAGATTGTACTGTCGCACTAAAAGATCACCCAGCACACTGCGACACATCCGGATGCGTAGCGGGACGTTCTCGTCAAAGAACGCAGCGCTGTTCATGATCACGATCTTGGCGACGTTGCTTGGGTGGGTAACGGCATAACCGAACCCGATCGGACCTCCCCAGTCATGGACGATGAGCGTGATGTCTTCAAGCTGCAGATGATCGATCAGTCGCGTGAGGTTCTCGATATGGAATGTGAGATCATACGCAATACCTTGCGGCTTGTCAGAAAGTCCCATACCGATATGATCAGGTACGATCACGCGATGGGTCTTTGCGAGTTGCCTTGCAAGGTCGCGATAGTAATAGGACCAGGTTGGATTCCCATGAAGCATCACGACTAGTGCACCTTCGCCTTGGTCGACGTAGTGCATCATCCTTCCAGCATTATCAAAAAAGCTGTCATGCTCAATCAGCATAGTGTCCTAAAGTTCGGGCAGGAACGAAGGTCAGTGCAACCTTCATTGTAACGCAGTCCGCCTCCGCTCACCTGAGCCGTGAGTCTCCGCGAGTTTAAGAGGTCGCGAAGAGCACCGCTTTCTGTCAATATCCTTTCAGTTAGTTAACCGTTAGATGTCGTTCGGTGTTCTCGGGTCCACTCGCGACAACAATGCCTATAATGATGGATGCTTAGGAACTCGCCTTCAGGTACCCGTTGCTTATAACGCAACCCTCGAGGGTCCCAGCGATCTTCCGAAAGGGAGAGAATGGCGAAATTAAGTTGATTGAGTAGCGCCTCACACGTAGCAAAAATCGAAGCAAGAGGCGCCCGCTCAATCTTTTTGTCATTGAGATCTCCAACATACCGAACAAACGCGAAGTGAGACCTCCAACACACCGAACATACGCGAAGGATAGGATTGCGATACGATCACAGCATCTCGCATCAAGCGCCTTCCGCCTGACATCGGTAAGCTGGAAAGCGAGGGAGGTGAAATACGCCGTACGCATGGCATCGACACGCACAAGCGAATCAGCTTCCCTGTTGAACGATCGCTTCGTTCAGTGCGGCCATCCACTCACCGAGCATAGCTTTTTTCATAAAGGCGAAGCGGAGTGTTCCCACCCCGGTGACGATGTCAAGTGTCTTGCTCAACCCTTGCTTACCCTCACTGACGGAAAGGATATCGGCAAGCTCGACATCGATCTGTACCTCATCATTTGCGATTGCATCGGCGAAGTCGACCGTCTGGCCTGCGCTTATCTTTTTAAGATTCTTTCCTTTACCGAAAACGAGTCGTTCGTCAGTAAGAACAGCAATACCACCTGATGCCAGGTTATTACTCGCGGCTTTAGCTTTCTTTGCGGTAAAGAATGGACTTCCTACCGCTTGGTGCGCGATCACCGTGGCAAAGTCTTTGGCACTGGCGTTCGTGAATGTCGCAGATCCAGCGATGATTACGGTCTCATTTCCTGGTGCCATAGGACTCTACTCCTTCTCGAACGTGACTGTCATTCCGGTACCGACCATATCTTCGATCACGATGGCACTCGAGTCTATGGTACCGGCGAAGGTCTCTCCTTGGAAATCGAAGGTGATTTGATTGCCATCGACCTCCCAGGCGCCGTCGATGGATTCATTATCTGCTCTCATAGTGGCCTTTCCGCCCTCTTTGATATCAAGATAGAAGCCACCCTGATAGATTTCATCGGCCATCATCGACATACCGGCAAGCTCCATCTGGCTCGCCTTCCATGTACCGATTGCGGGGTCGTTGCCACCACCACTTCTCCCACAACCTATGAGCGAGACAGCGACGATGAGCACAATACAGAACAGCAATACTTTTTTCATAAGAAGACCTCCTGATCATCTTGAGCGTGCAAGTCACCACTTCAGTATAGAGCATAACAATGGCACGATGCGTCACGTTCTAGGCTCAAGGAGATGGTGGTGATGATAAGCCAGAGATGCTGTTTGGCACCATGCAAGAGGCGGCCCGGATGGACCGCCTCCCGTAACTTGCTGCGCCAACAGTCAACGTTCGCCAACCATCGTTTTGAGGACATTGCCTTACCGCGATGGGAGTGCCGATACTCAAGTGCCCGAACAGGGCAGTCAAGAACCCAATGCAAGAAACTTGACCAATAGCAGGCGTATCGCTGCTCGGAGTCACGGTACGCTTAGTCGGCGTGCTCGGCTTCGGCTCCTGCTTCGGCTTCTAAGGCTCGGGCTTGATCGGCTCTTTCTCGAAGGTGTACGTGATGGCGATAGCAACCAAAATACCAAGGGTCAGCATCGCGCCTTTCGAGCGGATCGACTCCAACAATAGCTGCCCTTCTTTCTGCGATGATACGAAGCTTGCTCCGCAAACGACCATCGCCGGATAAACTGATCAAGAAACATGAAGACCATGCGGATCTTCCAGATCATACATCTTTACTCTACGCTTTCTCGCCTACACAAGTCAAGTTTCATGTGCGGAGAGTCCACTTATGTTCACTCGAGATCACTCGAGATTGTGTCGATATCATCAAAAAAAGATACAAATTCCGAGAAGCATGAAAAAAAAGATCGTTTTGTCGTAGTATTGCCTGTCGAAATAGCGCTCTGTACCCATTTATGCAGAGACAGAAGTAGCTTGAAAGGCACCCTATGACACAAGCGGTACTGCAGACTCTTGACCTCACAAAGAAATATGGCGATTTCCTCGCGCTCGACAATGTCTCGTTAACTTTGAACGAAGGCGACATCTACGGTCTAGTAGGACGCAACGGAGCAGGTAAGACGACCTTTTTCAAATGCGTCATGGGGCTTGCGACCCCCACGAGCGGCACTATTATCATCGAGGGAGAACACAAGCACCTCAATGAGGCACGTCAGCAGATGGGCTTCATGATCAACCCGTCGTTCTTCCCCTATCTTGACCCCCGGGAGAACCTCGAGTATCTGTGTCGGGTCAAGAGTATCCCCCGTGCCGGAGTAGCCAAACGATTGCTTGAATTGGTCGATCTATGGGGAGTGAAAAAGCCCTTTAGTGCGTTCTCGTTGGGTATGAAGCAGCGGCTCGGGATCGCGGCGGCGCTGCTGGGATCTCC
>Ga0123353_10002218_pt1 | contig 24059 bp, 17 predicted proteins | sample TergutLab28metaG_3_FD_92763 | JGI IMG/M metagenome (GOLD analysis project Ga0123353, IMG submission 92763) | Labiotermes labralis P3 segment gut microbial communities from Petit-Saut dam, French Guiana - Lab288 P3 | ecosystem: Host-associated > Arthropoda: Insects > Digestive system > Gut ... | reverse complement strand
CTGACAACAGCCCTTATGACGCGGGGCTTGTAATATTCCTGCGCGAGAGCGAAAGAATCAACAAAATGGTCGGAAAATGGATCGGGCGCAGCGCAAAGATGACATTCGACGACATAATAGGGGAGAACGTAAAATTCAAAAAAGTGATCAGTTTGGCAAAATCCGTATCCAATTCCAACTCAAATATTCTCCTGCTCGGAGAAAGCGGAACCGGCAAAGACGTCCTGGCTCAAGCCATGCACAACAACAGCATACGAAAAAACGGCCCGTTCGTGGCAATCAACTGTGCGGCTTTGCCCCGTGAACTCATCGCCAGCGAGCTTTTCGGCTACGAGGACGGCGCTTTCACGGGGGCAAAAAAGGGTGGCAATATCGGAAAATTCGAGCTGGCAAATCAGGGTACGATCTTTCTCGATGAAATCGGCGATATTCCCATCGACCTTCAGGTAGTGCTGCTTCGGGTACTCGAGGAAAAGAGCGTCACACGCGTGGGCGGCGCAAAACTCATTCCCATAAATGTGAGGGTCATCGCCGCCACAAATAAAAATCTCGATGATGAAATAGCGGGCAATCTGTTTCGGAGAGACCTTTACTACCGGTTAGGTGTCATAAAGCTTTATCTCCCGCCTCTGCGGGAAAGGCTCGACGATATCCCACGCCTTGCCGATTATTTTCTGCAGAGCATTAGCAGACGGTTCGCAATATCGATTAAGAAGCTCACGCCGGAAGCCATCAGCGTACTCAATGCCCACACCTGGCCCGGCAACATACGCGAGCTCCAGAACGTCCTGGAAGGCGTCGCTCAACTTGCGGCCGGAAGCGAACTGACTTCCGATTACATCATGAGTTACCTGACCCTGCAAAGCCAGACGCATCGTACTTTATCCGACAGCGTCACACCCGCGACAATCAGCGATCTTGAACGCCGGATGATCGAGGAATACGTTAAGGCCGGCCGCGGCAAGAATGAAATCGCGCTGGCCATGGGGATCTCCCGGCGCACTTTGTACCGGCGCCTGCATGAGTACGGTCTCCTATAGCGTTAAAACCCTTCTTCCGTCTCCACGGCGATTATCGCTTTCTCAAATGTGTTTAGTATTTTATCGATCTCTTCCTTCGTGACCTCAAAACACGGGCCGAGCAGTATGCCATCGCCGGCCTTTCCTCTGTCAAAGCCTCCAGTCGGCATTATGCTGAGCCCCAATTCAAGAGCTGCGGCGGCAATCCGCTCGGAATAAAGGATTTTTGGATCGAAGCATTCCCTTGTCCCCTTATCCCTCACAAACTCGACGCCCACCATCAGCCCTTTCCCGCGGACGTCGCCGATAGTAGGGCGTCTGTCCTTCATCGCGAGCAAACACTTCATGAGATGATCGCCCTGCACATTGACATTTTCTATGAGCTTTTCCTCTTCAAGAATATCGAGCACCTTTATTATGACAGCTGCCGCCAACGGATTGCCGGCCCACGTATGCCCCGGAGAAAATTTTCCGGATTTCACGATCGGATCCAAAACTTCCTGTGTGCAGCATGCGACGCCTATCGGGAAATAACCGCCGCCTATAGATTTGGCAAGCGAAACGATGTCGGGTTTCACACCGTAATGCTCGATCGCGAGCATTGTGCCCGTCCTTCCCGCTCCGCACATGATTTCATCAAGGATCATCAACACATCGTATTCATCGCAGATCTCGCGTATCCTCTTGTAATATCCGAGAGGAGCTACCACAGCGTTTAAGGCTGTCCCGCAGACAGTTTCGGAAATAAAGCCGGCCACATTTTCGGGGCCCCTTTCCAATATCTCCGTTTCCAAAGCGTTCGCGCATTCAAAACCGCAACTGCCTTCCTCTTTTCCATACCAGCATCTGTAACAGTACGGAGGCGCAACATGGCCGTCTTCCCGCAAATACGATACAAATTCCTTACGCCTGGCTATATGTCCGCCATAAGACAACGTGTCGACCGAATATCCGTGATAGCTCTGCCATCGTCCGATGATTTTGTTCTTTTCCCGTTTGCCCAGATGATAAAAATGCAGCCTGGCAATTTTAGTGGCGATCTCGTTTGCCTCGGTCCCTCCTGACACAGTGAAAAACCTGTCAAGTCCCGTGACCTCGTGCAATTTCCCCGCGGCTTCTTCCAAAATCTCACTCGAAGCAAAATGTCTGTTTATGTAAGCTATTTTAGAGGCCTGTTCCGCTATGGCCCGCCCTATATCCGACCGGCCATGGCCCAAACTGCTGCTTATTGACCCGCTCGTACCGTCAATATATTCCCTGCCATCGACGTCATATACGTAAATCCCCTTACCATGGGTCAATATCGGGTAGTCAGTGTCAAACTCAAATTGTAAAATGTTTTCATTATCCCTGTTCATGATGTTTTCTCCTCGCCAATCGGTATATATCGGCGCATGCTTCTTTTGAAAGCTTCACAAAGCTTCCGTGAGCCGAACTGCTGTGGAACATATTTTCTACCAACGCCGGAATGTCTTCTTCCTTTGCGCCCAACTCCTTAAAAGTTATCGGCATTCCGATCGATACAAGAAATTCTTCGAATTTTAAGATGCCTTCGTTCGCTGTCGCTTCCGGGTTTTCAAAATCCATTTGGCAACCCCACACTCTGACGGCAAACTGGGCGAACTTGCCGATATCATGATGCATGACATACTTCATCCATGCGGGGAACATGACCGCAAGTCCCGCCCCGTGCGCGCAGTCATACAGCGCCGAAAGCTCGTGTTCCAGACGATGAGTCGCCCAATCCTGCTCGCGGCCTATGCCAACGCTGTCGTTGTGGGCTACAGTGCCCGCCCACATTATGTTGGCTCTGGCTTCATAATTGTCCGGCACGGCCATCGCTCTCTTCCCTTCCCTTATCATGGCGATGGGTGTGGCTTCTCTCAGCCTGTCGGTTATTTCCACATCCTTTGTGTTGGAGAAATATCTTTCCATCACGTGCGACATGATGTCGGTGATCCCACAGGCGGTCTGATAAGGCGGAAGAGTCATCGTGAGCTCCGGATTCATTATGGAGAAAACAGGTATGATGGCCTCGCCGGAGGCGGACCTTTTATACATACCGTTTTCGTTTGTGATGACGCTGTCGGGCGACGCTTCACTGCCCGTTGCGGCAAGCGTCAGAACTGTTCCCACAGGCAGCGCCTCTGTGATTCGCATTCCTTCGTTGAATCTTTCAAAGTATTCCCAGAAATCACCGTCGTGTACAGCGCCTGCCGCGATGGCTTTTGCTGAATCGATCACGCTTCCGCCGCCTATGGCCACAACAAAATCGACATTTTCTCTCCTGCACAGATCGATCCCTTCATAGACCAGGCCGCTCCTCGGATTCGGCTTAACGCCGCCCAATTCTACATGAGCAATATTTTCACGTTCGAGCGACGTCTTCACGCGGTCCAGCAATCCTGTCTTAATAGCCGTTCCCCCGCCATAGTGCAGTAAAACTTTGCTCCCGCCGAATCGCTTGATACATTCGCCTGTCATGGCTTCTTTCCCTTTGCCGAACACAAAATATGTCGGGCTGTAAAAAGTAAAATCATTCATAATCGTTCTCCTCGTTCAATTTTGCGCAAACTCTTTAAACATTTCGTCTATATCGTTTGTCGCGAATACGCCAAGCGCGCGAATCTTGTCAGAAACGTCCACTGGGTCGGCGATTCCTTCCTGAAGTGAATTCAGCATGCCGCCCATAAACAATTTGACTTCCTGATTCCTTTTCCCGATTTCATTGACCGCGCGTTCGGACCATGCCAGTGATTGGCCGTTATGCGTACTCACTGCGATGAAAAGCGCGCCCTCTTCGCTCGCGACGTCAAGCGCGTCCTCGGGGTCTGTATCTACATCGATGTTTATCACGTCCGCGCCGAAAGCTTTAAGAACATAGTCCATAAACATCAAGCCATATTCGTGGGTATCGGTTGAGCAGACGACAATTTTCTTGTCCATGAGAGCATCCGCCTTATACGTAGCCAGAAGAGACATCACCTTGTCATCCGCCTTGTCAAGCGTCTGCTTTGTTAAGTCCGTCATGAAATAAGGAACGATCCCTCTGTATCTCGATTCATCCCTTTCACCCGGGTGGCAGAGCGACTCAAACCTTGCGCCTTTCAGCCTCTTGATCGCCAGCAGGCAATGGATCGGATTCTCGATATCGACGCCCAGTTCAGGCAGTTTAGTCAGTATGTTCCGGTAGAATTTTTTTCCCTGCTCCAGTATGATATCCTTTCTTCTCAGGATATCGGCCTCATCTATAAAACCTGCTTCTTCAAATTCGGGAACCTTTTTCAAGGCCGCCGCGCAGGCTATTATGCAATCGGCTATTTCTTTTTCATTGGGGACGCGAACCGCTTCCATTATAGGCTTCGGAAGATATGCGGCTCCTGTTTTATATTTTCTCTCCAACAGGGCAAAAGGAAGGAAATCAGCGACGATGAGGCCGTAGTTGTATACCGGTTCCTCGGCGGAAACTTCAATGGTGTTTCCTTCATAATGGTGCAGAATAGCCCTATTGGGGTATCTGGCATTCTCTTTGAGAGCCTCAAAAAAGGCGAGCCATGTGGCAAGTTTATTCGGTATATGGCTCATGAGGCCTCCGAGCCCCTCCTTGTATGGAACTTCGCAGAGCTGCTCGGCGATATACTGCTCAAACAGCGCGTACCCGAGTTCCGACACATGATCGACAAAAGCTGACGCAATACCGTCGCCTACATAGCCCTGTATCTGAACTTCATTGGATTCATATACCTTACCGGCCATGATACCCAGCGCTTTTACCGCCTCCACAACCTGCGCGACGTCATCGTCACAATACGGATACTTCCACGCGATCCCCGAAAAATTAGCGACGCCGGGGCACCCAGCTTCTATGGCGCCGATAACATTATTTACAGAATTCGGCGACATACAGATATAATCGCCGAAGAGAGGCTGCATTGGAGACGCGTCCGCGATCCGCTTAAAGTCTTCCGGCTTCTCCAGGACAAAAGATGTACTGCGCGGGGCTTTGTCGCGTATTTCCGGCGGCACGGCCGTCAGCCAACCGGGAGTCAATATGTTCATTCCCACGTCAATACCGTTTTCCCTAAGACGCTCATACACTGTTTTTTGCGCTTTTACTTGTTCTTCAAGTGAGGCGCGCCCTATCTGAGCTTGAAAGTAAACCTCTCCTGCTTCCCGGTGCGCCAGCCTGAAATCGGCGACCACCATGCCGCGTTCTTTTGTAAACTCGGATTTGCCCAATTTTATCGCATCGGCGATCGCTTTTCCCTCCGCCAGCACTTCCCTATAATCGGGCAGCCCTTCCGGAATCAACTCCGGAAACAGCTCTTTTCCCATCGTCTTCACTCCTTCCTTACGGAGCAGATTTAAAGGTGTTTCCTCTCGCCTCAACTGAAATCTTTGTTTCAACGTACAGGCTTTCATCTTTCTCCGCTTTCGCTTGTTCTGTTGCATATACATCTTCGATTGAAACTTCCGTTTCAACCGTCTCCATCCCTTGACGCCTGATCGCCTGAACAGCAGTTTCCGTGGCAGCCAACACTGCACGGCCTACGGCCTCTTGCCGATTGGCCGAAAAAAATCGGGCAAATCTCGTGTGAGCCAGATAACCGTTCCTGCCTTCGCCTCTGCGGACGATCGCTTCCTCGACCTCCCTTATCCCTGCCGCTGCCGCGCCTACCGCATTGGCAACCTCAAAGGATTCGGGAACCATGAGTTCAAATCCGAATTTTTGAGAAGCTTTTGTAAACCATGTTTTCGCGGGCGCTCCGATACCGATAACCGGCAAACTTTCGTTTCCATACTTTTCCACACATTCGGAATAGATTTTCTCCTCTACGCTGAATTCCGCCGAGTCGATGAACTGCGTCTCTGTCACGCCGCATCTTTTCGCGTTTTCAGCCATACTTGATTTTGACATCGCACTGTTCCATTCGACAAATTCTCCGGTGCAATGCAAAATATCTGTGGGCGTGATAACTTCTCCTCCTCCTCTGCATGCGGGTAAAACGCGCCTCGGCCCAACCTCGGTCACGCGGTCTTCTGCCTTGATTTCACTGTCGCCGCCGAGCCCAAACGTGTTGAGCTCGGCGGACTTGATTTTAAGACGCCACTTTCCTACGCTTGCTCCCTTCGGCGCCAGCTTGACGCTGTTGTCGATCAACATTGCCGTATCAGTCGTCGTGCCTCCCATGTCGGCGACGATCGCGTTTCCCATTCCCGTGAGATACATGGCGCCGATCGTGCTGGCGGCCGGTCCTGATAAGATCGTATCAACAGGCTTTTCTTCGATTACGTCAATCTTCGCAATGCTCCCGTCTCCCCTGACCGCAAATACCGGCGCATCGGCGTTGAGTTCTTTAAGCACGGCTTTGATCGCCTTCAAAAAATCAGAGATGACGGGAAGAAGCCCGGCATTGATCACCGTCGTATTCGTCCGCTCAAGATATCCTAAATCGTTCGCCAATTCGTGGCCGCAGACAATCGGTATGTCATAAGCGCTCAGAATGATTCGCTTTGCTTCAATTTCATGGATCGGGTTGCGCACGCTGTAAAGGCCCGAAACGGCCAAAGCTTCAACATGAGGAATGATTTTTTCAGCCTCTTTTAATACTTCTTCCGGCTCCAGAAGCGTTAATTCACGCCCTTTTACATTGATTCTGCCGCCGACAATACAGTAATGTTCTGTTGCCAATTCGCCGTCAGGTTTCTTGCCGATCAGGATGAGTCCTGCCGGCCGAATTTTATTCTCCACGACTGAGTTGGTTGCAAGGGTCGTAGATAAAACCACTTTTTCGACCGCTTCAATACACTCCACGCCGAGGGCGGCCACGCTGTTGCGGATCCCGATGCTCAGATTCTCCATCGTAGTAAACGCTTTCGCCTTTTTCAAAACTTCTCTTTTTTCTGTGTCCAGCAAAACTGCGTCGGTATACGTCCCCCCTGTATCGATTCCTATCACTATGCTCATCTTGATTTTTTCAACCCAAGTATCTGTCTCGCCTCGTCGGGCGTCGCGAGTTTTTTATTCTGCTCCGCCGCTAATCTCTTAACACGCCCGACAAAAACCGCATTGGATTGCGCCGGTTGTCTGTAGTGATAATATACGTTGTCCTCGAACCCGACCCTGATATTTCCTCCCAGCGCCAGCGTTGTCATCATTATATCGACGTTTGCTCTTCCGACGCCAAACGCGCCCCACGTGCAATTTTCGGGAAGATGATTTACCATATAGATCAAATTCTCGGGAGTTGCCGGCATTCCACCGGGCGCTCCAAGGCATATCTGGAAATGCGCCGGCTCCTCTATCAACCCCTTTCCGATATAGTGTAGGGCGGTATAGAGCATGCCGGTATCAAACACCTCTACTTCCGGCTTTACGCCTGTTTCGATCAGTTTTTCTCCCAAGAATTCCAAAAACCCGGGCTCGTTCATGGCGACAAACCTGTGGCGCCAGTTCATGCTCCCCGCGTCGAAAGACGCGAGTTCCGGCTTGAGTTCGACAAAGGGCTTCACTCTGTTTTCATAAGTCACTCCCTGAGTTCCTGATGTTGTCAGATTTAATATTACTGGGCAATCGGCTTCTCTGATGAGATCGACAGTTTCTTTAAATTTATTGAAATCCATATTGGGGTTGTCATCGTCATCTCTCGTGTGTATGTGAACGACGGCGGCGCCTGCTTCATAGCATTCGACAGCCGCCGCCGCTACCTCCCTGGGCTGCGTCGGTAACATGGGGTTGTCTTTCTTTGACGGTTCGGATCCAGTCAGAGCCGCTGTAACTATAACTTTATCCGGATCATTTAGTCTTCTGGTTGCCACGCTTCTCCCCTTGCTTCCAACTGCACGCCTTCTGTCACGACCCACTTTTTATTCTTTATGCAGTAACGAACATAGAAGTATACCATTATCGCGCCAATCATCAGCCCCGCATAACCCGCATACGTGAACGTATAGTTCATGAGTATAGCATAAGGCACAAAGTTGCATATGAAAAAGCTGCCTATCCCGAGCGCGATCGTAAGTATGTTGAAGTTTCTGGTCTTTTCGAAAAAGAATGTTTTCGAGACGCTCCAAATCGACGGGACCGCCGATGTAATTATTTCTATTATGATGAATATGCTGAGTATAGTGCCCAGCCACGGCATCCCGAGCTGTCCCAAAAGCGCTACGTTTGGAATCGCGTATTTTAAGGATTCCGTTAAATTCGCGAGGTGGGTAAGACCCATAACCGCACAACCCAAGCCGACTAATCCCATTCCTACAAGGTTCGTCAGCAGCAAGCTCTTATATTTATACTGTCTGTAGTCGTTGCCCAGGGCAGACATGAATGCAAGTCCGAGCAGCAGGGTGAATCCGCTCAGTATGATTCCCGCCGACCATGGGTTTGTGCCAATTGTAAGGGCGGTGATTTCACCTGTTCTCAGAAGTTCGAGATTCGTTGGAATTTGATGGCCCAACTTTGCGAGCCCGATGCACCCGGTCAGCAATACTATTGCAACTGTAAAGGGGCCGATTCCACCTAAGATATCGATATATTTTTCTATCCCAAGAATAGTAAAAACAATGCAGATTACGGTTATTATTGCGTTACCGATGTATATGTTCATGCCATAATTTTGACTCATTAACGCTGCAAATCCGGCAATCATGACCATATACATGGCATAATAAGCCGCTACCGGGAAGACGTCCATGATTCTTCCGACTGTCTTACTGCCGCCGTAAAACAGGAAAACCTCCCCAAAACTCTTTACCGGAATTTCGCTCTCCCTGCCCGCGACAGCGTAAATATGAAAGCAGATAGCGCCAATCCCGACGTTAAGAAACGATGCTACCGATCCGCCCCATATGTAATTCCACGCTGTAAATACCTGAAGGGCCTCCTGACCGCTGGCAAAACCGACTCCTATCATATAGCCGGCTATCATTCCCATTATCAGAAAAAATCGTTTAAAACCTATGTTTTTCATGCTCATAATTCCTTTCTGTAAAAGTTAAACAATTTCACTTGCGCGACGTCTCACATCATAGATATTTGCATCACCTCCTCTTTCGTTCTTTCTCATGCAACCTGTATGCCATACCACAAATCGTTGCAAAACGAGCCTTTTCACGCAACTCCCCATATGTTTTTGTGCCGCCGGGTGCCAATATGACACTCGGCGGCACAGGTTTCAATCTTTGATTCCCGCGAGATTCCTGACGATTTGCTTTTTCTCTTCAAGTGGATAGTTGGATCTTATGCCAATCTTCTCCATGATGGGCGATCCGCCTCCGTGTATCCCCGCGTACATTTCCATGCCGCACCATGCAGACACCGTAAAATCATCTAAAAATCTAAACAATCTGTGTTGATTCTCCGCAGATATATTCGGATTTCGCATTACATACTTTTCCATATAGCCTCTCGTTTCGGGGTTCAGCCAGTCCCCCTCAAATGGAAGCGTCGCGGGAAGGCCTCCCGCTATTGATATAAGCGTTTCATATTCGTGCATTAATTTAACGCCCGCATGATACCTGCCGCAGTTGGTATACAAAAAGTTTGGCTCCATGGCGCCTGAAGAGGTTTCTTTTGACGTCGTTGATGCGGCTATACCTGCCGCATACACTAGTTCCGCTGTCGCCATCAAGTCAGAGAGGGCTTCGACAATATGCCCGGCCTTTCCGACTCCGTTGTATTCGGCCGCCAGAGCCGCGGCGCCGATGAATACGTCTGTTATTGCCGGCTTGCAGCCGCAATAACTAAACCTGTGATTGTTGGCAAACGCGAGTGCCATGCGTCCGCCGAAGTCGACTTCCCCACACAGGAAAACTCTGTCTTTTGGTACAAAGACATTGTCGAATATTGTCATCGTGTCGCATATCCCGAAATTGTTGTAAGGGGCGTGCAGTTCCTTTCGCGGATTAGGACTGATCGGCCTTGATACGAGCGTTATCCCCTCTGCGTCCGCGGGTATCGCAAACGCGACGGCCCAATCCGCGTCATCCTCTCTAAGCGCTCTTGTAGGCGCCACAAGAATTTCATCCGCATAAGGTGCGCATGTGTTATGCGCCTTGCAACCCGAAACAACAATACCATCATCCGTTTTGTCCACTATTCTTACATACAGATCAGGGTCCTTTTGCTGAGACGGCCTTTTCGACCTGTCACCTTTGACGTCTGATTGGCCGCCGTTGCCGACCAAGTCGTTTTCCTGATACCATATCAGATATTTTTTAAATCTCTCGTGATATTCCGTTCCGTGCGCTTCGTCCGTTTCTTTTGTCGATACATAGATGGCGTTTATCATATCGCACCCCATGCATCGCTGAACACAACCGCCGGCTTTTTCGCCCAACTTACGTATCATTGCCTGCTTTTTGAGAAGATCGTCCTTTGTCTGATATACGTGAGCAAACCTGTTGATCCTTTTTCCTGTTAGATGCGAGGTCGCAGAAGTCAGCTCAGCCATTTCCTGTTCTTCAGAGCCGGCGGCGGCAAATGATATCGCCATCACGTTTTGTCCTCCGAGGAGCCTCGTGTCATCTCTTTCCACAAGCATTCCATCGATATAGACGTTTTTTCTCATTCCTTTTAATTTTTCCCTGTATTCTTTGAACGTCCTCATGCTTTTCATCTCCTGTTTCAAGTTTTGCCGTGTATCCAGCGCAAGATATGTGCCACGACGGAAACAGCCGCTTTGAGCGGCGCCGCGTGTGCCACCGTATGTCGTTTTGACACACGGTGGCACATGCAGAACGGCTCTATGTCGTGAAATTAATGGCGGGCCCGCCTATTCCGTATCTGCCGATGATATGGCATGGAAGTTGCTCGTTACGACATATTGAGCATTTGATTTTTAGGAGGAGTGAATTGGCATGTTAAATTTTAAAAATTCTCCCGTGAATATCCCATCGATAAATCTTGACGGGAAAGCAGTTGTAATTACGGGCGGTTCAAAGGGTTTGGGGGAAGCGATGGCTTACGTTCTCGCGGCTTACGGTGCGGCGGTTGTCGTCAGTTCGCGATCACAGAAGGATTGTGATAAGGTGTCGGGCAATATCATCTCGATGGGCGGAAAAGCAATTTCTGTTCAGTGCGACGTCAGAATACGTCAGGAAGTGGTAAAACTGATCAAAAAAACCGAGGAGGCTTTTGGAAAGGTCGACGTAATGATCAATAACGCAGGAGTCGGCGTCACAACAAAGCTCGTCGATATGACCGAGGATGAATGGGATGAGGTGATGGACACCAACTTAAAAGGTGTTTTTAACGGGATAGCCGTAGCGGGGAAATCTATGCTCGACCATAAAGTCAAGGGCCGGATTATCAATATATCATCCGCAGGTGGATTGATCAGCGCCAAGAACATAGCAGCATACTGCGCGTCAAAGGCAGCCGTGATTTCACTCAGCAAGGGCGCCGCCGTGGAATTGGGCCGTCAAGGCATTACGGTAAATTCCATCTGTCCGGGCTATGTTCCGACCTGTATCAACGAAAGCGCACTTGAAAACCCCAAAGTAAAGGAAAAAATAATCGACAAGACTGCGCTGAAACGTCTTGGCGAAAGATGGGAGATCGCGTCAATTGCATTGTTTTTAGCCTCCGACGCTTCGAGCATAATAACCGGCGCATATATCGCGGCGGACATGGGCGCGACATGTAATTGACGATGGCTGTCTTTCTGATCATCAGTCTTATCATCATACTGATAGGCGCGGAAACGTTCACGAACAGCGTTGAATGGCTGGGTAAAAAACTCGATCTGGGCGATGGCGCGGTCGGCAGCATCTTTGCGGCTGTCGGCACCGCCATGCCGGAGACTCTCGTGCCGGTCATCGCCATCTTAGGCGGCCACGGCGCCGCAGGGCACGACGTCGGCATCGGCGCTATCCTGGGCGCACCGTTCATGCTGGCGACGCTTGCGATGTTCGTCACCGGGTGCGCCGCATTTGCCAAACGCAGAAACAACACGTCAATGCAAATCAACCCTCAAATCATGAAGCGCGACATGAGATTTTTCCTGCTTGTGTATACTGTGGCGATATTGTCGTCATTCCTGCAGAATTACTCATTGAAGCTACTCATTATTGCGTTTTTGGTTTGCGCGTATTGCTATTATGTATATAAAACGATAAGGAGCAGCATAGGCCAAAACAATGGTGAAGAAGACGTCAATCCTTTGTACCTGATGCGAAAAAGCGGCAATCCGCCTTTCGCCCTCGTGGTGTTTCAGACGGCGTTCGCACTGGGGATCATCATACTTGGAGCAAATATATTCGTAGCCGCGGTTCAGAAAGTTGCGGCCGGCCTTGGGGTTCCGGTATTAATCCTATCATTGATAATCACGCCGATAGCGACCGAGCTGCCGGAGAAATTCAACAGCATCATTTGGGTAAGCCGGGGAAAAGACACATTGGCCCTCGGCAACATCACAGGCGCCATGGTCTTTCAAAGTTCGCTCATTCCCGCGCTGGGAATACTGCTGACAGATTGGATGCTTGAGCCAATCGCCATATTAAGCGCGGCCCTCGCGCTTACCGCAGTCGTATGCCAATATGCGGGGCTCTTCGGGAAACACGAGCTGAAACCCGGCCATTTAATGGCGGGCGGCATCTTCTATTTGATATTTATATTAGCGGTCGTTACCGGCATATTTTAGGCTCCCAGACAAAGAAATCCTTGAAAAATGGCGAGTTTTATGGTAGAATAAACCCCAATAAACGGGAGAGATATTTTTCAAGGAGGTAATATTTTCATGCGACACAAAAAAATGAAAAAACTTTTATGTTGGATCGTCGTTTTCGGTTTGATATTTACATCCGGCGCTTTCACATTCGCTGAGAACTACGACGCTGTTGACGGGTGGGACGATCTTGTCGCCGCGTTGGCGGACCCTGCAAACGCGGGGGAGACGATCACCCTCGAAGGAAACTTGACGGCCACCGGCACGGCTGTTGTTTCCGTAAATAACATAACCATCGACGGTAACGGGTTTACAATTACGCGCGCACCCTCGATGACGTCGGGCAGTATATTTAATTGTCCTATCACGGCGAATGCGAGATTTACGATTGTAAACGCCGTCATCGACGGCGCCAATATCGCCGTATCGGGCAACGGCGCTGCCGTCGCGATGAACACTGCGGGGACGAATCTATTAACGATTAAAAACTGTGTGTTCGTCAATCACGTGGCATCAGGCAATGGCAGTGCGATACACTGCGGAACCGGAACAAGCAACGGCGGTGTTACCGCTGAAAACTGCACATTCGCAAACAACCGCGCTACCGGCTCGACGAGCGACGGAGGCGCGATTGCGACAGGACTTGCAACGCTGACCAACTGCACGTTTTTCGGCAATTCCGCAGACAGGGGCGGAGCTCTCGCAATAAACAGAACCGGCGGCAGGATTGTCAACTGCACGATAGTAGGCAACGTCGGCGGCTCCGCCGGCGGAAGCGCCATATACGGCAACAATACGACGCTGGTTAACACCATTACCATCGGCAATACGCGCGGCAACAATCAGGAGGTGAGGTCTTGGACTGACGGCGGATTCAACCTGATCGGCACGTATACCAGCCTGTCGGGTTCGCTTCAGGGCTCAACCACGACAGGAATAACTTATCCGGTCAACTGGCTGGACACAAGCCTTAAGGACAACGGCGGCGACACACCCACTGTCGCGCTTCTCGATGTGAGTAATTCACCTGCGATTGGCAAGGGAACGACGGCCGGTGCGCCGGCCGCAGACCAGCGAGGGGTGCCTCGTAAAACTCCGCCTGATATAGGGGCCTACGAATTCATCCCGCCGGAATCTGAAGGCGCCGAAATTTTGTCTGTCACCATAAACGGCCTCGTCGCCCCGGCGGCTTTGGAACCCGCGATCGGCGTCGACGCACTGTGGCTCACCGACAATACGGAATGTGAAATAATCGGTTTTTCATGGTCTCCGGTCCCGGAAACGGGAATTTTCGGGAAAGGCATAGTATACAGCGCGGCGGTAACGCTTACCGCGAAAGCCGGATACACTTTCACAGGCATCGCCGCGATCGGCAATGACCTTTCCGCAAGCGCAACTTATGCATCATCGGTAAACATAGATGAGTCGGGAAAAGAAGCGAACTCACTCGTGTATACCGTGGTTTTCCCAAGCACACAAGCAGACTTTTATGATCCGGCGGGCTGGGATCCTTATACTCTGAAAATTTTAGAAGCAAAAGTCACCGCCACAAGCCCCGCCACCCTGTACCGTTACAGGCAAAGCAAGGCTTCCAGTGCCGAAGAATACAACACCGTCGGCGTTGGGTTTGGCGGCGACATGTATCAAAAACCCGGCGATACAGCGAACTACTACACATATATGAGAAACGCTTCGTTGGCGGAACCACGTCAGTTTACATTCAGGGCCACCTTTAACTACACCGGTGCATTCGATCCTGGCAGAATAGCGTGGTGGCACGGTTCAGGCGGCACAAACAATACCACCTCCAACAAGCCCATGACAGGCACCGGCGCGTGGACTCGGGCAAACTATATGGGCAGCGGTTCTCAGGCGCTTTTCACGCAGGTGGGAACGTCGGATTACGACCTCTCGGAGCCTGGTAAATGTACGGTCACCGCAACATTTGAGGTCAACGGAGGGCTCAGCTTCAGTAAAAGCCAGTTCACGGACACCCGCTTCCTCACATGGAACCTCATGCGCAACGCCACGACGAGGGTATATTACAACGGCGCCGAGGTGGCCTCCAGACCATTCAGAATACCGCAAAGAGACTTTTTGTATTCATGGCTTGAATTTAGCGAGTGGATCGAAAAAATAAAACCGACTGTTACCGCATGGTACAATCTGGAAGGCGTCAGGACAGCCGGAAGCGGAACATACGGAGCCGTCGGCCGTTATGTCGCGCTCGAATTGATAGGCAAATCCAGCGGTTTCACCAACAGCAGCAGCGGCGCGCCTCAGAGCCGTTTCGTCAAGGACATTTGGAGCGGCGTAGTTGCCGACAGCGAGGCCTCGGTGGATTACTACCTCAACACTGTCGCTCCTGTCATGAACTCCGGGAATGCGAATCAGGTCGCCGCGTTGAGCAATGACCCCAATGCGAGAATGGTCGTTTATTACAGCAACATTCACGCCGACGAATGTCACGGCTCTGATTCCGTCATGTATCTGTTCCAGGAATTCGCCAAGGGCAACGCCATTTATAGCACAACGACGTCCAGCGTACGGAAAGTGGCAGGCGGCGGCTCCAATGCGGATTACACTGCCAGGAATACCGGAACGGTCGATACAGACTTTTCCATCGATATGGACGATCTTTTAAGCAAGTATATCTTTGTGTTCACATTCATGGAAAACCCTGACGGCAGGGAATACGGCGGCAGGTACGCCAATTACCGTTTTGACCCCAACCGCGATGGTGGTATTCAGGCATTGCCTGAATCGGTAGCTTCAAAGCGCAACATCGCACGTTGGGATCCCCTTTCATTCATCGAATTCCATAGCAGCCGTTCGCGCCTTCAGATAGACCCGTGCGCAGCGCCACACGATCCCAACTATGAAGCCGATCTGTACTACAACGGCAGCAGGGCAAGCGGAGGCATGATGAACAGGCAGGCACACGCGATGGGTGCCGCAGTCCTCGGAACACAGGTTAACGATTCATACGTTATTCCCGAGGAGGATATAAGGACAGCTAATGAAAGGTTTGATGATATCGCTCCTGTTTATTCACCGCAGTACGCGATGCTTTTAGGCTCGCTTGCCGTCACTGTCGAGTCTGTCAGTGAGGCGGCGAGAGACGTCTGGGCAAACGCGATACTTTCATATGGAGCGCTGGAAGATCAGTTCAACAACTGGGAGGATTACTGGGATTTCAAACTGGAATACAAAAAGCGCGGCGTGACCAACGAAAACACCGACAGCAAGGTGAATCCGTATCTGTACAGCGGGAACAAGCTTATCACTCCACTGCTTGTACGCCAAATCCCATTTGGCGGGACAAAATTCTTCCCCGATTACTATGTGATACCTATGGACGATAGTCAGCTCGACTGCGCGCAGGCGCTTGATGCAGTGCGATATCTGACGCGCTCAAGGGTTGCGATCGAACTTTTAACGGCGCCTTCTGTGATAGGCGGGAAAACGTATCCAGCGGGCACGTACGTCGTGGATATGAGGCAGGGTAACCGGTATATGGCGAATATGGCGCTCTCGAAAGGCACCGATGCCTCGATTGTATCTCAGCTTTACAGCGCCATGAACGTGGTGAACCTGCCGGCAATGCGTGGCTTCACGAGCGTGAGGGTAGAAGGTTTATCTGTGCTCAATGCAATCCCCGCCAATTATACGATGGCCGGCGGACTCAAGACGATAACCGACGACAGGGCTCTCTCAAGGCTTTCTTCAAACATCGGAGGTGCCGCCAGAGATTATGTAATAATTAAAAACAGCAGTCTGGACGCAATACGTCTCGTGCTGGCGGCGCTGGGCGCTTCCGGCCAGACGCCGCGCCCGGTGAAAATGATAACGGGAAATCCCCCTGAAGATTTCGTTTGCGGGGATTTTGTGATGAGCTATACAGACTACCTGGCGGTAAACACAGGCGGCAACAGATTTTACGTCGAGGGTATGCGTGTAGGCGAAGAACCTTCTGTAACCCGCTCGCTTGTACGGCCGAAAATTTCGCTGTTGAACCAGTACGGTGATAATGTGCCTCTCGCCTTTGAAAAACTGGGCTTGCGCATCTACGGCGCGGGTTCTGTCAATGACACTTCCACCGCCACTGACGTTCGCATGAACATATCCGCATCCGGGACGAGTCCGATCGCAGGGCAAAACGTGATAATCAACTATAACAGAGCCATAAATGCGACCGACGGGAACACCATCACGACCGCTCTGAACAACAGGACCGCGGGCTTCATTCAGGTCGGCGCGACAGGGATGGCGACAGGCGGAGCTTATTTGGGCGAAGGTTTTGCCAGAAGCTCGGCTCCGAGCGGCACCGGAGAATTGGTTATGACAGGCACATATGCGACGAATAACCTTGTAACAACCAGAACAGAAAACGCCGAATATGTATATTCCGGAAACCGTGAATATTTGTCAACGCTTCCGGCAGGCGCCGCGGTGCTCATGACTACCAATAACACCGGTTCAAGCACGACCGCTTACGACCCGCTGTCAAGCTTTGTCGCGGGGAAGGCCTCTGCGGCTCAAAAGGTTGCTATGAAGGGCAAAGTGCTTGCGGCGGCCGGTACTTATCAGGACGTCAAGGGCATCGCGCCGGTCATCGTTTTTGCCGACGACATATTTAACAGGGCGCACTACGAAGCGTCCTGGAGGATGCTTGGCAATGCGATACTGCTGGCTGCGGCGCAGATTGACCCGAGTGTGACGGAAGTCGCTTTCAGCGATCTTTCGGCCGACGGAGAGGCAAATATAGCGACCACAGCAGAGCTGACAATAACACTTGGCAAAGTTGTTCCCGGCTTATCCGCTGCAGACATAACAGTCACAGGCGCAAAGCTGGATGCGCTTGACAGCACAGACGCTCCTTATTACAAGCTTGCAATCTCCGATTTCAATGCCGTACAGGGTGAAATTGTAAATGTTTCGATAGCAAAGCAGGGGCATGTCTTTACACCGTCCGGAAGGGACGTGGAGGTAAATGCTGAAACTTGGTACAACGTCGAATACGACGCCAACGGAGGAACCGGCCATGTGGCGGATGTGTCTGTTAAGCACGGCGAAGATCATACCATAGCCGCCAACGGCTTTTCAAATCCCGGCCTCGGTTTCACAGGCTGGAACACACAGGCGGACGGAGAAGGCACAGCTTACGCTGCCGGAGAAACGGTTTACGCTGTGACGGCTGATATGCTGCTGTACGCGCAGTGGGCTCATAACAGCGGGACTGTCGTCGACAGTGATTACATCATAGTATGCGGAGTGGAACTCGGATACCGGGTAGTAAACGGCATAGCCAAACTTGAGCCGACCGCGGAGCAGATGAAGGCATTACTGAGCTGCGATTGCATGAGTATAGTGATCGATCTCGGCGAATACGCCGGCCTCGATTTTTACTCCTCCGCAACGCTGTATAAGGACGTCGATAAGACGATCACATTTATCACAGAAAAGGGAAGCGACTCCTTGAAAACAAAATCGCTATGGAACAACTCTGGTAAGGTAAGGTTGGTCAGCGTGCGCAACGGCGTTGCCTCGTTCAGCAATATCTGAAAAGCATAATAGCGGCTTTACTATTCATCATTATCGGCCTCCGGCAAATCAAGCCGGAGGTCTTTTTCGGGCCCACTCAACTCTTCAACAGAGCGCAGGGTCCTGTTGATGGCCCTTGTCCGCTGACCGACAATCTCTTCCAACGTCTTGTCGGCCGTTTGGATCTGCTTGTGCGCTTTATCAAGAATGTCGCCGAATTTGACGAATTCCGATTTCACCGCACGCAGCGTATCCCACACTTCATGCGACCGCTGTTCTATGGCAAGCGTTTTAAATCCCATTTGAAGCGAACTTAAAAACGCGGACAATGTCGTTGCTCCGACCGCCGTGACCTTGTATTTGTCGCGGAGCTCCTCAAAAAGCGCCGCGTTTTGCACTACTTCGGCATAAAGGCCCTCTGTCGGCAGGAACATCAACGCAAAATCGGTCGTCTTTGGCGGAGAAATATACTTGTCGCTGATATCCTTGGCGAATACCCGTATCTTCTGTGCCAGCGACTTTCTGGCTTCGTCGATCGTCTGCTTGTCCTCCGCGTCAAGCAGACGGTTGTAATCTTCGATCGGAAATTTGGAGTCGATCGGCAGTAGAAGAGGAACATCCCCGTTGCCTGGCAGTTTGATGACGAACTCCACCCTCTTGTTACCGCCGATTTCAACGTTTGTATCATATTGGTTCGGCGCAAGAACATCCGAGAGCAGCTTTTCGAGCCGCACTTCTCCGTATGTTCCGCGCTCCTTGACGTTTATGAGCGCGTTCTTTAAACTCCTTGCGTCGGCAGCCAGATTTTTCATTTCACCCAACCCCTGCTGAACATTGTCAAGCTGCTTGCTCACCAATTCAAAGGATTGCGTCAATCTCGTTTCCAGTGTCTTCTGTAGTTTTTCGTCCACGATACCCTGCATCTGTTCCAACCGCTTTTCGTTGCTCTCCTGAAGCGCCTTCATCTTGCTTTCGAGCGTCGTGTTCACTTTTTCGATATTTTCGGCATTTCCGCTCTGGATAGAAGACAACCTTATGTCGAGCTGCGCGGAAAACTTCCCAAGCTGCTCGTTTGTCTCGACGCGGCTCTCCTGCAACGTCTTGTTGACGCTCTCCTGTATCACGCTGAACCGTCGGAATTGCTCCGTCGCTCCGTCATTTAGCTGCTTTGTGATGCTCTCTGCTATATCTGATTTCTTCCTGTTTGTCAGAAGCAGAACGACGATAACTACCAGCAGCGCTATTATCGCGATATTGAAGATGATCTGATTATCCAATGGTAATATCCTCCCTATAAAAGACTTTCGGCGAGCAGCCTGAGTGCTGTTTTCTTTTTCGTCAAGCCCGAACCGCTTATAAGCTTTGCTACCGCGCGGGGTTCCTTTCTTTTCTCCGGACGTGGCGTCTGCTTTATCAATGAGCATATTTCGGCATAGTCATAGATGCGGAAATAGTCAAGTTCTCTTTGTTCAGCCGTATACTCGATCAAAGCTATGATAAAATCCTCATAGTCGAAATACTTGCCAAGTTTTATGTGCGTGCTCAGTTGCGGTATGATCTTCTCAAACAACATCCGCTTCGCTGGGATTTCATGGATACCAAGGATTTTTCCGGTTTCGCGTATCACTTCATCCGGAATGGACATGAGCTTCGTGTCAAACACGGCGACATCGACGGGCCGTATATAATAAGACCTTCCAAGCAGATTTTCCGCGAAGCGCAAGCCGTCATAATACCCCAGCTTAATATTTGCCGCTATTCCTTCTCTGGTAAAATTCATCATATTCCCCAAATCCGAATGGGGCGATATGAGCTTGACTCTCGGGTCCTCCGTTTTATGGAATATTCCGAAAGCGTACGTCCTGACGGCGATGACTTCATCGTAGCCCTTGTCGAGCAGGAGGTTGACCGGACAGTTGTTATAGAACGCGCCGTCCAGAAACATTTTGTCCTCTATGGTCTCCGGCCCGAAAATAGGCAGCGACGCGCTGGCCATTACGTAATTTACGAGCTGCCCCTTCGGAATGTCCTCCAACGTGAGTTCATATGGCTTGAGATCGCTCAATGAGACAGTCACCAACCCGAAGTCTTTGCCTGATCTCCTGATCTTATCTTCGCTTATATGTTCTTCAATGATAGTTCTTCTCGAATCCTCGTCAAATATTTTTCCGATAGTGATGTCCATCCAGGATTCTATCGCTTTATCAAAATCGCCCTGAACCATCATGGCGGCGTTGATCGCGCCGATAGATGTGCCGACAAAACCGTCGAATGTATATCCCTTCTCAAAAAGAGCCTTTGCCACGCCTATGTGGTATGCCCCTTTGGCGCCTCCGCCTTCGAGCGCTAGTCCGCGCATAATGTCCTCCCCCTCTCACAAGCAAATCATTTTCCGATTCCGAGGTACTCTTCAAGCTTTCTTTTGGCGCGTTGGATAGCATTGTCCACCGCCTTTGGAGTTTTGCCCATCATTCGCGCGATCTCGCTGCAGGTGTGCCCCTTCATGTATTCATTCCACGCCCTGAGTTCCATATCGCTGAAGACGCTGCCGTCCTCTACATAATTCATGTCTTCCTTAAAAATATAAATCGCTTCGGGGTTCGCATAGCCGTCTGACGGCAATGTGTCGCCTATGGTCTTGTCTTCCCCGTCCGACAGGGGGTCGGAGAGTGACAGCGAATTGTTTAGGGGCGCGTGTTTCTGCCTTCTGGCCGCTTTTATCGCGCTTAATATCTGCCTGTTGATGCATATCTCGGCAAAAGTGTTGAACGACGCGTGCTTCGTTTCATTGTACCCCTTTATCGCTTTAAAAATCCCTATCATGCCCTCCTGAACTATGTCCTCGCTGTCAGCGCCCACTATGAAGTAAATGTGGGCTTTACCCCTGACCACATCTTTATATTTCCTTATCAGGTATTCTTCCGCATCCGCGTTCCCGCCTTGAGCCTCCCTGACCAGCATTTCGTCGGCCATTCCGGCGTACTTACTGTCCATCTCTTTGCCTTCGCACCTCATAAATCAGGATCGCGGCCGCGCTTGCCGCGTTGAGCGACCCCACTTTTCCCTTCATCGGGATAGCCAGGGAAAAATCACATTTTCGTTTTACGAGGTTCCCTACCCCGGTTCCTTCTCCTCCGATTACCAATCCTATCGCGCCTCTTACGTTCGAGTTATAATATGGTTCTCCCTCTATATCGCAGGCGGCTATCCACATACCCTTGTCCTTGAGCTTGTCTATCGTCTGCGCTATATTTGAGACCCTCGCGCAGAGAATATGCTCCGTCGCCCCGGCTGAAGATTTCACTACCGCCGAACTGACGCCGGACGCCCGTCTCTTTGGGACAATTATCCCGTGAACTCCAGCGCATTCAGCTGTTCTAAGTATCGCGCCGAAATTTCTCGGGTCTTCGATGCCGTCGAGGATCACGATAAACGGTTCTTCTTCGCGGCTTTCTGCGCATCGCAATATGTCCTCGATTTCGCAATAGATGTACGCTGAAACGAGCGCGATCACACCTTGATGATTATCGGAAGACATCTTGTCGAGTATCCGCTTTTCTTCATAACAGATGGGAACGCCTTGCTCCGCCGCCATTGCGACCAACTTCTTTATCGAGCCTTCCGCACCCCTTAATACGAATATTTTTTCCATTTCTCTGCCGGCCTTAAGCGCTTCGATGACAGGGTTTCTGCCGGTTATTATGTTTTCTTTCACTTCACCCTCGTGTATTCAAAAAACTGATATCTGACGCCTCTTTCTCCCAGTATCCCGCTCAACTCTCTGACGTCAAACCGCTCCGGCTCCTCGTCGAGGTTTGGAAAGTGCCTGTCCGCCTCGAACGTTTCGTGCAATTTTGTTATGTAAAATCTGTCGCAAAAAGGGAAAAATAACCTATATATAGCTTCACCGCCCGCTACGAACAACTCTTCGTCCGCCTTTCCCCTGCAATATGAGAGCGTTTCTTCCAGCGAGCGAAACACCGGGCAATCCGCTTTGAAATCCGCATTCTTCGACAAGATCACAGTCTCGCGCCCCGGCAGTATCTTTCCCGACATGCTCTCGAATGTTGTCCGCCCGATTATTATCGTATTTCCCAGAGTTTTTTCCTTGAAATATCTCAGGTCGCCCGGCAGATGAGCGAGCAGCTTTCCGTCTGCCCCAATGCCCCAGTTTTTGTCCACAACGGCTATAGCGTTCACACTTCCTCCTAATGTTACACCGCGATTGGGATGTCCTTTATCTGCGGATTAGTCTGATAATTCTCAATTTGTACATCGTCAACCGTAAAATCGTAAAAATCCCTGACCTCTGAGTTCAGCCTGAATGTCGGGGCAGGGTATGTCGGGCGCCTCATCATTTCCTCTATCACCGGCAAATGTCTGTCGTAGATGTGGGCGTCGGCGATGACGTGTACAAGCTCCCCGGCGACGAGGCCGGAGGCCAGCGCCATCATATGCACCAAGACCGAATACTGCACTACATTGAAGTTGTTTGCCGCCAATATGTCCTGTGAGCGTTGGTTTAGAACTGCGTTGAGCTTGTTTCCCGTCACATTGAAAGTCATGCTGTAGGCACATGGCTCAAGATTCATCTCCGAAAGATCGCCGAAGTTATATATGTTTGTCATAATGCGGCGCGAATAAGGCGTGTTTTTTAGCTGCCAGAGCACGTTGTCCACCTGATCCATTTCACCCTGAGCAAATTTATATTTCCGGGAGAGCTGATAGCCGTAGGCTTTTCCGATCGATCCGCTCTCATCGGCCCATTCGTCCCATATTCCGCTTGCAAGGTCTTTTATATTGTTCGACTTTTTCTTCCAGATCCAGAGCAGCTCATCCACCGCCGTTTTGATAGGCGTCGGCCTGAGAGTAAGGGCCGGAAACTCATCCGATAAGTCGTACCTGTTGACGACTCCGAAAGCCTTAATCGTGTGGGCAGGCGCCCCGTCAGACCATTTTGCCCGCACTTTCTGCCCTTCCGACGAATGCCCGCTGTCGATTATATTTCTGCACATCGTTATAAAAAGGTCGTCAGCTTTGCTCATAATCTCCTCCTTCGACGGCGGCTACCGCAAGTCGCATTATCTCATCTAGTCTTTCCCCGTCTTCCGCGAGATATAGATGGCCCACCAAAGCTTCAAAGGCTGTAGCCAGCTTGTACTCCACGGGATCCGCGTTCTTCGGCTTTGAGGCGCTCTTCCTGTTTCTCGCCCGCTTGACGAGAGCCTGCTCGTCTTCGCTCAGCCTGCCTATAATGGCCTTAAGCGCTGCTGCCTGCCCTTCCGCCCTGACGTATCTCACCGCCATATGATGCAGCTTCTCGGCGCTCACCTGCCCGCTTTCAAGGACATGTTTCCTCACATGTACCTCGTACACCGCATCACCGATAAAGGCAAGCGCCGTTGTATTTACAGACGCTTTCATGATTCCTTTATGATCTGGACGCCTTGCGGGGTGTCCTTTAAAATTATCCCGCGTCCCTTGAGGATATCCCGTATTTCGTCCGACCTCGCAAAATTCTTCTCTCTTCTCGCCTGTTGCCTTTCCTCTATGAAGGAGGCCGTCTCATCGTCGACGGTGGCGGCGTCGCTTTCCAGCAGGAGGCCGAGCACTCCTGTGAGTTCTTCCAGCAACGCGAGGGACTTTTCCGCAAACTCCTTTGAGGCGCCGTCCTTAACAGCCGTATTGATCGCCGTGATCAATTCGAATACACTGCTGATGGCGTCGGCGGTGTTGAGGTCGTCTTCCATCGCCGTTATTAAGCTCTCTCTGAATGCGCCGAACTCTTCGTATTCAGCTCTCTCGGCCCCGGTCATCGCTCTCGAACCGG
>Ga0123353_10002217_pt1 | contig 24062 bp, 18 predicted proteins | sample TergutLab28metaG_3_FD_92763 | JGI IMG/M metagenome (GOLD analysis project Ga0123353, IMG submission 92763) | Labiotermes labralis P3 segment gut microbial communities from Petit-Saut dam, French Guiana - Lab288 P3 | ecosystem: Host-associated > Arthropoda: Insects > Digestive system > Gut ... | reverse complement strand
GCAGAATGGTATCGTAGATTTTTCTACCTGGTACAGAATCTCCAACCTCTTTGTTTCCGTTACAAGAATGGCGGAATTGCAATAAGTATCAGTCAAGTACGGTTAAATCTGATTTTTCGTACTTGTTATGACCCCGGATACCCTTTTTGTACTTCCAGCATTTTATCGCGTCGTCAAGTGACCTACCTTTGTTATCCTCAAAAAAATCCCTGACGTATGTGTTATATTCAAATTGCCTGTCAATAGCGGATTTCTCTTTTTTCTTATCTGCCAATATCGTATAATAAGCCGAAACGGCTTCTTTATACGTTTTTCCGGTGTTGCCTTTCAGCCATTTTTGAAAGGCAACATTGAATGAAAATCCTTTACCGATGCTTTTAACAAAAAAGGCGCGGTGTTTTTCCGAGCAAACAAAATTATCTTCGATTAACGAATCTAATGTAATTACACCAATACTTAAACTTTTTTTGTATTGCTTTTGCCTTGACAATCGTTCTCCCGTATCAAGATAATGAGCTATCCTGTCTGTCAGTTCAGCTTTTCCGCCTGTGGTTTGCAGTCTTTCCCGTCTGCAAAAAGCAATCAATTCCTCTTTGAGATAATAAAAACTTTTAAAAATATCAATATTCAAATTACTGTCTATTGCCGGCCTGTTTTCCATATAAATCTCCCCTGCTGTATAATTGTATTTCTATCCTGTGTATTTTTATCATATCATAATAAATATGACAATAGTTTGTCATATTAAGTATAGTTATTTCAAAATAACAAACCCGCCCAAACGCAATGTTTAGGCGGGTTATCTGCACCTCGTTTAACACGGGGCATTGTGTACACCTTCAGGGATTCGAACCCGGGACCCACTGATTAAGAGTCAGTTGCTCTACCAACTGAGCTAAAGGTGCATTTTTGACAACTCAATTAGTATAGCACAAGGCGCAGGTTTTGTCAAGTATTTTTAAAATCTTTATTTTAACATAAGTTAAATAAAAATCTATATAAGCAGGCGAACAAAATTTATAATAGAGAATTGCAAAAGAATTAGTATCCCAATGTAAACGAAGCAAATTGCGCGTCCCCTCCGCCCTTGTAGGTGAAATACAACGCATTAATGTCGTCAGGGATTACGGTTTCTGCAGAAAATTCCGTCCAAACATTTCGCCGTTTATTCGGGCAATGCTTCCGTGGTTGTTCTCGCCGGGATAAGCGGGCATTTCTGCGGGTTTGTATGAATCTATGTTTATATCACGGTTACTCACGATTCGCCGAAAACACGGGGCTCGCCATCGGGAATGTATTCCCATGACGGAAGATAAGGGTTGAAGCATTGGTTATTGATACTTTTTATTCTTTTGCTTTCTTGAATTTAAGCTTAAATGTTTTAACAGAGCCGTTAAAATCAATTTTAACATCAACCACATCAGAATCAACCTCAACATCATATAAATTATAACTTACAATTCCGTTTGCTTCGGTAGACCTAACAGGCGTTAGCTGTTTGCCGCCCATAATTTCAACTTTGGGTATTTGCGGACGTTCGATTTTAGTTTCATCGGAACTGAACCCGATACCGTCCAAGTCGAACAACTCGCCTTCGCCACCCTTAGCCACAAGAAACAAGGCGTGTTTTTTATTTAATTTATCAACGTATTCAAATACGTCAACAGAGGGTTGTGCAGAATTGATTTCACCTATTTTTGTGCCGCTGAACGGACAATCAAGCCAAACATTAACCTTAAAATCATCTGTTGTTTTCGGTGTGAAGAACAAATTAAATTTTGTGCCTTTCTCGGTTTTCCTAAAATCGAAATACTTATAACCGATTATATCGCCGCTCCGAGCGCCAATAATCGGCGCGTGATTATCCCATATATCCCATGCGTCTGCCTGTGTGTCAGTATTTGAAAGGTAGCAAGCGATTCCCGCGGAATAATACCCATAAGGGTTCATGCCGTATATATTGAAGCCCTCAGATGTAACCTCCGCGCCTGTGTATTCAAAGCCGCCTGCTTTCGCCGCCCATGTTTTGTCGTCCGAATACGGGTCGTAAGCTCTTATTGTAACCCTGCCGCCGTCGGCGACCGTCTTCTCGTCCCATGCAACTTTAATCGGCGCCACCATCGGCTGCCGCATATACCCGAAACCTCTCGGCGCTCTGTGATAGAAAGCATACCACTGACCGTTAACGAGTTCAATACTTCCGTGCGTGTTATGCCCCGAATAACTCGTTTGCAAAGCTGTGCCGTCTTTGTTTACAACGACAGCGCGTGAATCCACAAGCACGCCGCCGCTCCTCCAGGGCCCGAGCGGCGTATCGCCGAAAGCGCAACGCAGTGCGGAGTTGGTGCTTTCAAGCCCATAATCGGGTCCCGAATATCCGCTGTAAACCCAGACGTATTTATTTCCGATTTTACGAATCGACGCGGCTTCAAAGAAATTGAAACTGCCGAGGTCTTCATCGGGATAAACGCTCGGGTATACTGTACCTTCCGGGTCATGGATTACGCCGTAGCTTGCGCTTGCGGGTATGAACCGCTGTATAATTTCTGTTCCGGGTCTGACGGAGTACATAGTGTTCTGGTCTAATTCAGCGGCGTAACATCCTTGAAAACCCCAGTAACCATACGCTCTGAAGCCGATTTCATAATCGGGGTCGTTCGGGTCGTCGATGTACTCGACATACACGGCAGGGTCGAAGCCCATGCAGCTGCCCGGGGTCGTACTTCTGCCGTCCTCTGTCATGTTGAGCGGCGTGAAAGGCCCCACAGGGCTGCTGCCTTTTGCGACCATAGCTTCGCGGTTTTCGCCGCGGCTGTGCGGGTAAAGATAATACTCCTTTGAGCCGTCCCTGCGTTTGACTTCAACCAAATCCGGCGCATACATCACGTCCCATTGATTGTCGATGAAGTATGTAAAAATGCTGCCTTCGTCACGCCAGTCGCTTAAATCCTCCACAGGCGCGGACCACGCTCTTATGTCGGGTCCGCAATAGCTGTCGTTTCTGACGTCGTGCGAGCCGATGATGTAAAGCCGGTATTTACCGGGGTTATCGGGGTCTTCAAACACGCGCGGTTCACCGTCGGGCAAGTGTTCCCACAAAGGCAGATATGGATTACAGCCGTTTAGTTTCATGTTTTCATTAAGTCCTTTCTTTACAAGCAAAAAATCATAAGCTTCGTTTTCCCCGATTTATTGTTGTTTGTTTCAACCTTTTCATTAAGTCCTTTCTTCACAAGCGAAAAATGATAAGCTTTGTTTTCCCGATTTATTGTTGTTTGTTTCAACCTTTTCATTAAGTCCTTTCTTCACAAGCGAAAAATCATAAGCTTTGTTTTCTCAAATTATGTGTCAGTTATTTTTAAATTCTTCTCAGTGAAAAATATTTCTTGCAAAATGATGCAATCCGTTTTTCCATACGGAAAAATCATGACCGCCCCGGGTGACGTAATAAACGAGCGGGACGCCATTGCTGATAACCACCTCGTAATACGAATCAGCCACATAATTTAACATTTCCTCACTATCGCCGTTGCAGATGAATATGAGCGTGTTGTTTGTGAACTCATCGGGAAGTGTCAATTCACCTGCTGTCAATCGTCCCGCAAATCGTTAATGAAATTATCGAAAGCGGCGATATTCTCCGCTGCGATTATTCAAGGTTATATGATGAATAAACATTCCCGCCTCCAAAAAAAGAATTATATGCGTATTATATGCCATTATATCATATTGACAAAAGGATTTCAATACCTTATTATTTATAAAACAAAAAACCGCCCAAACTAAATGTTCAAGCGGTTTTATTAATTACACCATTAAGAGTTCAAGCCCGGGCTATCCTCTCGCAAAGCCGCCCGTACCCCAGCCATGTACCTCGGATAAGAATTCCCACCATTCGTTTTGGTCGTACCAGTCAAGCTCCTCTATCGCGTCTGCATTGCTCGCCCAGTAATCGTCAATAGGGATTCTTCCCAGCAGGGTGCGCTTGTATTCAAACCATGAGTAACCACCGTAATCGGTATGCTCTTCAACCTCGCGCTCCGCCTCAACATAATAATACCCGTCTTCTTCAAATTGAATATACATGAATTCGTTATCGCCGGCGTTTTGACGGGTTCTGAGCGTGATTTCACCGAACTCGCCCGTGTTAATATCGCAGAATAAATAGCTTATGTCAATAAGCTGATGATTTGTCATCCAGTCGTCGTTGTTATACCGTATCATAGATATGCGTCCGTCGCGTTCTTCGTTAATAAATATGAATCCGTGCGCATTTTCGGCGAGCAGCGTTATTTCGCCCGTCTTGACATTAAGTCGGGAAAGCGTTTCATCCCTGCGCGAGTGGAAGATGATTTCGCCGCTGTCGGGTATATTCCAGGTGTTCCCCGTGAAGCCGTATCCCGTGTCGCTGAATATATCGGTTCTCTGCCCTGTGGCGGGGTTGTAGGAGAATATGTTTATTTCCTGATTGTTATAATAGTTGAGCATATCTTCTTGAGACTGTCCCCATTCGGGATAAAGAGTTTCTATCAGATAAAGCTGACCGCTCCACAATCCCAGAACATTAGCGTGGAAATTCAAGTCCCCCGCCCATATTTCATTGACAGTTTTATTTGCATAATCAATTTCAATCAATGCCGGAACACTGTTGTATCCCCATTCTTCATTCGGAATCATGATGTTTGTCATCATATAAAGCTTCCCGTTCATGAGCCAGTTCTGCCCCCATGAGAAGTCATACTTATCGGGAATCCTCATATGTTCGGTTCTTCCGCCGCCGTCAAGCCCCAAACGATAGAAGGTATTGCCGCTGTTCAAAGCGTAGATGTATTCCCCGTCCACGAAAAGGCAGTTGCCGCCGCCCCAGCCCCTGTACGAGGTAAAGCCCCACTGGTTAAACTCATCGGGGTCGGCAGGGTCGTCGGGCAGAAATGCGCCGCAATCCTCCGAATCATGCGGACAGGTAACACGGTTGCATAAAACCATGTCTTTGCCTGTGGCGCTGTCGATAATATGAATGAGGGTAATCTGTCTCCATTCATCAACATGGCTACCTACAGAAACGCCTCCGCCGCGGCCGCCGCTGCTGTAAGCTATATCCATTCCCGGCTGAATTGTATTAATATAATATGCTCCGTGCTCTGTGACCCATATATCCGGAATCAACAGCGATTCACCCGAAGCTGCGTCGGGTATAATTGTCAGCTTTGAAAAGTCGGCTTCACGAGGCTGGGGAGTCCACCACCCCATATTCTCTTCTTCCTCTTCCCTTGCGCTTATAACCTCGAGCGCCTCATCCCCCACTTCATCTCCCGTACCCGTAACCGCCGCGCCTTCTCCCCCGCAGGCAGTAAGGTTGAGCAGAAGTGATGCAAGTAATAAAACCACCGGTAACTTTTTCATTGTAACCTCCATATAACTTTTAATATTGAATTCTCCGGCGAAGCCGGTATTTCGACAACAGACCCTGCGGTCAGGTTTTTCCGAATCTTCGGATTACGTACCAGCCGCTGACCGCGGAAATAATCATGAACACGAAAACCTGTACCGCCTTAAATGCTGACGGTGCGATTATAAGCCCGTTTACCGTAATAAGCTCAAGCACGCTGAGCGGTGCGAACAGCTCAAGCCCGAAGCGATACATAAGCAGCGGGAACAGCAGAATCAGTGCGCTTATCAGCATGGCATAAACGTTGTGCCGGATTCTGAGCGAGATTGCGAGTATGAGCAGCATGATTCCCGCGAAGAAAAACAACCTCAGAATCAGCATAAGCACAATATATACCGCAATCGGCATGCCGCTCATAAACACGGGAAAGCTTCCGAGCTCCGCAGCCGACAGACTCGCGAGAGGCGCAAAAATCCCGCCGTAACCGAAGAACCGCCCTGTGTAAATCAAATCCGGCAGCGAGGCGATGATAAACGCGGCGAGCAGCGTCCCACCGCACAGCAGCAGCTTCAGGCGCACAGTATCGGCGTGCCCGCGCGGTGAGGCGTTCAGAATCTTATACATTCCCGTCTTGTATTCCATCGGGAACACGCCGCAAAGACACAGAATCATAACAGCAATCAGCCACATTCCGGCGGTCACTCCCGCATTCGGGTTATTCATTCCCAGCAGCCGTGCATAACCCGCATCATACACAAACTGCGCGTGCTTGGTGTCGCGCACATATATGAACCGCTCAAAGATTTCATCAAAGCCCCACATGCTGTTTACAGTGTCATAATGCGGCTGCAGCAGCTCCCAAACCTCAAACCATTCGACCTCGCCGCGCATCTGCATCTGATTGAGCCTTTCAATTTCCGCGTTTGCGTGGTCGAGCTTCTGCCGCTCGGCAATCAAAGACTCATGCTTCTCGAGGGTAAGCGGCCCCTGCAGCGACAGCAAATATTCCTTTTGGTAATTATGCCCCCAGCCGAGGTACGGCTCCCGCGTGTTGTATATGTTGTAGCCCTGTATAATCATGAACGCAATAAGTATAAGAAGCGCCTTATTTGTGAATGCCAGCTTCTTGAATTCATAAAATTTATAACCGGTGTGAACGCGCGCAGGCAGCCGCAGCTTCTTGAACTTGAACAACTCGAGATTGCTTTCGAGCGCGTGCTTTTTCAAATATGAAATGTAGACTGCAACCGCAAATACCGCAAGCATTATAATCCCGAAAGCCATGTAAACGGGCGCAACACGAACGGGCGAGCCGAATATGTCAAGGTTGAAATAATCCCCGAGAATTTTATGCGGCCTTATAAGTGAATACAGGTTTAAAAAGCGCAGAATGTTCCAGCCTGATATCAAGGGAATCGCCGAAAGCGCCATGTTTATACCGGCGGCAAGAAGCGTGATAAGCATCAGTATTATTGAATGACGTGCATGAATTGCAATGAGCATAACCGCCATGCCTATGCAAATCAGCGCAATTGTTTTAGAGGCGAGATACATCGCCATAAATCCTGCGACCGACACCTGCAGCGTACTCCCGAAAAAGAACGGCACAGATTGAACCGAACGGGTAATGTCCCCGAGCCCGAAAGTGTATTCGGCAAATACTACCCCTGAGAAAAACATAAGCACACTCACAAAGGCAATGCTGACAGCAAGCGCCCCGAGCTTCGCTGCAATGGTATGAATGTGACCCTTCGGCGTTGATTTTACAATCAGAAAAAGCCGCTTATCCTTTTCGTCGGTGATTAAAATAATGCAGATAACAACAAGCAGCATCAGAATAATTATGTCCGCGGACGGCGAGTCGAACAGAGCGCGAACCCCGCCGTACACATCGTAGCGGATTTCCGTGCCTCGCATACCCGCGAAGTCTTCCTGCGTCATCTTGATATTACGCGATGAAAAAGAATCGGGGTCGCTTCCGAAAATCGCCGAGCCGAGAAGCCTGCCGGCCTCCTCGTCAATCCTGTCGAGATACGCCGAATATGTATTCACGGTCAAATCGTTCATTATGGCGCTATAAAACGTTCTGCGGGCGTGAATTTCCTGCCACGGGAGGTCTTCGTCCAGTCTGTCGCCGAATCTCTCGCGCACCTCGTCATACTTCTCCTCAAGCTCCTCTATGTAATCGCGCATCCAGTTAGTCCAGTAATCTTCTTCTATGTAATCGTCGTCATTATCATCATCTGCTTCCTCTTCTACATCATCTTCTTCATAATCGCCGTTTAATGACAAAGAAACAATGCTGAAAGACTCAACGACTTGAACCGAGCCGCCGCCTCTGACGACTCTTCCCCCTGCGCCTCTGCGTGCCGATATATTTTCTGCATACATAATTCTATAGCTGTGAAGCGTATCCTTGAGCTGATAGGCGTCCGCTAAATCAATTTCGTCCTGAAGCCAGGTAAGCTTTTGCCCGAGCGGCATAACGCGCAGCATGTCGTACACTTCCTTGACTTCGGCGTTCGGAATTTCCGTGTATGCAGGACGGTTCAAAAACCATAAGGACAGCACATTCACCGCGAGCGCGGCAGCGAGCATACCCCAAAAAAGCTTTTTTGTAACTACTTTATATAATTCATATTTTAATAATCTCATTCTTCAAACACCTTCATATAAACCGACTCTAAGCCATCAGCGTCAAACTTCCCGCATAAATCGGACGGACTGCCCCTTTCAATCACTACACCTTTTTTAAGCAGTATAACATCGTCGGCAATGGTTTCTATATCGGAAACGACATGCGTTGCAAAAAGAATGATTTTCTCACCCGCCATAGACTTTACGATTTCGCGTATCCTAATCCGCTCCTTAGGGTCAAGTCCCGCAGTAGGCTCGTCAAGCACGATTATTTCCGGGTCGCCGATAATCGCAGACGCGAACAGTATGCGCTGCTTCATGCCGCCCGAGTATCCCGAAATCCTGTCGCGCAGCCGGTCGGAAAGATTCACGAGCGCCGCTACCCTTTCCACTTCTTCCCGCACTCTTTTCGACGGAATGTCCTTTAAGCCCGCTATGTAACACAGAAAATCCACACCCCGAAATCCGTCATACATTCCCTGCTGCTGCGGCATATACCCTAAAATTCCGCGGTATTCCTTTCCGGCTTCCTCGATGCGGGTAACGGCGTCCGTCTGCGACGCCCCTTTCCACAAAACCTTGCCCTCGTCGGCGCGCAGGCTCAGAGTAAGTATGTTCATCAGCGTGGACTTCCCCGCGCCGTTAGGACCCAGCAGCGCGTAAACACCGCTCGTGAGGTCAAGGCTTATATTATCGAGCGCCTTGTTCTTTCCGTAAGATTTACTTAAATCCTTAATAACAATCATATATTTTCATTAAGTCCTTTCTTCACAAAAGCGGAATGAAAACATCGTTTTCCCCGATTTAGTTTTATTTTGAAACTTTTCACCATGTCCTTTCTGCATCAACGAATAATAAAAAGTTTCGTTTTACCCGGCTCGGTATCATTTATTTTCAAACTTTTTTCCGGGCCGCCGAGAACGTTGTTCCCTACTTATTAACACTAAACAAAAACTGGAAATGTTTCCTCTTTTTACATTAAGTTAAATAAAATCTTAACGCTTGATATTTTATATTACAAAAAGTGCTTCCCGTCATCGTAAAAGGCGATACACTCATTCTCCTTAAAAATGATTAATAACATTCCTGTATAATACGGACAAGAAATGCAGCTTCGATTTTACTTGCAAGGTTTATTATCGTTTTATGTGGTTTGCGGTGTGACTATTTGGATTTTGCGCCGGAAAGAAAGCGAGGCCGCGACTTTTTCCGTAAACATCGGCAAGTCCTCCTGGCGGCAGTACATTGTGTAGACTCCGTTCCAGTGCCGGCGCAGCCGCCCCAAATGACACTTGTTCAGCGCCTCCCAATTATCTGACATATCCGGGGCATTGCCCGACGTTTCATCAGTTTTTAAAAACAAATTGTATGTTTCCCGCAGTCCTTCAATTATGAATGTGCTGTACTTCCCGTTCCCGTCGAAATAATGCCCTACCAGCTTTGCCATCCGCTCCTCCATTTTTTATAGCATTTGTACAAATAGCATTATAAATATTTGTATGCAATTACCTATTTATACATAGACGTTTTTATTATAACATAACCGCAGTTATGTTTCAATGTTCTCGGGGCCCGTTCGAAAATTCATTTTCGGTAACGGGTGAGGTTATTATAACATAATTGCAATCGCTTTACGGCGATTGCGGAGGCAAAGCCGCCGGCGGCGTGAACGCGCCGAATTATTGTTGAAATAAAATCACCGTTTCGGCTTTGCCGAAACCATCCGCTCATGGGCGGCAAGTGTTTACGTTTGGGTGTGTGATTTTATTATAACATATTTTGCATATATATCAAGTATTTAAATGTAAATTAATTTAAAGTGTAAAGTATTCACTCCAAGCTTACCGGGAATACTATCTGCATTATAAAAGGATTAAACAAATACAATTCAACGGCATTATTAAGTATAATAGAACAGCCGGGCAGCAGGGCGCTTCTGTAATTAAAGTACCTTTCTTTACCTGTTTATTGACATTTTCGGCTTTCTGTGGTATGATGGGGATTAAAGTTGATAGTTGAATCGGAAAAACAATGTTTTCATGCCGCATTAGAGAAGAAAGGACTTAATAAAAAATGTTTTCTAAAAAGAACAAGAACACAGATGCCGAGGGCGTTTTAAAGAATATTTTAAACCAGCCGGATTTGAATGTATTCGCAGTCCGCGGAAGAAAATGCGAAGTTATTTTTGCGAACGCAGCCGCGAAAGCGCGCCTGGGTTCCGATTATGATATGGAAAACGGGTGTGAGCTAAGCTTCGCAAAAAATTATCAGAAGCTTTGCGATTATTGTCCGTCCGGGAGGAAAAGCGGCAAGAAAACGGGCGCCTATTTTGAAATTAAAGACAAGTCCGAGCGCACATACATAGCAAACTGCAATACCGTTGACTGGTTCGACGGCGAGCCTGCGGTCGTCTTTTTTACACGTGATATAACCAAGGAAAAAGAAGTCAACAAGAAGCTGTATTCGCTTGCATATCTTGACCAGCTCACGGGAATCCCGAACAGACGCAAGCTTCAGGACGACTTCGCCGCGCTTGAGGAGCTCATCCGTGACGGTATGCTGTCGGGCGTGGCTGCGCTGTTTGACCTTGACCACTTCAAGGCTGTCAACGACACATACGGGCATAACGCCGGCGATATGATTCTTCGCCGCCTTGCCGAGCATTTGTCGGCGAACCCCGCGTTCGGCGGGAAGCTGTACCGTCTGGGCGGAGATGAATTTGTGCTGCTGTTCTCCGATGCCCCTGATAAATTCGGTACCGGCGAAAAGATGCTTGAGCATTATACCGGGCTTATTTCTATGGCGCTGTGTTCATACACGCTGCCTAATATCGAGATTTCATGTACCTTAAGCATCGGCGTCTCCGCTTTCCCGAAGCACGGCTCAAACTTGTCGGAAATTCTGCGCAAAGCTGACATAGCCATGTATAACGCAAAAACAAAGGGTCGTAACCGCATATGCGTTTTCGAGGACCAATACGACGTGGCTCAGAAATTCAAGGATTTGTTTGTCAATCTGCAGCCCGTGCTTTACGCGTCGCGGGAAACTTTCGGGTACGAGCTGGTTGACCGCGGGGACGACAACAGCAGCGACGGCGAGGATAACACCATAAACCTGAGCGGCGTAAACCGCACTGTCGACGCGCTGGGGCTTGAAGATATTAAAAACGACCTGCGCTTCTTTATTTCCTATTCAAGCCAGCTGCTTAACCCCACCGTTTCAAAGACACTGCCGCGTGACAAGTTCATCGTGCAGATTAACCTGCCGGAAATCATTACGAAAAACGATGCCGGGATTTACCTCAACTTACGTAAGAGCGGCTATAAGCTGACTCTTGTCGGGCTGACCGAAAACAACGCGCTAAAAGAGGTGCTGACTCTTGCAGACTTCTGCAAGTTCAACAACGAGAAAACCAAGACTCCCGCACAGAAAAAAATAATACAGGAGAACCCGAAAATCAGATTCATCGCTACCGACATAGACACGCCGGAGGAATATCTGATGGCAAAAAACGCAGGCTTCAGCCTGTATCAGGGATACTTCTTCAGCCACAGCAAGCCCGAGGTTTATGAGGAAAAGAGGAAGACCAAGGACATCAGCCCGATGAAAGTGAATTACCTGCAGCTGCTCAAGCACTCCAGCACCACAGGCTACATGAACTTCAGCGAAATCAGCTCTATTATCTCCTCCGACGTCGCGCTGACCTACAAGCTTCTGCGCATCTTAAACTCCGCGGCTGTCGGGCTTCGCAATGTATCAAGTGTTTCAATGGCAGTAGCGTATCTGGGCGAGGAAAACTTAAAACAGTGGATAGCGGTACTCGCGCTTCGCGGAATTGCCGAAGACCAGCCGATGGAGCTCGTGCGTATGTCGCTCATAAGAGCGCGGTTCGGTGAAATGCTCGCTCCGAACTTTTATATAAAACAAGACCCTAAGAAGGTTTTCATGGTCGGCCTGCTGTCGCTGCTGCACGTCGCGTTTGAAATGAGCAAGGCGGAGTTCCTGGAGGAAATGCCCGTTTCGGATGAAATCCGCGAGTCGCTGCTGACAAAAGACGGTGTTTATTCCGCTCTGCTGCAGTTCTATGAAGATTACGAATATGCAAACTGGGACGATGTATCCGCGTTCACCGAATCAAACAGACTGAACTCACAGCTGGTCAACGACTCATACATCTCAGCGACAAAGTGGTATAACGATTTAATAAGCGAGGCATAAACAACATTGTTTTCATTCCATTCTTGTGAAGAAAGGACTTAATTAAAATATTTATGAAATGTTTATTATTGATTGCGGTATTATTCTTATTTGCTTCATGCGGTAAAGAAGCGGAAAACGGCGGAATAACGCCGCAAGCCAAACCGGAAATCGTTTCTGAATCCTCTTATTTCATGCTGCCTTATGAGTTTTCTGCGACCGATTTATACGGCAATACGGTCACGCAGGAAACGCTCGGCGAAAAGCAGGTGTTCTTCGTTCACCTGTGGGCGACATGGTGCGGCCCCTGCGTCCGCGGAATGCCGGACCTTGCGGAAGCAGCGCAGACTTACGGGGACAGCGTGGGCTTCCTTGGGCTTGTTTCCGATTATGATTCAAACTTAGACGGCGCGATAAGCATCATCGAGTCTGCGGGAATGCCGGATTCTTTCATCATGATTGACGCGAACGAGCCGAGCGCCGCCCATTTACGCGAAATGGTGCGTACCGGTTTCGTGCCTGCTACTGTTTTGATTACAATAGATAACCTTTCCCCCGAGCCGCTCACAGGCAGAAACTATGCGGAGCTTCTTGATGAGGTTCTGCCATGAACAAAATTGCGCGAACATTAATTCTTATAACTGGATTGGTTTTCATCGTGCTCGGTATTTGGCATGATGAACCCGCCGACATCATGAATAAAGCGGTCACAGTCTGCCTTGAATGTATAGGAATCGGATAATGAAAAAACTAATAAACCTGCCGAAACGCCTGCTGATTCAATTATGCTTCTTCCTTTTCCAAAACCCGCTGCTTGCCAACTTCATGAGCGGCAGGATTTATCAGGGCGAACTCAAGAAAGCCTGCACGCCCGGACTCAACTGCTACTCCTGCCCCGCGGCAGTAACCTCATGCCCGATGGGCGCGATGCAGCTTTTTCTCGGCGGCGCAAAGCACAGCATAAGCCTGTTTGTCACAGGCTTATTGCTTTCTGCCGGGGTCGTGTTCGGGCGGTTGATTTGCGGATACGTTTGCCCGTTCGGGCTGTTTCAGGACCTGCTTTATAAAATAAAAACACGGAAACTGATATTACAGCTTAAGTATGCTCGTTACATAAAGTACGCTGTTCTCTTATTTTTCGTAATTCTTCTGCCTTATTTTATCCGCTGCGGATTATCCGGGCTCGGAAGCCCCTGGTTCTGCGAATATATCTGTCCGGCGGGAACGATTTTCGGCGCGGCGCCGCTGCTCGCCGCCAACGAGTTTCTGCGCTCCATGCTCAGCTGGCGGTTTGTTCTGAAAGCTTTGATTGCTGTTGCTGTCATCATTTCTTCCGTGTTTGTCTTCCGCATTTTTTGCAAGGTTCTTTGCCCGCTGGGCGCGGTTTACGCGCTGTTTAACAGGTTTGCCGTATTCAAAATGCACTGCGATAAAGAAAAATGCATCTCCTGCGGCGATTGCCGCAAAGCCTGCCATATACGGCTTGACCCCGCCGAAAAGCCGAACTCCCCCGAATGTGTCCGCTGCCGGGAATGTGTAAGCTCGTGCAAATCAAAAGCATTAAAATAAAATTAAAAATAATCGTATCGGGAAAGTGTTGTTTCGATACCGTTCACAAGCGGTGCGACGCTTCTGATGAAGAAAGGATTTAATAAAAATTACAATCCGATTCTATTACAATTCGGTACAGTGCTTGACTTTGCAACTTTTTGCACGTTATAATTGTGTTAGCATCAAAGGGGGAATAAAATTTGAAATCAAATGACACAAAATCGGGAAAACAAAATTTTTCATTCATCAAAAGTGCAGAAAGGACATAGTGAAAACATGAAAAAAGCAGTAATAGTTTTTATGGCGGCAGCGTGCCTTTTAAGCCTTGCGGCATGTTCAAGCAGCAGAAATATGGAAATGAACGGTATGTACGTAACAGATAGCGCGCCGGAAAGCGCGGATATGAAGGAGATGTTTGAGGCGGAAGCTCCGCTAAGTGCAGGCTTTGATATGGCGAACGAAATATATTATGACAGAGAAGCAGACGGAGCGGCGAGTATTCAACATACCGGTGATTCTGCACCGTTGCCCGCCGAGCAGGCGCGCATAATTATCCGTAACGCTTCAATGATGATTGAAGCCGAGAACGCCGTGGAATTGTACCGGAGCTTAAACGAGTTCAACCGCTTCCTGGGCGGGTATGAATTCTCGAGCCAAACGTCGCACCACGATACATACTCGTCGGTTGAGGCGGTTTTTAAAATCCCGCCGGAAAAACTCGACGAGTTCATGAACTATGCCGGCGACAACGGCAGAATTATCCGCTCGTCAACCACGTCCAACGACGTTACCGACCAGTATTTCGATATGAGGACGCGGGTCGAAACCAAGCGCAGGTCGCTGGAAGCCTATTATGCCCTGCTTCAACACGCAAACACTATAAACAAAATCACCACGCTGCAGCGTACTATCGACAGCATTATCGAGGAAATCGAAGCTTTCGAGGGGCGGCTGCGGGTCTTGGAAAGCCTTTCCGAAATGGCAACCGTCAGCCTCTATATAAGCCAAAAGTACGACCCTGTCATAGAGGAAGAGGAGCGGCGCGAAATCGACTGGAGCGCGCTCAGCCTTGACGATATGGGTTACTTCATCAGAAACGGATTCATCTCGGTGGTGAGCACGATTGCGGCGGTTATTCAGTGGATACTCATAGCGTTCGTTGTGACCCTGCCGATTTGGCTGATTCCTACAGTTATAATTATTATCATTATAAGACGAATAAAAAAGAAAAAAGCAAATTCAATTAAAATAGAAACTCCCGAAATTTCTGAAATTTCCGAATAAGCATAACAAAAGCCGTCGTTTGACGGCTTTTATTTATTCATAACGATTTCTCACCCATCCACTGCTCCCGCTCCACAAGAAAGCCGAGCTTCCCGTACCAGTCAGCAATCGCAACATACCGCAGTTCAATAGAGGAGCAGCCCTGCTCTTTTAGCCACTGCATACCCCCGGCGACCATGCGCCTTCCTACTCCGAGTTCTCTCGCGCGGTTTATAACGCCCACACAGCCGATACACCCGATTCTATTGCCGCTTGTATTGAACCGCGCGCCGTCCGCCGCAAGTATCTGAAAGCCGATAATTTCATTACCGCGAACCGCAAGCATAACAGGGTCAGCGCAGTCCTCAAACACATGAACCCAGCTTGAATCCGCGTCTTCAACGGCGGCAAGCAGTGCGCTTTTATCCGCTTCCTCAGCAAACCGAAAGCTTATATCCTTCGGCAGAGGCGGGATTTCAAGCTTGTTTATATCAAAATCTTCGAGCTGTATAGTCATATTCACGCTCGCCCATTCTGCTTCATAACCGCGCTTCTTAAAAAAGCTGACGGCGGCGGGGTTATCACTCGGAACGCCTTGCAAAATATAATGCCGTCCGCGTCCGAGTATGATTTTATTTGCGCCGCTTTGCTTTATGAACTTCTCGGATTCTTCAAGCAGTCTGCTCCCGAAGCCGCGCTTCTGCAACTGCGGATTTACGCACAGCAGTGCAATGGTATTACCGTGAATGAGCGAGAATCCGGCGAGCATTTCGCCGTCATAAGCATATTTAATTTCGGCGAACCCAGGCTTTTGCAGCGAGTGCCAGTCGTTTTCCCGCATTTGATAAGCGGGTAAACATTTACTGTAAAGTTCAAACAAATTTTTCATCATCTTGCATACGGGGCGGAATGATAAAACCACTCAAGCGCCTGCTCCTTAGTTTTTTCTCCGTAAACATAATCCCATACCGCATCTGTAAAGTAATTTTGAATCTCCCGGTCAGTACTTTGAATGAAATCAGCCCGCACATTCCCTGCTATTTGCCCCCATGCACCGTAATAATTCTGCCCGCCGAGAACATCGGATAAGTGCGAAGAAGCGAAGTATGGCATTAAATTTTGTACAACCCTGCCGCTGTTTACAAAGTCGCCCGGGCCTTGACCTATGCCCGGTGTTTCATAAAAATCCCAACCGTCATCGTATGTCTTGAGCTGAGGAATACCTGAGTCAACCAAACGCAGATACTCGTTAGTATAAACCCCCGTCGCCCAGTTTGTGAGTGTTTCTTCGTTCATAGCCGCAAACTTTATAAAATTAACAGCATTATTAGAGTTTTGTGCACCCTCCGATACTCCGAGCCATGTCCCGCCCCAGAAGTACGGCAGCGGCCCCTGCACAAGCCCCCAGTCGCCATGGCTTTCATAAGCGTTCGGCGTAATCACATACTGGAGTCCCCAGGTGGGCATGAAGTAGCTGAAAATCCGTGTTTCCTCGCCTGTCGTCCAATCAGTGAACGAACCGCTGATAGAATTGAACCATTCCATAGACCACTGTCCTGCTTGCGCAGTTAAGTTTTCATCGAAAAAGATTTTTACATAGTCAAAAAAGCTTTCAACCTTAGGGTCAATTACAAGCCGGGAATTACTAACCCACGGCTGCGTGCGCTGAAAGCAAAAAGGACTGAAGAGCTCATTCACGCTGCCCACCATATAAAGATTCGGCGAATGTGCGCTTATTTCCCTCGCGGCTTGAAGATACGCGTCCATATCGCGCACTTTCGACTGCACAAAAGCAGGGTCGTCAGTGCCCCAAACCTCGCTTGCGATGCTTCTGCGGTAGAACATCCCGCCGACAGCTGCCTGATAAGCATAGGCTCTGACTGCTCCTTCGGGACAGGTCGCCGCGTCAACCGTAAACTGATAATGACCTGTTGCATCGGACAGAGGTTTTAAATGCGATAAATCCATCAGCGAGCCGTTCTCGACAAATTCGCGCATAAACGCGGACTCAAGCGCGACTATATCGGGGGCGCTGCCGCTCAGAACCGCAGCCATAAGCTTATCCTTATAATTATTACCCATGTCCGGCTCAAAGACATAATTAACATTAACACCGGGGTAAGCCTCCTTAAAAGCAACGGATAAAACTTCAATCTCGTCAGTGAATGACCATATTTCGAGATTGCCGGATAAATAGCCGTCATCAACAGCTTCAAGAATTTTAAATGGCTCTGTATCAACAGGGGCTTCGAATAAATCGAAGCCCGGAATTTCATAAGGTTCTATTGTAATAATATCGCTGCTGCTTGTATTGCGCCGTCTTACGCCGTCGTCGGAAGCCGAGCGGTCTATGTTTACCCCCGAGCTTGAGCCCAATACTACGGGTAACAGGAAATGCACACCGAAAAATCCTCCCGCAAACAGCGCCAAAGCTAAGAAAATCACCGCGGCTACCGCGAGCGGGGATTTACCTTTCGGTTTCGCCTGCGGCACTATGTAGGCCTGATGCGCTTGCTCCGTCATTACCGGCGGCGGGGGCATGAAAACGGGCGGCGGCGTGGCTTCGGTGACGGGCTGCTCCGGCTGATTGAGCCATTCCGGCGTTTCCGTCGGTACAGGCGGCGGTGCGGCTGCAACCGCCTCTTGAACAGGCTGCGGCGCAGGTACGGGCTCCGGTACAGGTGCGGGCACAGGTTCCGGTGCAGGTGCGGGCGCAGGTTCCGGTGCAGGTGCGGGCGCAGGTTCCGGTGCGGGCACAGGCTCCGGTACAGGTGCAGGCACAGGCTCCGGTACGGGTATGGGTGCGGGCACAGGCTCCGGTACAGGAGGCGGCGCTGCCTCTATCTTACTTCCGCATCCCGAACAAAAAGCTGCGTTTTCCACTACCTTAGCTCCGCAATTAACGCAAAAAGCCATAATGATTCTCCTTTTATGTAAGATTTATTTTGTTAGGATAATTCTACCACAAAAAACTGCAGTTGTCAATCATTGTTTAGAACTTTCCGCTCTTTTCATACTGAGCGAAATCCGCTTCTTTTCGGGGTCAACCGACAACACCTCAACGTTTACAATATCGCCGGCTTTCACAACTTCGGACGGGTGCTTGACAAATCTGCTGCACAGCTCGGAAACGTGAACCAGCCCGTCCTGATGCACGCCGATGTCCACAAACGCACCGAAGTCAATAACGTTCCTGACCGTGCCTTTCATCACCATGCCCGCCATGAGGTCTTTCATGTCCATGACGTCAGTGCGCAGCATCGCCGGCGGCAGCTCGTCGCGCGGGTCACGCCCGGGTTTGAGCAGCTCGGCGACAATGTCGTTCACGGTCGGAACCCCCACACCGCTGTACTCCGCAACTTTCTCAACACCTGTTTCCTTTACTTTCTCGCGTAAGCCAATGATACCTCCGGAAGCTACGTTTTTTAGAGAGAGTCCGCAGACTTCGAGGATTTTTTCGGCGGCTTTGTAGCTCTCGGGGTGAACGCCTGTGTTGTCAAGAATATTTTTGCTTTCGGGAATCCGCAAAAACCCCGCGCACTGCTCGAAGGCTTTCGGGCCTATTTTCGGGACTTTTTTAATCTGGCTTCTTGAAGAATAAATGCCATTTTCCTCGCGGAAAGATACTATATTGTTTGCGGTTGTTGCCGTCAATCCGGACACGTAGGCGAGCAGCGCAGGGCTTGCCGTATTCATGTCAACTCCCACAGCGTTAACGCAGTCCTCGACCACGTTTCCGAGCGTTTCATCAAGCCGCGCGGGCGGCATATCGTGCTGATACTGACCGACGCCGATTGCCTTGGGGTCGATTTTTACAAGCTCGGCAAGCGGGTCCTGCAATCTTCTTGCTATCGACACCGCGCTCCGCAGCGAAACATCAAGCTCGGGAAACTCTTTCGCGGCGAGCTTCGACGCCGAATAAACAGATGCACCCGCCTCGTTGACCACCATATAAGACACGCCGTCCAAGCTTTTAAGCATATCGGCGATGAATATTTCCGATTCTTTTGACGCTGTGCCGTTGCCGATTGCTATTGCCTTTACGCCGTGTTTCTTTATCATGCGGGTGAGTGTTGCGGTCGCTTCCGCAGTTTTATTATGCGGGGCGGTAGGGTAGACAACGCCTGTTTCAAGCAGCTTGCCCGTACCGTCAACGACGGCGATTTTACAGCCTGTGCGGTACGCAGGGTCGAAGCCCATCGTCACCATGTTCTTGACCGGCGGCTGCATAAGCGTGGGCTTCAGGTTCAGCCCGAACATCTTGATTGCCTGCTCGGACGCCATGTCGGTGAGATTATTACGGATTTCGCGCTCCAGAGACGGGAAAATAAGCCGCGAGTATGAATCCTCGGCAGCCGCCGCCACGAAGTCGTGCGATATGCTCTGATTATGCTTGAGCACGTTGCGCTTAATTATTTTGAGCGAATCCACAGGGTCGGCGTCGATTGAAACTTTTAAAAACTTCTCTTTCTCGCCGCGGTTAATCGCCAGAATCCGATGGCTCTGCAGCTTCGGTATGTTCTCGTCAAACTCGTAGTAAAGCCGGTAAACCGAGTCCTCCTCGGTCGCCGCTTCCGATACCAACAGCCCATATTCGGTCATGAAAGCCCGCAGCTGTTCGCGAATTTTCGCATCGTCTGAAATGTTCTCGGCAATTATATCACTTGCGCCCTGAAGCGCGTCTTCAACGGTTTCAACGCCTTTTTCCGAATCTATATAAGACTCGGCCAGCTCCTCAAGCGTACCCGACTTCACCTCCTGTGCAAACAACAGCTCCGCCAAAGGCTCCAAACCTTTCTCCCGCGCAATCGTAGCCCTCGTACGGCGTTTCTGCTTATAAGGACGGTAAATGTCCTCGAGCTTCGCAAGGGTCTGCGCGGCTTCAATAGCCGCAATAAGCTCTTCTGTAAGTTTACCCTGGCTGTCAATCGAGGCGGTAATCTCGGCTCGTCGTGCGTCGAGGTTCCGCAGATACTGAAGCCTGTCCGCCAGGTCGCGCAACAGCGTGTCGTCCATCGAGCCGTGCAGTTCCTTGCGGTAGCGCGCAATGAAAGGAATGGTGTTTCCCTCGTCTATGAGATTAATCACATTCGTGACGTGCTCGGGCTTTTGTTTAAATTCCGAGGAAAGCAGCGAAATCAGTCGTTCCAAAATAATGCTCCTTAAATATGTAGTATTATAAAGTATAGCACGAATTTGCCGAGTAGTCAACAAATTCGTGCTATAATATCGTATTGGTTTACCGCTGTTTTGAAGAGTAACACGGGGCGCATGAGTCGAAATGCTTAACGTGGTGAGCTTCGCCGTCGCCTTCAGAAAAAGTGACATTGCACACTTCGCACGTTATATTCTGCGGTTTTATGTATGTAACAATGTTTAAAATGACAAAAAATATGCATATTAGTATAACGATAAGAATTATTATGTTGATAATTCTTTCCTTGCTAAAGAAGCTTTTCATTTTCCCGTCCCCTCTTATGTTTATTTTCTACATTATAACATAATTTCAATCGCCGCAGTCGATTGCGGCGGCAAAGCCGCCGACGGCGCGAACACGCCGAATTATTGTTGAAATAAAAATGCTGTTTCGGCTCTGCCGAAACCTGCCCGCTCGCGGGCGGCAAGCGTAAACGCTTGCATTGGCATTTTTATTATAACATCCTTTTATCTGCCTGTCAACGGTTCGCCGTTAATTATTTTTAATTGTTTTCATGTATAATCAATTTAGAGGTGATTATTATGAATTTGTCAAAAGCCATAACAGGCAGGATTAACAGTTTATGCGAAGAGAGAGGCATTACCCTCAACAAGCTGTCAACCATCTGCGGAATCACCCAATCTACCTTAGATTATGCCGTGAAAACAACAAACAGCAGGACGTCGGTATCAACGGTAAAAAAAATTTGCGACGGGTTAAATATAACATTGGCAGAATTTTTTAATACGGAAGCGTTTAACAATCTTGAACAGGAAATAATTTAGAGGCGGGAATCCCGCCTCTAATTTTTTATTAATTTTTGCTAATAATATAAAAAGAAGCTATGCAAAAAACTTCTTTGAGCATTTCAAAATAAGGATGCAGACCTTGCCGTTATATCCGTACCGCAGTTAGAGCAGGGAACTATACTCCATTCTGCCTCGCAGTTAAAGCAACTAAAACTTTTTCCGGTACCGGAATTATAATAGCACAAGCTTTCGCGCTTACACTTCGGGCAATGCATACCCTGAACACCGCCCAGCAGATTGCTTTTTGTCGCAAAGTCACACCCGGAACACCTGAATTTTGCCATAATTGTCACCCGGCTAAGTTTATTTTTCATATTATAACATAGAATGAATATAAATGCAACGGTTATCTAACTGTTGATATATACAAAAATTCTATTATTCTTTAGTATATATTCAACAGTTGATTAACGGTTGAATAACATTAAGGAGAAATATTATGCCTACTAACAAAGCGCCGTTTGGTTTTCATTTAGAATATGAATATTTGGAAAAAATGCGGTTTATCGCAAAAGAAGAAACGCGCAGCCTAAGCAATTTATTGGAGCATTTATGTAAAAGGCATATAATAAAGTACGAGAAAGAGCACGGGGAAATCATTTTCGATGAAGATGAATAGAGGCGGGAAATCCCGCCTCTTTTATATTTACAGCGCCTCCACCAAAAATTCCTCACCCTCCGCCTTAACCTTCAGCCGTCCGCCCTGCCCGATTTGCTTCTCGACAATCCGCTGCGCCAGCATATCCTCAACCTTTGAGGTAATCACCCGCCGCAGCGGCCGCGCGCCGTACTTGTCGTCGTAGCCGAGCTGCGCAAGCTTTTCGACCGCGCTCTCGTCAAAGCTTATTTCCATACCCAGCGAAGACGCCCGCTCCGAAAGGTCGCCGAGCATATTAACGCAGATTTTACCGATGTCTTCTTTCGTCAGTTTGTTAAAAATAATCACATCATCCACGCGGTTGATAAACTCCGGCTTGAATGTCTTCTTCAGTTCGTCAAGAATCTGCTTTTTCTTGTCCGGAGCATCGTCCCCGCTCACGAAACCGAGATTCTGCTTATTCTCGGTAATCATTCGCGCGCCTACGTTCGAGGTCATAATCACAACTGCGTTCTTGAAGCTCGCCTTGCGCCCGTCGGAAGCGGTCAGCATGCCGTCCTCCATAATCTGCAAGAGAATGTTAAATATATCGGAGTGCGCCTTTTCAATTTCATCAAAAAGCACGACGGAATAAGGTTTTCTGCGGATTTTACCCGTCAGCTGCCCGCCCTCGTCAAAGCCGACATACCCGGGCGGCGCGCCGATGAGCTTGGAAACCGCGTGCTTCTCCATGTATTCCGACATATCGAAGCGAATTAATGATTTTTCATCGCCGAACAGCGCCTCCGCAAGCGCTTTGCACAGCTCGGTTTTTCCCACGCCTGTAGGCCCTAAGAAGAAAAACGTCCCCACAGGCCGGCTTGGGTTTTTAAGCCCTGCCCTGCCCCGCCGCACTGCTTTCGCAAGCACACCGACAGCCTCACGCTGCCCGATTACGCGGCTCTCGAGCGAATCCTCCATGCCGGCAAGACGGTTCGCCTCGTCTTCCTGAAGCCGGTTAATCGGGATTCCCGTCCACTTGGCGACGATTTCCGCAATTTCCTCTTCTCCGATAGCCCTAATCCCGGAAAATCTTTCTCCCTGCCCTTTGAAGCTTATTTTTAGCTCATCAAGTTCCCTCTTAATTTCATTTTCATCGTCACGGAGCTTTGCTGCGGCTTCAAAATCCTGCGAATTAATGCAGGCGAATTTTTCATTTTCAATGCGCGAAAGCCTGTCCTCAAGCTCTTTTACAAGCGGCGGCGCGGTGAACGCCCGCAGCCTCATTTTTGAAGCCGCCTCGTCTATGAGGTCAATCGCCTTGTCCGGCAGGAACCTGTCGTTAATGTACCGCACGGACATTGAAACCGCCGCCTTGAGCGCGTCGTCAGTGATTTTAACCTCATGATGAGCCTCGTACTTGTCCCGAAGCCCAAACAGAATATCCAGTGCCGCCTGTTCGTTCGGCTCGTCTACCGTCACCGGCTGGAACCGCCGTTCAAGCGACGGCTCTTTCTCTATATATTTCCGGTATTCGTCAATCGTCGTCGCGCCGATTAGCTGCAGTTCACCCCGTGCGAGCAGCGGCTTGAGTATATTTGCCGCGTCAATTGCACCCTCGGCGGCTCCCGCGCCTATAATAGAATGCAGCTCATCTATAAATAGTATAATGCTGCCGTCCCTGATGATTTCATCAAGCGCGGATTTTATGCGTTCCTCAAAGTCGCCGCGGTATTTCGCGCCCGCCAGCATCGAGGATATGTCGAGCATAAAAACCCGTTTGTTTTTGATGTTTTCCGGAACGTTGCCCTCTGCGATACGCAGCGCAAATCCCTCCGCAATCGCGGTCTTCCCGACGCCGCTCTCACCGATTAAGCACGGGTTGTTCTTGCGCCGCCGCAGCAGAATCTGTATAATCCGCTCAATCTCGTCACCCCTGCAAATCACCGGGTCGATTTTCTTCTGCCTTGCAAGCTCGGTTAAGTCCCTGCCGTATTTCTGGAGCACGCCTTTCGGGTTTTTGCGCGGATTTGCAGTGCCTGTATAATCATAGGCGCTGTCCGAAATATCGTCTGCGCGGTTTTTTGCCTCTCGTGACGATTCAGACAGCGGCAGGCAGTCGTTGCTCACCGCTCCGAGGTTCACCCCCATCTCCTTTAATATAAGCACTGCATAGCTCTCGGTATCTTTTATAACAGCGCGCAGGAGATGTTCGGTTCCCACGAAGTTCTGGTGAATCCCGCGGGCTTCGGTAATGGCATTTTCCATGATGCGCTTGCTTCGCGGCGTGAAGTCTCGCAGGTCAAGTTTTGTCGGAATCCCGCGCCCTATCACCTTCTCTATTTTCCGCAGTACTTCGTCACGGGTAACCCCGTGCTTGGTCAGAACTAAGTAAGCGACGGTATTCTCCGCACTGAGCAGCCCGCACAGAATATGCTCGCT
>Ga0123353_10002216_pt1 | contig 24068 bp, 31 predicted proteins | sample TergutLab28metaG_3_FD_92763 | JGI IMG/M metagenome (GOLD analysis project Ga0123353, IMG submission 92763) | Labiotermes labralis P3 segment gut microbial communities from Petit-Saut dam, French Guiana - Lab288 P3 | ecosystem: Host-associated > Arthropoda: Insects > Digestive system > Gut ... | reverse complement strand
TGCGCCCGTGAAACGGGAAATCCCCAAATTTCTTGATCAACAGCCCAAAAACCTGTGCCTTGACACCTTTTCCAGGGTTTTTATGACAAGACCCGCCAGGATGGGCGGTTGTTCAGAGAGTCCTTAATTGGTGCACTCATCTTCTGAAAACGACAGTGGTATCGAAACCCCTAAAGAGGACATGGACATTATCCGCGACCGGTTCAAGGTGGCAGAGGAAAAGGCGAAGGAGTTGCGAGATGAAAAAGAGCGTCATCAACGGCGTTGAGGTTTGGGAAAGTTCCGGCAACGTGTTTGCCGATCTGGGCCTGCCCGATGCGGAAAAACTCAAGATCAAGACGGGGCTGGTGATCGAAATCAGGAAAGCCATGCGCCGCCTCGGTCTGACGCAGCAGGAAGCCGCGCGGCGGATGGGTATCACGCAACCAAAGGTATCTGACATGATGCGCGGCGATTTTTCGAATATCTCCGAGCGCAAGCTGATGGATTGCCTGAATCGTCTCGGCTACGACATCGAAATCAATGTAAAACCTACAGTCGAGCCGGTGGGACACATGCTGCTGGCAGTCGTTTGATTCAAATGGCGGCTGGTGTACAGAACTGCCGACAGAATGATAGTACCTGCGATGCTTACCATGATTCGTTTCAGTTGCAATTATTGTTGGCCCGTGTCGGATGATTGCAAGCCGGGGCGTCTGATTGCAAGTCTGTTCTCAATTAATCCTGGCGCGATGCGCCGGACAGTCGCAACTATTCTTGGCCTGAAACCGCGCTGATTGCAAGCCGGGGCAGTTTCGATTGCAAGGCACTACAGTTAGCGTAGTCGAACAACGCACTCGGGCGGTCGGTACCCGTCCAGCACAGGGCGCACAGCCAGCGCCCCAAGCGAAATTGAATGCCACGTTCGGTGAACTCACGGTAGCCGTAGCGCATGCGAATTTCTGCGGTATGCTGCCAGCGTTGCCTGCTTGTGCGGTAGGCGACGACACAATCGGCGGGATCGGTGATGTCGAGTTGGGCCGAGATGGCGTGCAACACGGCACCGGGCACGGCGGTCGGGTCTTCCTGAAAGGTGCCGAGGAAGCGCGCCGTCGTCAGTTGCAACGCATAACCCAAGCGGTGGCTATCGCGCCGCTTGGTGGTGATCCACTCGCGGTCATCGTCGTCGAGGTGAAAGTAGCGCGCCAGTTCTTCGCTGGAAAGCACATCTGGATAGCGGCCGTAGCGTTCCCGTTGCGCGGTGGACAGGAAGCTGACCGGCATGGCATCAAAGCGCCTCGGCGCAGAACATGGTCGGCGTGACGATGCGCGTTCGACCGATACTGCCGCGTTGCAGCAGGCCAGCGCGACGGTCGCCTGTCACCAAGTAATCAGCCTCGCCAGCCAGTGCCATCGCCAGCAGGAAGGCATCGTTCGGATCGCTGGCTTCGATGTCATCGGGTAGGGGCGGCAGCGCACCCAGCACGATGGCGCGCTGCATATTGTTGATCATGGTGCCGACGCGATGTGCGGACAGGATGGCCTTGATCTTTGGGTAGCGGCTCACGCGGCGTAGTTCGTCGAGTTGGGCCACTGCCGTGACTAGATCGAAACGCGCCGTATGCCAAGCGCGATAGATGATGTCGGGGGGACTATGCGACGAGATCAACGCCGCAATCAGCACATTGGTGTCCAGGATGACGCGCATCAGTGCTCACGCGCCCACTGCACCGCCTCGTCGATGAGGTCGTTCAGTTCGGCCTCGCCCATACCGGACGTAGCAACCTTGGCTTGTTCCACCGCCTGCTCGAATAGATAGGAACGCACCGCCTCCTCAATGAAGCGTGACAGGTCACCCTTGCGGCCGCCGCCTTGCGCAGCGATGAACATACGCACGGACTGGTCCACGTCCGGCGATATGGCGATGTTCCAGCGCACGGTATTCATGAAATTCTCCAATCAGTGTTTGTGCATATCGGTGTTTATACACCCAGTTGGCGCGAATGCCAATGGTTCGATAAAACCTTCGTTTTGAAATACTTTAACGGGGCGACCGGCCAGGAACGTTTGTCGGTCAACAAGCAGTCTAAAATAATGGTTCGCACAATCAAAGTTCGATATTGTATAAACTCAACGAATAAAATGGAATTTTAGGATGAAGATCGGCTATGCGCGCATCTCCACACGCGATCAAAACTTGGACTTGCAAGTAGATGCCCTCAAGGCAGCCGGGTGCGAGCGCGTCTACCAGGACGTGGCCAGCGGCGCGAAGACTGCACGCCCGGCTCTCGATGAACTGTTGGGTCAATTGCGCAAGGGCGACGTGCTGGTGATCTGGAAGCTTGACCGCATGGGGCGCTCGCTCAAGCACTTGGTCGAACTGGTTGGCAGTCTGATGGAGCGCAAGGTTGGCCTGCTCAGCCTGAACGACCCCATCGACACGACCAACGCGCAAGGGCGGCTTGTGTTCAATCTGTTCGCCTCGCTGGCTGAGTTCGAACGCGAACTGATCCGTGAGCGAACGAATGCCGGATTGTCTGCGGCACGGGCACGCGGTCGGGTAGGTGGACGCCCCAAGGGTCTGACATCACAGGCCGAGGCGACGGCGCTGGCTGCCGAGACCTTATACCGCGAGCGCAAGCTGTCGGTCGCGGCAATTGCGCAAAAGCTGCATCTTTCCAAGAGCACGCTCTATAGCTACCTGCGGCACCGCGGCGTCGAGATCGGCCCCTACAAGAAATTGGCGCAGCATCCATCAACTCAGCTAACAACCCCAAGCACCGATGCCACTACGCCGAAGGTCGCCACGATCTTGCTGACGCTGCGCATTCAGAACAACAGCAAGTTCGTGCGCGGCAGGAAGCGCACGATAGACCATATCGAGAGTTTCTATCTCGAAGACTATGACGCCAAGCGGCGGCCGAACGGCGACTATGAGCTGAAGGTACCCTATGACAGTGACGAAGATCTGGACGAGACCGTGAACGAGCTACTGAGTGACATCGCATGCGATGCGGATGATCGGATGGCAGGTTTAGTTGAGCCTTCATTGCGTCCAGATATGCGCTTGCCTTCATAAGTCTTCCTTTTCTTGAACGTTGTCTAAATAGCTTACGTTTTGAAGCTTGACAATGCTTCAAGTTTGAAGTCATGTTGCGCGTGCTTAAATTTTGAAGTTACACAAAACCAACACTTAGGGGCCTGACATGACGAAGCTAGACGCCAAAGAGAAGTCGTTTCCCATGTGGTTGGGGTAGAGCAAGGGGTTCGGGGAGCAATGGAACAGTTATGCTGAGCTTTCCATAACCGTTCTTATGGAAAGACCTGCGTTATGCGGAGTTAGCTCTTTTTGGCAATACGGCATCACTGACCTGCTTGGCTTCTCGCAACTACTCCCCTTGACCCACTTTCCATAATCTTATGGGTTCGCAATGGCTGCAAACTCGGCTGACATATAGTTTGCCAGCCGACGTATCGCAATTACACGGCTAGCAGCGAAGAAATCAGCTTGTCTGGCACAGAGAACTGACCACGCTTGAGACGCAGCGGTACTACCCCTTCAATGGACTCGATCTTCTCCATCGGGTCGGCACGCAGGTAGACCTCTGTCGTCTGCATCTGGGCATGCCCGAGCCACAGCGACACCTTGCGAAGGTCTCCTGTCGCACGAAACAGAACCATAGCGCACGTATGCCGAAGCACATGAGGCGACACGTGCTTGTTCTTCAAAGATTGGCACTGCTGCGCGGCCGTCTGGACGTGCTGCTTCAGGACGAAGGCGAACCCCGCTCGGGTCATGGGCTGGCCCCGTGCGTTGACAAACAGTTCGGGTGTCGCCATATCGCCCCGCACCGCCATCCAGGAGCGTAGATCGGTTGCTGCCTGCTTCCACAGCGGGAGCGCGCGCTGCTTGCGTCCTTTGCCCGTGACGCAAACCGTAGGTGTTGGGCGTAGCGTCACGTCAGACAGTAGCAGGCCGGTCAGCTCCGACACACGCAGGCCCGCAGCAAAACCAATATGCATCATTGCACGGTCGCGGATACCGATGCGGGTAGTGACGTCGGGCGCATTCAATACCGCTTCCGTCTCAGTCGGGCTTAAGAAGCTGATGAGAGCTGTATCGGTCTTCTTCGCCGGAATGGCTTGAATGCGCAGGCTTTGCTCCAGTAATGCTGGCTCGCGGTATTCCATATAGCGCAAAAACGATTTGATAGCCGCTAGGCGGGCATTGCGCGTCCTGCCGCCGTTACCGCGTGTAGACTCCAGATCAGCTAGGAAGTCCAAAACCAACGATGCGTCGATCTGCTCCAGATAAAGCTTGGACGGCGTTACCTTGTAGCGGGATGCCGCGTAGTCGAACAGCAAGCGGAAGGTGTGCGCGTAGCTGTCGCAGGTATGCGGGCTGGCGCCGCGCTCCAGCGGCAGCCTCTCGCGCAAGTAGGCGGTGATGTGTGGGGCAATAGGGATCATGGTGCGTCTCCTTGCAAATATGTGTCGCAGGCATCAGCAATATCGCGCATCAACTGTGGCGTGCTGTCCAGATACCAATAGGTGCTGGCGACGTGGGCATGCCCGAGGTAGGTGCTTAACGCGAGCATGTGCTGGTCGGCGCGGTCGCGCGCCACGGAGCATGCTTGCAGCGCATTGACGGCGAAGGTATGGCGCAAATCGTGCAGTCGCGGTTGAGGGCGGCCGGCCGGTGCACTGATTTTGGCCGCCTTCAGTACCGTTTTGAACGTCTCACAGGCAATCGGATAGTGCAGAGGATGCTTGCCGCGGTGCGAAATGAATAGGTGGTCGTCGGCACCGGCGACCCGCGTACGCAGGGTCAAGTATTCGTCGATGGCATCCACGACGCTGGGATGCAGGCAAACCAGGCGGCTCTTCCGGAACTTTGTCTCACGGATGACCAACCCATCCGGCGTAATGTCGCAAAGGCGTAGCGACAACGCTTCGGAAATCCGCATACCCGTTGCGGCCAGCAAACCGAATAGGGTGCTGTAGGTGTGCGGACGCAAGGAACCGCTTGGCCCGAGGCGTTGAGCCTGCCCGACGATGCGTATGATCTCTGCCGCACTGAACAGGTATGGCAAGCGTCGATGGCGTCGATGCCGGAATACGTCGGACGATGGCACCTCGTTGAGTTCATCCTCGGTATGAGCAAACCGCGCAAAACGGACCAATTCCTGGAGCCGGACGGCGCGTGTCGACTCCGTGCGCCCCAGTCCAGCCCAGCGAATCGCCGTCTCTGCGCGCACATGTATATCGCCGGACGCGAAACGTGCGTAGCTGGCCAAGTACGTTTGTGTCTTCTTCAGCTTGAAACCCGCTGCGCGACGTATGTTCAAATAGGTGTCGATACTCTTCAACATAGCCTGACTCCCGGCCAGGGTTGAACAACCTCCTTTAGCAGGTTGACGTCCACCTTGGCGTAGACCATCGTCGTCTCAACGGAGCTATGGCGTAGCAGGGCTCCGATCGCTGGCAGCGACATTCCATCGCGTAACATGGCGGTGGCCATCGAGTGGCGGAGCAAGTGCGCGCCACGGCTGGGCGCATTGATGCCGGTTCGGCGGACCGCTCGTACAACAGCGCGTCCTACCACTTGGCGCGTAATTGGAACAAACGGCGCAGTGGTGGTAATGAACACGAAATCACTGCTGAGCGTTGGTCGCCCATTCTTCAGGTAACACAGAATCGCATCACCGACTTCTTGCGGCATGGGTAATTCGACTTCATGCCGGTTCTTCCCGGCCACTCTCAGCATGCCCTCAGACCAGAGCAAGTGGTGAAACTGCAAACCGCTTACGTCGCTAGCGCGTAGCCCTAAGCGCGAGATCAGCAGCAGGATCGCGCGGTCGCGTACACCAAGCGGAGTTGATGTATCGCAGGAGGCGATCAGCGTTTCCACTTGGTCAGGCGGGATGTACTTCGGTAGGGTCGACAATCGCCACCGCGCCACTGTAGGGATGGTGAACTCAAGCCCTGGCGCACACTTGCCCCGTGCAACCAGAAAGCGCAGGAACATGCGCAAGGCCGTGGCGAGGTTCTTGGACTTCTCAGGGTGAAGCGGATTTACCTGTTGAAGAAAGTAAGCGCGTAGCGCTGGTGCCGAGTAGGTGCTTGGAGCTCCCAGCGTGCGTAACAACGTCATTACGGGCATGTGGTAGTTGGCCAAGGAAATGTCGCGCGTGCCACGGTGTGCCCGCATCCAGTCCCGGAATTCGGCGAACAGTGGGAATGCATCGACGCTGTCTTTCTTGGCTACTGGGCGAACCGCACAAATCTCTTCCAGAAAGCGGACATAGATACGGGCGCTTTGGTAGAGGTGGTGGTAAAGCCCGCAGGCGTAGCGCAGGCGATCTTGCTTGGCGAGGTGATCATGCAGCCTGACCAGCGTCGCCTGATCTGGCGGCATAGATCCCGTTCCGGACGAGTTGGACCATGTGGCGAACTGGACGGCACCTCGGACATGACGCCGGATCGTAGCCCGCCGATACCCGTGATCGGCAAGCCAGGCAATGAACCGATCAAGATAGGGGCCGGCGCTCCCGGCCCGATACCGAGCAATGATAGACGGGGAATTGAAGTAGAGAGCTAACATGCTGCCTCCTTGCAGGAATGCCCTGAAGGACGGCAGGATTATGAAAAGCAGATCAGAGCGGGGTGGTGCTCAAGGAAAGCCCAGTGAAACGGCCGTCACTGCCGTCCAACTTCAGACTACTCCGCATAACGTAGATCTTTCCATAAGAACAGGGAAGTCATTTAAGCCGCCAGCATCACCAGTGGCGATCAGAATCTTCCATGCGTGCTTCACTTTCCGAGAAGCAGTGGCGATCACCAGCTATCAAAAATCCTTGAGGTCGGCAGCGGATGCATTGTCGTCATGCGCAACGGCTCCCGCCCCGTGCCGCCAGATGTCGCCTTCCGCATCGCCATCACGCTCGATCTCGACCCGGCGCGCGTCGTCGCCGATCTGGAGGAGCAGCGGGAGAAGAACGAGAAGCGCAAAGCCTTTTGGCGGTCTTTTCTCTCGCGTGTGATCTGCATCGCGGCCTTGGCGATTCACACGCTGGCGTTACCGCTTTCCGCTACTTGCGGGAGCGGTCTGGGGCCGTATGGTGGAAGCCTTCGTCAACGTAGGCTGTGGCAGTTCGTATAATTTGTATTATGTTAAGTAAGCGAGGAAGATGGACGCTAGAACAAGCTCAACTGTTTAGGGCCATACTTCCACTCTTCAAACGCCTCCTCAAAGCGTTTATAACGCTCTTCCCGCGACGGATCACGCAAAGCTAGGCCGTAGAGCCTCACAACCTCAAACGAGTAACCAAGGGCCTGCAAAAGGCCCTTTTCTTTTGCCGCTCGTCGATACCATCGACGCCGACAAGCCTCGAACCGGCAAGCCCTGATCTGCCAATAGTGATGACGGTAGGCGGCCGCAGCTTCCAAAAAATCGACCAAAGCCCCTCCCAAGTCCTTCAGATCAAGACCGTAGACTAGCCCTTAGATCTAAGAAGAAAAACCCCCGAAAGCACCACAGGACAAGCAAACAGCCCCAAAATTGTTGCAATGTGTCTTAGTATAAGATTCTAGGCCGGCGCTTCGCGCCGGCTTGCGCCCTTCGTGCCTCAGGTACGCGCCGGCGCGAACGCCGAAACCATCAAACCCACAAGAACACCGCCAAAAACCGTCGGCCATACCCCGCCCCGCGCCGCCCTGTACTGCGCTTACATGAAACGTGCAAGCCTGTCCCTACGGGATTGGCCTTTCGGCCAACATTCGATCAAGACACGTCAGGAGGGTTTTCCTATGGAAGAAAAGGAAAACCCCCCATGTGTCGATAGCTTGGCGGCGGAAACACAAGGGGGGTTGGATGATGCTAGCGGCTTGCCCGTTAGACTAAACCGCTATTCGAGGGCACATTATCGTGCACTCGATATTGGAAATCATACCACACTCAAGACGATACTTCAAGGACTTCCAAAAAACTAAGAGAAGTGAAAACCTTCTAAATGAACCGTCAGCAAACTGACCAATCATCGCGCCAATCATCGCTTTTTTACGGGATACGGCCCACGCGGGGAACAGCTAAAAGAATCTGAAAAGCAAAAGCCCACGCCGTAGCCTACCGTAAAAATCGGCTTCGCCGACCGCTACATGATCGAATAACCGTTATTGGAACCGTACCGCCCTACTGTCTATAAGAAGGGGGTATCTGTTACGTAACAGGATCATTCCAAATTTCACCCAACCCGGCGGTAAAACAAAGGAATATCCGGATTTAGCTGTGTTTGCGGTCGCAGCAAAATTTTTTAATAGGGTATTGCATTTTCCTCTGAAAACTAAATACCCCCTTCCACAGAACGTACACGCTCAATAAACAACATTAGCACAATCTCAGTATTAGAACGCTCATCCTTCGATGAACGAAACCACGAAGGCAAGAAAGAAAGCCCTGAACTTGTCCCCGTGTCTTTTTGCTCGTCAAGACCCCCCAGGAGAACAACATCACCATCAACAGCCACTATTTCAGTACGCAACTCCCGCTTAATCAATGTAGGACTGTCATTAACGCCATTTGTTGTAGGCGAAAATTGACTTATTTGTTGCATAACCGATATTTCCGACGATGCAGCTTTTATAGTTGGCCTTAACTCAAATATCACGCCAGAAGGTTTATAAGTTACGTTCTGTATAGGCCTATTATTAGAATCATAACTAACCGATCCGAGTATCGGCGTTTCATTACCAACAGAAAACCGGGCAGAGGAACCAGATTTAACGCGAAGCCTTGGAGATGTCAAAACCTTAAACCGACTATCACCTGACAAAGCGGAATAAATAGCCGAAACGTCAAAACCACCTAGAGACAAACGAGCAAATACATTACTTGAATCAGAAGCACCAGCCGCAAGATTTATTCCAAAACCAATTTTACTTTTTATAAACGACGCTATGAGATCAACAGCCGACCCATTTGTTTCAGTATTTTGAACTTCAAGAACAACAGCTTTAACCAACAACTCCGCAGATGGTATATCTACCTGTGCAACAAGTTTTTTGAACCGTTCTATATCCTTTTCAGAGCCTTTAAATACAATCACATCTTGATCTATAGATAACTGACGATTTAAACCTGAATTTGCGTTATCTAACGACCTTTGGCCCCCCTGCCCTAACTGCCCCTGACCTGAAGAAAAAGAAGGTGAAGAAAATGAGGATGAATCAGATAACTCCGAACTTCCCGATATCTGATTAAAAGACACGGCACCGCCACCACGCTGCACGAAGGAACCGGGCTTAAACAGCGATTCTACAAGAGGCATTAAATAAGTAACCGAACGATGCAACGGCCTATAAAAAAACACTTCCTCTAAAAACTTGTCTACACCTTTTCTGACAACTATAACCCCCCTCTCCTCTTCAATTCTATACCCCCTTAATTCTAGAACCCTGTGCAATTCTTTCTCAATGTCTAATTCGGATATATCACGAAGTACCAAAGTAAATGTTTCACCATCTGAAACTACAGGAGCATCAAGAATATAGGACTTACGCAACAACTCACCATATACAACTCGCAAGAAATCAGGCAAAGAAACTTTCTGCAAATCCACAGAAAACCCAGCAGCCCAACACGTCGCCGACCAGAAAAAAAGAAGTAGAAAACGTATCATGGCTTTAATCCTTGAAAATTACGCCTATCCGGCATAGACGGGCCCGACCATCTGGTAACAATGGATTTATCCGGCAACAACAATTCAATTTCAGCAGGAGTCATTTTAACAACAGGAGGATCAGTTAAATATCGTGTTTTTCCACTTCCATCAGAAAGCATATATGTCCGCATACCACCATAATTAAAAAAACCAACTAAGACCCATCTATCAGACACACCATCGTCACGTTTTTTTTCTGGATTAACACCCGGCGACATTTGTTTTGCATCATTTGTTATTACAGAATTTTTAACCTTTGGCTCTGAGTGAAAAAACCCCCACATCCACCAAGCCGCAACAGCAAGCCATAAAATAGCCAAAGGAATAACCAATCGGAATAATTTACTACTGAATATATTCCCCCTTTTATCGGCCCTTTCTTCTTTTGGTGTAACCCCGTCTTGATTTTGAGAATGAGATTTATAAAGCGGAAATATAGCCGGATCGTATTTTCTATTTATTCCACCCTCTATTAAAGAACGTCCTGTTTGTGTACGTCCAGCAAAAATACTTATTACGTAACGATCCCGCATTCCCATGTCAACATGCTGGCGCATAAGGTAGGACTTTTCTACCGTCGCACGTACTGACCTGTGCAAATCGCCAATGTCCTGCACTATCAGAACAATGTCACAACACTGACCACTGTCTGCGTGCACAAAGTGGCGATGCATGCGGAAAAAAGCCAAGTGATAGGGCGGCAGCTTCTCCCCCTGTGCATAGAAGCGCCAGCACTCATCTATGATAATCAGATCACCACCACGAACCACAAAGGACGCACGCCATGCCTCTATTTTTTTCTTTAGCTCTGACCTTACCGCTTCATCTGTGCAAGCCGCCAAGGCTTTTGCATATGGGTTTTCAGAATCTTCTTTGGGAAAAAAATTAGCTTTATGTAAGTCTGAATGATCTACAGAAATGATTTCACCAAAACCAGACCGAGACGCCTTTAATACCTCTTCACAATAATTTGCAATTAAATCGACATTAAGCCCGGTTATATTCGTGACAATTCTTCTCCCTTTTGCAAAGTTAGGAAGTATTACATTCCTAACGACCTCAAAACTTTTTCCATGCCCTTGCAAACCTGTATAGACAAACTGTGCCATGTCTTTTTACCTATTTATTAGGACATCTCAAAACCGCAGCCAAAAAATAAAAAATTACCCAGTAATCTTATAACCGGGCTTCGCCCCTTCGCACATTTTAAGCCAAAGAAATTAATTCTGTTATGTAACTGAATTTAACCAATAACCGGCAAACGACGAATTAAGAATCTGGCAACATATGCAGAAATAACAAGCGGCAAAGCTAAATCTATACGGAATAAATCAAGGAAAAACCAAACACCCGCCGGTATAGCTGAAAAAATATCATTCAACGAAGAAGAACTTATAAACCCTCCAAGGAATGAAACAGCCAAAGGCACAAGAAGCAAGAGCAACGCATAAAGACCTGAAAACACTAAAAACTTAACAACAACATCACGAACAAACCAACCCAAAGCCCAACCTAAAATCTGCCACATATCACGCCCTCAACACAATAAATAAAGCCACAATAAACCAAACCGCAACCATTATGACACTAAACAAATTACGGTTATCCTCGGCGATCAAACAATGAGAATCCATATAAAGCCTATTCTCATAACCATATAAATCAATGGAAATATCCATAACAGGACAAACAGAAAGATGCGGCGGAATTCGCCAACTCAACAACGAATCAAATACACCAGAAAAAAAAGAGGTATCCATAAAAGAAGAATCAGGAACAGCCGGATCATTTATAGAAGCCCCCGACATATCTAGCAACCTATCCACCTGCTCTTTTGTACCCTTATTCACTGTTTCGGCCGCAGAAGCAGCCTCACCTACCCTAGCATAATCAGTTGGAAGATTTATCGTAACATTCTCACCACCAACACTATTATTAGTAACAGACATACTCAAATGCGGAGCAAATTCATAAAAATTATCTATGGAAGTTCCAGACCTACCCTCCTCAACGACCTGACCGGGCGAACCATCACGATTAAAAGTCATTTGACGAAAATTAACAACATTTTCCCGCCCAGTATCAGTAACAGACTGCAATCGCACATCCCCATCAACAATTCCAACATCTACACGAGAATTACGACCACCTGAAACAGTACCATTAAATATTAAGTTACTAGGACTAGAAAGCTGCGACAACTCTTCTTTCGACCAATCTGGATCATCCTTATCAGCCACAAAACCACCGTCCTTATACATAAATCTTTTTATTCCATCTTCCGGTTCAGTTACTACCGGCCTAACTAAAGCAACAGTTAAAGGCGGATCAACACTTTCAATATGCCCATTTCCATAATCAGCATTTTGAAATACATAAGGATGCAAAAAATAATATGTTCTACCATCCTTAGCAACCTGAATAATAAAACCGGATTGACCATCGTTCAAAAAATACAAACTAGCGATAACATTATGACCATTTGGGCAAGAATCATCTATAACACTCTCATCTAAATAACAAGGCTTATAAAACGAATAGACTGCATTGCATTGATTTATAAAATCAGATAAAGAATCATAGATACCATATTCTAACTCATGCCGCAAACCATCAGTACTAGAATACTCAGTCACAACACAAAAACGGTTAAAATCTTTTCCATTATAAAACTCAACTTTTCCAGCCCAATTATATAAATTTACACGAGTATTATAGCTTGCATATTCATCTGGAAAAACAGGCGGAGGCACAGGTTTAGCAGTTGTTACGGGCAAAATATATTCTTCGATTACTTTTCCAGAATAATCACGAACACCTAAAGATAAACTCTCAAGAGCTTTAAACAATAATCCTCCCGGCCCAGAATATAACGTACCAAGCCAACTATCATTTTCTTCCGCAAAATATAACCTAGCCTCATCTACAAGACTTGGATAAGCCCAACGAACCACAGAACCCATAAAATGCTCAACACCATTCTTAACAATAACGCCCGCTGGATTAGCAGAAGAATTAACCCCAAAATGAACAACCAGAAAAACAAGAAGAAAAAACAATACAAATCTCTTATTCATCTGAAAACCCTTTCACAACCACCCAACCCAAAAGCATTCCGAACGCAAAAAAGGCAAGATACCAATAACCGGCGCTAGTCATTTCAAAACCTCAAAAAAAGGCGACTACAAAGAGCCGCCCTTTTAAATCAGACATTGCAGATAAACCAATCAGCGACCACCGCCGAGCCGTGCAAGAATGATTTGAACCCCCTTGACGATGACGTACACACCCGCCAGACCCCCACCGATAAGCAAAATAGCCGCGGTAACGGGCGACCAATCAATCTGCGACGTCATGCCCGAGAAATCAGGCGCAGTTTGCGCCAAAGCCGGAAAAGCCGCGAACAGCGTAGCGAAAGCAGCCAGAAGAAAAGCATTGAAACGCTTAAACATTTTGAACCCCTTTACAGGAAAACCCGGGAACTGCCCGGACAGTTTTAGGAACTTCGCCCTAAATCGAAAATTCTTTACCTCTGGTTAAGCACATAGTAAATAAGGATATCTACGCACTTTACGATAAGATAAACGCCAGCCAGACCCCCGCCAATAAGAATGACATTAATAAATACAGGAAGCCAATTTACCTGATCCGTCATCCCGGAAAAATCTGCTGTAGCTTGCGCCATAGCAGAAGAAGCAAGATTAAAAAAGAAAGCAGCCAGAAACACAAAAAATATCCGGTTAACCATTTTAAGCCCCCAACAAAAAATCTTTTTTTTGGTTATTAAGCTGTTTGAAATTTACAGCCAAACTCCAAAAAGAAGAATTCTCAACCTGTTAACTGGCCTTTCGGCCCTTCGCAATTAAATTATGCTTATATCTAACAATAAATATATTACATCCAACCACGCCGCCTATAATCCAAAAACCTTTTTTTCAACCTACGCTTTGCAACCATACCTTCCTCATAATCGAAAAGAGAATAATTATTTGGATTTCCTTTTCTATATTCTTTCAAAGACTTGTCAATCTCTTCATATGCATCACGATCAAACTGGATCGAATCAGCAAGCAAAACCCCTAAAATTATATTAATCCCTTTTTGTATAAAAAGAACGGAAACCAAACCACCACCAATAAACAATATAGCAACAATAATCGAAACAAAATCAATATAAGCTAAAAGGCCAGAAAAGACATTCATGCTAACCCCTCTTGAGAAATTCGAGGATACTCCCTACGGATTTTGATAAAGCGTAAAAGAAAATCACCGTGGTAAATGCGAACATTGTGCCCGTCAAAGCTACATGCAAGTCGAATGGCTCATTAATAACCGATCCAATACGCGACAATTCAAGCGATAACGCTGTATTTGCAGCTTGGAGTGCAGCAACCTGACCATATAACCCAGAAAAATCACCTTCAATACCGCCAGAACCAGCTAACTGCAAATACTCTTCACCGTACAAAACAACGAACTCACAAGAGGAAACAGGGCTAGAAGAATCAACCGTTAAAAATTGCTGATTACCCTGTTTAACCAATTGCAAGCACTGGGCCATTAACCTTTGCCTTTTTCGTTACGTTGTAACGGAAACCCTGTCTGATTCCAGTTTCTGTTACATAACGCAAAGCGCAATAGTTCCCGGGTAACCTGCCCTTCCGTCAAATCGAAATCCTTTGCAAAACGCCTAATCGTCGCCGTCATCGTTTCGCCAGCATCAACATTTTGATGACGCTTACGAAAAGCGGCTTGACGTTGCGCATTTGTTTTTGCATCCGGCTTTCTTGAGCGGCCTACTGGACGAGCAATGCCGGGAAGTGGCAGCGTGGCATCTACTGCTGAATTTCGTTTCATCCCGAACCCCCAGCAATCCAACAAACATCGTTTTGACTGGATATCCACATGCTGCAATCAACCGTAATGCCGCAAGACAGATCAAGCATTGACCACGCAGACTTGATAGCCTCTGGCATCGAGGCACCACCAAGCCAATGCTTTTGAACAACTGGAGATTTCAAATCCCTGACGTGCCAGTAGCGTTTTTTCTCTGACGTAGAGGAATCAAATGTTTTCGCAAGGTACTTTGTTAGATATGACGCCAGCTTATTTGACTTCCACTCGCGCCCAGTGTGACCCCAGCGCTTACGATCTGGGTTTGTGACGTCAACATTGCCCGGAGTTGAACTGCCAGACTCAAAACCTGAACCCCCCAGCGCCTTATACCAAGCGGCGCGCAGAAACTTGACACGCTGATAACCTTTTACCGCGCAATGAATGTGATACGCGCCACGCTCCTGCTTCTCAAGGACGGCCACATACTGCCAATCTGGAACCCCGTCCGTACCGCGCCAGCCCGAGCGAACCAAGCGCAGAAATTTTTGGAAATCCGCCCTCACCTGATCCCGATCGGTTTGGTTTTCGCGGTACGTCAGGGTAAAAAGCCGGTCAGCCTGCATAGTCTTGCAAAGCCACCGAATATTCTGTCTTGCACGACGCACAGCACGCGCATGGTTTCGCTGTGCCTTTTCTTCTGCATCTTCTTCTTCACGCTCAATGCGCGGATACATCCAAGCAGAATTGGTAGCGCATCCATCCATACAAGCTTGTATGGAATCAACGTCATTGAAGAAAGGGCGAACAACCTTTAGCACAGCTTCAAATTCCCCACTCGGAAATTCTCGCAAATTGATGTAGTAATTCCGCTCTTGATCTATTAAAATTTCGCTCATACCAGTCATCTACTGCCTTAGTTGATCGGTTAGAAACCCCCAAGACTTGCCCTGTTTTGGGGGTTTCGCTTTTGTGCTAGGCCGATTTGGCTTCCTTTTGAGTCGGAGTAACAACAGACTGCGGCTTGACGGCCTTAAAACCACACATCACACCGCCGATAGCGTCATCACTGAAACCACGGCCAGCACGATACGAAATCATATAGTCCCCGGGCTGAACCCCTTCCGGCGCAAGGGATTCGGGGACACGGAGCGTCCCAACATCAACTACACCGTTTTCCATATGCAAAATGACTTTGCAAATATTGGTTTTGACTTCACGAGGCGCTCCGCCAGCCTTATTGTTGTAAAAAGCGCTTTTCAGCTCAGAGCCGATGACAGTAATCCTAGATTCCATGACACTTTCCTTTTCGTTATGTAACGAGAATTGACAAAGGAGCAAACAGCCCCCAACCTACGAACGGCCCGAAAGCCAACAGAAAAAGCCGGAAGCACCGGCAGAGAGACCGGCAATAGCCGGGAAACCTTGGAGATTGCGTAATGCCTTGGGATTTGATAGCCGCTGTGATCGCGCTTGCACTTGTCATAGCTGCAATGCTGGCCTTGATCTTTGGACGATTGGGCCAATCGAAACGAATAATGCCAGCGTACTACTACGAAGAAGATACAACGGCAGAGCCTGTACAAGCTGCACCGCCGCAGTACTACGCGAAAACCCCCTTGACACAACCCGAACAAATATTGTTCATGCGACTTACAGAAGCCTTTCCGGACAAGATCACACTTGCGCAAGTAGCAATGCCCGCCCTGCTCGGAATCGAACAATCCAAAAACGATTGGTACAGCCACTTCAACCGCATCCGTGGCAAATACGTAGACTTTGTGGTATGCCGAGCGAATTTTTCCGTAGAGTGCGTGATAGAACTGGATGACAACAGCCACAAGCGTTACGACCGCATTGAGTCCGACAACTTGAAGAATGTTGCCTTTCGAACTGCCGGGCTTCCCCTCTTCCGGTGCAATGTCAAAAGCATTCCGACAGTTGAACAACTGCGGCAATGGCTGGACAACACGGCGGAGAAGTAGCAAACTAAACACACCTGACCTATAGACAAACAGCTATAGGCACGAATTTACATAGATGTATATCTATAGTCAACTACCCAAGGAAGAAAAATGCAAGCCCTTGCCGACTACATCAAGACCGCAGCCAATAAAGCCGGTAGCCTGTCAGCACTAAGCAGACTTCTTACAATGAACCAACCAGACATAAGCAAAGCCGCCAACGGCAGAGGACGTATCCCCCTAACAGCAGCCGTACAACTAGCCGACTACATCGAAGCCGACCCTCTGGCCGTCATATCCGCTAACGAACTCGTTACGGAACGGAAACCCGAAAAGCGCGCCTTCTGGATGCAGCACGCCAGAGCCGCTAGCATTGCGCTAGCTTGCGCAGTTGTCACAAATTTTGTGACACCCTACCCCGCCGAAGCCGCCGAAAAGGCAGACAGGGCAAGAATTGATGTTATATCAATAACGCAATCAATTTGTATTATGTAAAATTACATTTATAGCAGGATAGCCGCCACGCGCGTCACCGGGGCGCGGCATGGCCGGCTTGTAGATAAGCACTACTCCCACTCGATAGTCGCTGGCGGTTTGCCGCTGACGTCGTACACCACCCGGTTCAGGCCGCGGGCTTCGTTGATGATGCGGTTTGATACGCGGCCGAGCAGTTCGTAAGGCAGATGCGCCCAATGGGCGGTCATGAAGTCGCTGGTGACTACGGCGCGCAGCGCGACGACGTTTTCGTAGGTGCGACCGTCGCCCATCACGCCAACGCTCTTGACCGGCAAAAAGACGGCAAAGGCTTGGCTGGTCAGGTCGTACCAGCTTTTGCCAATGTCGGTTTCGGCGCACAGGCCGGCGGCGGCGTCGCGTTGGGTGGCGTGGGTGGCGCGCAGTTCTTCGATGAAGATGGCGTCAGCCCGGCGCAACAGGTCGGCGTATTCGCGCTTGACTTCGCCGAGGATGCGCACGCCGAGGCCCGGCCCCGGGAAGGGATGGCGGTACACCATTTCGCGCGGCAGGCCGAGCGCCATGCCGAGTTCGCGCACTTCGTCCTTGAATAGTTCGCGCAGCGGTTCGAGCAGTTTCAGGTGCAGGTCTTCCGGCAGGCCGCCAACGTTGTGGTGGCTTTTGATGGTGTGGGCGCCCTTCTTGTTCTTGCCGGCCGATTCGATTACATCGGGATAGATGGTGCCCTGGGCCAGCCACTTGGCCGAGGGCAGTTTCTTTGCCTCGGCCTGGAAGACCTCGACAAATTCCTTGCCGATAATCTTGCGCTTCTGTTCGGGGTCGGTCACGCCGGCCAGCTTGTTCATGAAGGCGTCGACGGCATCGACGCGAATGACCTTGACGCCGAGATTGCGGGCGAACATGTCCATCACCATGTCGCCTTCGTTGAGGCGCAAGAGACCGTGATCGACGAAAACGCAGGTCAGTTGCCGGCCGATGGCGCGATGGATGAGCGCCGCCGCGACGCTGGAATCGACGCCGCCCGACAGACCGAGGATGACTTCTTCCTGGCCGACCTGCTGCTGGATGGCGCGCACCGCTTCCTCGATGTAGTCGCCCATGACCCAATCGCTGCCGCAGGCGCAGATGCCGTGCACGAAGCGTTCGAGAATCGCCCTGCCCTGCAGCGTATGCGTCACTTCCGGGTGGAATTGCACGGCGTAGAATTTGCGGCTCTCGTCGGCCATGCCGGCGATCGGGCAGGATGGCGTCGAGGCCATGATCTTGAACCCGGGCGGCAATTCCGTTACCGAATCGCCATGGCTCATCCAGACCTTGAGCATGCCGTGGCCTTCGTCGGTATAAAAGTCGGCGATGTCGTTGAGTAAATCCATGTGGCCGTGGGCGCGGACTTCGGCATAGCCGAATTCACGCGCCTTGCCGCTGGCCTCGGCGCTCATCACCTGGCCGCCCAACTGCTGGGCCATGGCTTGCATGCCGTAGCAAATGCCGAGCACCGGGATGCCCAGTTCGAAGACAACCGCCGGCGCACGCGGCGCGTCGCCCGCGGTTACCGAGTTCGGGCCGCCGGAGAGAATGATGCCTTTGGCGCCGTAATTGCGGATGAAGTCTTCAGAAACGTCGTAGGGGTGAATTTCGCAGAAGACCTTGGCTTCGCGCACACGACGCGCAATCAACTGGGTGACCTGGGAACCGAAGTCGAGAATGAGGATTTTCTGGTGAGCCATTTTGTGCAGTCCTGAATGAACAAGGGCGGCCCGGAGCCGCCCTCGGGCCATGCGATAACGATCAGTCGAGGTGATAGTTCGGCGCTTCCTTGGTGATCTGCACGTCATGAACATGCGATTCGCGGATGCCGGCGGCGGTGATTTGGACGAAACAGGCTTTTTCGTGCATGTCGGCGATGGTCGGCGTGCCGAGGTAGCCCATCGACGAACGCAGGCCGCCCATCAACTGGTGGATCACGGCGAGCACCGGACCTTTGTAGGGCACGCGACCCTCGATGCCTTCCGGCACGAATTTGTCGACATTGGCCGTGGTTTCCTGGAAATAACGATCCGAGGAGCCGGCCTGCATCGCGCCCAGCGAACCCATGCCGCGATAGGATTTGTAGGAGCGTCCCTGGAACAGCTCGACCTCGCCCGGCGCTTCCTCGGTGCCGGCGAACAGGCCGCCGAGCATCACGGTGTCGGCGCCAGCGGCGATGGCCTTGGCGATATCGCCGGAATAGCGGATGCCGCCATCGGCGATCATCGGCACGCCAGTGCCCTTGAGCGCCTCGGCGACATTCTGGATGGCGGTGATTTGCGGCACGCCGACGCCGGCGACGATGCGCGTCGTGCAGATGGAACCCGGACCGATGCCGACCTTGACGCCGTCGGCGCCGACATCGGCCAGCGCGCGGGCGGCGTCGGCCGTGGCGATGTTACCGCCGATGACTTCGATTGCCGGGAAATTTTTCTTGACCCAGTTGACGCGGTCGAGCACGCCCTGCGAATGGCCGTGCGCGGTATCGACAACGATGACATCGACGCCGGCCTCGGCCAGCCGCTCGACGCGCTCCTCGGTGCCGGCGCCAACGCCGACGGCGGCGCCGACGCGCAGGCGGCCGGAAGCATCCTTGTTGGCCAGCGGATACTCGGAGGATTTCAGGATGTCCTTGACGGTAATCAGGCCGCTCAGGCGGAATGCCTCATCGACCACCAGCACCCGTTCGAGGCGGTGGGTACGGATCAGTTCCTTGGCCTCCTCGACGCTGGCTCCCTCCTTCACCGTCACCAACCGCTTTTTCGGCGTCATGATGGCCTTCACCGGCTGGTCGAGATTGGTTTCGAAGCGCAGGTCGCGGTTGGTGACGATGCCGACCACCCTGCCCCCCTTGTCCAGCACCGGCAGGCCGGAAATCCGGTACTGGCGGGTGATTTCCAGCACATCGCGGACAGTCATGGTCGGCGAAACGGTGATCGGGTCTTTCAGAATGCCGGACTCGAAACGCTTGACCTTGGCCACTTCCGCCGCCTGGGCCGGGGCCGGGAAATTCTTGTGGATGATGCCGATGCCGCCTTCCTGGGCCATCGCGATGGCCAGCCGGCCTTCCGTCACGGTATCCATGGCGGCGGACAGCAGCGGCAAGTTGAGGGAGATGTTGCGGGTCAGGCGGGTTGCGAGGCTGACGTCGCGGGGCAGAATCCGGGAATGGGCAGGAACAAGCAGGACATCGTCAAATGTCAAAGCCTTTTGCAAAAGTCGCATATTCTTTGATCCGAGATCACAAAATCGTATTATACCGGATTCCCTTGCCCTCCCGGATTACCATGAAGCCCGCTGCCACGCTCGTTTTCGGAATCATCGCCACCCTCGCCCTCGGCGCGGCCCAAGCCGAGATTTACCAATGGAAGGACAGTTCCGGCCAGACCGTGATCTCCGACACCCCGCCGCCGGGCAGCGCCGAGAGCAAGGAAACGCGCGTAATCGGCGGCCAGCCGCCAGTCGCCAGGGGCGAAAGCGCCGCTGCCAAAGCGCCCGAAGCGTCCGAGGCGCCAAAAACCCTGGCGGAAAAAGATCTCGAATTCAAGAAGCGCCAGCAGGAAGCCCGCGAGAAGGCCGACAAGGAAGCCAAGGAACAAAAAGCCGAGGCCGACCGCAAAGACAACTGCGAACGCGCCCAGCGCAATCTGGCAGCCCTGGAATCCAAGCGGCCGATGACCAAGCTGGACGAAAAAGGCAACCCCAATCTGATCGACGACAACCAGCGGCAACAGGAAATGGAACGCGCTCGCCAGATCGTGGCAGAATCCTGCAAGTAGAGCGCGCCATTTCTGGATTCACTCTGAAATCGCGCCTCTCGTATGCCGGCGCTTCCCGGTAACGGGTATCGTTGTAGTTGCCAATGCCGGGGCAACAGCTTCCGGGAAGTCCGGTGGTTATTTCCATGAATGGTCGGATTCCATATGCCGCGCCATTTCCATGGCATCGTGCAAGACTCGACCGATGACGACCCGGCCGTTTTCTGTTCGATAGATCAAGAAATGTCTGGGGCGACGCACAACACCCGTAGTCATGCGCGCATGTTCCCGACTGAGACGCAAGTGCCAGGAACGAACACCTTCGCCAAGCTCTGGACGTTCAATGCTGCCGGCCCGATCCGGTTGGGCGGAAATGTCACGCAACGCGGCCACAATCAAGGCCGCATAGCGTTCGCGAGCCGATTCGCCAAACCGCTCGTGTGTCCAAGCCAGAATCTCGATGAGGTCGGCTTGAGCCGTGGCAGATAGCCGATAACCCGTCACCCGCACCCGGCGGTAGCCCGCCACCCCAATTGTCCGATGAAGTCTTCAAGCTGGTCGTCGGCGATATCCGAGTAGCAACCGGCGGCGATGTCGGCCCAGCCCTTGTCGGCTGCGTCCTGTAACGCCTTGAATTTGGCCGCTTCGAACCGTTCGCGTTGCTCGATCAGCCGCAGTCCTTCGCGCAATACTTCGCTGGCATTTTGGTAACACCCTGATTGCACCATGGTCTCGACGAAATTGTGTTGGCGTTCGCTGAGCACTACATTACGTGTCGGCATGATCGTCGGCTCCTGCAATGAAAACAGTTGAATCATAGCGAAATTGGCATATTACGCCAATGTCTCGCTACATGCGCGGCACATAGCGCCTGAAACCACAGTCATTCACACGTAAGTTCATGCCCTCCCATCAATTTCACCCATTCAGGTGAATGTCGGCGAGGATGATGCGGCTTTGTGCGGCGCCAAAGCCGAGGAGGTCGAAGGAGAGGAGTACGGGCGTACCAGCCAGGGAATCCGGCAGGGTGATGGTGTAGGTGGCGCTGCCGTTGGGGTTGATGACTTTGCTGACGCCTTGGGCGAGGCGTTCGGCGCCGTCGGTCTGGATGTTGAGGAGCGCATCGCTGCGGGTGAGGTCAACTGTGCCTACTACCGGCAGGCCGGTGTTGGCGTCGAGCAGGGCGACTTCGAAGGCGTCACTGGGGCCGCTGGCGTTGGGGGTGAGGTGTTGGTCGGTGAGGGTGAAGCTCAGGGTGTGGTCGCCTTCATTGACCATGAAGCCTTGGGCGAGGTGGGTTTGCATCGTGAGCGATTCGTTGAGGGTGACGGTGGAACCGCTGACGGTGATGTCGCCTTGGGCGACCCAGCCGTCGGTGTTGTTTTGGCCGAAGGTGCCGTTGAGGAGGGTGGGGTTGACGGCGCCTTGGTAGCTGATCATCCCAGCAAGGGCTTCGCTCAGTTCCGGGCGGCGGCGGGCCAAGGGTTGGTTGGGGGTGCGTTGGCCGGTGGGGAGTGCGGGGTTGTTCCCTTGTCCGCTGGCGGGGTTGGGGGTGTTGTCCGGTTCCGCTTTGATCTGGGCGACCAGATTGGCCATGAGTTGCAGTTCGGCGGCGCTGGGCAGGCGGCGCTCACCGGGTTGCAGGGTGGCGGCCATGAAGTTGCGCGGGTCGCCGCTGTGCTGGAGACCGAGGACGTGGCCGTATTCGTGGAGCAGGACGGAGAGGAGGTCCATCTTGCCATCAGCGGCGCTGCCGGGGATGGCTTTCCAGATGTTGGGGTCGGCGGTGGGGAGGTAGTCGTCGGTGTTGTCGAAGGGGGTGGGGTCAAGGTACCAGGTGTGGCCGGCGGCGGTGGTGTCGAGCACGATTTGACCGCTGTTGTAGGTGCCGGTGGTTTGGGCTAGGGCGGCGCCGGGGAGGTCGGTGAAGCCGGTTACAGACTGGCGGGCGCTGGCCAAGAGGGTCATCAGATCGGAAGTGCGTTGCCAAGACGCCAAGTCGTTGGTGGAGGCGTCGGGCTGGGTGGGATAGGAGATTTTCCACCATTCTCTTGGGCAGTATTTTTTATATGGATTTTCTTCAGCATATTTTTCATTGACATCTATGAAGTAAATAACCTTCATTTGACGCCTTACCGGATTGGTGACCAGAAATATGACTCTGTCCTTTCCTGTGTAGCCGGGATTCGGATGGTAAGAAAAACCTATCCCCCCCAGCTCTGGCTCCATCTTTCCATGATCTGGAAATTTCAACACTTCGACATGCGCACCCTCATCGAATACCGGATTAGCATATCTATCAACCGCTGGAATATTACTGAGAAATGGCCTATTGGCATCATATTCTGGAGAAAATCCAGTATTGGATCCTCCGGGAACATTGGGGTCATCAATTTGCTTGGCAGTCGGACTCAAAAAGCAAACGCCAATCGAGCGGGGGCTATTTTTTTTGGCCTTCTCCGAGGATGCCACCTGCACAACCGCCGGACGGTCCTGCGCCAATCCCTGGGGCATGTCCAATATCAGCATATCAACCTCTTCCGAAAAGATACCAAAATCATTCATCAATTCTTGAAGCAGTGCATTGGATGGAGCTTCGTCAGCTTCCAAAACATTTGAGGACAACAAAAGAGACCCACTGCTCTTGATCGGCACTGGATCACGCTTGGCAAGCGGAATTCCAAATTTTGTATTGTAGTCACGCTGATTCGTAGCAGTCATACCCAGCGCCTTGAGCATACCCCCCATATTTCCAAAAGTATTTTGGTTGTAGACAGTCTCCTTTCCGACCTTATCCCAATACTCAGCCCTGTCTTTGTCAGGCTTCCCATGAACTCCCGCGTTCGCTCTTTCAAAATTTATTTTGTCAGAAAATTGTGTTCTATCAATAACATTATTTAAATCCCCATAATTGCCAGCAGCACCGTATCGCCAATACCAAGCTCCCGACTGGACAATAATATAATTATTGGCAATCATATCATCCGGATTGGCAACGAAATCATAGTTCGCACAAAATAGGGGACAGACCACGATTTAATACGATTGATGTCTTTCATTACCCTCACCAAGGCTAAAATAACTGGCCCGATTCCGGCTCTGCCTTTTTGGGCGGCCTCCCCGGTTCTCCATGAGTAACACGCCTTCCCAACTCAACCTCGATTTGTTCCGCAAATCGCGTATTACCCAGCGCGAAATTTCCATTCGTTGCCTTCCGTATTTCATCGACCAAACCCGGTTCCAGTTCGGAACGAAATAATTCCCGATATGCCGCCTGTCGGCTTGCTGTATCCGGGCCAAGCGACCGATATACT
>Ga0123353_10002214_pt1 | contig 24076 bp, 19 predicted proteins | sample TergutLab28metaG_3_FD_92763 | JGI IMG/M metagenome (GOLD analysis project Ga0123353, IMG submission 92763) | Labiotermes labralis P3 segment gut microbial communities from Petit-Saut dam, French Guiana - Lab288 P3 | ecosystem: Host-associated > Arthropoda: Insects > Digestive system > Gut ... | reverse complement strand
TGAATGGATCAACGAGGGCCCCACTGTCCCCGCGTAGTACCCGGTGAAACCACATAACGTGGACGAACAGTCCACGATCTCCCAGCGGGAAAAGAAGTCCCTGTGGAGTTTTACTGCAGCCTGCCGCTGGAATACGGTTGTGGATACAGAGCGTAGTCGGGAGCTTTCGATCCTGTGTTCTCTGGGACACGGGGGAGGCAACAATGGAACACCGACTTTCTGCAACCGTGTTTCTCACCGGCCCCTAGCGGGCTGGAACAACGGTAGGTGGGCAGTTCGGCTGGGGCGGCACGCCCTTGAAAAGATATCAAGGGCGCCCTAAGGTTGGCTCAGGAGGGACAGAAATCCTCCGTAGAGTGCAAGGGCAAAAGCCAGCCTGACTGTGTCCCAAACAGTAAGGGACGCAGAGGAGAAATCCGGGCTTAGCGATCATCCATGCTCCCCATTGGTGGGGGCTGGATGTGTCAGAAAAATTACCCTAGGGATAACAGGCTCGTCGCGGGCGAGAGTCCCCATCGACCCCGCGGCTTGGTACCTCGATGTCGGCTCTTCCTATCCTGGCCCTGCATAAGGGGCCAAGGGTGAGGCTGCTCGCCTATTAAAAGGGAACGTGAGCTGGGTTTAGACCGTCGTGAGACAGGTCGGACTTTATCTGCTGGGAGTGTTGGCTGCTTGAGGGGAAAGGGTCCCTAGTACGAGAGGAACTGGACGCTGCGGCCCCTAGTTAACCGGTTGTCTGATAAGGCAGTCGCCGGGCAGCCACGCCGTTGTGGATAAGAGCTGAAAGCATCTAAGCTCGAAGCCTCTCCCGAAAAGAGGCAGCCATTCCAGTTTCACTGGACGAAGGCACCCATAAAAGATGGGTTTGATGGAGCCGGGGTGTAAATCAGAAGACTTCGGTCGACTGGTTCAGCCTGCGGCCACCAATCGCCTGAGATGTCGAGTCAATGTAGTATCTGAGCGATATTTGGCAGAGACGCACATTGCTTCAGTTAAGTGAGTCAAATATGCTTGATCTGTGCATGGAGAGCCGTTCGTTTTATTTTAGTAAATAAAAAACAATTGAATTGTTTTGTGTTATTATACCTTTAATTTAATGTAGTTATTTTTAGCAAACTTGTTTTATTGGTGATGTCCTTTGTGTATTTTGGGTTGGCGGGGTATTGTGTAAGACTGAGTTTGGCATTATTATTTTGTTATTATATTTGTTATTTTCAGGTGAGTGTCTTTCATATCCTTTTGGCGGTTTGTTTTCATTACTCTAATTGCTTATACAGGCCGGTGAATGTTTTGTTACTCTTCATCATTGTCCAAATCAGGAAAAAATTTTTAGCCAAAATAGGAAAAAATATATTGCCAAATTCGGTAATTATGTTTCTGATGATAACATGTGATGAAAATGAACAACGTGTATTTGCCTCGGATTGCAGATAAAAAACTGGAATTAGCCTTGCAATCATCGGGTGCCGTTTTAATTGTTGGACCAAAATGGTGTGGGAAAACTGAAACAGCAAAACAATTTGCCAAAAGCACACTATATATGCAGCACCCAGATTTTGCAGAAAACTATCTAAAAATGGCATCGCTCAAACCATCTGAATTGTTAGAAGGTGAAACTCCACGCCTCATAGATGAGTGGCAAGACGCCCCCGTTCTTTGGAATGCTGTTCGCTTTACTGTTGACCAAAGAAAAAGCAAAGGGCAATTCATACTAACAGGCTCTGTTGTTCCTAAAATGGCAAAAAACATGCACAGCGGTGCCGGTCGTTTTTCAAAACTAACCATGCGCACAATGTCGCTTTTTGAATCAAAGGAATCCACCGGAGAAATATCCTTGACAGGCTTATTTAACGGCAAAACAGAAATGATGGGTACTTCTAAACTAACAATTGATGACCTAGCCTATATTTTACTTCGAGGCGGTTGGCCTGAAACAGTTAAAGAGAAAAATGCTGAAGCAGTTATGCAAACTGTATTTGATTATGTGGAAGCGATTATTAATGAGGATATGTCTCGTGTTGATGGTAAAAAAAGAAAACCCGCACGTGTACGCAGTTTACTTCGCTCAATTGCAAGACACATTTCTTCGCCTGTAAATAATTCAACTATTTTGAAGGATTTAACTGCAAACGATGAAATAATCTCTGATAAAACTATTGTTGACTACATCAACGCGTTGAAAAAATTATACGTTATAGACGACCTGCCAGTTTGGAGTGTGACCATGCGGTCTAAAACCGCAATGAGAACAACACCTAAAAGACACTTAACCGACCCTTCCATCGCTGGTGTTCTGCTTGGAGCAAATAGAGCGAAACTGTTTAATGACCTCCATACTTTCGGTTTGCTATTTGAATCACTGGCGGTGCGTGATTTGAGAGTTTATGCCGATAGCTTAAACGGCAATGTTTTTTATTACAGAGATAAATTGGGTTGCGAAGTTGATGTCATCATTGAACTTTCTGATGGACGTTGGGGCGCTGTTGAAATTAAAATGGGCGGTAATGAAGAGGAAAAAGCTGCTGAAAATCTATTGAAATTTAAGAAAAATGTAGATACAGAAAAAATGGGGGGGCCTTCATTTTTAGCAATAGTGACGGCAACGCAAATTGCGTATCAACGTGATGATGGTGTATGGGTTATTCCGCTTGGGTGTTTGAAGGATTAAAAGCACGGTAAATATTTGATCGGGGACACAACATAGAAATTATGGAATAAACTGAAATCAAGAAACAACTTTGTTTTGGGAAGAGGACACATTTAACTCAGTGTTGTTTGAAAATAAGCGAGCTACTTGTGGTAAAAAGATTTTGACGGGGCTGGCGGCAAAATTGCTGGCAAAATATGGCAATAGTAAGACTTGCCTTCTCCAGATCAGCTCACCCAGTATTTTGTTCCAGATGATCTTGTTGCTTGTGGCGGGATAGTAGTAGCGTAAGCCGGTTTTAGGATTGTTTGTTTTTATTATGTATGTGTGTTTGGTTGTGGATGTTGTAACCGAAAATTAATCCAGTTCGGTGTTATGTTGTAGTTGTGGTTTATGTGATTAGACTTAACTTTGACACACATACTCTAACAAGGCTCAAGCATTTAACGGAAACTGGGTGTTATGAGTTTTTAGGTTTTACTCTTAACTTGGAAGACAGTACTATAATTGATAATCTTGATCCGTTTGCTCAAAAACTTTCTGAGGCGTTGGTGGTGAAACTTATTGTACCTTTGCTTACCCACTATACTATGGGTATACCCTCTGCGTTGACTGGGCAGCTTATCAAGTTTAAGGATTTGCCTGGAGGTTATGCATACGAAGTTGCCTTTATCAATCGTGCCGTAAAACCCCTTGAGCAGGTTTTTGGTGAAAATCCCGCTCGGCTTGCGGAGGCAGTGGAATTTTTGGGTGGTCGTCGGCTAAGTTTAGGTGATTGTTCTGCAGAAATTTCAGCACTACACGGCATTCCCTTAACTTTTATACTCTATGGTTCAGATGAATTTGGTGCATCAGCCAATATACTCTACGATGCATCTGCCTCAGGCTTTCTACCCACCGAGGATTTAGCGGTGCTGGGCGAATTGGCCGTTTTGCGGCTCATAGAAGCAACTAAAAAAACCTACTAGGTGCTTGATTGCTAGACTGATGGTGTAGATATTGTGTAACTCTGATGTCAACTTCTGATATAGTGCCATCATTGCATGCGCATCACTACTGCAACTCACCTGACCCTTTTTGGGTGAGCACCCAAATATTTGTTCTGCTCTGCTTAACAATCATTCGCATCTTGGGGGCAAAAATAAAACCTCTCGAGCCGATACCTTACCCGCCAACTTATACTCGTGCAAGCACTTGCAATCTTACGTACAAACGCATAGTCAAAAACGCCACAATTAAGTATCCTATAGAGCATTGTATAGTGTTTAACCACTTGAGTAACAACATATTATAAGGACAAATGATAGTACTGCAAGAGGTTAGGGTTATGCGGAAAGTTTTGCTTTCTATGTTGTTGCTCTTCATCATAAGTTGTGGTTCATTTGTAGTCATATGTAGTAGTTCTGTTTCAGCATCCGACGGTGCGTTTGAGGATTCTTGGGATACAAAAACTTCAATGAATTACCCTCGGCAAAATTTGGAAGTTATTGCTGTAGATGGTCAAATTTATGCTATTGGCGGCTATACATTAAATGATAACACCAATGCACGAGGTATAACTGAGCGGTATGACCCCAAGACTGATACATGGACTGAATTAGCGTCTATGCCTACACGCCTGGCCAATTTTGCTATTGCCGCATATCAAGGCAAGATTTACTGCATCGTCATCACCCCCGCAAACATGTGGGGTAGGGGCGAAACTTAATAGTATGAATGAGGTTTATGATATAGATACGGATAGTTGGAGCACTAAAACAGCTCTACCCATTTCAGAAACAAAATCCCATCAAGCATATGTTGTGGATGAAAAAATCTTTGTTCTAGCTGATTATGACTTATTTATGTATGATCCCATTGCTGATTCATGGACTGCTAAAACCAGTATACCTGAAAAGCCTGTGGCTAGCATCTTCATTTGTTGTGGATAATAAACTAATGATTGTTGCTGGCTTTGTATCAGAAAATACTGTTTCTACAAAAACTTTGGTTTATGACCTGCATACTGATTCATGGAGTGAAAGAACAAATCTGCCCTTTACAAATATTTATGGTGCTGTGGGAGTGACATCGGGTATTTATGCTCCTCAAAGAGTCTATATCTTCACAAGCGACCTTTCCAATAAAACAACTTCTACACTGGTTTATGATCCTGCAAAGGATACTTGGTCAGTTAGCGAAGGCATGCCTACGATGCGGATCTCCTGTGGTGTAGCTGTTGTTGATGATGTTTTGTATGTAGTGGGCGGATTCATTCCGGGACAGTCTTTATCTACAAATGAGCAATATGTACCACTTGGTTATCAAGATCCTTTGTCCTCTGGTTCGATATTTTCTTTAACCAACATAGTTCTTGTAGCTGGAATAGTTGTACTAATTATAGTTGTTGTGGTCGTGTTGATGTTCTCTTCTACAAATAAAGAAAAACAATAGACTTCACACATAGATAACTAGATGAGTTGTTGTTTGAATTTTGGTACGCGAAGTGCTTGAAAGAGCCATTAAAGCGGTGGGGCAACATAGCGAGCAAATGAGTTTTAATAGCGCTTCAAATGAAATTTGACCTGATTATGGTTTACATATTGGCTGGTTTTTTTGACGTGAAAGCTGATATTTCTTATTCAGACTTAGTGAATAAGCAAGGATACCGATACCTGTTAACCCTGAAAGCAAATACAACGGCCATATTATAGTGAACGTTGAAGGCAACGGCAACATAAGCCCAACAGTCATAACTATAAGCCAAGCACCAAAGACAAAAAGACTACGCACTACCAAATTCTCGTCATGTTTGTCCATTTAACTCGCCTCATTCACTTTTTATTTAAGTCAAGCATTACTTATTTAAGTTAATATGTTTTTGCCCTAAAAGGGCTTCTGCTACAGAAACAGGCCGAAATCAAGCTCAGAATCAAAAACATATTACTTACTTCTGGAAGTTAGGTATCAACAATTATCGCATTTAGAAACCATCTTAGTTCGGCGGATAAACCGTGTAGTACCTAAAATTTGCGGAGATTAGGAAATTCTGGTTATGTAGTGGTTGCTGAGTTAACATAGATCTCAACTTTGACTTTGGGTGCTTCTTTTCCGAGAAATTGGGCCAGTGAGCCTGTCCAGTGGGGTTTGGCGTTTGCTGTGTAGTGTAGCATCTCAGAAATTCCTCGCCATAATATGGCTTTGTCGTAGTCGCGGGCGTCGGTGGGCATGAATTCAAAGATGGATCGGCTGGCGATGATGATGAGTTTTTTTTTCATGCGGGATATGGAGACGTTTATGCGGTTTAGATTGAGTAGAAATTCGCTTTCGGTACGGACATAGTCGGGGTCGCTGACACAAGAGGAGATGATTATAGCGTCGGCTTCGCCGCCTTGATAGCGTTCTACGGTGTCTACTCGTATGTTTTTGTAGTTTTGGAGTAGGTTTTTGAGGACTCCTTTTTGTGCGTTGTGGGGTGTGATTATGCCGATATCTTGGGTTGATGCGTTTTTAGCAAGTGCTTGTACGATGGTGGCTTCGATAAGATTGGATTGGAAACTCTCGGCTTCATCGTGTACAATTAAGGTAACTATGTTTTTGGCTTCTAGGGCGGTTTTTAATCCCTCTGTTTCTGGGGTTGCTTGTGGTAGTGTTTGGGTTTGGTTGGAGTGGAAATCTATGCCGTCTTTTTCATATACCCATTCACGTAGAAAGTTGGCTACGATGGTGTGGCATCGGTGGCTCTCGGCGAGGCGTATGGCGGGTATGTTGGCGGGGTTTTTGCATTTAATGCGTTCCAGTCCTAGTTCATCGTTGCGTAATAATCGTAGAAAGTCCATGGCTGATAGAAAGGCGGCCATTTCTTCGAGTGTGCGGCGGTCTTCTTTTTCCCAGTTGTGGGTGACGATGGGTGATAGTTGGCGGTGGTCACCTGCAACTATAATTTGACTGTTTTTGGCTAGAAAACTGCCTGAGAGGATGAGCTCAGGGAGGCGCATCATGCTGGCTTCATCCACGACTAGTAAATCAAAGAAGGCTTCTCCCCAGGGAGGTTCTTTGTCACCTATTTTTTTCATCAAACCATATAATCCGGGTGGGGTGAGGCAAAGTGTCATTGAGGTGCCGACTTTGTTTGGCGTGATCAGTGTTGATTGGTTGGTGAGGTAGTCGGTGATTTCTTTTACGCTTTGAGCATCTTGGTTGTAGTTTAGGTATTTGACGCCTTTTATTGGGGTGGTTGTATTGGTGTTGTTGTTGCTTAAAATGCGGTAAATGTTTAGGTCTGCTAAGTCGTTGCCGCCTTCGATGGTGTATTTTTGCCAGCATCGGGCGAGTTTTGTGATGAATTCTTGGATGGCTTTGTGGGTGGGTGCGACCATCAAGACGCGGCAGGGGGCTTTTGTTTGATGTGCGGCTATATGGGCTAGAACTGCGAGTTGGAGTGTTTCGGTTTTGCCTGTGCCGGGGGGGCCTTGGAGCATAATAATGGGTTCTTGGTTAAACACTTGGTCTATGAGGCGTTGTTGTTCGGGTTTGGGTGAGTTGTCTTGTCTGGTTTTGATCCAGTGTAGAAATGGTTCGGCGCCTTCTTTGGGTAGGGCGGTATGGGTGGAGGTGCTTGGGTTGCCTGCTAGGTAGTCTGATAGCATGGTGTAGAGTGTGTTGTTGTGGGCGTAGTCGAGGCATTGGATGGCGCGGTCTGAGATTATGTCGTCTGCTAATTCGTCTAGGATGTAGTAGCGTTTTGTTTCGAAGAGTTGCATAAACTTTTTTTCTGCTCTTTGTGGGTCGGTGGTTGGGAGTTTGTGCCATGCGCTGTATTTGCTTTTTTTGCCTTTTGGCCAGGTGATTACTTTTAGGGTGATTTCTAGTTGGGGTATGTTGACTGCTTCGATTATAGCGCGGGCTGATTTTTCAACTTCTGCGGGGGTGTGTTTTTGGGTTTCTTCAAATTGGCCCTCGAGGTTGCGGTGCAACTCGGTGACGACCATCCAGTCTCCTGAGCTTGACTCATCTGAGCCCTTAACTCGGCAAGCGTTGGCTACACATTCTGTTTTTGGTAGTCCGAGGCCTTCATAGATTAATTTGCCCCAGACGGTGAATTCTTGTTCGGTTTCCTCTATTTTGGTGCATTGGAAAATAAGGGAGCGTCCCGAGGCTACGCGTTGATAGGGTAACATGGCGTAGTGTTGATACATTTCTTGGCGTTTGGAAAAGTATTCTAGGTCGAGAAATTCTCTACAGCTACGTTCCAGCGTGGATTTGCCCAAGGAGAACTCGGCGATTTTTGGAATGGCTATGGGTTTTTTTCCCAGTCGGCGATTGCGAATAGAGAGGGAGCGCTCAATTTGCTCTAGGGCCACACAAATTTTTATACCCATAAGACTGAGTTCTTCATCGCTTATGCGGCGGGTTTTTTGTGTATAGTCACACCATCGGCGCTTATCTAGGAGGATTTTGGCTGGGCCTTTGACTTGATTGAAGTGGTCTAGACGTCCTTTTGCTCCCCAAAAGTATTCAATGGGTAGCTGGGCGCTAAATCTGGCTCGTGCGGGGTAGTATCCGTCTGGTTCTCCTTTTTTGAGAAACGCAATGGTGCCATCGGGATTTTTGCGATAGGGCAAGGAATAGTTGAAGAAGCCGTCTCGGAAAACCAGTGCTAAATCGACAAGCGTGCCGTCTTTGCGTTTGATTCGCCATTGATTATGATCAAAATAACCTGATTGTTCCAAAATTGGCAGTAGTCCTGAGCTGTGAAAGCGCAGGGCTTTGCGGTGCTGAATTTCATCTTGAAGAATGCTAAACATCGGCTGATCAATGGCTTGGCGTAGCCCCAGCAGATCCCTAACAGCATGTGCTTCAATAATTGAGGGTTGGCGGCAAACCGCTTTCATAAGTCCATCGCGTTCTTGGCGGCTAAAAAAGTAGAGATGAATAGGCGCTTCAGCCGCACTATTTGTGGCATCGGCCACCTTAGTTATAGCCTCAATTAACTCTTTGAAGAACGCCTCCATCATTGCTTTCTCTGCATCCAAACCTTGGGTCCGATCATCAGGAAGCGATGCAATAACCTTTGAGATAGTTTGAGGTTCGCCTCTATAGCACGTAGAGCTGACTTTGGCGCTAAGCATAGAAACAACATCTAACATATAGTCCAATTCAACAAAAAGATACACCCGTATCATACCATTTGGTTTGCATCCCAGCGTGTAGTCACTACTTGCAGTGGGGGGGCTGTCTTCAGGCAAGTTGCCATATCCAGTTCCAGTTAACCAAGGCATCCAGCGGCTTTTACTCGCATTCTGACTATTGAGCCGAATCCCACCTAACATATACTGAGCGCGTTGGATCAGCCAATCTAGTTTGGCGCCAATGATAGGATTTGTGGATAACTCTTGCACTTTTTTGTGGTCTTTAGCTGGGCTGGTTTTGAAGTCATAGGGCCGCAGATTAGCTGTATCGGTTACCGCTTTGAGTTTTGCGAGGTCCTCTAGTTTTGTGACGCCGTGGTGTCTGAGCGTTTTTTGCTCCCCCCGGCTTAAATTTAGCAGGGCCACGCTCTCATTTTCAACTGCACAGACAATACAGCATTCATTAAAGCCGCAGGTCTCACATTGCCAGCAAAGCTGGTATTCGACCTCTTCGATGGAGGTTTGGCGGATACGGTTTAATTCCCCGTTCTGGGCCAGTAAGCGCTCCACATCTTGGATAAGCGGACCTAATTTGAATTTTGGCAAACTGTCAGGGTCGAGTTTTTCAAGGCTGGTTTCGCGATTGATAACGCCCCCCTCTAACTCTATTTGGGTGAGCATGCTGTCTAATTCTTGGGTGAGCAGCAATGCATAGATAGCAACCTGGATGCGGTGGGCGGTTTGTTCTTTCCAGGAGGCCTTTAACTCAAAAATACGTACCTTCACTTTCCCATCTTTGAGTGGCCAAATCGCAATCAAATCCGCAATACCCTTAATTTCCCACACGCCAATAAGGCCCTTCATGGGTACCTGATAGAGCAACAGAGGTTTTTGCTCGGTTTTCTCTCCCTCAGAGAGCTGATGTTCAATAATATAGCGCAGATTATCCATCGAATCGCGTGCTTTTTCCCAACCCCGCTTACCATGCGTTTTAGGATCATAAACAGTGAAATCCATATAATCTGCGGCTTTCTCTTTGAGTTCAGCCACCTTTTTTTCTTCTAAGGCTTTACCCACTCCATATAGCAGAGGACTTATGGGTTTAAACGCCTCTGGCCAAACACGCTTTTTAACCTCTTTAGCCTCAAATTTAAGCTTGAAAAAACGCGGACAACAATTAAACCGAATATACTCCGCTATCCCTGAAGCTGTCAAAGTACCTTCCGGTTCATCCGCTTCTTCGTCGGCATCATCGTTACTGGTGGAAAACTCTACGCTAAACTCTTCGGTGCTCACTGTGTTGCCTGCCTATGGTATTGCTTTATTTTAGCGCCTTATTGTATTTAGCGTTGATTACTCCACTTTTACTCCTCAAAACCGTTCTGTACCTTCTGGTTGATCTTTGAATGCTATCCACATTTAGAGCATGTAATCTTTAATCTGTTTGTTTGCTCCTTTCTCAAGGCGACCATTTTCGCGGCCTCACGAAAATGGTTTGAAGGCACAATATCGGTTGTTTTACAGCTTTCAATCGTCCTGTTTAGGGTAGCCTCAAAATTCTATCAAGGAACAAAATGGGACAGGCCGGTTTTGGCGATGAATGGGTTGCAAATACCGCCAGAAATGTGTTTACGGATAAGTAGCCCGGCAGTTTTTGAGCGTCCGGCATATAAAAAGCTCATTCGAAGCTTGAGAAGCGGGGATTTGCTACACATAAAAGTCAATCGACATGTTTTGTCCTAAAGCCTTCGAGTATGTACTAAAACGCCCTTCTCTGATGTTCCAACTAGATCAAAAACAGAACCGCAAAAGAAACCTGAACAACCCTTTTTGTCATAGGGCTTTTTTTGTCGTAACAGTATTATTTATCGACAGAGAACTACTCTTAATTACAGTTATGGGATGATATGTGATGTCAGAGAAATCCATCGCGGAACGTAGTGTTGAGACGTTAAAGTGGATTCAAAGAGAACAAAAAGCAAACGGGTTGGGTATGGTTGAGTTCGATAAGGTTCCTGATCAGTCGGCGGTGCGGTTTCTTTTGCGCAAAGGCGATATTTTTGAGCCGCAACAGGGCATGATTAAATCCGTCACAGAACTCGAATCAGAAGACGAAGCAGTCGATGCGGTTTACGATTCTTCCCCTTGGGTTTGGCGGACCCCTAAGCCTAAAAAGAAGGGTGATGTACCTGAACCTTATCAGTTTTTGCCTTATCCTGACTGGAGCGTTTTACCCAGCGCCGTTGCGGAGGCCTTGCGGGGTATGGGTTTTTCGGGGGCTCCTTTTCTCTATGAGGGCTATAGCTACCGCAAAATGGCCGGCGGGGCACTTCGACGCAAAATGATCGGGGCCCACTCCAAAGAAACATTGCTAGCTGAACTAAAACTGATTGGCCACACAAATGAAGCACTAGCTGAGTTGGAGCAGAAAATCCAAATAACCATCGACGACTGTAGAGGTAAGAGCAAAGAAATAACCGAAGTGTCAATCTCTGCAGATATAGTCTACCACCTCAAAGACAACAGCTTCAGCTTAAAGACCCTCAAGAATAGACTGTGATTATTCGTAGGAGTCAATATGAAGACAATACTAAATCAAAACCCCCTCAATTCGTGACACAGTGTGTCTCGAATGCGATGATTTATTCAACTATCAGAGAAATCATCCGATTGGTATGATTTTAAAAAAGTGATTGATTTGCTATGATGTATGTGTATTGGCAAATAGAAAAACACATTATGGTTGTTTAAAGCTACGCGGATAAGACAGGAATGGCGCGCAATTCTAATTTGGCTGAAAAATTAACGGAGTGTTAAGTGTTCATTTTGATGAACGAACTTGGGTATATGTGACACTTTTACACTGCTTCCAATTTGGAACGCACTGTGTACCGAATTGCGTTGGTCGCACTACCAGATAAGTTATGAGAATTCCCCGCGCAAGTAACATGAGTTTTACATAAAAGACTGTGCAGAGTGCAATTAGAACGTCCGCCAGAAATGGTCGTTTTAAACATCATAGACAATTGAACGCTTATCGACATCAAAAAGTATCAAAGCATAGTTACCTTTAAAGTTACACTCAAAACATTCGTTATATGTTTGATAACCAAATTTTCTACAATATTCGCAATAAATGTAAATTCCTTATCATAACGTTATATAATGCTCTCTAATTTGGCTAAAACGTGTTTAACACAATTGTCCAAATTGTGTTTTATGTCGTATTCCCATATGCGTATAACGGTCCAGTTTTGTTTTTTGAGTTCTCGGTTAACTTTGTGGTCGCGTTTTTTGTTGTTTGCAATTTTTTTATCCCAGTATTCTACATTGGTTTTGGGCCGCACAAAGCGCACGGGGTTACCGTGCCAAAAGTCTGAGTCTACAAACACCACTACTTTTTGCTCAGAGAAGACCAGATCGGGCTTACCCATAACTGTTTTGTCATAGCTGGAAAATGTTATGCCTCTTTGCCGTAGCTCATCCATTAGTAATTTCTCTGCAACGGTTCCGGTTGAGCGGATGTGTTGCATGTTTTTTCTGCGTTGCTCAGGCGTAAGATTATCCATCATATTTCTCCATAGGTTGTTTGTTTACTCTTTTTGTTGTTATTCTAAAGTCATTGTGATGTTGGGTTTGATGTGGTTGTATGGGATGTTTGCGAAGGTTTTTAGGATTGCTTCAAAGATTGGTTGTGCGCCTCTGGGTGGGACGGCCATGCCGATTTGTCGTCGTACGCTTCCTCTATGTCCATGGAATGTAAAGGAGTCTGGGAATGTTTGTAGTCGTGCTCGTTCGCGGTTGGTTAGGGCTCGGTTTTCACTCCAGTGGTAGATGTGGGTGCCTCCGCCGCCGCTTCCTGTTACGGTGTAGGCGGGTTTTGTGGGGTTGAGTCGTCGGTAGATTTGGCTGATGGTGGCGCCTTGTACTTTGAGTTGTAGGTGTGTTGGTAGGTTTGCGGTGAATGCGTTTTGGCCTTCTTTTATGTGTTGGAGGCGTTCTATGACTTGGGGTGATTGTCGGGTGAATTCGTGGTTTGGGGCATTGGGTGGTATGGGTGGGTTTTCTATGGCTTCTTGGCAGGTTATGGGTGTTTTGTTTTGGGGTGCGGGAACGTGAAAGTTTAGTTTGAGATCTTTTCTTGTGCCCACAATTATGATGCGGTGTCGTGCTTGGGGAACTTGGTAGTGTTCAAAGTAGTAGAGGTGGGGTACAATGTTGTAGCCTGTTTTGATCATTTCGTTTAGGATGGTGTTTAGGGCTTCTCCGTTGTGGGCGTTGCGTAGTCCGCATACGTTTTCTGCTAAGAACCATTTGGGTTTAAAGTGTTGTAGTGCTTTTATGCAGTAGCGGTAGAGGGGTCCATAGTTGCCGCTGAAGCCTTTTTTTTGGCCTATGTCGCTAAAGTCGTTGCAGGGAAATCCAAATGCTAATGCATCTGTGGGGGGTAGGTTTTCCATTTTTAGGTCCGCTACATTACAGCAGATTACATTGGTTTGGTTGATGTTTTGGCGGTAGGTTTCACAGGCATCTGTATTGTAATCGGTTGCCCAGGCATGGGTGATGTTGCTTTTTTCTGTTGGGAGCGTTATTTGGGTTGTTTTTGCGGCTAGTGCTAATCCACCTGCGCCGCAGAACAATTCGCCTAACCTGAAGTCTGTCACAAAATTTCCTGCGATGTGCCTTTAGGGTTGTTTGGTTGTTGGTTGTTTCATTTCGTCTTTGAAGGTTTCTACGAGGACTTTGTCGCTTATGCCGATTTCTTCTGCTAGGCGTTTGACTTGTTTGACGTAGGTGCGAAAGAGGCTTTGGAGGATTTCGGTTTTTTCTTCGGCGGAGAGTTCAGTTTCTTCGGCTATGAGAAGGGCAAACCATCTTCCTAGCTGGGTGAGTTGGTAGGCTTTTATCCAGATGATACGGTCTTCTTTGTCTTTTTTTTCCATGCTTTCATTTAGAACCCCTAGGGCGGTTAGGGTTTTGAGGTTTTCGATGATGGTTTTGTTTGAGTAGTTGAGATTTTTCACTAAGTCTTTTTGGTAGATGTTTTTGGCGATGCCTTGTTTTAGGGCAAATCGCAAGACGTCGACGCCTGCTTTGGATCCAAAGATGGCGCTTAGAATTTTATCCTTTTTTTCTTGGGGAAGAAATACTACATAAGGATGTAATTTTTCTATCATATGTACTGCTCTAACATGCTATGGTTACCATATACATTTAAGACTTACGCAAAATAACCTCTACACAAATAACCTGTTTTCTAAACCCGTAGTTGCGGAGAATTTTGGAAAAACTGATTTATACTGCGTTGCTGTGCAAATACGCGAAGGCACCTCGGATGAAAAAAACCCAAGTTGTTTGTTTACTGTTTTTGATATTTGTCATAACGCTGAGCCCATTTACCCTATCTAACCCTGCTAATGCTCAAACCTCCAGCCTAAAGGTCCTAGACAACTATAACTGGTACTTTGATCAAGTGGGCTTATTGGTTGTTATAGCCGAAGTCCAAAATACCGGTCCAAACACCATCTCCAAAGCTGTAATCGGTGGCACTCTGACCTTATCAGATGGTTCTACATCTGAAACTTTTGGCTGGTTGTGGGGTTATAATTTGATTCCTCAGCAAAAAGCTCCCGTATACTTGGAGTTTTCGTCCCCCGATTCGCTTGGCTGGGGCGATAGAACCTTCTCAAAAATAGAATTTAACGTAGCATCTGCTGATCCCACCGCAGATTACTTCTACTCTGATATGGCCATCACAGATGACAAAGGAATTGTAGCCAAAGACGGCACCTTCTGGGTTGAGGGCACACTCAAAAACACCGGCACCCAAGATGCAAAAGAAACCCGTATTATCGCAACCTACTTTACTGAACAAGGCAAACTCGCCGGCGTAGGCCTAACCGATCCTATAAACCTATCACCTTCCCAAACCACTAGTTTTAAAGTCGGCGCACGGGACCTAAATCAAACCGTGGTTCCCGAGGACTTAAAAATCGCCAGTTATAGCCTGCTAATCCAAGTTACCGGAACAGTACTCCAAGGCACACCCCCAATAATCGTTGAAACCCCCACTCCCGGACCCATAAGCGTCGCCACAAAAGATCCTGTAGCATCAGCAAGTATCGATCCCTCAATCACCTACATAGCCATAATTATAGTGGTCGTTGTCATTGTTGTTGCTGTGCTGTTTCTATTTAAAAAAACCAAAGCATCTGCTACTAAAACCCAACCCGATGAGCCCAAACAAAACACAAAAAAACCCAAAAAATAATCCGCTCAATTTTTTTAGAGCACCCTTTGGCGTGGAGTGTATTAGTCTTTAAATATTGCTTCATACCACTGAAATAACATGAGTTTCAGACAACAAACTGGACGCAAAGGCGCCAGTAGACAATTCTCCAAAGCCTCACAAGACAAAAAAACCAAAACAAAAAAACAACGCCAAGGTGCCAAATATCTCCAAGAAGAAACCCCCCAAATTTCCCCCCAAGAAATAGCTCAACGCACCCTCACAAGCATCGAACGCATAGGAAACCAAATTTTTGCGCTCTCCCCATTTAGCAACTACTATGACGACTGGCTTGTAAACCTGCGCCAAATCATAGAAACATTCGAATCCAACCCCGCCATCCAACCAAATGAACAATTCCAAAAAACCCGAACACAAACCTTTCTCGATGTCACCGACGCTCTGGCGCAAAGCAAAATAGCCGAATCCACCCTCTCCGAAGAAGCTAAAGCATTAGTTGATAACAACCATCAAGTAGCTGAAGCCGACCGAGAATACGCCGAGAAAACCCGCGAACTCAGCAACCGCCGCAACAGTGAAATCACCCGCCAAACAAACCAAATCCGCCAACTCGAAGAAGAACTTGACGCACAACAAAACGTTAAAGTCAAATTCTACCAATTCAACGAAAAAAAACGTGTCCAAGAAAAACTCGACCAAATCACAAAAGATCTCGCAACCGCCAAAAACAACTCCGAACTCGCCATCCAAAGCTTTACCGCAGAACAAGAAAAACTCCATGACAACTATGAAAAACACAAACAAGAACTAAACGAAAAATCCGATCACCTGCATCAAGAACTAGAGAAACTCGAAACCGACACCTCCGTACCCGCACGACAAACCGCCTGCAACGCACTAATTGATGCCATAAACGCCCTCATAAAACAAACTCCCCCAACCTAACCCTTTTAATGTTTTGTCCGTTCTTACAGTAGAACACTTTGTTCGTCAATTAGAGTTAATAGATGCCACATTACCTGTTTTCAAGTAGTGTGCAGACATGAAGTTTGGGTATAAGATCATCTTTGTTGCTGTTTTGGCGTTGCTTAGCGGAATCGCCTTTACGGCTCCTTTGTTGATTTTTCCCATAGATATAGTGTCTTATCCTCATGTGCCTCAGGGTCCAAAAGCAGATTTTAGCATAGAGTTGGTTTACGCTGATTTTAGTCTCAACAGTTGGACACAAGACATCCCCCTATCGCAATTTGTGGTAAATTATACTGACAGGAGTCTATACCTAGAAAACATTACCCAATCAACCAAGTATACCGACATAACCTATACTGTGGTGGCCAACATCACAAACCTCTCTGACTTGACTGCTCACATGTATGAAACCACCTTTGCCGCCGCCCAAAAAATCAGTATAGAACCCACCATACTTGGCGGTGTCTATTTTGGCAGTGGTGATTCTCGTGATTCACAAACCCGTTTCGAAAACGCTGTACCCGGTGTCATCTATCTTGATGACTATTTTGGCGGCGTTGACCCTCGGGGTTCTCAAACCAGCTTTGGAGGCGTTGCACCGGGCGTCTATCTTGACGGCAAATGGGTTAACACCACTTGGATTCCCGGCAAAGATTATCCCTACAACCTCTTTCCCATTATGGATAGCCAACATGCGCTCAACTCTTCTGTTCCCAAGTTACCCCAAAACGCCAGCGAAATAGGCACCTGGATAGAGGGCGTCCCCATCGCTGAATACTACGATCCCACATATCTTGCAGCCACCCACATGTACATCAATGGTGCCTAGGTTGATGTCACCGGACATGTTACACCCGGTATCGCACAACCTATGATTCTCGCACAAAACACCCTAGTCGCCCGCACTCTGTACTCAGGTACCCCAATCTACCGAAATGAGGGAAACACAAGCGTCGGCCCTGTCACAGACTTACCGAGCTGGACAAACTATAATGGTAATGGTCCCCTCCGCAGCGTTTTCTTCCAGGCCCAGTTTGATCGCACATGGCAACCTCATCAGTCTAAACTAATCGTCTTCACCGGCATCTGTACAGTAAGCAACACCTCAGAAGTACAAAATACCCTAACATCACTGGAAAACGGCGCCATCACGCTCTTTGGCTCCATAACCAACTATATCACAAACATGCCCATCGACAACGTCTACTCAAACACAGTCTCCACAGCAACTTGGTTGCAAACTGTCCCCTTAGAAAAAACCCTCTTAGGCTACCAATATAACACCATTTTGGTCCCAGGAGAAATCTTCCAGATTGCCCCAAACGGCATAGAAGCCACAATAAGCGAGGTAAACTAAATGATTAACACCGACGAACTCGAAGGCACCACCCTTAACGTCTACACTATATTAGTGCATGAAGGCAAACCGCTGGGTCCAAGGGAGACTATGCGGCTTGCAAACCTTAGCAGTCCAAGTGTTGCCTACTGGCACCTCCAAAAACTCGAAACCATAGGTTTGATCTCCAAAAACCCCTATGGCGAATACTATGTTAAAGAAAAAATTAATGTCAGCGGACATTTATGGGTAGGAAAAACCCTAGTGCCCCGGCTTATCTTCTATGCCTTCTTTTTCATCGGTATCTTACTTGTTGAAGTTGCCGTTATTGCGGTGCCTTTCTTCCAAAGTGGACAGACCCCCAGTTTGTATCTGTTCTACCTGATGGTTCCCACCGCCATAGCAGTAGTGCTATTTTTAAGTGAAGGCATATGGCTACGCAAAAAAACAGTAAACAACAGCATCAAAAAAACCTCTGAGAAACAACCCGCATAGAACCAAACATGGTCATTACCCAAATATACCACTATTTTAGCCCAAGATAACTGCTCCTAACTTACCCATTCCTATTCTGCCATAATGAAATTTTGTTGCAAGCCAAAACCATAGCGGTCAGTTGATACAAATAGTGTACCGCTGTTCTAGTTGTGAAACGTGGTGTTCTATGATTAGCTTTAAAGCCTATGCTTGAGTTATTTGTGTTGTTGTGTACTCTATGAAAAATCAATCTATGAGCAGGTTGTGATCTGTTGATGTTTAAACAGCAACAAGAAGACACTTCCAGTTTGACATCATTATCTCCTGAAATTCAAAGTCCCAACAAGAAACGTCATCGATCCTTATATTACGCTATTTTTGCAGTGTTTGTGGTACTCATTGTGATATGTGCGGCTCTTTTGATTCCCCAAAGTGGTGGCTCATCTTTGGAATTGCGCCTAAACTATGCTGTAGGCGAGCGTATGGTTTATGAAACTACCATAACAACAGGCCAAACGATCGATGAATCTTTCTATCCTATTACTACAAGTTTAACAACAATTATGGATGTTCTAAGCGAAAATAGCGAAAACTATACAATAAACCAAGCAATAACTACAAACCCCAATATAGGATTTCCTGGCTCGTTTTTTCCAATAGACGTTAGTAAAGCAACTTATTACAACAACTTCATGGTGCCCGGTGCTCCCCTTATCTTCAACAACACTGACAGTAATCCCACAATTTTAGCATACTTGGCCCAATCTTCTGTTAAAGTTGGTGATGTCTGGATCGTGCCTGTAAACATAAGTACTGCAAACGTGGGGATGACAGGTAAAGTTACGCTAAAATTTGCAGAAATCCAAGAAATAACCGTTCCAGCAGGCACCTTCCAAACAATGCGCATCGAAATAACCAGTACTGCTCTTAACATCCACGCATACGGCAACTCTAACGATGATCCCCTCATAACCATTCTCTCCACGATGAGTACGCAGATAAATGGCACCTCCTACATAGAACTAGGAACCTGCCGCTTAATCAAAGCTGACCTAACACAACTAGTAACCATGGATTCATCAGACATTGAGCGCACATCATATACGGAGCAGATATTGATGGAATATACAAAGCCCTAATTGTTGACGAGTTTTCTCGTCAACTAACCTGTCGCAGTCTTCTATAGCATTTCATGAGCTCTGTACGTCTCTTTGTGTAAAACTCTCAAGGGTGAACAAGAAACAAACTTATCTGACTTGTTAATGGAGACGCTAAACTATATCGAGTTCATAGGTTTGGATGATTGATTTGTGGTGTTAAATTGTATGTGTATCTGCTGTCTCTGTTTAGCGAGTGGTAAGTGACTTAGTTTGTCTCTGTTCTATTGGTGAAACAGTGGTGTTCTATCATTAGAGTTATACGTTAGAAACAGCTATTGAGTTTGTGATAAATATGCGAAAGGTTTTCCTGTCGACTTTGTTTATGCTTTTTATCCTAAGTAGCGGTTTATTTATTGCAATATTTAGTAGTAGTCCTGTTTTGGCATCGGAGGCTGTTGAGGATTCTTGGACGACGCTGGCTCCTATGAATCAAGCCCGAGGCCATTTAGGCGTTGTTGTTGTGGATGGTAAAATTTATGCTATTGGCGGCGGTCTTGCGTTTGGTGCTAATACTGAGAACAATTATCTGACTGCTAATGAGCGCTATGATCCAAAATCTAATACATGGGTTACTTTAACTTCTATGCCTACTCCCCGTCAGGGTTTTGCTATAGCGGCTTGTGACGGCAAAATTTACTGCATCGGTGGATATACCTACAATGAAGGCGGCGGAATAATACCTGGGCTTAGTGTGGTAAATGAGGTCTATGATATAGCTTCTGATAGTTGGAGTGCTAAAGCATCTTTGCCTGTTAGTAAGGGGGGCCTTCAAGCGCAGGTTGTTGATGGGAAAATTTTTGTTCTAATAGAAGCTGATAGTACTTTGTTTATGTATGATCCATCTGCTGATTTATGGACTAAAAAAACCGATATACCTGGTTCAGGTAATGGTCTTGTTTCAGCCTTGGTGGATGACAAAATAATTGTTACGGCAAGATTTTACTCCACAACCGAGATTAAGCTCTCCTATGATCAGAAAATTCTAATCTATACCCCTAAAACCGATACATGGAGTGAAGGAAAAACCGCATACCCGGATCTCTGGTATAATTTCGTTACTGGGGCAACAACGGGGATTTATGCGCCCAAGAATGTCTATGTTTTCTTGGGTGGCGGGATAAATGCTGGCACTATGGTTTATGATCCTGTAGGCGATGATTGGTCAGATGCTAAAGCTATGCCTACAAAGCGTTCGTATTCAGGTGTTGGTGTGGTTGATGATATTTTTTATGTAATTGGTGGATTTGCTACCACGGGTAACGCACCTTTGGCTGTAAATGAGCAGTATGTGCCCCTTGGCTATCACGGGACTGGTACGGCAGGCTCTGATTTTGATTCTGATTCTCCTGTAGATAATTTGGTTCTTGTAGGTGCACTGGTTGGCGTGGTTGCGGCTATTGTTGTGATTGTGTCTTTAGTGTTATTTTTTAAAAATAAGGGCAAACACACAAGTTATGTTTCTGAGGTGGTTACTTAACTCTGGAATGGTGGGTGTGTTTGGGGTCTGGGGGGTGTGTGTTTGGTTTTTTTGGTTGGTTGTGAGCTGAGTGGGGTGTTAATGTGGCAGTTGGTTTCGTTGAGTTTGCAGCTATTTATCTTGTGATGTAATGGTGTGTTGGTTTGTTTTATGGAATTTGTGGTTTATCGACGTTTAAAATCAATACTGTCTGATTCAGACTTATGTCAGGGCTTAACATAGTTCACATCTGTAGCCTGTCAGCTTAAACAGTTTTATATAGGAAATAGCAAATTAAACATGTTAAACTGGCTGTATTATTGGATTGTGCCTGTATGCGGAAGACCATATTTAAAAAGCTTGAAGCTCAAGGGCTAATAGCAAACTACAACCGCCTACGTAAGAATCTGCCTCCTAAATTACCTGATAGAGTATTCATCTGGGATGAAACCTTCCGGGAAGGTCTCAAAGCTCCTACTGTTTACTTAACCTATGTCGAGCAGGTTAGGCTCGCTAAATTGATGGATGAAGCAGGCGTATCTGTAATCAACGTAGGATTCCCTGCCATATCAGAGGAAGAAAAACGTGCTGTTAAACGCATAGTTAATGAAAGCTTTAGCAACGCGAAACTCACAGCCTCAGCGGAACCCACCAAAAATAGCATAAATGCCTGCATAGAGTGCGGCATAAAAGAAATAACTCTTGAATCTCCCATTAACGGTTTAAACCTCGAGTATAAACTCAGATTAACTAAAGAACAGGGTCTCCAGCGCATAGTTGAAAGTATCGAATACGCCAAAAAACACGGCACAACTATAAACTTTAACCTCATGGATGGCACCCGAACTCCCCTTGAAGAGATCCTCCAAGTTTTCCAAGCCGCAGTTGAAGCAGGCGCGACCCGTCTTGGCATAGCTGATAGTGTCGGCTTCATACGGCCCCTCTCTATGCGCTATCTTATCTCTCATATACGCGACGGATTGCCTGAAGCCGTTAAAAAGAAAGCTCCGCTCTCCATCCACTGCCACAACGACTTCGGCCTTGCCTCTGCTAACACCCTAGCCGCCATGGAAGAGGGTGTGAGTTATCTCCACACCTGTATTGCTGGCTTTGGCGAACGTGCTGGTATTGCACCTTTTGAGGAAGTTGTTACGGCTACAGAGTTACTCTACAACATCGACACAGGTATTGATCTGGGTAAAATCTATCGTATTGCCCAATCCACAGAGAAAGCCTTTGCAATGCCTATTCAGTTCCATAAACCCATCATCGGCGAAAACATTTTCACTCACGAAGCTGAAGAGATGATGGCCCAACCCTTGGTATTTGAGCCTTTTCCGCCAGAAATTGTTGGGCGCGAAACCCTGATTTTCATCGGTCGAAACACGGGTCAAACACTTATCCAAAAACTGCTCGAAAAAGCCGGTATACGCGCTTCTCCGCGGCAGATGGATGAGTTGTTCCGTCGTATCAAGGGTCCCCAGGAAAACCTTGACAAAGGCGAGTCTCAGATGACCTACTACCAAGTCAAAAAGCTCATGAAGGATCTGCTCAAAGGCTACACGATGGATGAATTTTGGCGGCTTGTTGAGCAAGTGACTCACCAGCATCCTAAACTGCCCAAAAATACTAAAAAACAACAAAACGCAGATCAACTAATCAGCTAAATATTCCTCTTTTATTTTTGCTATCTCTTCTTTATTTGGGGCTTTTGGATAGTTGTAGATGGGTCCGCTGGGTCTTTCATTGTAGTAGGGCCGATTACACCCAAGACAACCCGAGGTTTGGAACGGTACACCCGAGCTTATTATTGATTCTAAGCGCGAGTTTTCTAATCCAAAACCTATGATTTTTCCATCTGTATTATAGGTAAAGTTGGCGGTTTTGGTTTCTCCTTGAACAATTAAGTATCGGGCAAGTTGCACTCTTCGATATGTTGATATCTTTGGTGACGCGGTTTTCTCCAAAGCGGTGCCCCGCACGGGCGTAAACGCAAACAACGCCGGTAAAACTCCCAAATCCACACAACGTTGCATGGTCTCTGCGGTTTCCCGCTCAGTTTCACCCAACCCTGCAATCAGATGAGTACTGATCTTTCCCCTGCCAAAAACTAACAGGGCCTTCTCAAAGAGTAAAAACTGGTTTTCCCAACAATAACCCCCGCCCTTTACCTGGCTAAACACCCTTGGTGTTGCGCCGTCTAAGGCAATACCTAAGCGGTCGGCGCCTGCCTCTTTTAGTTGCTCTATGGTTTCTCTGCTTTGAGGTTGACAGCAAAGCGAAACCTCAAGGGCGGTGCGTCTCTTGATTTCTTTGGTCAACGTTTTTAGGTGGCTGAAAACCTCTGGATAGTTTAGGGCTTGAATGCAGACCCGATTGATTTTTTTCCGCTCGGCACATAAGCTAAGGGCTTCTATGACGTTTGTTGTTGAGTAGGCGGGCCAGGTGATACGTGAGAGAAGCTGGGTGTTGCTTTTGCTTTCTTGAGCTTGGGCACAAAAACTACAGTTTGACAAACACTTGCCCTCGCGATAAGTCATCAGATAAGCAGTGGATGATGTCGCGTTTAGCTTGCCCTCTATTAGCCCCAGAATAATGGCGGTACCTATTGAAACTCTGATTTGCGCGACTAAATCCATGACTGGTCGCTCTCACATAAAACTCGGCTAGCCCTATTTAGTTATACACCTCTGCAAAAGTCTAAAATTATACTGTACGCATGTTATTTTATGGCCTCTGAGTCTGCTTTGTTCTATAAAATCTTGGAAGATGATCTTAGGCAAACGATTTTAGTATCGATACATGAGCACGGCAGTTTGAGTTACTCTGATTTAATTGAAAAATTTGACATGATAAGTGAAAAACTGCTTAACTATCATCTAAAGGTTCTGGATGACCTTTTAAGCAAAAATAATGAAGACCAATATGTACTCACTGAGAAGGGACGATTGGCCTTAAAGTTCTTAGAAGAGCATCCTATTCAGGAAACTCGTAGACGAAAAGAGCGAAAACAATTTTGGCTTATATTGTGTACCATTACCGCTGGTCTTTTTGTTTATAATTTTTTGTGGTATTTACAAGATATTGATTTTACAGACTTTATTCTGCGTACGGTAGTGTTTATTTGTCTTATTTTAGCCCTAGCTTATTGTTTGTACTTGGCTAACCCCTTACTATCAGGATCAGATGTAAAGAAATTTCCCGGCGTCTACCTTGTACTTGGAGGCCTGGCGGGTTTTGCAATCGGCTATTTTGGTGCAGTGCTCATGACTGTGCTCTTTAGTCTTGCTGGCGGCCCAAGTTTACTTCAAGCTATTGCTCCCGATTCAGTTCACCTTTTGACTTATCTGGGCAGTACCGCTATTATTGGTTGTATTGTGGGCTATGGCCTTGGTAAAAAACGAGATTTTCGCATACCCAATAGAGCAAATAACTAAACTAAACCCTTAAAACAATAAAAACTCAAAAGACCGGTATAGTGCTTAGTCAATTAATAACTGGCTGAATACATGTCGTCTTTGTAGCTTATGGTCCTTTTTGTATTGATGTCGTTGGTTGGTTGGTTGGTTGGTTGGTTGGTTGGTTGGTTGGTTGGTTGGTTGGTTGGTTGGTTGGTTGGTTGGTTGGTTGGTTGGTTGGTTGGTTGGTTGGTTGGTTGGTTGGTTGGTTGG
>Ga0123353_10002212_pt1 | contig 24085 bp, 24 predicted proteins | sample TergutLab28metaG_3_FD_92763 | JGI IMG/M metagenome (GOLD analysis project Ga0123353, IMG submission 92763) | Labiotermes labralis P3 segment gut microbial communities from Petit-Saut dam, French Guiana - Lab288 P3 | ecosystem: Host-associated > Arthropoda: Insects > Digestive system > Gut ... | reverse complement strand
TACCACAGCATGTACGAGGGCAAGGCCGCGCAGCTGGGCCTCCCGGTGCCCCTGCTGGGCATCACCGGGGAGCAGAGCCTGCGCGCGCTGAAGAACGGCGTTGAGCTCTTCAAAAAACACGGCGTAGGCGTCCACAGCGACGACCTGGCGCAGCGGCCCCCCGAGGCGAAGTTCACGCAGCGCGTGCTGGATGTGCAGAAGGCCATACGCGAGGCCCCGCGTTCTATCTGCTTCGAGGTGTCCAGGCTCAAAACAGAGTATTACAAGAAATACAAGGGCTTCAAAAAGCCCGTGCATATTCATAGGGCAGAGCGCCTGCGCTATGTGCTGCGGCACAAGAAGACCATCGTCTACCCCGGTGAGCTGCTGGTGGGCAACTTCACCGGCAAGCGCGTGGCGGGGCAGATCTGGGAGGAGCAGTACGGCGCGCTCTACGCCCTGTTCATCGGCCGGGCTGACAGGCAGACCCCCGTGAAGTTCTACTCCACCCGCAAGGAGCGCATGGGCTTCTACCTCAACGTCTTCCCCTATTGGGCCACGAAGGGCACCATCATGCGCGGGGGCGGCGGCCTGAAGAACGTGGCCCTCACGCTCTCCCGCGTGGCGGAGAGCTCCACGGGCTTCAACAACAACTTCGCGGCCATCTCGCACTTCATCGTGAACTTCGAGCGCATCTTGCAGCTGGGGACGACAGGCTTAATCGCCGAGGCCGAGGCGAAAGCACAAGAATTTCCCGATAACAATCAGGATTTTTACAAAGGCGTAATCATCTCTTTACAGGCGCTGGAGGACTGGGCGCAGCGCTACGCGGCCCACCTGTGGGCACTTTCGGCAAAAGAACCCGATCGGACGAGGCAGGCCGAGCTGGAGAAGATGGCGAAAATCTGCGCGCGTGTGCCGAAATACCCGGCGCGCACCTTCCACGAGGCCCTGCAGAGCATGATGTTCCTGCAAGTGGCCCTGTGCGTCGAGGCCTACGAGAACGCGGTGTCCCACGGGCGCGTCGACCAGTTCCTCTACCCCTACTACAAGGCAGACCTGGAAGCCGGCCGCATCACCTACGAAGAGGCGAAAGAGCTGCTGTGCCTGTATATCTTGAAAATGGACGAAGTGATTCTCGTCAACGACGGCGACGGCGTGCTGAATGTCAGCAAGCTTTTTGAGACCTTGTCTGTTGACCAGGCGCTGACCTTCGGCGGGGTGGATAGAGACGGCGGGGACGCCGTGAACGACCTGACCTATATGTGCATCGACGCCTGCGAGCTGCAGCCCCTGGCCGTGAACATGTGCGCGCGCATCCACGAAAAGAACCCGCAGAAATACTTCGACAGATTGTCTGAAATTTATATCAACGGCTGCCCCATGCCGGAGCTCTTCGGCGACGGGGTCTACATCGAATCCCTGCAGCGGCACTACCCGGATACCACCCCGCAAAACGCCCGGGACTACGCCGTCATCGGCTGCGTGGAGCCCATCGCCAGCGACGACCACTACGGCAACACGGACAGCGCCAACGTGAACCTCGCCCTGCCGTTTTTGCAGGCCCTCAAAGGGCAGAGCCAAGACCTGTGGAAGTTTGGCGTAAACATGCAGCTGGAGAAGCTGGATACCCGGCTGATCGAGTTTTTCGCGCCGCAATACAAAGAGCATAGAGAACGTGCGCTCAAAAAGCGCTATGAGAAGCGCGGCCTGTTCGAGTATGACCCGCCGAAGGACATGGAAGAACTCCTCGCGCGCTTCAAGACGCGGCTGAACGCCCTGACGCGCTCCATCCTGGCCGACCAGCAGATCATCGAGCAGGCTCTGAGCGAATACTTCACCACGCCGCTGGCCTCCTCGCTCTACAGGGGCTGCATGGAGAGCGGCAAGGACGCCTACGAGGGCGGCACGCACTATAATACAGCCGGGATTCAAGCCGTGGGCGTCACGGACGTGGCCGACTCCCTCCACGCCATCGACGAGCTCGTCTTCAAGCAAAAGAAATATACCCTGCCGCAAATCCTGGACGCCATAGACGCCAACTTCGAGGCCCACGAGCAGCTCCGGGCCGACCTGCTGTCTATCCCCAAGTTCGGGGACGACAGCTCGGCCGAGCCCGTAAAATGGGTCGATACAGTCATGCAAATCTTTAACGAGGCCCTGGCGCAGTGCCCCTACGCCGTGCGGAACGGCAGCTACACGGCGGGCTACTACGCGCTGAACACAAATGACCGCTACGGCCTGAAGACCCAGGCGCTGCCCTCCGGCCGCCTGAAGGGCACGCCCCTGGCCAACAGCGTGGCGCCCGCCTACGCCATGGAGAAGGCCGACCTGCTGTCCTCCCTCAATGCCCTGAGCCAGGCCAATTTCACCGACTACGCGCCCAACGGCACCACGGCCACCTTTACCATAGACGCGGCTTTATTCCCCGGGGAGGAGGGCGTGAAGAACCTCGGCAGCATCTTCAAAACTTTCTTCACCAGCGGCGGGATGCAGTTCCAGCCGAACATTGTCAGCCGGGGGATGCTCCAGGACGCCTACGACCACCCGGAGAAATACAAGTACCTCATGGTGCGCGTGGCGGGCTACTGCGCGTATTTCAACGAGCTTTCGGATGATTTGAAGAAAGTGATTATCAATCGGGTGTGTTATTCGTGAGGAGCGCAGGTTGTGCTGTCGCGGCGCTTCGCGCGTGCCCTGCACTTCCCCCTCGCTTCGCGGCCCCCCAAGGGGGGCATCTTGACAGATCGAAAACCCTTGCTATCCGCGTATAAATTGTCTTCCCACCTCGTCAGAATGCCCCCCTTGGGGGGCCGCGAAGCGAGGGGGAAGTGCGGAGCACCATTCGCGGAGCGACGTCCCCCGTGCGGCTTTCCCCAAGTTCTCATAGTAGAAAGGTTGATGCCCCATGAAAAAACTCCTCTCCCTCCTAGCCGCCCTGGCCCTGCTGCTCACAGCCTGCGGGGTGCGGCCCGCGTTGGAGGAAACCTCCGACGCCACAACAACCGAAACTGAAACCACTTTGCCAGTGTATGTGCCAGGATCGATTAAAATCAATCCTGGCAACGATTATGGCGAATACACAAATTACAAGAAGTCATTTCGTGTGATATACTACAACCTTCCTGGAAGTTTGCAATACTCAGTAGGTGAAAAAGAATTTTGCGATTTTGCAGATGAGTATGAGGCGAATCAATCAGATGAAGAAATGACTGAAATGCTAATGGTGACATTTATAAAGCATTTTAATATACCCAAAAGTCAATTCATTGAAATCTTTGAGGAGAAAAGAGCATTTTGGGCAGAGATAGGTCTTGACATGACCCATGAAGATCATGAAATCCCCAACGCCGATATTATCTACACATTCAATAACGAGATCATCAATGAATACTATCGCAGGGAGTGACCACTTGCTCACACTCCTACAGCAACACAATACAGAAAGGCCGTGATTCCATGAAAACACAAGTTACCGTCCGCCGCCTGGCCTCCCCCCACCAGAAAGAGAGCTTCACCCAATACCTGCCCCTGAACCAAGCTTTGAAGGAAGAAGTCTTCGCCGCCGTGAAGGAGATTTTCGACGCGGCGGGGGGCCGCGCCCTGCTGAAAGCCAGCGGGGACGTGTACCTCAAGCCCAACGCGGTGGACTGCAAGGCCTACTCCTACACCCGCCCGGAGGTCATCGAGGCCGCCGCGCGCTACTGGCGGGACAACGGCGCGCGCGATATTTACCTCTTCGAGAACTGCACCCAGGGGAATTTCACCCGCATGGTGTTCGCGATTACAGGGTACAGCGAGATCTGCAAGCGCCTGGGCGTGAAGCAAGTGTTCCTGGACGAGATGGACGACACGCTCTTCGAATTTAAGGGCAAAAAGGGCGAGGGCGAGGAGGCCGAGGGCTACGCGACGGGCTCGTTCAACATGCCCAAATTCATCGTGGAGCGCCTGATCGAGGGCAGGGACGAGAATCTCTACATCAGCCTGCCGAAGCTGAAGACGCACTCCATGGCCGACGTGACCCTGGGCATCAAGAACCAGTGGGCCTTCCCCCAGCAGGCCGACCGCCGCGCCGACCACAACTACAACCTGCCCCATAAGCTGGCCGACGTCCTGGGCTATGTAAGGCCGGATTTTACGCTCATCGAGGGCGTGGAGGCCACGATTCACGGGCATTACCCCGTCACGGCCTTCGCGGACACCTGCGTGCTGCCCTTCCAGGTGCTCATCGCCAGCCAAAACGTCGTGGCGGCGGACATGGTGGGGGCGCGGCTCTTCGGCATGGAAGCAAAGGACGTGCCCCATATCAAAATCGCCCTGGCGCGCGGCTACGGCCAGGGCGTGCATTCCTGGGATGACATCGACGTGATCGGCGACATCTCAGATTTCACAGAGGTCTACCAGTCCGACCTGCTGCAGCGCTTCCCGGCGGACGTGGCCATCCTGCGGGGAAAGGAGCGCCTGTGCCGCGAGGGCTGCCAGAACAACCCGCTCACGCTGTTGCAAGTTTTGGGATTTGACCACGGCGGCAAGGGCGGCTGGACGCTCATCATGGGCAAGGGCCACGACCCGGCGGAGATCGCCGCCATCCAGGGAAAAGTGCTCATTGCCGGGCACTGCGCCGCCGCCGAGGTGGGCGACGCCCTGGTCAATCGCCTGGGCAAGAAGAATGTCTACTTCTCAGGCTACTGCAACGACCTGTGCGCCTCCATCAACGCCATGTGCCACCTGATGCATGTCAACCCCCTGGTGATGGCCCCCTACCCCTTCGCGGCCTCCATGGTGCTGCTGGCCCAGGGCAAGCTCCACGGCACCAAGGCGCGGGTGTCGTTCCCCTTCGCGCATCTGATGAAGGTGGTGTAGGGGGCGGGGCGCACCCGGCTGTAGGGGCGGCATTCATGCCGCCCGGGCATTTCTGCATTCTGCATTCTGCATTCTCAATTCTCATTTGTCATTTCTCTGACCGCCTCCCCGGCCATGATCAGCCCCGCCACGGCGGGCACGTAGGCCACGCTGCCCGGCGGGCGGGCGTTGGTGACGGGCTCCTCGCGGGAGTAGACCACCTTCAGCGCCGGGACGCCCCGGCGGCGCAGTTCCTGGCGCATAATTTTTGCCAGGGGGCACACGCTGGTGCTGTAAATATCGTCGATCTCAAAGCGCGATGGATCGAGCTTGTTGCCCGCGCCCATGCAGCTGATGATTTTCGTGTTTGCGCTATGGCACAGCTCAATGAGCAGCAGCTTGCACGTTACGCTGTCGATGCAGTCCAGGACGTAGTCATACTCGCAAAAATTAAATTGAGACGCAGTGCCTGCGTCGAAAAAAATGACCCGGCCGGTGACATCGCAGGCCGGGTTGATGTCGCGCACGCGCGCGGCCATCACCTCGGCCTTGGGTCGACCGAGGGTGGAGCGCAAGGCCACGATCTGCCGGTTGAGGTTGCTTTCGCTCACCGTGTCGCCGTCGACGAGCTCCAGCGCGCCAACGCCGCAGCGGGCTAGGGCCTCGGCGGCATGGCCTCCCACCCCGCCGAGGCCGAAGACGGCCACGCGGGCGGCGGCGAGCTTGTCCAGGGCGGCGGGGCCGAGGAGGAGGGCTGTGCGGGAGAAGGGGTCAGGCATCAGCGCACCTCCTTGGGGATAACGGGGCCGTCGGCGTCCAGGGCGGCGATGTCGATTGCGTATGTTTTGATTGTTGCGTCATCGTCGCCGTATTCGCGCGCGGTTTTGAAATAGATTTTTCCGTCGGCGATGAGGACGATTTCAATCCACTCGGGGCGCTCGATTTCGACTGTGTTTCTCTTTTGCAGGTCATAGATTTCATCGCGGTCTATGGCGTCCGTATCCGGGAGCCCATAGAAATAAGCGAAATAGCGCTCGTTGACCTGTTTGGAAAAGTACGGAACACCACGATCAAGATCGTCGTACCCCAAAAGCAAGGCTTCTTCCCCGGTGGCCGTGTCGCGCAGCCAGAGCTCCTGCCGGTAGGGGAAATAGTTCGACCAGCCCGATGCTTTCTCAAACACAATACTGTCGGCTGTCTCCATATGGGTTTTGCTTTCCTTCAGCGGCGGCGGCAGCAGCCTTTCGGCCTTGATGGGGCTGTCGCCATCCAGTGCGGCTAGGTCTATGGCGTATATTCTTCGTTCATCTTCATTTTCAACCTTGGCGCGCAAAAAGACTTTCTCGTCGGCGGTACGGTCGATGACAACATCGTCCCCGCCGCAGTCCAGCGCTATCGCGCGCCGCTTTTCCAGGTCGTAGAACTCCAGCCCGCCCGTGTCGTATGTGCCCGGAATCCCATATCGAAAAGAAAAATAGCGCGCGTAAACGCTTGCGTCGAACCGGGGAAACGTCCCATCGGGCCGCTGCGCCAGCAGCAGCGTTTCTTCATTTGTCACATTATCGCGCAGCCAGATTTCCTGCGCGTAGCCATGGTAGTGGTAGGAAAGGAGGTGTTTTTGATAGACGAGCCGCGCGGCGTCCTCAAACAAAGTCTTCGCCCACATCGGCTGGGCTGTGGCCTCAACGGTGGTCGGCGCAACCGTGGTCGCAACCTCTGCCGTGCCGCAGGCGGCAAGCAGCAGCAAAGCGAGGGCAAGCAGGCAAATGCGTTTCATGGGTTCACGCTTCTTTCTGTATATGTTAGGTAGGGGGCGGCGTCCCCGACGCCCCGGGCGGTTATTCTTCGTTATTCGTCCAGGGACGCCCAGAAGTCGGCCCATACGCCTATGCTGAACTCCAGTGGGGCCAACAACACGAGACTTCCGAGCATTTTAATTCGTACTGCGTCCCCTTCAAATCGGTATTCCTCGGGCAGAATCACGAACTGACCTTCGTCGTCTTCGAGCAATTGTGCAGTAAGCATAAATGAATACCTCCTAGTTTTATTTCTCGTTAAAATATTCTCGCACCGCCCCCGCCGCCTTGGCATTCATCCCAGGGGCGGCGGCGAGGGCCTCCAGATCGGCCTCGCGTATGGCCTTCATGGTCTTGAAATGCATCAGCAGGGCCTTCGCCCGCGCCGGGCCTATGCCGGGGATTTTCGTCAGCTCAGAATCGAGGGCGCTCTTTTCGCGCTTCTTGTGGTGATAGGCCACGGCAAATCGATGCACTTCATCTTGGATATTCGTCACCAGGGCGAAGGCGGCCTTGTTGGCGTTGATGGCGATTTCCCCGCCGCCGGAGGCGATGGCGCGGGTCTTGTGCTTGCCGTCCTTCACCATGCCGAACAGGGGGACATACAGGCCGAAGCTAGCCAGCACAGGCCTGACGGCGTTCACCTGGCCCAAGCCGCCGTCGAGGAGGATCAGGTCGGGCAATCGCCCAAAGCCCTCTCCACTGTCTTTTTCATCGAGATAGCGTTTCAGGCGGCGCTCCATCACCTCGGCCATGGAGGCGTAGTCGTCCTGGCCGGTGAAGCCCTTGATGGCGAAGCGCTTGTAGGCCGCCTTGAGGGGCGCGCCGTCCCGGAACACCACCATGCCGGCCACGTTGCCGCTGCCGGCGGTGTGGGAGACGTCGTAGGCCTCGATGTACTGCGGGGGGGCGGGCAGGCCCAGCAGGCCCGCGAGGTCCTCCAGCGCGGCGATGCCCTTTCCCGGCCGGCCTATCCGATGGGCCAGCTTTTCAACAGCGTTTTGGCGGCAGAGAGCGACCAGCTGGGCCGGTTCGCCCTTCTGGGCGACCTGAACGACGACTTTGTGCCCCGCCTGCACGGAAAGCCACTCCTCCAGCAGCGCGGGATTCTCTGTTTCGCCGTCGAGCAGCACGCGCCTGGGCAATTTATCGCCTCTTATTGAATAATATCGCTCCAGCAACTCCTGCCGCGCGCTTTCGTAATTCTCCGGGCGGGGGAGGAAGAACTGCTCGCTGTCGCACAGCTTGCCCTCGGCGAAGCGCAGCACGGCCCAGCAGGCCTGGCTTTGCTCCGCGGCCAGGGCGAACACGTCCTGCTCCTCCACGCTCACGCTGACGACATGCTGTTTCTCCCGCAGCTTTTCGATGGCCCGCAGGGTATCGCGCAATCGGGCAGCGCGTTCAAATTCCAGGTTCTCGGCGGCCTGCTCCATCTCTTTTTGCAATTCTTTCTCGCTTTGGATGCTGCCTCTCTTCAAAAAAGCCATGGCCCCGCGCATGTTTTGCAAAAAGACTTCATGGGTGATTCTTTTCGCGCATGGCGCGTCGCATCGTCCTATATGATGCTGCAAACAGGGTCTGCTCTTGCCTATGTCTCTTGGAAATTGCAGCGAACAAGTCGGCAATTTAAAAACCTGCTTCGCCTCGTCAACGGCGAGCTTGACGGCGTAGGCGCTGGTGTAGGGGCCCAGGTAGTCCGCGCCGTCGTCGTGCTTCTGCTTGGCGACGGTCATGCGCGGCCAGTCCTCTTTTGTGACGCGCACCCAGCGATGGCCCTTGTCGTCCTTGAGCTTGATATTATACTTCGGCGTGTGCTGCTTGATCAGGGAGTTCTCCAGCACCAGGGCCTCGTGCTCGCTGCTGGTGACGATGTAGTCGAAATCGTGCACGTGCTCTATCCCCATGGAGATGTAGCCGTGCCCGTGCTGCTCCAGCAGGCCGAAATACTGCCCCAGCCGGGCTTTTAGATTTTTTGCCTTCCCAATGTAGAGCACCCCGCTCTTGGCGTCCTTCATGAGGTAGACGCCGGGCAGGGGGGGGAGGGTGAGGGCTTTTTGGTGGAGGTCAGGCATGGGTGGCGCTCCATTCCTCCAGAAATCGCTCGGGAGTAACAGCGGGCACGGGCGCGCCCTCGTAGTGCTGTTCGTCGCGGGTAATGATGTAGCTGCACTTGGCGCGGCGCGCGCAGACGGCTTGAAGGGCGTCCTCGTAGTCTTTCATGGGCAGCATTAACGCTGTGCGGCAGTCCGCGCCGGTGACGTCGAGGATGTCGAACAGCTTGAAGACGAAGGCGAGATAGTTCCTGGTGGCGGCATCGCCCATTGCTTTGCGCATGATATAGTAAATATCAGTCACAGCGCTTGATGTTAATTGAAGCACAAGGCTCGGATCCTCAAGCAGCAAAAGCTGCTCTGCGGCCTCCCAAAAAGGCTTGCGCTCCAAAGCGTGGTCGAGTATTACATTCGTGTCAATCAGAATATTCATATCTCTTCCTTCTTTCAGCACGAATACTCTCGACGGAGATGTCTTTTGTTTCCTCATTGAGCGGAATAACGCCGCGCATGGCCCGAACCATTTCTGCGCGGGTCATTTGTTTTTGCCCCACGGGGATATCCGGTTTGCCGCGCCGCGTGACTATGATTTCCTCCTCTTCCGCAAGCCGCAGATACCTCCCAAAATTCGCCTTGAACTCAGTTGCTGTTACATACATTTGATTCACTCCTTCCTGTGTCGTCTATTTCATTATATCCCAATCGCGCGGAAATGTCAAGCCGAACCGCACGATTCGTTTGGTACGATTTCTTCCTCCCTCGCCAAACAAACCAACACCAGCGGCAGCGTAATCACCGCGTTGAACTGGAAGAACCGGTAATCCCCGCCGCAGAGCATCAGCATGGTGCCTATATTGTACGCCATGGATGGCACGACCAGCAGCAGGGCCTGCAGGCCCCGGCGGCGGCGCAGGGAGTAGGCGCCAGCCAACGCCAGGGCGAGCATGGAAATCCCAATTGACTGCAATAATTTGCTGGGCGTGAGCAGCCGCACGGCGTCCTGCCAGGCGTTGTAGGCTTTGGCGGCGCGCTCGATGCGGGCCGGGTCGGCGCGCTCGGCCTCGTCGTATATGGTGCGCGGGCCGGGCTCGGGGTAGTCCCCCGTGCGCATGAAATCCACGGAGTAGTCCCACACGTTGGGGTCCCAGACGTACTGCGTCAGGGCCAGCGCGGCGCGCAGGGAGGTCTCCGGCGCGGCCTGCACGGCCTGCCAGGTCATGCGCAGGAGCTCACCCAAGGACACGTTTTCCTGCAAAACGCTGTTGGCGTCCACGATCCACTTGATGGAGTTGTAATCGCCAAACACGAAGCAGGCCTCCCACTGCTCAGGAGCAGCGATGGCCGCCATGAGCGCGTGGGTCTCCGGGGGCAGCGCCTCCGGCTCGGTGCGGTAGACGCTGCACAGGATGGTCATCGGCAGGCCGACGGCTTCGACATAGCCCTGGTTCTCGTCCCGGGTGACGCCGACGAGACCATAGAGCGGGCCGCGCACCCCGAGGATCAAAACAGCGGCCATCAGCGCGGTGATTACGCACTCCCAGGCGCTCTTTTTCATGTAGAGAACGAGCAGCAGCGCCAGCAGGGGAATCGTGAAGAACATGCCGTTGTGCCGCACCAGGCTCAGCAGGGCGACAACCAAAGCGAAGGCGGCGCGATTCGGCCAGGTGCCCAGCCATTTTGCGTCGGAGAGCACGATATTGATCACCTGCACGGCCAGCGCCAGGGCCAATACAGTGAACAGGCTGTCCTTCCAGGCGAAGAGCAGGATGCCTCCCGTGGAGCGCGCCGAGAGCAGGCTCACCGCGAAGGCGGCGACCCAGCCGGGCCCCAGGCCCCAAGCGCGCAGCGTGGCCGCCATCCAGCCCGCCAGCAGGCCGAAGCAGAGCATCTGCACGGCGATAAAAAAGGCATATTGATTGACAATTCTTGTCGCCAGCCAGATGAGCATGGTGTGGATGGCCGGATGCCAGTCGTCGAACACGCCCTGCTGCACCTGCCCCCACTGGCGGTAGTTGTCATACGTCGCCCCGCCGGGATAATGCGCGGAGAGGTTCAGCAGCATCACTGCGATGGTCACGCCCGCCACCAGGATAAATACCTGCCAGGAGAGCCTGCTTTTTTCTTTCAGCAGGCCCGAGGGCCCGAAGCCGGGGCAGCGCCGCGCGAACAGCTCCAACAGGAAGTAGAACGCCGGCGTAAGCGCGCCGACGGTCAGGGAGGTCAGCAGGAGGTCGGGCCGCGCCGCCGCGAAAAAGCCGTGGAAGGCGAAGACGCAGGCCAAATATAGGGCGAAAATGAAAGAGAGAATATTTACAAGGGCTGTAGGGGCGGCATTCTTGCCGCCCGGGGCATCCTGTGTAGGGGTGGCATTCTTGCCGCCCGGGGCATCCTGTGTAGGGGCGGCATTCTTGCCGCCCGGGGCTGCGTCGGACACCCCCCGGCGCTGCGCGCCACCCCCCTCTAACCCACCCCACAAAGCCTGCGGGCTTTGCGGGGACCCCGGGGAGGGGGGCTTTTTTTGCGCTGACCAAAAGCTGCGGAAAAAGCAGCGACAGCCCCCCTCTTTAGAGGGGGGTGCCCCGAAGGGGCGGGGGGTGTCCGCGAGGGTTTTACTTCTCCTCATGGTATTCCTCTTCCGTGTTCACATTCCAGATAGCGTTTTTGTCGTCCGAGCCGGTGCGGATGGCCTCCACGGCGGCCATGGCGGTGAGCATGGAGTGATCCATGTTGTTGTAGCGATGTTGCCCGTTGCGGCCAATGCAATAGAGATTTTCAATGCTGTCGAGATACTCACGCACGATAGAAAAGTCTTTATAGGCCCCAAAATAGGCCGGGTAGGCTTTTTTTACTCTGATGTGCGCGGCATCAAGGACGTCCGCCGGATCGATAATATCGATTTCGGCCAGCTCGTCAACGGCAAAGCGAATGAATTCCTCCGGGGGCATGTTCCACATGGCGTCGCCCTCGGCGCAGAAGTACTCCAGGCCGAGCCAGGTCTTCGCCGGGTCGGCCACCATATAGGGCGACCAGTTGTTGAACACCTGCAGGCGTCCCAGGCGCACGTCCCGCTCCTGGATGTAGATCCAGGTGTCGGGGATTGCGCCGAGCTTCAGCTTGTCCAGCAGCAGGCCGACGGTGATGAAATCCCGGTAGGGCAGCGCCGCGGCGACCTCTCTCACGGGCGCGGGCGGGGCCTCGCCCATGGCGGCTATCAGGTCCTTCACCGGCATGGTTGAAATCACATAATCGCCGGAAAGGCCCTCATTTTCATTTACGCGAACGCCCGCGACGCGATTGCCTGCAACCTCCACGCCTGTGACTTTGCAGCCGAAGCGAATCTCCCCGCCTTGGGCGCGGATCTCGTCGGCCAGGGCCTCCCACAGCTGGCCGGGGCCGCGCTTGGGGTATTGAAAGTGATCGATCAGCGAGGTCTCGCCGCTCTTGTAGCCGGGCCGCAGGGCTTTGCGCAGCACCTCGCCCGCGGCCTTCGTGAGCGACAGGCCCTTTACGCGCTGCGCGCCCCAGTCCGGCGCGATGTCCCGCACCGGCACGCCCCAGAGCTTCTCTGTGTAGTCCTCGAAGAACATCTCGTACAGCGCTTTGCCAAACCTGTTGATATAAAAATCCTCGAGGGTGTTTTCCTCTCTCTTGTGCGCGAGGCTGGCGAGATAACCGAAGCCCGCCTTCATCGTGCGGGCAAGGCCCATGTTGATGAAGGTTTGTGGCTTCAGGCTGATGGGGTAGTCGAAGAACCTGCGCAGGTAGAAGATGCGCGACACCCGTGGCCGCAGCAGCATCACGCGCTCGGCCCGCTCGGGGTCGCCGGGCGGCAGCAGGCGTTCCCACAGCGCGTTGACCTCCCTGCTCTTCGAGAAAAACCGATGCCCGCCGATGTCCATGCGATTCCCGTTGTGCTCCGCCGTGCGGGAGATGCCGCCGATTTCCCCCGTCTCCTCCAGGATGACAGGCCTGATGTCTGTTGTTTGCAGCAGTTCCCAGGCGGCGGTGAGCCCCGCCGGGCCCGCGCCGATGATGAGGGCTCTTTGGCCGCTGAAGAGGGTTGTTTTTTGTTCTTTCATATAGGTTTTCCTTTCTTGCGCCTGCATAGCATCGCGGTCAGCCGCTGCGCACTTCGTGCGCTGTATCACTAATGGCTATACCGCCCCATGGCCTCCTCCATCTCCCCGCGCACAATCAGTTCGATGGCCCGGCAGGCGTCGCCGCAGGCCGCGCGCAGGGATTTTAAATCCTCCGGGCCCATGTTGGAGAGCACCCAGTCGGCGATGTCGGCATCCGGGTGGGGCTTTTGGCCTATCCCCAGCTTGATGCGCGGGAAGTCCTCCGTGCCCAGGTGCTCAATGATGCTCTTCAGGCCCTTCTGCCCCCCCGCGCTGCCCTTTCTGCGGATGCGCAGCATACCGGGGTTGAAGGACACGTCGTCGGAGATCACCAGCACGCGCTCCGGCGGAATGCGATAGAAGCGCGCGCACTCGCCGACAGCCAGGCCGCTCTCGTTCATGTATGTATTGGGCTTCATCAGCAGGCAGCGCTGTCCGGCGATGTCGGCGAATCCCGTGAGGGCGCGGAACTTCAGCCTGTCCACCTTCACGCGACGCTCGTTTGACAGGACGTCCAAGCACAGAAAGCCCGCGTTGTGGCGGTTGTATTCATATTGCCTGCCGGGGTTGCCCAACCCCACGATGAGCCACCGGGGCGGGCCGGGTTTTTTGAAGAATGGCATATGGCTCCTTTCCGGGGTTGACAGGGTGAAAATATCGTGGTACAATAAGGATAGAAAGCAAACAAATGGAGGTGAATACCATGCCGAACAATGCTGAAGTGATCCAAGAGCTGTCCGCCAAACTGGAATTGTACAGGCTGTTTGCGCTGGCGAAGGGGTTCTCGTCGGACGATGCCGTCATGAAGGAGGTCACGGCGCTGCTGCAAAGGGATTTGGACGACAACAGCCAACCTAAATGAAATGCACCGCCATAAAGGGCGGGGGGTAAGGAATTACCCCCTGCCTTCTTTATTCACCTGCCGCGCCCGCGCGATCGCCAGCGCGCCTTCGGGCACGTCCTCGGTGATGGTTGACCCCGCCGCCGTGTACGCGCCCGGGCCGAGTTCAACCGGGGCCACCAGGCTGTTGTTGCAGCCGATGAACGCGCCGTCCCCCACCATGGTGCGGTGCTTCACCCCCGGCGTGCCGCCGTAATTCGCCACGGCCAGGCCGCAGCCCACGTTGACGTTTTCGCCGAAGGTGGCGTCGCCGATGTAGCTCAAATGGGAAATTTTCGTTCCGTCGCCAATCTCGCTGTTCTTGATCTCCACGAAGTTGCCTATGCGCAAATTCGCGCCGAGCACCGTGCCCGGGCGCAGGCGCACCCAGGGGCCGATCTCGCAGTCCGGCCCGATTTCGCTGTCCTCGGCCTGCACGTTGTTCAGCACCGCGCCCGCGCCCACGCTGGTGCTGCCCAGGAGCACAGTCCCGGGCAGGATGACCGCCCCCGGCGCGATGGCGACGCCCGGCGCGATAATCACGCCGTCGTCAAATGGGATGGCCACGCCTTGGGCCCTGTGGCGGGAGATGATCTCCCGCCGGGCCTCGCCGGTGAGGGAGAGAAGCTCGGAAAAAGCCATGGGAAACCTCGTTTCTGGCTCTGAAATATTCTTCCAGTATATAGTATACCAGAAAAGAGGGGGAAATTACAAGGGGGAATGTGAATCCAGGCGCGCTTTTTTCGGCTGGGCCGCAGAACCGCTGCGCCTGCGCGCCGCAAAGCATAGAGATACCGGGGCACGCATTGCGTACCCCGGTTCTCTTTGAACGTATTCTGGTGTTCAACATCCCAATTGCGCACAGCCGCCAGCAACCTGCCAAGGGCGGCGGTCAGTGCGCAACTACACTATAGCGCTAAATCTTTGCAGCGTCAAGTGGTTGGCGTGCAGTTTGCGGGGCGAAAAATAAGTCTTCACGGCCGGTTGGCAGTTGCTGCCAAAATAGGATTTGACGCCCGGAAAATGGAGGGAAAGCTTTGCCGGGAAAAGGGAGGGGCTCAAGGCCCCCCTGCCCCCCGCGTGGACCCCCCCCCCCGGCGCTGCGAGCTTTTCCCCCTCGCAGGCGAGAGGGGCTATCTCGTCATTTTGACGAAGGCATTTTTATTTATCGATAAACGATAAATTGCATATTTATGAGGTGTGGCGCTAAACCCCGTTTCTAGCCGAAAACAGTGGTTTTGCCGTCAATCTCGCGGATTTTTTCCAGGGCGTTTTTTGCCGGTTATTTTTGCATGGCAAAATGCACAAAGGCTGCAAGCTGCGGATGAACCGCAAAAAAGCCCCCCTCGCCTGCGAGGGGGGAGGTTCAGCCCGCAAGGACGTTGAACCTGGGGGTGCCCACGCGAGGGTGTGTTTTAAAAAACGCTCACGGTTCGGCGAAGCCGGAGTCCACCAGGGCCACCAGGCCCTCCACGGCGGCTTCCTCGTCCGCGCCGCCGGCCAGGATGCGGATGCGCGTACCGCCCACGATGCCGAGAGACAGCACCCCCAGCAGGCTCTTGGCGTTCACGCAGCGGTCGTCGCGCTCCACCCAGATGGAGGAGCGGAACTCGAGGGCCTTCTGGATAAAAAACGTGGCCGGGCGGGCGTGCAGGCCCACGTGGTTTTGAACGGTGACTTCCTTGGAATACATGTCGCTCCCACCTATCCTCTGGTTCTGCCTGTATTATATCACGTTTTTCGCGCATCGTCAACGCCTTTGGGGCGATTTCAGATACACAGCCAAAGCGGCGGAAGGCGGGGCAGTGTTCCTTGTGCAAATTGACAGCATTATCCCATTTGCGCACGCCACAGGGCCTGCGCGGCCTCCTCCGCCGCGCCCGGCAGGAGGGCTTCCGCGTAAATCTCATTGATTTGCGCGCGTAAAATGTCGGCGGCGGCCTGGGCCTGGTAGGCCTCGCCCAGCAGCTCGCGCATGGTGCGCCGGCAGAAGCGCAGGCGGCAGCGGTGCTCCTGCAGGGCCTCCTTGCGGAAGAAGCGCGTGGCCTGCATCCGCTGCGCGCCCTCGAATTCGATGGGATGCCGCCGGTTGGCGGTGACGCAGCACAGGCCCAGGGAGGGCACCAGCAGGTGCTCGGGCTCCCCGTGGGGGGCCAGAAGGCAGGGGCAGGAGACCACGTCCAGGCCGTTGCCCATGGCGTAGGCGCGCAGCAGGTTCCACAGCAGGGGCGCGGCCACGCCCGTCTCGTCCTCCAGCACCACCGTCTCGGTGAAGGCGGCCTCCAGGCCGCTGCGGCGCAGCAGCAGCCCCTGCCCGGTGACGGCGGTGAGGAAGCGGCGGCTCTCGCGGCCGATATGGCCGCTCGGCGGCGGGAAGCGCCGCGCGGCGAAGCGGGAGGCATAGCGCTCGATTTTTGGGACGTCCAGGGTCTCCCCCGCCACGAAGGCCATATCCTTCTTCATGGCCCGCGCGGCTCTCATGAACCGCGACACCCGCAACAATTCCCTTTGCCACGCGCCATAGAGCGCCCGTAATTCCTCGCGGCGTTCGCGCAGGAGGGCGTTGTCGCGGCAGGCGTCCAGGGAGACAAGCTCCTCCCCCGCGCCGGGCAGCTTCGCCTCCAGGGAGTACGGCGCCTCGGCCTCCAGGACACACAGCTTCTGTTCCGGCAGGCGCAGGGCGCAGCGCCGCTCGCGGCCCGGGGCGTCCCAGAAGGGTTCCGCCGCCCGGCCATCGGCCTCCGCCAGGCGCTGCAGCTGCGCCATGAAGGCGTCGGCCGCGCCGCCGTGCCCGCTTTTGAGCAGGATCGCCCGCCAGTTTTCCTCCTGCGGGACAAGCTGCGGCAGGTGGGCGACGCAGCCCTCCGCCGTGTTTGTGCGCAGGAAGCAGCAGTGCTCGGCAGAGCCCATATGTAAAGCCCTCCATTCAACGGCCCAAAAGGCTATAGGGGCCGTTTCGACGGCCCAAAAGGCTATAGGGGCCGTTCTGCTCCCATTGTATGCGGCGCGGGCTTGGCATGTGCCCATGCGCTGGCGGGCAAATACAAGGATTTGCGGGTGTATGGGATATAAAAATATTTACGTTGACATTCCTGGGAATTTCATGTAAAATGAGCACGTGAAAATATTTTGCAGGAGGTATCCCCATGAAAAAGACCGCCACCCGCGTGTTCGCTATCCTGCTGGCGGCTTTGCTGCTGTGCGGGATTGTGCCCCTGTCAGCCGCCGCCGAGGGCACCGACATCACGGCCGCGTTCACCGATCCCGCGTTCCGCGCGGCGGTGCAGGAGCTGGTTGGCAAGGATGTGATATTGGATACGGATGTGGCGGGGGTGGAAACGCTTGATGTATGTGGAAAAACATCGTATGATCAAGAAGCCGACAAATGGATAAGTTCAGGAGAGATAAGGAGCCTCGCGGGGCTGGAACATTTCACTGCACTACAGGGCCTTTATTGCCATAACAATAAACTAACCGCTCTGCCTGCGTTGCCCTCTAATCTGAGGGCTCTTGGGTGCGACTACAATCAGATTACTGCGCTGCCCGCGCTGCCTGATAGCTTGATAAACCTCTACTGTAGCGGCAATCAGCTGACAGAACTGCCCAAACTGCCTGCCGGTCTGTATACCCTGCATTGCAACAGTAACCAGTTGACAGAGTTGCCCGCGCTGCCTGCCAACACACTAAGAGGTCTTGATTGTGGGAATAACCAACTGACTGTGCTGCCCGTGCTGCCATCTGGTTTAAAAATTCTATGGTGTAGTGAGAACCAGCTGACAAGCCTTGATGTAACCGGTTTGCAGTTAGTATGGCTTGATTGCAGATACAATAATATGTTAAACAGGTCTTCGGTCAAAGGCTTCGTAGGAACTTGGTTGGCTTTTGATCCAAGTGGGCTCAAATATAACTTCTACCCCCAAAACCCTATCTACTTCTGGTCATCATGGCCCCCGGCGTTGCAATGGGCCATCGAATATATCCTCTTCGGCTGGCTGTGGATGCGCTGGGCCTAGCAGCGCGGCCCGCAATTCTTCCGCAATTCTTCGCGATTCGCCTTCTTCGCGATTCCCCGAAAAAAAGCTTGCATTCCCCCGCGCCCTGTGCTATACTGACCAAAGAAGCAGAGCGTGTCCGGGCGAATCTTACACAGGGCAATTCATAATGAAAGGAGGAACACATTGTGTCTGCTGCTGTCGCGTTCTTGTTCATGAGCAGCCTGATTTCCGCTGTAATCCTGCAATGCTATTTCGCCGATTATCTCGACCAGATCAACATTTGGCTGGTGGAGCAGGGCGATGACCCGATTGATTTTGGGGAGTTCATGCAGACCAACAGCAGCATGATCACGCAAATGAGCGAAATGCTTTCTGAGCAGATTGACAGTATCGGCATAAAAAGCACCACACTCACTACACTGAGCGGTAGCGGCACCCAGACGCAGTTGGTGCCCAATTTCTTGACAGGGTCTTTCGCACAGCTTTGGGCGAGCATCAGCAATTTTTTCAGCAATCTTTTCCAGGCCAACACCATTGAGTAACACAAAAAGGCCTGTCGCCAGCGGGGTAGCTCGCTGGCGACGGGCGAATCATTTTTCGGTAGCGGGCGCTACTGGCCAAAAGGCATTAATTTCATCGAGACTATTATGGTAAAAGCACAATAATATTGCAGGAGGGATTTATATAATGGGTGACATAATGGGTGGCATATTCTTATCCTTATTTGTGGTTCTTTTATACCTAGTAGGAGCACCTTTTGTTTGGCTGTACGTACAGTTTTTTTTATAACAGTGATTACGGTGCGCGGCGTTTGACGATGGGGGCGCACAGAATTGGCTCATCCGAAAATACCCGTATTCAACTATCTGGCAAACAGCACCTTGACCCTGAGCAAATCAACCTTGGCCCTGCCATACATCAAGCGTTTGATGGCCTTGATTTTGTTGTTGCAACCCTCGGCGAAGCCACTGTTCCAGTCGTGTATCACGGAGTTTTTGACGGCGGCAAGGTCGTCATAAAGGCCGCTGGCGAAGGAACTGATGGGTTTGCTTGCGTTTTTTTCATAACAAGATCAGCCCCACGGTGAATGCCTATGAATTATTTTAGAAAGGTGTGATCTTAGTGTTTTTGTTCATCATGTCATTTCTGGGATCATTGGGAGCGCCCTTTTACTTTCTTCTATATTGGCCACTGCGGTTGCTTGGCTTAGATGGTCCCATCAATATGCTCTTTGAGTGGCTTACCCAGCTCTATTTTTCAATCATAGGCTAGCTCCGAACTATCTGAATACATCGCTGCCGTTAGTCACCTCGGTGCGGGCCAAGTCTGGCCGGCCCCAACTATTCAAACGGTGTGTGCCATATTCATGCAGGCAGAAAACAGAGGTAGAATATGCTCCCCTTCATTCAAATAGGATCATTTCGATTTCAATCCTATCTATTCATGGCACTGGTGGCTTTTCTGGCGAGTACGCTGTTGATTGTGCTGCGCCGAAAACCACAAGGTGTACCCGTATGGGAAGCTCTTGCCTTATCTTGCACAACGTTGGTGGGCGGCATCATTGGCGCAAAGATATTTCATCTCGCTGGCCGCGTCATTCAGGGCGAAGCGTTTTGGACTGTGCGGTTCTGGCAAAGCGTCCGGCTTGACAGCGGCTATGTATGGTATGGCGGCGTCATAGGGGCATTCTTGTTCCTGCTGGTATATGCGAAGATTCGAAAAATGCCTCTGCGCAATATGTTTGACCTAATGACGCCGTTCGCTCTTTCATTCGATGCGATCGCCCGCTTTGGCTGCCTGTTCGCGGGTTGCTGTTATGGCGTGAGAGTTGCTTGGGGCATAAAAATTCATGGTGTACCCAGGTTTCCCTCTCCGCTGTTTGAATCCGCGCTGTGCCTAATCATCCTGGCGTTGTTTCTGATTTGGAAACCCGAGCGAAAGCGCCCCGGTATTTTGCTTCCGCTGTTTCTGGCGTTGTATTCTGCCGGGCGCTTTTTCCTGGAGTATTTCCGGGGCGATGCGCACCGAGGATCGTTTTTGATCTTTTCAGCCAGCTTCCGCCAATTTGGCGCTTCGCGCTGAAAAAAAGCTTGCATTTCTCCGCGCCCTGTGCTATAATACCCCGGCGGGGTTGAAAAAATCCTGTTATGCGGCCCGGTAGTTCAGTTGGTTAGAACGCCAGCCTGTCACGCTGGAGGTCGACGGTTCGAGCCCGTTCCGGGTCGCCATACCCTTTTACTGCTTCCATAGCTCAGGTGGCAGAGCGCATCCTTGGTAAGGATGAGGTCCCGAGTTAAACGTAAAGGTACATTCCAGGCGGCAACCATGATTTCACCCTCCCCAGCGACCCCGGAAATTGAATACGCTTCTATAGCTCAGGTGGCAGAGCGCATCCTTGGTAAGGATGAGGTCAGCAGTTCGAATCTGCTTAGAAGCTCCACAGGTGCTCGGAACCCCCGCAAGCGATATGGCTTGCGGGGGTTCGTTGTTCCGATTCACTTCCTGGGAACTGCAATGCGGCGTCCCGGAAAATGGAACTCAATCTACTTGCAAGCGGAGGTCTTCGAGGAAGTATAGCGTCCAGTCTTTCTTGTGAAAGTAATGGCACTGGCTAATATAGGATTCGAAATCGCGGAAAATCTGAAATATTTGCTCATCATCCAGAAAAATCACATACTCACCATGGAATGCAAGAGACCCCTCAGAGATTGAGCCTAGGATGCTCAGCCCTGAACCATGAACATCAAAGCTAACATCCGCAGGTAGCGTTAAGTAGCCTTGGTCAAGCAGTCGGAATTTCATCTCCTTGCCTTTTTCGCTATTGATTCTCGCTACTATACGTTTTAGCAGTTCGGAACGCAAGGCATGCGAAGCGGGCAATAGCAATCGTTCCGTTGCTTCATGAAAGCGGCCGGACCTAGCAAATTCACGCATACCTTCAGGCGTGTGATATTGCGGTGGAGACGAAATGAAATACCTTTCATAGAATTTTAGTATGCGTTGCGTCCAGGTTGCTTTATTGGGAACATTTAGCTGCTTTGACAGAATTTGTTCGTCCATAAACGAACCAAAGCAGGGTGTGTCTGCAAATGTATATAGCAATGAGACTTTGGATTGCTCCGCAATGTATTTCATCAGGGCGTCTTCGTCCTTTGGGAAAACCGCAAGGGGCTTACATATCCGCTCTAATTGCTTCAAAAATGTCACATGGGAAGTGACGGCCTCTGCATTACAGAGCAAAATGCCTCTCCAAACTTTATGCGAGAACATAAGCACATGACGTGACGTAACAAAAAACAAGGGGTACAAACTGGTAGGGTTAGCCGTTCGCTGCCGATTGCCAGGGTAAATCGAAGGGCTATATCTGAGCTTGCAATAACGCAGGCTGTAGAATACTCTGCGCAGATTGTGTACCTCATCGTCCTCGTCGTCCCAAGGCAGAAAATGGAGAAAGTCAATCCTTTTCCCGCTTGTTTTCAATGAGGAGTATACGAGCTCATCAATCACCTCGAGCTTATACGGATAATTTGTGTATACAAACGGATTGTCTGTTTCCAATTCCCTGGACAAGAGATATTGAACAGCTTGGGCAATCGGCACATCATCCGCGAGAATGGTGGTTTCTTGCTCAAAGGTCACTTGGGATAGCGGCTCAATCGTGCCGTTCGAAGCCTCGGACAAGTGGTTCAGCGTATCTTCAACGAACCTGATACGCTGCAATTGCTCTTGCGTAAAGCGTTCTCCTGTGATGGAGTAAAAGGACCAGCAAATTGATTTGGTTTCACAAGGTGTAAACGAAAAGCTGTCCAGGATGGCGTGGAGCAAATCTTCCGACAAGCCTCTTGTGCCACTCAATGCTTTTTGCACGGTGGACAAATCATAGGTACACTTGGTTGCGATTTGCTGAGCGCTTATTTTTCGTTTTGTAAGGCATTCTTTCAGCAGGAGCAAGTATTCTGGCAAAGCTTTCTTTTCGGCCATAGTCAATCCCCCCTTAATCCGTGGTTACTATTTTATCAGGAACCGAATTGAATGTCAATGCCATTATACTTTAACGCGAGGCGGACACCGTGCATTTGAAAGTGTCCAGACGATGCCCTCTATGCATAGGAATTTCCCTGTGCTATAATAATGTTGCTTTCGAAAGCAATGAATCTAAACAATCGAAAACCGGAAAGGAGAACGACCATCATGAAGAAAATCGCTGCGACTCTTCTTGCCTTTGCCCTCATCCTTGGCATTGGTAGCGTTATCCCCGCCTCGGCGGCCAGCATCACTACGTTCCCTATTAAGGCTTATCCCCGTAACACCGGCAAGACCTACGCAACGAATGGTACGAGCTGGGCTGGAGATTATGACCTCTGTAACATCACAGCGGTCAACATCAGTGCAGGCACCTGCACAGCGACATATCCGTTGGATGGTGGCGGCACTTCTCAGCCCCGTACATTCGCACTCAGCAAGTTTTTCAGCAACAGCGGATTCGTAACGCAGGGCAACACTATCGCCAGTGCTACGGTGTACCGGCGCTCTTCCGGGAATGATTCCGCCGACTCAATCAACACCACAGGCGACACTACTGTCTGGGTTCTTGGGCTCGAAAATAATCGGCTGCAGATCATCTATAAGGTCACGGGACAATCTTACTACAAGATGGGCTGGGTTCCGTGGACGGCGGTTCGAACGGGTACAGTTCCCACGACAACAACCAAGCCTGCGACAACGACAGCACCGCCCGCAACAACGCTCACCACCTTCGGCGATTACGCCAACAGCGAAAAATGGCGGGTCACGCAGAGGTTCAACGATACGTCCACTAACCATAAAGGACATTTGGGAATTGACATCGTGACGAAAGGCTCTGACGCTGTACGTGCAGTTTTTCCCGGCACAGTAGTTTATGCGCGCTCCACAAGCAATAACGGTTACACCGTCACACTCAGGCATACTATCAACGGCAGGACCTTTTACTCTCTCTATTCGCATATGAAATCCAACCTGGAGGTCTACGAAGGGCAGCCCAACATCAGTGCTGGCTCGATTCTCGGCTACCAAGGTTCAACCGGCAACTCAACCGGCGCACACCTCCATCTTTGTTTCTACCAAGGTACTGCCGTCGCTGATATGTACGGCTATAACCGCAACTCCGCTGGGACGGCTGTGAGCTTTTCCTCTCCCAATGGCTACTGGGACTACCAGAGCCGCCGCTTCTTCGATCCCATCCGCGTTATTCAGACCAACGGCCAGATCATCGCTACCTATAGCAAATAATATCTCTTCGGGCTCCTGGGTCGGCGAACCGACCCAGGAGCCATTAGACTATCAATTCACCTTCAACCACCCCTCGAACGCCTCCAGTTTCATCTCCCCAGCCATCACCTTATCCCTATACTCCCTGGCCTGCTCACCCCAAACGACAAACTGCTCCTTGGTCATGCGCTTCGCCTTGATTCTGGCGAAGCGCGTTTTGTATGCTCTCTGGTACATCTGCATGGCGGGGTACTCCTCCAGCCTTGCCCGGAACATACTCACCGCGCCGATCTCCTTGCAGGTCTTGCCATCCTGGAAGATACGCTCGCAGTACTCCGCATTGCCATGCACATAGGACGGAAAATACCGTCCGCAGCAGCGGCATGTCTTGAAAGTGATTTCCCGGCGGATAAGCTCCCGCAGGAAGAAGTTCACCAGGTCGCGCACCGTCTTGGGATAAAGCACCTCGGCGAAGTTGTTTTCATCCAGCCGTTCGAAGCAGGTCTGTATCGGCTCGAAGCGAAACGGCTGCACCTGCGTGATGGCATAGTCCGCCAAGCGCTGCTGGATGGTCCACCCGCGTTGATCATCCACCCGCAGATTCTTCTGGATGAACTCTTTCACTTGGTCCTGCACGAGCCAACCATTCTCGGGATAGTACGTGACCACATTTTCCGTCGGCGTAATCTCCTCCGGCAGGCCAATGCCTGCCGCCTTGGGATCGTGCCGCAGCAACTCGAAATAGATGTGCTGGTCCGCGATGGGCGCAAAGTATTCCGGATCGTCCACGTGCTCTCCCGCCTGCCGAAACAGCCCATGCAGTTCACTGGCAAAATCTAAATCTAAATAATCCAGAAGACTTTGCGACAGTGCAAAGTCTTTTTTTATTATCTCTCCTGATGCCCTGTCGCGCCAGCGGAAGTATTCTCGGTCGCCGATGATGTACGCCTTAAAATCAGACGCGGTATCTATGTCCATGCTCACCTCTCCTTTGGAACGAAAATATTTTGCAAACCTATCATAAACCTCTTGACAAGCGATGTCAAGTGTGCTAGTGTCTATCCGCATTATTAAATAAAACTATTTACAAATGCAACGAAACGTGGTATAATGGAAAAAAAGCGAAGCGAGGTGTCCATTATGCCGCGAGTTGGGAAAAAGATCACAAGCACAG
>Ga0123353_10002211_pt1 | contig 24088 bp, 10 predicted proteins | sample TergutLab28metaG_3_FD_92763 | JGI IMG/M metagenome (GOLD analysis project Ga0123353, IMG submission 92763) | Labiotermes labralis P3 segment gut microbial communities from Petit-Saut dam, French Guiana - Lab288 P3 | ecosystem: Host-associated > Arthropoda: Insects > Digestive system > Gut ... | reverse complement strand
TAAATTTTACTTTCGAAAATAAAAAATATATATATTGTTAGCATGGTTCTTCTGACGTACTGCTTGGAGACAGAGAGTGTCACAGAGAGACATACACAAAACACTTACTTGCGTAGGCCTATACGAAACTTCCACTCAGCATCCCTCTTTGTTTTGGCGCCACGAATAACTTGTTTTTCGAAATCGATATCTGTCCAAAGCTCTTGTGCAGCAGAGTTCATATAGCGATCACTGTGTGACGTCAAGCCGGAAAATATTAGGAAACTGTTGAAAGGTACACATTTACAAACTGTTACGTCAGACAAGCAATTCTTTTAGTTCGGTAGTGTATATTTCAAGAAATATCCGGCCAAGATGACATAGCACACTATGTATGTATGTATATATATATATATATATATATATGGATACATGCATGTATGTATGTATACATTTATGTATTTCCTATTTATGTCTGTATGTACGTACATTCGTATGTAAGCATGCAAGCATGTATATATGTGTCACATTCAAAAAACCCCACATTCCTGACCACGCTATCAGACAGCCAACTGAACTAGCATGACAAATACCTATTGTGTGTATACAGAGTTGGGATACTCCTGATAATGGACAGTGGACCTGTCCGAAACATGTAGAGTACTTTATCAAACAACTTCGAGAAATAATGCATCTAGTTGGCCTTTGTTATAAGAATTTAACCCTTTATATTTATTGTTATGACAAGAATCATAGGAAATAAATCTAAATCTCGCTTTCCCCTTTTTTTTAAACGACTGAAACATAGGTGCTTGCAAGAATGTGAAAATTTTGCATTTGTTATAAAATGGTGTATTATAATCTTTAAAATGGTGCAGCAATAGTGAGAGCAAGACGTTCAGTTTGGGACAAACTCTACGTCTGTTTACAAATATGTCTTTATTTCACAGGCATCTTGTAGGTTGTAATTCTTCCACCAAGGATCGAACTTTGCGGTATAATTAATATCCTATTCTACAACGGCAAACAGATGGTAATTTCCACACTAATTTAATTAGGTGACCGATTTGCACAATACTTTCTCCAAAGGGCAATCCAGCAACGCGGCTTTAAAATTCCTATCTTGGTTAATTGCGAAACAAGAGAAGGCAGGATTGTAATTGATCCACTTAGTCCAACGTATTGAAGATTTATGCATGGCAAATAATCACTGAAAAATAGGTACATTTATTGTGACGAATCTTTTTGGAATGAAGAGTAACATGGTGGATACATAAAGCAATTTGAGATTTGTTTGACCATGCATCTTCCTCATGAAATAATGTGAAATGCCAACTTGATGTAAGAAGGTAATTTTTTTGGTGTATTCTTAGATCGACATGTTTCGGGTACATACGCCCATCATCAGGAGCATTAGATGTTGATTTGCAGCATATGGTTTTCTGCACCGAGTTTTTGGATGGGTGGTGGTCTTGAGAGCCGTAGCGTAGGTCGTGTGTACGGTGCTGATGGTGCCGTATCCGAAACATGTCGAGCTAAGAATACACCAACAAAATTACCTTGTTGCATCAAGTTGGCATTTCACTTTATTACGTAAAGCAATGTTTGCTTCCGCTTTTAACAATAAGCATTAAAGAACTGGGGTTAAGCGTATGGAATTATATACAGGCAAAAAATAAATGTCACAAACCGGGTACGAAATAGAATTCAAGCTGTAAGCCTACAGGCACACACATGACAGGTCTGAAGTCATATTTAAAAACGTTCATGCAGACAGAATTCTATAATCATGAAAATCGTTATAGCATAAAATATAATAATAACAACAGTAACGACAACAATAATTCAGTGGGTGTTTATTAACGTGTTGGATCAACGGAACAAGTGCCAATTACAAAGCCGGCACAGGAACACAAGAAAACATAAAAACAATAGAAACTACGAAAACGAAAAAGAGAAACAAAACAAAGACAGCAAACACAACAATAATAAAAGAGCAAGAAATATAAATTAAATTACTGAGAAAAAGTTTCATATCCGAAAACAATGATGATGATAATGATAAGGATAATGGTGACATTACGAGTCTTCTCTTCTTCTAAGTAACAGGAGCTTAAAAGCAATAAAATAGTATTTATTAAGATTAAAATACGATGATCTTCGCACGAGCCTAGTATGCTAACCCATGGGATAAATTTAATTTTGATTAATTGATTGATTGATTGTAAAATGCCGTTGTGCAAGAGTTATGGGGCTTAAAATCTGCGAGATATAAGAGTATACCTGAAAATTCTTGTTTCATTTTTACGTTGACTTTCATTTGTACGTAGAATTAAAGGAGAAGATTGAGGTTCAGGATTTGCTAAAATAACCCTCTGTTGTTTCACCAGCAGACACGCAAATAAGTCGTACTAAGCTGTTAGTAGCAATAAAGTTTCAAACTCCTACGGGACCTATATTACTATTTTTTCTTAAAACAGAAGTGTCGCTTTCCTACGAAAGCTGTAACGTCACTCGCGAATGTGTAAACAAACAAGTTTTCAATTATTGCAGATGAGATAACATAAATTTAAATGCTGCAAATACAAAAAGAAAGAAACACGGTCTATAATCAGACAAGGGAGGACATAGACATACACTTAAAATGAACAATAAGTGTGGCACTACCTTTGGTCCCTGTGTATGAGTAAAACGTCAGGAATTTTTATGGGAAAGTGAAGGTATAGTTCAAAGAATTTTAAGCCCTAAGATAATTAACTAACTTCACGCTTTTCCTCCTCCACCTCCGAAAAAGAACACCTGGAATGTATTGAATATAAGCATGGCGAGCGTCAGAACGAGTCTCAGCAAAATACCGTGAAGAAAAGTCCTTATCCCTTCCAACAATCAAACCATATCCGTCTGGTCTATATAGTTATGTAATACCCATAGGCCTACAGAAAGTACATTTTAGCCCTTTTTCTGCTAACGTGGAGAATATGGTGAGCTCCTAATAATGCCAGCAGATAGCAGATGGGATTTAACTCGGTTTTTAAAGGGTTAAGTACAGTCGAACCCGGTTAAAACGACATCGGTTTATACGAAACCTCGCCTATAGAGTCCGACATTTTGCGATACCGATTAACTCAGCACTGTTAACCAGCGTTATACTCCTCAGTTATATTGACGCTCGTTTAAAAGACACAAAATATTTTCATGACGTTATAATCGAGTTCGACTGTACGGATGAATTTTTATACATTTCCACTAAGGGGTGAGAATATGAAATCAGTACATTACGGCCAAAAAAAAAGATATCTGTAATACACAGTTAAGAATTCAGTTGCATCCTTAACATTTACCAGACATAAGTGTAAGGTGCATAATAGTACCTGAAATGACGACATATTACGTGTATAAATGTACAATCATTAAATAATTACACCGATTATTTTAAAGGGGTTTTTTTGTGTGACTTTTGATGTTTGATTTAAAGTGCTTAGGCTGAAAATTTAGTCAACCGCGAAAGGAAAGACGAAGGGGAGGGGGGAAACAACCTGTTTACCTGTTTTTTAAGTCAATAGAAATATGTTGTCACTTCTCCGCTTATTGAGAAGCCTGTTCCCTATTGGAAAGAAAGTGAAAAAAGTAAGAACAATTTCGCAACTCGTAAGGTCCGTGCACACAATACCAGAATTCACATGTCACCTCTTTGGGCAAATATTTTCCCTGACGCCACACAAATTTTCCGAACCTTTTAACTACATCTATTGTTACTTTGACACAACAAAATATTCACAGTCCAAGAGCCCCAAAGAAAGCGTACCTGCATGACGCGTGAGGATGATATTATAATTGTTGAATAGAGGAAAGAAACAAGGAATTCAAGGAGAAGAAAAAGAATGAAGCTATAAAATACCTTACACTAAATTGCAGCCAATCAGCCTCAATCACAAGTCGCCGGGGAGGATGAAATTATTATGTACAGTCCGCGCAGTACATTTGAGATAAAACAGCCTACCCATAGTTATCCTGTCAGTCTACCACCGACAACCACATTTAAGTAGAGCATTTCCTTCATGCAAAAGCGGCTGAGGCATTATTGTTGAGAAATATGTAAAGAAACTGCGAGAAACGCTACCAGAGCTCTTGTCACCGGCTTCAAATAATCATCTTCATGAAAGTATATAGATTTTGCATAACTAGAACTTGTACAGCAAACCCTCGCCGTTTGTGGAGTTGTATTCGTGAAAATACCATCAATGAGCGAAGTTCAGGCCTTATGGGTTTAAAGAACCAATGACACAGGAAACGTGTTAATATAAAAATTAGTAATCAACCTAAATCAAAATAAGTTTATTTTCGTGTTTATTGGAAGCATTTCGGTGTTCCAGACTGAAATTTGTCAAGATGACCGAAAGACGTAGAGTTAAATCAGAAGCATGGGACTAAAATAACTATCTGTGTATCAGCCTCGTCCACACCTGGGAATCCTTCTGGAACTTCACGGACTACCATGAGGATTTTCTTTATTGCCTTCTGATAGATGTGGAATTCCCAGAAGTCCTTAAATGCTTCAGGCGAGAACTTTTCCCAGCAGCCATTCATATCTGAGAACCTTAGCTTGCCAATGTACATCAACGTAGTTACTGAGCGATCAGCAATTCCATGCGATTTACAGCATACTTTGACACTAAAATATTTCCCCCTGGCACCCAAGATACTGCAGAAGTTACAGAAAGTGTACTAGCTCTTGAGCACTGTGACAGTTCCTTGGATGAATGTCAGCAGTGTTGGACAGATACTCAGATTCGACAATCGGATAGGAGAGGCCAATATAGCTGAAGGCACAGGAATTTTTCAATGAAAAGGAGGACCTTGAAGAGCAGATTTTTGTAGACCTACGTCAGATACAGTTATCAAACCTGCGTCTGCTGGCATGGCCTTCCCAATCATTTCTGTAGCCATCTTCCAGCCACACATACAAGGTCCTTTTCGTCACGACGACTTACACGAGAAAATTCGCACTTAATGGAGCATTGGCCTTAATGCTTTGTCTGGTTTTGTCTTCATTTTTCGTGATGGAATAGTTCGTCGGTGTCATGGCACCTCAGTGGTGTCAGAGCGCAGCGACGATCTTTCCTCCGTCCAACTTACCCAACAACTCAACATGCTCTAACAAAAACATTATTTTCTCTTAATTTTATCCTCATTCTCTTTATCAGCATGAACATCACCCTTCTCAGACGTAATTACAGCTAAAGAGCAACAACTAATTCTAACATTTGTGAAAAGCCCAAAGTATATTACGTTTCGCACGATATCTAGATAGCTACCAAGTGAAACAAGACGGGATATGCCGCCTATCTGTGTTTCTCCAAGTGTCTATAAGGAAGCACGGCCGCGAAGAATCGAGGCACTTACAACGCAATCTGCGAGGGTTATCACAATAATTCTTTCGCGAAATAATCTTATGGCGATGCACGAACCCGCAAACGAGTAGGGTCTGCTCTATTAACCTCAGAAAAGAATCTTTTGCCACTACATTGAAGTATCTAGAGACGGTAATTTGTACACACCCACTAACACATGCTCATGATCCCTTTTACGACGGATAAAAGTGTAAGATTATTAAATTCGACTTTATGCACGTGATAAGCCTATGCAATATATGTGTGAACAGTCAAGGAAAAGAGGCGTGAAGATATGCTTGATTATGCTAAGGATAAAATGAGTGCAGCATTTAAATGTTTTCAACAACCTAAGAACTAATCATAAAATCCGGTTTGTAATACGCTTCATATAGTATATAGGGTCTAAGATTTATAATTAAAAATCTTCAGATATTTTGATGCCTTCTTAATGGGTGTTTTAGACCAGGTTTTATTTTCGTTTGACTATTATATACAGTAGAAAATAACGCTACAGCAATGCCATTATCAATTTTCATTCCCATGGGCATGTTTAATAAAACATTTAATGAAAGGGAATGAAAAATCCTAAAAATCTTGTACAAAGAATTCTGTACCCCTTTGAAGCACTCCTGAAAAATCTTATCAAGTAAAACACAGTCGTCCAACAAAACACACATACAATGTAAATCAAGAAATGCTTATTTCCTGTCCAACATATTTCGATTTTTTTACAAAGTTGTTTACAGGAAAAATTGTTTTTAAAATGCATATATCTAGTGCCATGTCGTGCACTTGCAAGGTGGCATTGGGTGTTTAAAACATATACAGTTCACCTTTGATTGGCTGGTTATGCTGTTATCATTCTAATTCCTATCTGTAAAATGGTTTGCATTGAATAATACTATAAGTTTTTCTCTCCTTAATTACAAATCTAAAACATACGCAAGTACTAAAAGTTTCAAACTGGTTAAAAACACTACATCACAGCTTTACATCGTCGCTGCAAGCATTTATACTATATAATTACCCTTTCGCCTATCTATATAAATATATTTCACGGATATATCACGTAAGTGGTGTATATTACTCTTGAGTACTGTTATCCGTAGCACTCCCAACTGTGTTCACACACTTTACTTGTTACATTACAGATCACCCAGAAAAAGAAGCTAAATTTGAGTGTTGTTTTATTAGAACTGGTGTTCAGCCAGAAAGGTGTGAAGACTAGGTCGCATTTTCTTACGGCGAGTAGTTCTTACCTACGAATAGGAGTTGCAATGGTAGAATTTTTCAAAGTAGTAATACGGGAGGGAACCGCGGTGGTACAGTAGTTAAGGCTCTGTGCTACAAATCGGAAGGCCGCTGGTTCGTTCTAAGCTGGTGTCATTGGAATTTTTCATAGACATAATCCTTTCGATCGCACTATGGCCCTGGGGTCGACTCAGCCTCTAACAGAAATGAGTAACAGGAGCATTTCCTGGGGGTAAAGGCGGCCGGCGTGTAAGTCTGACAACCTTACCAACATCCTGGGCAGTTGTCATGAAATCTGGGAACCTTAAATTCCTGGTACCCTCTGGGTCACTCCAGGCCTGTAACGGGATTGCTTTACGTTTTTACTAATACGGGAAACAGCGCTGATTTTATCCCGATGGATAATCATAAGCTGAAGGCACAAAAATAGGCGACTTCATGTATAGGCCTTAGAGAAAATGTAGGCAACATGTTTAGTGAACATATTTTCATGTTTTTGGAAAAACGTTACTACTAACGCTTCCCCATGAAGTCACTACTCCGATATTAATAGTGATCAGAATTGTGCACTTTGTAGCACAGTCGGTTGCATACAACGCATGGTGCAGTGTCTGAAAGTCATGGGTTCCTGACAGCAAAACTTGTTATTGTTGAAGTGTCAAAGTTCCACAACTGGCAGAAATGCAGAGAATGGAAAGCTGATGTAAAAAATATCCACATATGAATGAGAAATTATTATATAGAAAATGGTCAATTTTTAATATGTAGGCGTATTTAAACAAAATAAGGCATATAGGAAAAAATGGAAAATAAATATAAACTTAAAATAGTACATTTCGAGGGACTGGGAACTGTAACGAAACGGCGAGCATTCGCAAGAAATATGCAGGCCATAAGTACCGAATTCGACAAGCACCACACCAAATGGACATGTTCCATTTTTATTTACACTGATTCTACTGACTACTGCTTCTTTTTTCCTCCTATAGTGCCTTTTAAAACACAAAGAAAATTGGCGTTATGCAGTTGATCGATGTTTAAACACGGGTTTGGCAGAAGAAAAAACAAGGAATGGCTATCAGATCTGGTCGGTTATTTACTGGAAATTGTAACTTATTTTTATAACATCCGTACGTAGAATGTAAAGTCCTGTGTTGAAACGCATAACTGAACATTAAAATACAACAGAATAAGATTAACAACTTACAGTCTTAGGAGGCAGGCTGCCTTGCTAGAAGGCGAATCGCAATGGTTAGAATACATTTTAAAAAATAGATTAGAAAATGTGTTTCACTTATGACAAAACCTGAAGGTCCGGTTGACTACTTACCGTGTTACAAGTTCGGTACATGCTTAGCACAGAGGCTATTCTGTTATAATTTGGGTGTGTGGGCAGGCGCGCTTTGTGTTTGAGGCCACGGGAACGCCTCTGCATATGAAGAGCATTTTTTTCATGACTCGACAGCCCTAGCGTGCCTTAGCCTGCTGAACCTTGAGATTTCGAGATCACAATCTGTTGGACAAACCCCATTCTATAGTAATCCTCTGGACGAGTGATCGGCCAGTAGCAGAGACCGCATCGAGCACATCCACAAAAATAAGTCTTCCTACAGCTAGTTCTCAGCTTCCCTTAGATTTTATAATAAAATCAGCGTTTTGCAAGATTGCTGAACGGACCAAGACTTTAGTCTGCTAGTTAAATTACGCTCGACATTAACTGAAATTTCAAACGAAGGGATTTTGTGTTGGAAGTTTTATGAAGTTAATCCAGCAGAACAATCATTTATCTACCACATACCCGAACGTCGCAGGTCTAGATTGTATGTGAATTCTTGCAAGCTACATGAGGATCTGTAACTATATTTAACAAGGAAGACACTCAGGCAAATGAGTGAAGTACGTAACTATAAATACCATTTCATTTGAAAGTTAATATTACAGTGTTCTCGTGTTAACCTTTTGGCGCCAGAATTATTTTTTTAATTTTGCACACCCTGTATACAAAATGTGAACAATACAGGAACCAAATACGTTAGAATTATGAAACAAACTGCATTTTGAAGATAAAAAAACGGAGAGTATATACCATGTTTCAAATATTCAGTATCTATATTTGTTGAATAAATATATACAATGCAACTTTAGAGGTTAGTGGTGCGGTACGACCACTATAGTTGACATTAGGCGTCAAAAGGTTAAAATTGTAATTTATAACTACATTAAATGTCACATTATTTTAAATATTTTTCAAACATACATTTCCAAATATACAGTCGCAAACAAAACACCATAAATAAGCCGCTTAGGTGACAAGTTTCGGCTTATTATAAGTTAACAAAAGGCGTTTCCTTTTACGAACCTTTCAATAAAAACGTACGACTGGAATTAGGAAAGCGGTTTCTTCCTTTACAAAGTAATTCGTAGGAATATAATAAGAAAGTTTTTAGTAGAAAGTACTAGAAAAATATTATTTACAAGCGTAAGTACTATAGGGGTATTATGTAAAATTTGAGTAAGTGATTGTTTTTTGAAAGGGGGAAAAAAGCTCTTTTAAAAAAGTATGGTTATGCAGTAAATCAAATATCACGCGTTGACCACAATATTGTCAGCCACAAAAGTCTTCAAATTGTAAAAATTATGCATCTCGAATTTTTATATTAACGAAAAGGCAGTGCGTGCGTAAAGTAAAACTGAGGCACGTTCGTGTCAACACTGTTGCGGTGGAAAAGTAATGAGTATTACATAACTTCAGTGTGTGTATTTGTAGCCTTAGGTATCCAGCATGCAATGCGCATGGCCTGCCCCGCTCTGCAATATTGTCTCATAAACGGAATGATTTTCGCAATACGTTACGAAATAAAATGTGTTTGGATTTTCTGTTCAACTTCTGTCTGAAACATTTCTCATTCTAAGAAGAAACGAGCGAGATATGATTAAAAAAATGTACATTCGTTTTCGTGTAAAATACTCTTTATTCTTGTACATTTTAATGAAAATCCAGTTTTCTCAACAAATTTTCGAAAAATCCTCAAAAATCAAATTTCATGGCAATCCATCCATTGGAAGCCAAGTTTTTTCTATGTGGATGGACGGACGAACAGACATGACGAAGCTAATAGTCGCTTTCAGGAATTTTGCGAAAGCGCCTATAAACACTGCAAGGAACTTCCGTAATTACTACAGTTTTATGGTCTTGATGAGACCCGCTTTAAATCAGTAATGTCTGTATGTACGAAACCTAATTAGTTGGTATTTTGAAGGTTCGTGATATACAGAGTCTAGTATTTGGTATTGATTCTTAAGGAAATCGGTTGGTATTATAGCCAAAACAAAAGGATATGTACTTATATTTATGCGAGTAGAGAATTATTTCTCTTAAACTTTTCGTGCCTAGTGGAAGGTCTATGTTATAGTAAATATTCGTAGACTAAGTTTTGTGTGTGTGCGGTCGTGAACAGCTGCCTTCTGCCTAACGAATAGTGACTGCGGAGGAGAGTACTGAGAGGAAGGGCTGGTCAAATGACCTTCCTTTCTTATGAGGCTGCGCCATAGGCCTAGTCCCTTTTTTTTTAGTGGACAATAAAGAACAGAATTATCGGAACAGTAATTGACACTTCTCATCGATAATAATACGTCATCTAATAAACAGGCTTAATTAAATTGCCACATTTAAATAAAAGTTGTTACATACATAATGCTTTAGAAATTAACATCCACTTAATTGTTATCCGAATTGATAAGTCGAATGAAATGTAATCGAATATAACTCTGTTTATAAATCACTGTTCCTTCTGTTAAAGCTGTAAGAAACGAACGAAGCTTGTACATGCTGTACAAATGATTTTCACTCTGCTGCCTTTTCTACAGTCCGCATTACGAAGCCGTATAAATCATTTTTAGTACTAAACGCTGACGGATGTGGGTCTACATATGTGTTAATTCGCGGTGCAAGTGTCTGTTAAAATGTTTTGTCGCTGAAAGACGAGAGCGCATTATTGTCGAGGCAACAGTAGAACATCGCTACTACCAGTTAAACAGACGAGGGACTGTGGACTTCTTTTTAATGTCGAGATTTATGGTTTGTTTATATCTTGTCAACATGGCGGCTAGACGGAGAGAGGAACAGAATGGAGGGAGAGTCGAACTGATTTATGGGCGGAGCGTGTTGGTGAAGACAGAAGAGGGGAGATACAGCTGCCAACTAGGAAAAGAACTACCCACAATATGCAACTTGGGCGCCATCTGTTGAAGAGTGTCTTTAACTATAAGATACATACCGAGAGAGATCTGTTGGTAAGAAAGCTCTATAATGGTGGTTGACGGGTTCCGTCGATATTGCAGTCAATTAGAATACGTTACACATTTTAAGTAACTGAATGACAGAACAACTGACTGGAATCCATCAGGTAAAAATTTAATCACCGCTAGTTTTGTGTATCAAATGTAACTACCGAGGTTATCATCAGCTGTGGATCATTTGCAAAAATTTCGAAATTCAAAAGGGAATTCTGTAACGATTAATTTTGTAATTAAAAAAGCATAAACACCGAACAGTTCGTTCCTAACAGAATACAAACGTTCGACAAGTTAATGTTCAGTAAAAAGAACAAAGGCAGCATTATTAATAATTTAGTTCCCTACAATGAAGGCTAATATTGTACAGCACAGCTGGGGTCTTATCAGTACTAACAACACTAACATTTATAACATATATATATATATATACATACACACACACACACACACATATACCTTATTGTTTACATACGCATCGAAGTGTAACAATGTTAATAATAGTTTAACTTACAATCCTCAGGTCGTAGGACTTGAATGTGACGCCGTACAGTTTGGTGAGTAGACACCGGTTTTTACAAAAATCTGTATTGACGTCATCTTGAGGGTTACGCTGTCAATGAGATTCTTACGTCACAGAATAACCGCTGTGGGAACCTCAGACTTAAAAGACTTACATGAAATTTTTAACCACTCAAGTGCCGTCTCAACAGAATCATGGTCAAGTACAGACAGACAAAAGACAAAAAGAACGAAAGGAAGATATGAGAAAGAAAACTATTACAGTTAATTTAATTAGAAGTCGGAGTTAAAAACAGAGAATGACGGTGATAATAAAGACAATACTGGTAATGATAATTCCCACAGGAACAGCAATACGCTACATTTAAAGTTCCGGGTGTAGCTGTTACGCTGACCTCATGCACTTTAAGGTTAGTGCAGAGCAGCAGATACATACTCGTATGTGTTGTTACAATGCTCATAAACAGAATTTAACACGATTATTCTTAAACGCAGATTTGAGTTTCGTTATGTTTGCGCTATGCAAATATGTGGCTTGGACGTTTCAAATATATTTTATATATCTTCTTGAGATCTAAAATATAGGAAAATTATAGACAAATTTATGTTTTACTTTAAGTAAGGTACAGCCTACCACAGATTAACATTAAATATGTTCAGTGACTATTATTGTAAACTTCCGGCGCTAATTTGGCGTAATTTCAGAAACGAAACTTGAGGACGGAGAATAAGGCACGATATTCCAATGTTGTTAAAAATATAATGATCTTACGAAATCGTTTATACCAATATACATTAAGACAAATGACTAAAAAGTGTTGCAACAAACAAGGGAGACATAGTTTGTGAAACCATATTTTTTAGGGGAAACGTAAAGTTGAAAGTAAAGGTAAAAATTAAGACCATAACACGGCATTGAAGACACAGAGGGAGAACAGAGGTTTACTCATTCCTAACCTCGAAGCTAGATGAGATGGGTGGCCAAAGCCAAGCTCCGGGCCTTTTACCCCTGGGAAAATTCTCCGCTACCCATTTTAGAAGAGGGTTGGTGGTTAGGATTGAGGGCAAGTATGACGGGTATGGAGAACATAGGTCTCTTGCCCACACCGAAGTTTAAACGCCGGACCGAAAACTCTGCAGCGAGTTGCTATAGGGACTACGTTATCCAGGCAGCCCCTCTGTTAAAATGTACACAAAAATGAAAATATTGCAATAATCTGTATAATTTAAACAAAAAAATGAAAACTATTTGATAAAAGTATTTCAATTCTTACTTTACCTCCATGAGGAATTTGCGTACCACTTTAACTAATTCACTTATTGTACCGGTAATAAGTAACACTTACTAGGCAGATTTCATCATCTGTTCAGTACAGACGGTTACGAAGGATGTTGTGCCGTGTCACACATCCTACAGACACTGAACAGCATGAGACGTAGTGGTTACTGTGACAGGTAAAGCGCCGCTCATCTTAATTAGCTTCACACCTTGACGACAATTGGTGCAGTAGAGCGACCAGCTACACTTTCCTGCCGTTTGACCGCGAGGGAATAGCCCACATTGTCCACTGATTAGGAGGTAGCATCTGCAGCAGCAGTACAGGGAATTTCTTGCAGAGAGAATCCATCCGCTGATGTGTCAACGGGAAGCCTACAATGGTGCTCGAAGGGACTACCTATAGCGCCCTCTAATCCTGTGCCAGAAAAATTCCCTGCCGGATTTAATTTGAAAAGTCCTCATATTTCAAGCAAGATTCAAATAATTTCTTTCCTGTGCATGGTGTTGGTAAGGTAAAATAACATACTGATAGTGCACGTGGTTTTAGTTTCAGGGAGGGAAATTTCAAAAGAAAGCTCTGGCAACACTTCACACTTGGGGCTGACTGTAGTCAGATCCCTACAACTTTATGTATTTATTTAACCTATAAGGGCATATGCGCCGATTAAATTGACAAGTATTGTGATAATGCCCAGTTTGAACTTCAGATGAGACATGGACAACTCTAAAAGTGGGTTGTCGTAATTTTCTTCGGAATCTTCTTGTGAATGTAAGTATGTTAGTTTGAAATAAGCCACGACCACGTCCCTTCAGCATCCTTATCAATTCATCATCCAATAATCCTACCTTTCGTCTCCGTATCGCCAGAGCTGTTGACAGCTTCATTAAATAAAAAATGCATATGTAATTATAGTTACGACAATAGACTTGCAAACGTACGGTGCTGCGCTTATTCCTGGCCAACGCGGTCAGATGAAAAAGGGAATTTGGAAAGAGTTAAAGATATCGCTTTTTTTTTACCCAAGTACGCTATTTGAACACCTGAAGCATGTCAAAGGTGGCCTCAAATATACGTTTCACCACATTGTATGTGATTCTCGGTAGAAACAATGTAACGTAAAAGGTGAAAATATTTTTCTCGGAAATCACGCCCAATATCTTCATCACTAGCTACACTATTCTTTATATTCAAATTCCCAAATGAAAATGTCTGCTAAATATAAAATTTAGCGACAGCTCTTTCGTGTTTTGTATTAGCGTAAAATTATGTAGACTTGGGGATCATAAAAAATGTGACGTATTCATTCATCACAAACTCCCACTACGCGACCGCACAAAATTGGATACGGTCACTACACGACAGCACAAAGTCATCCACATAACTGATTATGTTCATTGAAATTCATGAAAATTACTTATAGTCTGTAATTTTAATTTTTTTAGTGCACATGAATGCATGCACCTATGCATGGGCTGCTGATTGTATACCTACGATATGTGACTTCATAAAATGTGGTCTGTTATGGGAAGCTCATTTTGAATAATGCTCCCAGAAAACCGGAGACGGGAGGTTTGAATCTCTCACTGCGGTACTGATGAGGATTCAGACCTTCTGGGATGTTATGCTGTAGATCGCTCACTGAAAGTTCGAAAGATCACAGATCATAATACCTTCTTCTTCAGGACCAACAGACTAAGTACAGTGAAATGCTTGATCCCGATTATGAATGGAAACGATTCTTAATAAAGGTGGCAATAATTTACCAAACAACGCGGCGGGAAACGCCATGAGTCATAATTGCTTGTGAACGGCTAAATTTTAATACAGGATAATGTAGCTGAAGAAATGCTGCCATGAAGTTAACCTGCATTTTACCAAGTGAAATAGATAAAATCTATTACAAATCCGCCAGTAAATCTGTTATTGCAGCTGAGATATGGACTTGAATCCTTGAGAGCAGCGGTAATCACTACAAATCAAACGAAGACCATTAAGCCCCTTCGTTTCTCGTGCTCTAGGTCCTACCTCAACATGGGTCAACGTGTTTGTCTTCCAACTGAAGAAGGCAACAGAACCTACAAAGTATAGACGGAACTTCACGAAATTTCGATAAACAATTTCACGTAGTACTCTTGTAAAAAGAAATGAATTAACGAAGCCTTCATTAGTCAGTACTGACGGTGTGCATATTGACTAAAGTTCTGGTTTTTGAAGAACTCTGTGTGGAGTGTTCTTAGGCATGGGGATTTTGTTATTAGGTGGTTCTGCCAATTTGTTGAAATTCAGATTTTTTACCACATTGTGTTTCTGCTTATAAATATAAAAGTCCAGTAATAAATGTAGAAAAGAATAAAATATGGAGTTTACTGTGGTAATGTTGAAATAATATCTCTCACAGTGACACATATAAAACATGTGTCAGTGTTTATTGAATATTTGCGGACCAAATGACCACATGTTCGTAGTTGGTCAGAGTGTGATTTACAGTCTTCAAGTTGCTACTGTGCTAACACCGGATTATGGCAGAAAACAGTCGAGCTCAAGCAACTGAATATTGTGATGGATATACACAAAGACAGCTGCACTTAGAGAGAAGAATTTTCTACTGAAACTTGTTTCCTTATACCTGCACATCATGCGGATTTCTCGCAAAGAATTTGGCTTAATAAATAGAAATATAATAGACCAATTGGGACAGTTAATAATAACATTGATGATTATGATGATGATAATAATACTAATAATAATAACAACAATAATAATAATTCCAGATATTCTACTTCCTCTTTTGAAAGACAGAGAACATGAACACTCTCAGAAAAGCGATGACACAAAAAAAATTGTCACTCTTTTATTTATTCCCTCTAGAAAACACTTCTGAAAATGTTCTTAAATTCTGCAAAGATTGCTCCTTCGATTTATTTCCAATTTGAAAGTCGTACAGTCTGCTAAAATGACCAAATGAACAATCTGGATAAATCCTGAAAAAAGGAAAAATGGACTAACAAATATATCACCATACTATACGCTCCAACTGATTTAGCATGATGAACGTCCAGTCGTAGATTTGAGTAACGAATTGTTCAAACTAATAAATTCAGGTCTCCGCGTAAACCCACGTAAGAGTGTACACTGCCTAATCCACGGCTTCGCAAAAACTGACACATTGCTGGTGTCAGGTCGAGGAGCCAAGAAATGTCTATTCAAAATTCTTACCGCAGGTGTTTTCTGTAACGTATCGATGGCATATAGCATAATTCGTCAGTCGCTTTCAAATAGTGATGTCCTACTCCTAAACAACTGCGTATTGTACCCTCAAGATCGGAAGGTCCCTTGAGGCTCACCTCGCAGACCTTAAGGCCTAGGCCATAATGGCACACTCAACCGCACAGTTCTTGCGCCCGTAATCCGTTCACACATAACCAAATTGGTGCAACCACATGTATCTGAGAACCATGCCGCTTCTTAGTAAGCTGACGGTCGCTCATCTCTTGAAACCTTCTACTTTCAGTTTTAAATAAACAAATGTAAGTAAATGAATTTTGCTTACCGCACACAAAATTAGGTTGATTCTGTACCGACAGTATTACACTTACTAATCTCATCACATTGCTTTCTGGCTGGTTGGTTGCTTTAGAACAGAAATTCAAAGGAGCTTGATCAAGTGCACATGTGTAAGTTTGATCTTGCCTTTGTGTTTCATATACTTTAACGCAATGAATTACGTCCTAAAATTACACTGATCTATAATATTTTACAAGACAACGATGGTTTTACTGACAGTAATAGTCTCTTCTACGTAGCCACCATCCCACCTAACTGCCATAACAAACAACCATACGGCACTGATTGTCCCTAGGTAGGAATTCTATAAGAATCTGACAACGTTACATCCATATTAGAGCAATCAAAAAGTGGAAAAGAATAGTAGGTGGACTGACGGCGGTCAGAGGAGCAATTAGTAACTCTTACTGCTATAAATCATACAAAAGGTCTCACAGCTGTGCTTCATATAACATACTTGGCATTTACTTCACAATGACATTTTTAACATGAAAGGATTTGTCTGTAATATTTGTTCTCAAAATGCAGAATTTCAAACTACGTAAAACAAGTCTTTTACGAAATAAAAACTAAAAAATATTTATTATTTAATTTATGAAACAAACGCGATGTCTTCTTTAAAGAAAATCTCCTAAGTTACACCAATTATATCGGAACGCGCATCACAGCATGCAACCCGTATTCATTGGCGGACACATGCGCATTACACTCCCTTCAGTGCAATAACAGACAGTTTCACAACCCCTCGCTAGAGGTCTTCAGCTGACTGAAACGTTGAAAGGAAGCTATCGATCTTATTTCCCTGTCAACCCCACAACAAATGCCTGACAACTGAGAATAACACAATTTCCAAAAACGAAAAATAAGCAAATAAAAGAATAACCATCTAAAGAGGCTTTTTGTACAAAACCTTACATGTTCGCATCGGACACCCTCTTGTTGGAAAACGGGTCCCAACGGTAAACGTTTAAGAAACTTTGGGGAAATGACAGACTTTTATTCTCCTTCGTGTTATGTGTGACGTATTATGGAACTGGCGATCGCGCGAATGAAATGTCATGACTTTTTGCCGTAGATCCATTCGTTCGGGTGCAAAATAATGAGAGACAATTACAGTTGGGGAACTTCAGCCGCCGTGTCACTCTGAAGATGAATTTAAGCATATCCGATGAGAAGCTGACAGTCGCTCAGAACAGTATTCTGTATTTATTTCCAGAGCGAACACAGCTCTTAGAACACTACATATACATGTGTCATCTACCACATGTTCCGGCCGTTCTAAGAATTGTGTTGCTCTGGAAATAAACAAGGCACGGATTAACAAACGGGGATGACGATACTAAAATTTGAATATAATCTTTCGTTATTTAGAGATATCAGAAGCTGAGATAATTTATGTTCTCAAAAATGTCATACTGTCAGTTAATTAATAGGTGAGTTTTCACCCTTTTTATAGGTCACGAAAGCCCTTAGGGTGAGTAGAGGTATAGCTCTACTCTTTCTAGGACCTCAGCACTCTACATGGGGGGGTGGGGGCCAGCCCCACGCCCCGGCCGCCTCTACCCCCAAAAGAACCCGTTACCCGTTGTACAGGAGTCTGGGTGGACCCCAGGGCCGGTTTGGACGGGCGGAAAATCTCGTCCCCACCGGGATTCCATCCCGGACCGTCCAGCCCGTAGTCAGTCGCTATACCGACTGAACTACCCGGCCCACCAGTTAATTAATAAGTACATAAAAATTCTATTATCGATTGATAAAATCAAGAAGAAAAAGATGATAGGGTATGTAGCACGAATGGGGAGGACAACGGTGCGTATGGGATTTTGGTGGGGAACCCTGAGGGAAGGAGACCACATTTAGACGTAGGTGGCGGGATAATGTTGAATTGCATTTTAAAGAAGTGGGATGGAGTCATGGACTGGGTTGATCTGCAGGCAGAATAGTGACAGTTTGCAGGCTGTTGTAAATGCGGTAATGCAACTTCGGGCTCCATAAAATTCGGGGAACTTCTTGACCATCTGAGATTCTGTTAGCTTCAAAAGGAGGACTCTGCTCCACGGAGTGAGCCAGTTGTATAAAAATGTGCTTCCAAGTTCCATTTAACAATAATGTGTCGAGTTAAAAGAAATGTAAAATAGCTCTATTTTCTTAAATGGGATATCAGATTGGAGTACGGAAGGGAATGTACTGTTAATGAGAGTATTTTAGAAGTAGGTAAGGAAAGAAGAGAAAGTTAAATTAAATTTCTGTTGTCTGTTCAAATCAATTCCGAATTATATCACATTAAAGTCTTCCTGGGCTCGACTCTCTACCTACAGATTCTCATTCAACACTTATAAGGGATGAAAAAGTGTAATTTTACCCAATTTTATTTTTCTAAAACAAGAGAGCTACCTAGTGCATGACACTGAAACTTCCTCTGCGAAAAGTAAGTTGTTCTAGTCACCACCAGAGTGTGTAACATCGATATCGTGTGAGAAATTCGGCCCCACATCAAAGAAATGAGACAGATAAATTTTCTTCGTGAATTAATGAATGCATTTTAGTTACAAAAATTTGTGGAAAAAGTACTAAGGGTCTCCAAATATCACAAACCAATGCAATCCTGCAAATATTAATATCGCTACGCCATTCGATGCGTGCCGTGTACACGTGATTGTACATAATTCTATGCTACAGCACTTTTATATAAATAACGACTTTTATTCTACTAAGACAATTCAGAGTTAATCCGGAGGCACATCCGGAATTTTCAATCCGTAACGAAAGTTCAGCAAGGTACTAAGAAAATTTACCTAAATGGGAACAATCGAATTATTTGCTTGAACCTAGACACACAGACAAATGTAACATGACTATTCCTAAACGTAAATATTTAAAAACATACCAAACCAAAATTTTATAATAACTTTACATAATTTTAAACCAAAGTTTGCTTATAACCTTTATGTTACCATGAGCATCATAAGGCAGGATAAACGATGTACAGTTGTGGATGATATTAAACTATGACATGGCGAGTCTTTATTCGAAAGCTGTAGCCTTCTAATTCTCCCACCAACGGCTTTTATGTGACACTCGGAGCAAATATTGCAACGCAGTAAAATAGGCCTTAGTTTCCCATGATAATTGGGTCCTTGTCACCAAGGCATGGCGCGTCCTCTGGTTGCGGAGGGAGGAAAGGTCCCTAATATGTTGGGTAGCTGCGAATACATTGAATAAGCGGTCGCGGACAGCCGAAAGGGGGTAGTCCTCCAGCTTGGGGGTTGAGCTAGATGCTGACAACTCCTAACCATAGAAACTGGTTTTGCTACCATACATAAACACGTGCCTCGGACCTGGACTGACACTTTGATATGACCTAAGCAATGGAGAATGGACATGAGATTCGGTACTGTACATGGAATATTAGGAGCCTGTATTGGGCAGGTTCACTTACAGCAGCAGCCAGGGAATTAACAAGATGTAAATTATATTTAGTGGGTGTACAGGTTAGGTGGGACAGAGGGGTTGCGGTAAGAAAAGGAGATTACAATTTTTTTTATGGAAAAAGAAAAGAAAATCAAGTAAACCTGGAACTCTCCTGATGGGCAGACTCACAAAGAGATTGATCACATATTGATGGATAGCAGAAGGCATTAGTGTATACTCGATGTACGATCTTTCAGGGGAGCCGACTTTGATACTGATCACTCTCTGATGTTTGCAAAAGTTAGGGAAAGATTGACAGTAAGTAAACAAACATCACATAATTTTGATGTGGAAAGATTTAGTCTCAGGAATCTAAATGAGCTGGAGGTCAGGAAACAGTATCAGAATAAGATGTCAAACAGATTCGCAGCTTTGGAGAATTTAAGTGATAACGAGGACATAAATAAGGCTTGTATTATATAATATTCTCATTGAGTTTGACATCCCCATGAAAATGGTTAGGCAAATAACAATGTGTATGAGTGAAAATTATGGCATATTGCAGGTAGGCAAAAATTTATTTGACTTACGTGTTTCCTCTTAGGAATTGTTTAAAAAAAAGGGGATGCTTTAACGCCATTGCTTTTCAACTTGGCTTTATTATTTACCATTAGGAGGGTTCAGGTAAACCAGGATGGTATGAAATTAAATGGTACATATCAGCTTTTGGTTGATGCTGATGATGTTAATATATTGGGTTGAAGAATATATACTACAAAGAAAAACACAGAAATTTTGTTAGGTCTGTAGTAAGGAGACTCCACTAGAAGTAAATGCTGATAAAACTAAGTATAGGGTGGGCCAAAAGTAGGTATACAGTAGGTACACTATACCATACACTGTATACCTACTTTTGGCCCACTTTGTACATGGTCATGTCTCGAGATCACAATGCAGGACAAAGTCACAATAAAAGACAGATAATAACTTCTTTGAAAGTGTGGAAGAGTTCAAATATTTGGAAACAACCTATTTGGGAACAACCTTAACAAATCAAATAACTATTAAAAAAATATTAAGAGCACACACAAGCCAAGGAATACCTGCTATTATTCGGCGCAGAATCTTTTGGCTTCCAGTTTGCGATTAAAAAAATTTAAATATATAAACAGAAATATAATTTTGCCGGTCGTTTTGTATGGGTGTGAAACTTGGTCGCTCACATAAAGGGAGAAACTTAGTCTGAGGGTGTTTGAGAACAAGATGCTGAAGAGAATATTTGGGCCTAAGAGGGACAAGGTAACAGGAAAATGGAGAAAACTACATAATGAGGAACTTACAAAGATCCGTACCCTTCACCCGATATTGTTCGGGTGATAAAGTCGAGAAGAATGAGGTGGAAGAGGCATGTAGGGCGTATGGGAGAGAGGAGATGCGCATACAGGATTTTGGTGGGGAAACCTGAGGGAAAGAGACCACTTGGAAGACTCAGGCGTAGATGGGAGAATAATATTAAGATGGATCTTCTGGAAGTCGGACGTGAGGGCATGGACGGGATCGATGTGGCTCAGAATAGGGAGAGGTGGCGGGCACTTGTGAAGGCGATAATGAACCTTCGGGTTGTACAAAATGAGCGGAATTTCTTGACTGAGAACCGATTAGCTCCCCAAGAAGGACTGCTCCATGAAGTAAGTAAGTAAGTAATTAAGTAAGTAAACCATTATTGCACTTGCGAAATAAAATATCTTCACTTCCCCGTCATTACTGTCATGTGTTAAAATAATCTTCCTTATTTTCAATCAATATTCCACCGCAAGGAAATATTCAGTAAGCGGAGGTATAGGGGGTTTATTTCGTGGTGGCATGCACGCAGTACTTCGGACATTATTTTTGAAGAAGTTGTTCGAAGCGTTTTTGTTCGACTGGCAAGCACGCACCACCCCCTCTAACACACATGTTTTTAAGAACATGTCGATGTTTTATACTTCAATCGAGACGAAGTGGAAATAACTAGCGACAGTTACCAGAAAAAAATTATATTCCCATTTTAAAATAAGTCTTTACGGACTTGTCGTGGAGGACGTGAACATGATCCATGTGGCTCAGAGTAGGGTTCGGTAGCAGGCTCTTACGACAAGGTAACAAAGTTTGTTTTTCGTAACAAACAGGGAATGTCGACTCAGCTAAACAATCATCAAACTGTACAGCAGGATCATCCTGCACTGAGCTATACAATATAATAGTGTAGCAATTCTTATACATACAAAAAGTCTGCGAAACGTAAGACAATTTCATATACCAACAATTTTACATTCCATTTGCAGGCCTAATTACGGATAGTCTATTTGTTGCGATAGTAATATGCTTACATAACACAAAAGGCGTGTAAGTTAGGAAACAAATACATGGCATAACAATCATGCGCGTTCGCTTTTTATAAATTCTTTTCTTTGACGTAAAATTTTGATACTCACTTGTAAATAACGTAAAAATGAGGCGTGGCATAATCAGCTCTTTGGTTCTCAAATTATGCAGTGACAGTGAATAAGTTTACTTTGGTTTTGCTATATTTAACTTGTAAAAGTTTCTGAAAACTGCGAGCACGTTAGACGTGGAAAAGAGAGTTGATTTCATTGTTCTTCACAGGTCATACAGACGTATTATCCTATGAACATTTTGCGACTTACGATCGGAGCGCTTAAAAAAACTTATGTAGGCCTAAATGTAGAATGGTCGATATAATTATCAGATTACAGAAAATGAAACTATCAATAAAATTTAGTTCAAATCCGGAATATCTGCTTTTTCACGAATATGTTTTCAGCTCTTCCTGACTTGTTACACGCCGGGCAGACGCGGTCTACTTTCAGCCGGAAGCTATGTTCAAACATTTTCTTTGAGAAAGAGTCCAAAAACTTTGTGTGAGGTTTGATCATGAATTCTAGCTATTCATTCCGGATAATTCCTTTAATGTTACCAAAGACTTCGCTGCTGGCCTAATTATGTTTTTCTCACTATTATCCTAAATAATGGAAAATATACACAAATTCTAGGAACTTCAATGGAAAGATTTTGTTTCACTGTATGAGAGTGTGGATGGCAATTATGACAAAAGACCAAACGAATTTCTTGCCTTTCACCATATTTCGTTCATTATGCATATACAGTCATCAGCACTATTGCTGCTGACACTTGACAAGAAACTGTGCTGGAAGGCATAACGTGTTACAAAGGGAAAGGCAGATAATTTGTGTTATCATTTTGTCGTCTGCGATGGTCTCTCCCAATTGTTTCTGGTTCACACATACCTGACTTGGCAACATATTTCAGTAGCCAGTTGTCGAAGTGGCGTGGTGAATATTTTATCGTAAGTCTAAGGTGTTTAATATGAAGTGTTACCGTCGTGAAAACGAGCATAAAACATCGAAATGAAAAGGCCGAAACGTGGTTGGAATCAAACAAATCGAGAAGAAGAACAAATTAGTTATGCAGAAACGCACTCACATTTCATCCTCTAAGGCAATTCTGTAAAGAAACATGAGGCTAGATCATACCCAGTGAAATTTAGACATAGTCTTAAAAATTTCTTACACACGACAGTAAGAAATCCTTGGATATTACAAAAAAAAATACAACTTGAATGCGGTGTATGCTATATCGCCATCTATCTTGGACATGAACAGATTCGTGGGGTTAACATATCAAGAGAATTGTGCAACATTGAAGTCAGTGTGAGTTGTGAGCGTATCAAGTCAACTTATTTGGCCTATTCAAAATAGATAATTCAACGCGAAATCATTGAACTCCGTAGTGTACGCCAAGAGGTGCAGAGTAAGTCTAATGCAAAAGTTTGTAAGGTGCAGTTTGTGTGTCACAAAAAAGTACGTGGACCTAGAAAGAGTCGATTTTATAAAACAGTTTTTATTATTGCTAAGAAAAGCAGGGCAAACACAGACATGGCACAAGACAATGAAATGCAAGAACTATGTGGTCTTAACATTCGGTGTGTTCCACAGTCATGAAAATCGTGTGTAACTATTCAATATCACGTAAGAAAAAGAGAAATTCAGTAAAAGAATATTGTATTAAAACAAAAAATATGTGTTGATCCACGAATCCAGGTTCTTAATAAAAAATTATATTTGCTTTTTATTTCTGAATTACAAAGGGCGAAGAGAGAAATCCGCTGTTCTTTTGCTGAATACATGTATTGTGATTATGGGAATATCGTACAGAGTGCTCTTTTGCCGTAGAGCATGGGCTGTAATACTTGGTAGGAAAAGGTATGTAGTCAAACACAACTTAATCACTGAGGTGTATTTAATGACTGTGATGGAAACAACTACATGTTTCGGCCTGTATTGGCCATCATCAGGTTGTCTAGGGAACTTAAGG
>Ga0123353_10002210_pt1 | contig 24092 bp, 9 predicted proteins | sample TergutLab28metaG_3_FD_92763 | JGI IMG/M metagenome (GOLD analysis project Ga0123353, IMG submission 92763) | Labiotermes labralis P3 segment gut microbial communities from Petit-Saut dam, French Guiana - Lab288 P3 | ecosystem: Host-associated > Arthropoda: Insects > Digestive system > Gut ... | reverse complement strand
TTAAATTTTTTTTTAAAATTTAAAAAAAAAAAAAAAAAAAATTTGGATTTTTTTTTAAAAAAACAACGAAATGCAATTTAATTTAAAATTTTTTTAATTGGGAAAGTCCCAACCTCCCCCCCCCCCCCCACCATCTTTCATAGCAGGTGTCAAATGCATGTCTACTGTGGTAGCAACATTATCATGGCTGTAGCTGATTTCACCAAAACAATGCATTCATTCACAATTTTCAAGGCAGAGATGGGCATGACAGTCAAATACACCATAATAGGAATCATTGGCCATAACAGCAACTACACAAATTTGTAGGTTACTATCTGTACAGTTTTTAATGAATGCATTGTGTGATTAGCTTGCCACAGTTCCAGCAGAATGGTGGCTTTCCTGGAAACTTGGTAACTTGGAGTAGTTAGATACCTGGTGGAGTAAGATAGTAAAGATTCTAAATCTTAACATTCTGCAGTTTGCATGGTAATGTCACCTGTAAGCTGACAGGAGGAATATACAAACATAATTCATTGACAGCTACATAGTATTTTGAGTTCAAGATTGTTGTAGCAGTCATATGGTCTTTATTTTATGTTTCAAGATTTAAGGTTCTGACATTTTTGGAATGTGCTGCCTGTCAAGGTGCAAATGGTTTCTTACATTTTGAAAGCACTCATACTTGCACGACAGTACTGTATCCAATTCAAAAGACTCATCTCCTTTCTTAGTATTTCCTATTCATCTAGGTATGGTCTTTGATCAGTCTGTTCTTTACCCACTTCATAAGGTGAAAGTAGGAATCAACATTTTAGATTAAAACATTAAATGGTGGAATATCTTTTTTGCTCACAATAACGAGGTGATAAATGAGGTGATAGTAAAATTGACAATGATGGGAGGCCGAGTGGACCTACAGCTTAACATTTGATCGGAACTGGGATGTGTGTGAACAAATTGGGCACTGTGCCTAGACAGTTTCACATATGAAATCAAGTGCACAGGGTGCCACTGCCTGTTCCCATGGATCACCAGATGCCGAGTTCTATTTGTATTTCAGTACTGTCTGATTTCAAATGTTTCAGCTGGGAAGGGAAGAGAGTATTCTCCGGCAGTGGCTGGATGTTTGTGTCACTGAAGGAGGCATCTTGGTAGCACAACAGAGACTTCACAAACGTCCGCTTCTTGTTGCGCAGATGGTCGAGGAGTGGTTGAACCACTATCGTAGGCTTGCGTGAGTTGACAGAGTATCCATGAAACTAATTTAATGTAACACAGTCAGTTCATAATAAGACAGAACTAAATCTTCAGCCTGTTCTGTTGTTTGTTTGGTCACTACACATTTTTTTAAAATTTCTGTGATGTTTAGTGTGAAGGCTTACTCTTGAAGTCAGTGCAGCTGCATGAATACAGATACTCATCCCTTTAAAGTATTCATAATTAACAGTCGGCTGCACAAGTTACTGGGTAGTGCCACAGTATTTTCAAGACAACTAGACAAAGGTCATGATGTACAGCCTCCAATTTCCATAAGTATGCTACCTATAAGAGTTGTAACATGTATTTGTGCTTTGCAGGCAAATGACAAGTGCACCATTCACCCGCCCACCACCAGTCCAGGACTATTCCAGTGATGGAGGAGACACAGATGATGAATAGCAAATCCTCGCATCCTTCTTGACATCTGTGAACACACAAGACAAATCCAAGTAAGTGGTCAAGAATCAAAAGAAGATATATGTGAGAAGAAAACTGGAGGTTGAACACAGCAGATAATTTTATTTTACTTGTAACTCAAACCTTTCCATTGCATTAGGCTTTAGAGTCCTCATATTTCCTTGGAAACTAGAACATTCGCAGAATCATTGCTTTCTTTATAATTGTGAAAGTTAATAAAACTTATCTCATTTTTCTATTTATATTTGAATGGAGTAGTGCTGTCACTGAATTTGAAACGGCAGTGTGATACATTATAGAATCAGAGTGTAAACTGTGCTTAAGTAAGGCTATGAGAGTTCTGTTTTTAATTTTCCATGTGTTTCCTCTTTCTGATAAATTATGAAGGGAATTTGATTTGATGGCAGTGAGGCATTGTCAGCTGGTCAGTTACATGTATCTAGTATATGTTCCATTCTACTCACCATAATAATTTCTCAAGGGCATACATTTTTAAATGTTTCCTCTTGGCATCATTATGCATACAACCCCACATAGTACCTTAGTCAGTACATTACATTCTTTTAATATTGCTTTGTGCACGAAAGGACGTATAAAATAACGGTGAACTAAGCCAAAGAGTTGGAATTTTTTTATATACTTATATACCAGAATAATCAGTAGCTATATAATGAAGTTACTATATGACAAGATGTGATGAGTGAAGTATAATTGTATATTCAGTCATGTTTACCATCAATCCAGAAGGTGTATGTAAAAATTCAAAATTAAGATCTGGTAACCTTCAGCAACTACCAAAAGTGACTGAGGGTGGTAATAACAATGTTTCCCTTGTTTTCATCACAGAATGGGAGGGTTAGTTACATTGTTGTGTCTTTCAGGACTGTTTAAATGTACTAACTACTTGTTGAATGGGTACAGTATTCTTTAATGGTGTATCAGTGATGGTATTAATATGCCAGCATCTGTAATCATCTGTAGAGTTCCATAGTTACTTTTCATGATGCTGAAGTTTTGTGTACAATGATAAAAACCATAGTAATTCCTCAATTATATTTTCATTTCAGCCACCTTGTACTTGATTATATATTTTCCATTATCATTTTTCCAGTTGGCAATGTGTTTTATTTGCAAACTGCAGGAGCCATCAGAAGAAAATATCTCAAAGAGTGCTTCATAAATTATTTTGGTGTATGAAATATTGAACATGTTAGTGAAATTTAAAATGCCAGTTTACTTTATGACACTCATTGGTTGTTTTACATTTCTTTTGAATATTTTGGATCAAGTTTAGAGGTTACAAAAAATCTTGCTAGGATGATTACATGATTCTGAGAGAGTAATAGTTATTTTAATATAAAGTTATTGTGATCTTTACTTAGAAACATATTAATGGAATTTTAGTATTACTTACCACTGAAGTTATTATGTTTAATAGTTTTCCTCCAGTGTTCATGCACATATTAATAAAAAGAATATATTATTAAATGAGAACTGTTTAACTGTCAGTTCTGAGAAAGAGCGTAGTGCAGTACACTTATCAACTACCAGCAATGGCATTCATCTGGAGCTGTATATAGATTTAAGATCTGTTGAAGGCTTAGAGTCAGGTGTAAAAACATTATTTTCCCTTAAAAAACTTTTTTTATCTTTCTTTTAAAGGACATTACTGGACCTCTGATGAATAGCTTTATTGTAAATTTAGCAATACAGTTGATTTCCAGAAGTGCAGGAATTGTTATTTGGGTTGCCAACATGTTTTGAGTTGGAAAAAGTAACTGAATGTTCTGTTTAGTGTTAAGGGATAACTGGTGTCATTTATAATATAAATTTGCACATTCTGATGAATACATATATTACATAATTTAAACCACCCAGCTATCAATTGGAGTGTTGTGGTTTATCCTTTTGCTGTTTTCAACATTTCACTAAGCTTTAATTGTTGCCTGGAAACACAATTGAAAACTGATCTAATAATAAACATCATTTATGAATATCTGCTACACACTGTGACAGGTATTGCTGACACATAAACTTTTCTTGTTTTGAGTGAGTAATTTGGAGTGGAACTGTATATGTAAATGCATCTCCAAGTTTCGTATATCAGAGCGGAGAAAAGTATATTTTTAGTTAACTGTGTATTAAGTTGTCCTGTATATGGAGATCTCAGGTCTTTGCAGCAGTGATTACGAAGAATTTGACTTCTAGACGTGGTGCCACGTAGTCCAATAGAAGCCACTGGTTTGGAGCATCTTACTCCTACGTCATGTACCCTGTAGCTGGGGGCAGCTGGTTCCTCTGAAACATCGATAACTTTGTATCATGTCTCAGAAGACGCTATTCTTCATTGTGTTGGTTTCCATACTGTAACTTGTGTGTAAATGAGTCAGAATGAATAGACAATTGTAATTATATTTTTTCATTAATTAATGTTGATCTTGTGTTTGTATAATTTAATTGCATTTTTATATATAGGAACTGGGTTATAACTTTCAGAACTGTTTATTGCAATATCAATCATGTGGGAATTTGGACAAACACATGCAAGCCCAATAGCCTGAATGTTTTTGGCTGAAACATGTAAGTTCCTTTATAACTGGTACAGTTGTAAATAGGAATGTTAATTGTATCCCTGTTTCTATATGTAGATATCAGAAAACAGGATGCCGTTTTTTAAATTAATTGCATTTGTGTGTGTGAGGTTCAGCAGCAGCAATTTTTGCTGGTTGCTTGCTGTTCGATTTGTTGCAACAGTGGGCTAACATAATCATGAGTGTGAACATAACATAATTGTAGTCTCTGTTGTTCTCATTCTTGCTCTTCTTGGATTAGGCCTTTTGGCATTATCCTTGTTCTAGTCATCAATTTGTTTGTTTATTATTCTCTTTATGAATTTGTACTGAATTCTAATCTGACTTCTGGCATATTTGTTTGAGTTTATTAGGATGTGATAGAAGAAAGTACTGCAAAATCTGTCACCAGCAGTCTCGAACTCTCTTGCAAAGTAGCAGCTATTTTGCCATTTAGGTCAGAGCACTGCCTGGTCTGTAGGGCCATGCTACAATGACAGTGAAGTCACATGACTACTGAACACTATTTTTCATCCACTCTGAAATGAGCATTATTTGTATGTTATAACCAACATGTTTCATTGGAAGGTGTACCTGAGAAAGAGGGTGAATCTTGAGGTATCTGCTGTTTAAGTTGGAGTTGGCAACCCTGCTGAATGCGTACTGCAAATAAAAATCAGAGACAAAAGTATCAACGTGAAAATAAGAAAAAAATGGGAGTTCTTCAGGAAAAAAGAGTTGCTGTCAGTTTCTGTGTGCTGTCATTCTATAATCTGGTATGATATGTGCTGAAAGTAACATTAGTCTTGTCCTGTGTTCTGCAGTAAATGTTACACTTCTGGTCTGAAAATACATGGATTTTACCATCTCAATTATCTCAGTGATGCGAGGTGATCAATTAGTAGCATAACATAGTGTATTTGTACTGAATAATAGACCTGATTGAAGTGTGAGTAAGTTGAAAATGGAAAGAAGGGAGTATTTACAGTGCAGTATCTGAGACAGTGAGGGATTTTGAGTCTAATTCTTATGAGGGTACAAGTGATGAAATCAAGGAAGATTTCAGATGTTCACTTGTGAGCAGTACAGTGAGAGTAGATATAGTACTCCATGCACAATTTTTGCAGCAGAGACAATACAAGATGACATGTGGTGTTCAACAGCAAATTTCCAGAACATCAACAAATGTAATGAAAATGTTGTTGCAGTATTAATACCTGCTTTTCTGAGCTACCAGGTATACATTCAGTTTTACAAGGTACTGAAGACAGTTCTGCTGTGGATATATTTCTTGTATTTTTTGAGCAACAGAAACTAACAGATGTGTGCAGAAATGCGAATACTTGTAAATAGAATGAAGTTCTGTAAAACCAACATTATTCAAGCAAAAAATGCAGTGGAGCTAGAAAATTCTTTTTATGCCATACTAAATATAAGCAGCTTAAAAATATATCCAAGTACTTTTTGTACATTGATTGTTAAATGTTGTTCAGGGCCCACCTCCACCAACCTTGGTGGACAGGCCACCCCTGACAGAACGTTTGAATTTATGAATGCAACACAGACCAATAAAGGAGATATGGCTATTTTTTGACCATGACTGTTTTTATAAACATGAAATATAATTCTGTTTCTAATGCAAGCTTCACTGCTCACCAGATATTACTCAGGTGACCAAATAAGAGTGAGATGGTTGAGGCTGAGGGAAATAGACCACTTGGAAGACTGGACATAGGTGGAAGGATACTATTAAAATTAATTTTCAAGAAATGGGATGGCAAGACATGCACTGGATTGATGTGGCTCGGGTTACAGACAGGTGGCAGGCTCTTGTGAATGCCGTAATGACGCTCCAGGTTCCAGAAAATATGGGGCATTTCTTGACTAGCTGAAGACGTATTAGCTTCTGAAGAGGGACTCTGCTCTATATCCTTAATTAGTTCTGTAGTTAGGTAGTTAGTTATGCAAGCATAACTAAATGTCATATGCACACAGGAACTGTCCTTCCTCTTCTTTCCATTTTTTGACAGCTCTAGCTTGTTTCCTGTTTTATAATTTTTCCAGTTAGCACAAATAAGATGTTCCATGCCACTTCTGAAACACTATAAAATTCATTATATAATTTGTTATTGTGTCTTTTTGTGTTCGGTGTGTTTCATTGTAAAAGTCTGTGAGCCTGGACTTGAGTAAGTTTCGTCAAATGTGGGAACTCTGTCCAGTGTATATAACGTAGCCACTTATGCTTTGGGCTATACGATAGATCACGTGGTGTCAGTACAGGATGAAGCCATGGTGAAAAGAAATTTATCTGCTACCTATCTTTGTTTGCTTGTCTTTAAGGGGCAGAGTTAGTAATAAGTATGTTACCAGGCAGCTCACCAATCATAATCTTGTGTTCTTACACATATTTCTCTCTTGATAAGCTCATTTATCCAGCATTGGACTTCACTCACTACTGGACCTTTGTTTGCATGCAAGGTTAGAATAGCTTTAATTTTTGTATCTTTCATTTCATTTGTATAATTTCTTCTATTGTGATACAGCTTTATGAGATTGTTTCCATGTTCCCTGTGGTATGTTCTTGTTCTTATAATGATGAAAGTGACAATGGAGCCTCTGACATTGTGTTTTAAGCACTGTAGACTTCCTGATATGAAGATGCAACTATGTTACAGTACTTGTAAGAATGAGTATTGATAATATTCATGTTCCGTAGGAAGGGGCAGTTGCAAATGATGAGGTGGGACATTTTCCACATTCACTCTCCAGCGTGAAACAGGAAGGAGATGTCTGTAATAGACTATATGTATATTTCAGTTCTATTTGTTTTGTTTTAAGTATTGACAATAATTAATTATGATAAACAGAAAAGTAATAGTGTCTACTATATGATAGTGTCATTTGTTTTAATGTGACTTTTTATTCCCCTTCAGCAAACATATTCATCTTGTTTTCAAGGTTTTTTCCAAAGAAAATATGCATAATTCATGTGCTGGTGTTATTATCATTGTCCATCTCTGCTAATACTTTGGTTATCTTGGGCTGTGGCTTGCCAGACACTCTAAGTGATACAGAATGTACCACCTAATTGTGGCAGGGTGATTAAATCAATGAAAAAGTGATACCGCATGTACACCACATGCAGGACATGATAAATGCACATAAACTGTTGATTTTGAAATCTCAAGAAGGTATAGCTGGGATGATACAGTAAACCCTCACCGTTAGCAGGGATTACGTTCTTGCAAAGGCAAGCAAACAGTAAAACCGTGATGTGCACAAGACATGGGAAAAACAGAGTTAGGGTAACAAAAGAAAAAACATAATAATAGGTATAGCTGATGATTAATGAGCATGAAAATGCTAGTGTTGGTTTTTACAGGAATGTGGTTGGTGTTATTGGCTAGAAGGTGTCAGGTTGATTAAATAACATGTGTGTGTGTGACCGAGAGGGAGACAGGAGCCTTGTACACCTCCAGGCGTGGTGTGACAACCTGCAACTCGTGCTTAAATTTTAAGCACCTTAAAATGAAATGATGAACTCCAAATCGACTAAGTCAGCTGTTCAAGGTCTTCCTCAGTCAACTCAGTGGAGTGAGAATCAAGAACTTTGTGGATATCACTCTCCAAATTGGGGGATCCTTCTCTTGGAACTTTACAGGCCAGTGTGGAGATATTGTTTATTTGATTTGGCTGGTTGGGGGAATACCCAGAAGTCTGTAACTACTTCAGGCCAAAGCTACTTCCAGCAGCCATTCAGTGTTGTGAATATTTGCTTGTGCAGGGACACCTTTATGTTTACTGTGCAGTTCACTATGCTGTATGGCTTCTATTATTCCTTGATACTAAAATGGTGAAGTACAACAGAAGATTCAGGGAGTGTAATAACTTTTGAATGTTATCATGATTTTCTCGTCTAGCAGCTGCAGGTGTGTGGTGATGTTCTTTAGTAAGTACTCAACCTAGATATTTGGATGGATAAGACCCAAGATCTTGTGGATGCCCTGGGGGCTTATGAAGGTTTAGGAGAACTTTTGTTTCTAGATTCTAGGACTTAAGATTCTGCTCGACATCATGAAAGAAGCACTTGTTGAACTAGTCTACAATGATTGCTTCCTCAACCAGTGGTGTCATATTAGGCCTTATTCTTCTGCTTTAGAACCTGAAGACGTGCAAAACACTACATCAGCATAGGTTTTATAACCCCTCTTCTTCCCCCTCCGAAAGCATGGAACGCTTTATACAAATTTTGAGACCTTAAAACTTGGAAAAGTCTTAATTTTTGGATAAGAATGCATGTGATGCAATTTTTTTTACCAAAATGGGCCTGTCTCATTGAGGCCGAAGACTTGCTGTGGAGTGTAGTAATTCTCCTCGGTTATGTTCTTGAAATGCTCTGGATACTTCATGCTAGTGACAGGTTGAGCAGTGGCTGATTGTCCTATTATTTACTTGTTTTGCAGGCTTATATGCTTCTGAAAGTTTTGAAACCAGCCTTTGCTGGTGTGGACACTGACCTTTTCCTTACCTTCCAGCTGTACATAATTGCTGCATAACTGCATTGCCTTTGCACACACCACAGCACCACCGACTGACAACCTTTGTCTCATCTTCCAGTCATGCATACTGGGCCATTTCCGTCTTTTTGAGGAAAGGTCACAATGACCTGGACAAGAAATCTGTGCACTTCTTGGAACACTCGCCATAATGCTTCCACTGATCTTGTCTTCAACATTGTTGTTGTAACGAACGATTTATGTATTTACACTTTTATGACATTTGACCAGAGCAATGCTCATTCCCCTGTCCAAGTTATCCAACACCTCCTGTTTTCTGTCCTTTTTCCCCCTCCCCCTTCGTAGGCTCGTCATCATCATCATATGTCATACTTTCAAGACATATCTAAAGTATAGAAACAATGAGTAGTTCTAAAATGTATGAAAAGTACAGTTAGAATGAATTCCATATTGCACAGTATCTAGGTAGCTGTTGAGTTTACACAACTGTATAGTGGTAGTCAGTTGTGTATGACACTTTGCATCTATGCAATAGGGACTGCCAATGAGCAAGGAATCTACATTGCAATGTGCCAAGGTTTCCACCATAATTCTTCTGTGAATGTGCAAAATTGTGATGTGTACATCCTCAGACAAGGTTGATCCACTTTGATTTCAAAATGGGTATTAGAGAAAGAATATATGAAAGCGTAGACTGGCTGAGAATGGAGACAAATGAACTTTCACCTTCCTTAAAAGTAAGGAATTAGTTTCTTCATTGGCTGGGTAACAAGTGACTTCAAGAAACCTGGTGTGCTAAGCTGTATGTTGTATGAACACTCAGAACTTCATCCACATTCAGCTTGCTGCTGTAGGCCAGCTGATAGCCCTTGAAATGAATGTCACAACTAGACACGTTGAACCACATACCTCTTAATGTGCTGCTGTGAGGAAGATATTTCCTGGCCAACTTACACAAAAGTGTTTGGAGTTCACAAAACATAATATGAAACAAATAATACAACTAAGAAGATAAAATATAACAAAAAGGTGTTTCAACAATACAGGATTTTTTTTTGAAGTATTAAAGTTCTTTGAAGTTTTTTTGTTTGGATTACCTATTCAGGTATACTTTTGTTTTATTTTTAGGCATAATGAAAATTGCAGTCTTTATGAAATGTTGTGTGTACTTTGCATCTTGACATGTTAGACAAATCTTGAAAGAGGTTGTCCTGACTTTAAATCAGGAGTATTTAATTGTGTTTGTTCTTTATATAATGAGAAGGAATATCAGTAATCCAGTAGCATTAAATTTTGCCTGGCAGTAATCAGGGACATACAGTAAAACCCACTTAAGACATTTTTGGAAAATTTAACACTTGTGGCAACTTGAGTGGGAAAATGTCTTTAATGGGTAGGCCTGAAAATTATGTTTTGTAACTGTGTATTGAACTTGACATTCCCTTTACTGGGCTATTATTGTATATAATAAATTCTGCATTAAATTATTCAATATTACCATCAAGCCAGGATGCAAATCTTACCTTCTTTCTTGATTTTGGCACATTCTTGAATATGAGACATAAATTTTTCACAAGCACAACAGGTCAATGAAGAACCGATAATAAATGGCTCTACAGGACGAAGCTACTCAAATAAGCAGTTTGAAGTGAACACAGAAGGATAGTTATTAAATATTTTCATTTATTGGTTCAGAGACTTATCAAAATGTGAAATGTAATAGAATTATTTAGAATTTTCAGTAGGTATGTAATGAACTTTTCCTTTTGATTTTGGTACTTTTTTTGGGTGTTGGTGCTGTGTTGAAGTTGTTTTTCATTGCCATTGGTTTGGAGGCATATTCTGCTTGCATCTTCCCTGTTTAATTGGGAAAGGTGAGGATGCTGTGACCCAGTTGAATTCTCACCTGAACTCACTTCAAAGCTGAAGATATTGCTAGCTGTTTGTGTGAAACATCAGCAAGACAACCCTCTTCCATATGGTGTGAACATCAGAAAACAGGATCAGCAACAACATGCAATCACCATAAAAGCTGACTTCAGTAAGAAATTTATGTTTTAAATCGTATGTGATCTTTGGCCATTAATCTGAAAAGATTCTGTTTTAGAAGAAACATCTTTCAGCTAGGATTTGTTAATTGTTTGGAGACATTTGTGTGAAGATAAATCTTGATTCATGTACAGTATTTTTTTTTTTAATTCTGTGTTACAGATTAAAAATATAGTTAGGCATTAACAGTTATTTTTATTCTGGTTATGATTTGGTCACCAGCATATTTCCTTCCTGTTTTCAAAGTTAATTGTCACATTCTGTTCTGACCATTTTGATTGCATAAGAGATGTGAAAGTGTTTATTGTTTTCATCTTTCTGTGATATGTCTCAGCACTTTGGCAACTGCCCCAACATTTTTAACATAACACTAATTGGAGTTTGCCAGTAAGCAGGTTAGAAAACTGGGCTTGACTTGGAATCAAACATATCTTCCATCCAGTGTGAAAGCCAGTCTTCTGTCTCCTTTTGGATATCAACTCTATCCTGTCTGTAGTTGTATGAAGCTTTCTTTCTATTTCAGTACATTTGAACATTATAATCTACTTGTTTGGAAGGAAACTAGTTTGAATTATCAGTTTAGTAGATTATCAAAAATTGTTTTAAACAAATACCGTATTTAAACATGTAAACCCCATGTCATCACTGTTCTTTTTATGCTGCATTAAGTGTTTATGTTTTCCAATTCTTAATTTCCATACACTGTTTTGTGTATTTTTAAAATAACATACACAATTCAAATACTAGCACTAACTCATGCTATTCATACTGAAGGCTTTGAATGCATTGTACTAATATAGACATAAAAATTGGTCAGGAGGAATTTATTTTATTGATTCTGAGGTGACCCTGACATTTTTATATTCAAAAGTAGGGAAGTATAAATCCTTGTCTTAATTTCAGGTAGATCCAGTAACAAATTAGAGTACTGGTAGTCCAAATTGTGTGGTTAGGACTGAAACCATATTGTTAATTTATTCATGTAATTAGTAGTGAAATTGAATAGTAAGTTGATGAGCTGTACGTGCTTATGCTGTGTTGTGTTTTTGACAGTGGGTTTGCACACATTGTAATGTACTGTAGTAAATAGGAGAGAGTTTTATTTTTAAATTCAAAGTAATACTTTCATTTTCAAGACAGAATTATATTTGCATAATTGATATTTCAAATGCTTGATATTTGAATGTTCAGAGCTCTGTTCTTACTTTTGGTTGATTTATGTCAGCAAAAGCTTTGAGTGTTACAGCTTTTGTGCTTGTGATGGATTTTGATATCTAAAAAGCAGGAATCTTGTGTAGAGGTTGCCAGGTTGATATTCTAGAACCTTCGCTGTACAATGTGGAGAATTGTGATTTCTTACTTGTTGTCTGACTGCAATCATTTTATATCATGCTGGTTTAAATACTGTGTGTTTTGGTTAACTGCAAGGCACAGTACAGATGCAACTGAAGAAATCTTTCTGATTTGTTTTGATTATCAGAACATACTCTGTCTGTTTTCTGAGGCTTTTTTTGAGCTGAAGATGAATTGTGCAATGACATCCAAAACCTTGTGAGCTTTATACTAACACACAGAATGCTGTGTGTATTGATTGTTAACCAGAAGTGTGACAGAAAATTTTACAAGAGTTCTGGAACCCTCTTTTTTCCAGAAGAATTATGCTGCTATATTTTTGGTTGTTATCAATTGAGTATGCTAGGTTGTGTGGCATAAGTGAGATAGCAAAGGGTTTAATATATTTAATACATTTTATGCAGGTTTTAATCCAGTAATACTGACTCACCATTTCTTATCCAACTTTGTACTAGGTGTTTCTATAGCTAAAACAGCATTTGCTACTGAGAAAGGCACATTTAACTGTGAAGACTTTATTTTTACTGAAACACAAAACAAAGACGTGGGTGTTAATTGCGTTTTAAGTTAATGTTGTTAGGCATTCAAATAATAAAAAAGAATTATTCTGTACAGAATGTATTCATATTACCAAGCTGAATGATTTAGATTATGAGCAGTGTATTTGCAACAGAATGGAGAATTTTATAAAGAGAAGAGTAAACACTGCTGATCCCAGTGGCTGCACAGTCTTAAGGCGCAGGTTTGTGGCCACTCACCTTGTGAGATTGTGGGTTCAAATCTTGCCAGGGGCATGGATGTCTGCATGTTGTGAGTATTGTTTGTTGTCAGGTAGAGGTCTCTGCAATGAGCTGATCACTCATCCAGAGGAGTCTTTCTGACTGGTGTGTTGCCTTGTGTGATCTAGAAACCTCATGAATGTGGAGGCCATAGCCCACGTTGGGCCACAGTGCCAAAAAAAAAAATGGAGTGAACACTTGCATAACTTTTCTTTACAACAGAATAGTATGCTCGTATGGTACCTTAAGTTGGTAGTGTGTCTGTTTCCACATTAAAAATGGTGAATATTGGGAATTTTGTTTGGCCTGTACATTATGAGTTATACATTACCATGTATAGAATCAGAGTTGCTTATGAGTTGTGACAATGAGTAGGTTGGTGTAGTGATAATGCTGTAGACTTAGATTAAGAAGGTGCCTGTTTTGAATCATACCTAGCAGAGTGACTGTCATGAGTGTTTTATGGCGTTCCTCAGTCCATCCCAGGAAATGCCAGGGTAGTATCTTCATTGGGTCATTACTACTTCCTTCCAAATCCATTCAAATTTATCATTCACCAATCATATTTCCACTCATGTTATATAGTCTAAGACACTTAACAGATCATTCAGTAAACCATAAAAGTGAACTCTTGTGACGTGTATGTAGGCAGAAATTAGTTGTAGCTCTGTAATGGTTTGATTGCCAGTCACTTTTTGTCAGTGTTGTCCTGGACCATCTGTTGACTGAATTAGTGGGTGTGATTTCCGCCGTGTCTGGATGGACTCTGCTGCCAAACTATCCTCCTCTGATAGATGCCAGGGATGCCTTCCCTAGGGGTAAAGTAGCTGGAGCATGAGTGGGAGAGAAAGAGGAAACTGTTTTGTTTAATAGTGCTACCAGTTGCAAAGTTCATATAGTGTTGGTGGCAGGCTACTGGAATGTGGGTGTGGAGCATTGGTGAAATGATACTGAGCAGAAAACTGAAGTACTCAGAACAGAACCTGTCCCAGTGCCACTTTCTCCACCACAGACTCTACATGGACTGGCCTGGCATTTAATCCAGACTTCCGTGGTGAGAAACTGATGACTAACTCCCTAGACCTTGGCAGACTACCACTCACTTCCATATGGTACCAATTTAAATAGTGTAGAGAGCTAAATGTCCATACTTTCAGTGTGGTTACAGGGTACAAGGAAACTTTTAATATCCTCATTACCACATGATATTGCTAGGTAATGTACAATGTACAAGGTAGTGTGTATGATGAGAGATTTTAGATCCCTATGCAGTAAACTTTAAAATTACCACCTTCTTGGATGTGACAGTGTACAAATTGGTAGATATTTGCCAGTGTTTTGGGACATGGATGAATTTCTTTCAGACCACATAGTACAGTTATTACATCCCAGAAGGTGGTGTGCATGATGTTCAGTTACTTCTCACATTCATATCATCCGAACCAATCAGCCAAGATTCACATAACTCTCTATGATGATATTCTTCCATGTGTTCTTAGATCCATCACTATATGTTACCTGTTTCCCAAGGAAAAGAGCCTCAGGTTCCACACTGGATGATAGTGGAATGTGCCCAGAGTTAATATGGACATGTTGGCAAAGAGAAAAATTTTTACCATCTCTCCCCTACTATCAGTTTACAGTCTGATGTATCATGGTTCAATCATAGAATATTTAAAACTGAAAGTGGATATATTGACATCTGTTAGATTCTACAGATATCATGCGAGTCAATAAAACATTTGTACTATCTGTAAAGTGGGTTGGAAGATCCTGCTGTGTACTGAATTTTATGGCATGGTGGTCATATTTGATAAGTTGTCATATATTATGCCACATTTGAATCTCATTATGTCATCATAATTTCTAGAACTGCTTAAACCAAACACATCATGTGACATACATGTAAATTTCCCTAAGTTGGAGTGTACTGTCACTGGGTGTGGGATTCTGAAATTTTTTAAATGAAGATTTGAAAGTTATGCTGTTTTTGTCAAGGATTGTAAAATACATTGTAGTGACTGTGCAAAATACTACATTATTACCAAATTTTGTAGTAACTCATAAATCATTGTTATAGTACAATGGTGAGGTATCAAAATTGCTTAACTGAAACTTACTGAGGTGTCACTGTGGCAGTAATTGCACAGATGGTACTACCAACTGAGAACAAGTGATTATAGTATGGTCTGCAAGAGGACTTTTGCTTTGCTTTGCTTTGCTTTTAAAGGTAATAAAATCTTATTAAATGTAATTGAAGAAGTACAGTACCTAGAAACGTTTATATTTTCTCTGTTCTGGTTAAAATGAAGATTCAGAATATGCAGTACACAAATGGGGATGTACTTGAAATGGCTTTGAAATGGTTGGTGGTGCTGTGTGTTATGTTTATTTTCTTCAATGAGATTTACCAAACATACATTTTATAAACACAGTCATCTATACATACAGGTCCTGATTGACACTTGGACCCATATGAAATTTCCTTGTTATTTAGGGGTTGTCTTTGACCCACTGAATAGTGGATTAAATGATATTTGATCTTTGAAGTATATTTCTGTGAAAATGTTAAAGTTTTTTTTAAACTTAGGAAGAGATCAGTTTTCTTGTTTCAAGAAAAGTACTTAAGAATCACACATTACTGTAACCACTGGTACAGGTGTTAATTTTTGACCAGATACCACTATTTGATTAATTAAGAAATCGATCAGCCTGGCACATTTTTCATGAACTAATAGTTGACTGCTGCATTGATAACAAAATTAATTTAAAATATGGAAGTCCTAAATATGTTGAAACATACAGAAGCAAATGTTATGTATTTTTTGAACTTGAATCATGTGACATGATTCATTGGCATAAGATGTTAGTGAAATATAAAAGTTTCTTTGCTACTTTTTTTTAATTTGAGGACAAAATTTTTGTCATCATTAAGCACTGTTTGCAATAGTAATGGATGTACATGAAATTTGAAACTGAACTGTACGTATGGATTCAAATTTTATACTCAAATAGTTTTCTTGATTGTTTATTGTGTTGAATAAAATATTGGCTATTATTAATGAGACTGAGATGAATCAGGTGATGAATTGAACCTGAGTTTTATATGTCGGCTTATGAATCAGTCACAGGTGCGTGATACTTTTTTTTTCTTTCAGAAATAAAGCAATTAATATTATACAGTCCCAATGATAGGAATCACATACATGGAACAGAAAGGGGCCCTATTCTTTTTATTGACGTCCTGCATATGTGGAATTTTCTTTAAAAGCTGTTGATGAAATGTGGGGTGCCTAAGGAGTATTGGAAGCTGTAGTAATGAAACAGCACCTGTACTGAAATTTTAACTTAAGATCTGATATGTCTTCTGCTCTTGATCTCTCACAAAGCTGTGTAGTAATTCATTGTGACAGTTACTTGCACTGCTGGAAGATGTTGCATGCTTTCACCATTTTACAACAGACAAGATATTTAAAGTGGATTATATTTGTCAAACTTGATCTCAGGCATCAAATATTTACATTATTGTAAGGCTGAAACTGTAATGTGTCTGTTAAGGAACAAAACTCGGCATGTCATATGTAAATTACTTGAAAGTTATGTAAGTCAGGTAATAGTGTGGTCAGAATGGTTCCTTCTTCCACACAGAATAGTTTCTCTCTCTTTATTTGTTAATGTTTTAATTTGTCTTGGAGTATTGGTTAATCCAATGCTCTCTGCCCTCTTGCAAGTTTTGTAAAAAATGTTTATCTGGACGTGGGGCTGAATGAATCTCCACACGTTTTTAATTAAACTGCTATTAATCCTCTCACCAATATCTTGGATTTGGTTTCTGCTTATATAGTTGGTCAATGTGATTGAACTTGGGTTACCCTCTCATTTTTGATGGAGACATATTGTAGCAGTATGCTAATCAGTTAAAATAATAAAGTTGTCAGAACTGGACCACCAATGCAATTTTTCATCCATTCGTATATAAATATGCTCACTTGCTGGAATTGTGGGTTCAAATACCGCCGGGGGCATGGATGTCTGTCTATTGTGAGTATTGTGTGTTGGCAGGTAGAGGTCTCTGTGAGAGGCCAATCCCTCGTCCAGAGGAGTCCTACTGAGTGTTGTGTGTCTGAGGGTGTATGCGGAACCTCAGCAAGGCCTTGGCCCACTGCAGCTGTTGAGCCATGACAAAAAATATGTATATATTTCATATTGTTGCCTTTACATTCACATTGTCTTAGACACTAATTTCTGTAAAACTAATAGAAAGGTTCCATTTGTAACAGTATAAGAGTTTATGTTCTATGCATATTTGGCTTTTCCAACATCGTGGTGTTTCTGCTGGATTTGCCTTGGTGTGTTAGATCTACCAAAGATTTACAGTACTAGTTTCCTAATCTCTGCACATGTGAAGTCAAACAACCTGGTATATTTCACATTTTTTTTAACTTCTCATAAGTGGCTCAACATAGCAACAGAAAGATGCAGCATGAAATGGCTGATTAATATTCTTAACTTTTATATATATATTTGCCACTCTAAATGTAATATTTTGTTCATATCCACGGAAGTAATGAAGGCATTGTGAAGACCTAGAGCTGTATAAGAAACTTAGCGTGAGTGTTTTGGTATTATGGTATGTAATTATGTAGTTGGGTCAAGGTGGAAAGAAAGACATGTGACTGATTTAAATGTAGAGGAGCTGCTACAGCGTACCCCATAATTCTGGCGGTTTGTTGAAGCATTTGCCTGAATACATATTAATTGTGAACTTTGGATATATTTTGGTCCTGCCATGATGGTATCCCCCTTTCAGTATTCTGCATTTTTCATCAGCTGTGTTTCCCTTATTTAGACATTCTGCAGATGCTAGCAATTCATTCACCTGTGAGCAGTGCAGACATGGTTAACTTTCGTACTGGGTCATGTCTTGTCTAATGTCCTTATTTAGATGAAAATAAATTGGTGAGTGGATTGATATATTTTGTGTGCCTAGATATTCACTACATTGTACTGTTTCTGATGAATTATGTATAGTCAACATCATGACTGAATGAAAACTTCTGCAAAGGGATGTTGAACATACTGATATTGCAAGTGATATGGGAGAAGTAGTGGAATGTTATAATATTACAGAGTAAAAAAAGTAATTTATTTGTTAATAGAATAAGAAATGAAGTATCATAATGGATTTGTTGGAGAAAATAAAACAAATAAATATATTGTTAGTGTCCTAGAATAAGCAGTTTGCAAACCTTGTCGTGGATTTCCTTTGTTTCGGGATATATCTTGAGCATTCTTCATTCATTAGCAGTCCTGTCCAACATATCAGCACCTAAGCAACTTAGAAAACACATGTAGTGGCATTGCAGTAGAAGTTTAGGTGGAACAAAATACTGGTATAGTGCCAGGCTGCAGGCTAGCTGATTGAGTGGGAGTCATCGTTCAGTTCTGGGCAAGGCCAACAGGTTTGCAGTGAAGTACCCATTGGATGGTCTTACACATGACCTTGCTGTGTACTTCTGTTGGTTGTGATCTCCATCTCTGTCCATCTTTATCCTGTGTATCCTTCATGTCCTGTAATTTCCCACACCTTTTGACATTATTTTCTGCCTTGCAGATTACAGTGCTGCTTGCGGTACATTGTAGTTCTGCCTCATTAGGACATACCCAGTGCTTTACCTTTTGTCTTTTATTTTTACGTGTATTTTTCAAAAGAAGCTGTTAGCCTAGCAGATCAGACTGGCAGAATGAATAGCAAAGAATATATTTGAAAGGGTTTGGAAAGAGGAAGTCATACAAAATATGCAAATGACACCTGAAATCTTGCTGATATGTTATTTAATAAAATAAAATGAAAAATAATTTCTCATGCCAGAGCAACTTGGTGAAATGTTAGCATGCATTTATTTTTCTCTATGGTACATAAAATATATTATTTCAGAATGAGTTAAAGATACTGATTGTATGGAATTTGAGGTTCTCAGGGGGGTGACAATGAAGAATACTGTCTTCTGGGATGTGATGCCTTGTGGTGTAGTTGAAAATTACAGTTTCAGAGGAACCATCCACCACCACTGTGAGGGTAGTGTATGGTGTACTTCAAATAGTAAATAATACATGCAGTTACTGGAAAGATGATTTATGGTAATGTGAATCAATATGCATTATAATTACAAAAAAAAATTATTTCCCTGCAGGATTTGTAAGAGTGGGTAAAGAGTGTCTACAAAATGGATAATGTGAAAATAAATATTACATAAACTGGCTGTGTTGCTCTCAGCAGTAAAGTGATGTAGAGTAGAATTTAGTAACAGATAAAGAATTAGTAAGGAATAGGTGAAGATGTGAGAGTTCAATATTCTGCTGAGGTCTTCACCCTTCCAGGGTGTTACACAGCACAGGTTGGTAGCTGGGTACTTTCCAAATAACATTCTAATAGTTTTAGCAAAATTTGCAGTCAAGGCCACGTAGTTTAGAGATAGCCTTTAGATGGCAGGACGATGATGTTCCAGTAACATAGGTGAAATCCCAGTGAAAACGGGGTGTCGCTATTAGGTATGTTTGTGTGTTTAACCATCAGATGGCACGTTTGATATCACGGGTAGTATCATTTTGTTTTGGAATGAGTGCGCTACTGTAAGATATATTTTCGTAACTCATTCACCTAGAAGAAGACAAGGCAGGTGGTGACACTTTATTTGCTGTGTAAATTTCCTTCTTTTAGGCACTGGAAGCAGTTTTTGTCGCCTGTGAAGTTTGAGTGACAATAAACTTCATTTTGTGATCCAGGAAGCAGTGGTAAGCAGGGACAAGAATCGCCCCTCCCCCGACATTGAACTCGCCTATACGTCGGTGATGTTAATGTTGGTTCGTAAACGCTCGTTTGTGGGAATTTTTGTGGTTTTGTGCGTGTGACGAATAATAGTACGATTTATTGAGTTAATATGAACTTCAGGTGACCCAGTTTTGTGAATTTTATAACTTCTAGCTGACAAGGAACTCTGCCTTTGCGAGAAGATGGGTAAGTTTACGCGCCGGTCTGTAGAGTTGGAAATGCTTTTCTCGTTTTAGTAAGTTCTTGCTTGTACTCTTTCAGATGCACCTGCTGTAGTTACGGATAGCATTTTAATTACAAAATTCGTAAAAGGAGTTGTGTGTTCAGTTCCTTTCGTTCGATATACGCTTTAAGTGTGTAAAGGAAATGTACTGCATGTAGAAGTCACTACACATATTGCGACCCCTCCCCCTTTCGGATAAATACGTTTTGTCAGACGTCTTAATAATAGAACGTTAAAATGTTTGAGAATCGCATGAATATTTTGTTGGAGAACGTGGTTATAGAGGATTTGGACGTAACGTTTTGTATATTAGGACGTTGGTCAATTTTTTATCATTTGTAGGAGGTATGAGTCGTACATATTTCATTCTGCTATAAACCGAACAGTCACGGATATGTTTATATTCAAGGGTACCAATTCGTATGACAAATTGTGAGGGTCAAATTTCAGGATCTTAAAAGTGATTTTAATGTAAATTCACATTACACATGTGAAGAGAATGAAAGAAAGAAAAAGATTATAACGGTTTTTATTATTCTTGTTAATACCGAAGGAATTGTTAACAGAAATGGAGGCAGTACAGGAGGGAACACAAGGACAGTGTTAAAAATCTGCCTTAAATAATTAAAATTATTTTTATCGTTTATTATGATAGAAATGTAAACTGAACATGGCACGTATTACATTATATCATGTAGCTGATTTAATTGGTGTGAAAGTATTAATAAACAAACAAACGTATATGAAATACATCTGTCTTTAGAAATGTAAACTGAACATGGCACGTATTACATTATATCATGTAGCTGATTTAATTGGTGTGAAAGTATTAATAAACAAACAAACGTATATGAAATACATCTGTCTTTGTATTTTGTACCTTTATGACATATTTTACGTACATTTGTTACTTCTACTAATTTTGGATCCTGGAATGCATAATGTGTGTTTGTGCCTGCATGTGTCCTTGCATCTGTGATTGCATGTGTTTGAATCTGATAACTGATAATAGATGAAAAAATAGGGAATTATTCTTTGGAAAGTTGTATACATATTTTATACTGAAAAGGTTGTTTTTCATAAAAGTGATTCAGTTGGCTAGCAGTAGGTCCATTCAATTGCCTGTGACTCAGTTACACAGTCCGTGTTAGCAATGAAAAAATGCCATAAGGGGTGAAATTAAGATATAGGTGTGGCATGTTCATGAAGTTATGCTTCATCTTGGACCCTGGCTGTGGGTGTTTTGTTACTAATGCTGTGTAATCGCATTTTGTCCATACGAAGAAAAAAATTGTGAGAATAACAGTTATGCAAAAATAGAGTTTATTTTAAAATGTGTACAAAAATATGTGACTTAATTAGCAGATGAAGCTTATTAGACATGCCAGAAGATTCTGTTTAAATGGATGGAATGTTAGATGACAGTTGGAACAGACAGGATGATAGTTTTGGTCAGCAAAATAGCCACTACATAGGATGGAATGATTTTAGGAGCAGAACATGTTACAACCCCTTTCCTTAGTGTTTAATACCAATTAATTTTTCTGTACTTTTGTTGATGTTATGGCTATTAATTGGCATTCATGTGAACATGTTATGCGGTAATGTAGATAGAGTTTTAAAAGAATTATGTTACCAGTGACGACTTTTCTCACAGTGCCTGAAAATTTAATGTTACTAATGGTTAGAAGTTTTTGAGAAACTTGGTTTAAACAGAGGAGTTGGTGGAATACTGCATCACCTGGGTAGCACTTATGCTTGTGCTGGCCTTGCCATTAGGAGGTCAAGGTTAAGTCATCATCACACCCTTCCTCAGCTTCAGACTAAATTAAGCTGTGGGTGTTGGTGTCATGCCTTGTTGATATATAGTTACAAATCTGTTTTGGACTTCAGATTCAATTGCTTATTATCCATTTAACTATTACATCAATGAATTTTGTGGAATTAGGAATTAAGAGCAGTTAAATCTTTGAGAATTATTAATGCTACGAATGCAGTGCATAGACATAGGAATAAACAGATGTATCACACATATGTAATGATTCTGATTCAGTGATAGAAAAAGACTGCTGGTTTGTTGGAACTCTTACTGTGGAGTTGCATCGCGTTATTGAATGTGGCTGTAAGTAGTGTGTGTGCTTGTGTGTGTTTTACATTTATAATGTGAATAGTAATGCATCCTGAAAATCGCTGTCTGTGTTTTTTTAATAGCCCAGGCATGTAAGCTGCTCATTAAAGAAGTTATTGTTCAAGGTCATCCTTTATTTTGGGGGGGGGGGAGGGGGTGGTGCAGCAGGCTACTGGGACTGACTTTCATTTTCAATGCAGAACTGGTGTGCCTTGAAGCAAAGAGGGGAAAGAAGTGTTAATGTGTAAAACTTCATATGCATGAATTTGGGTTTTATTTGATGTTTTTGTTCCATCATGAACTACCTAAATTGGATGGTCACAGAACCGGTACACAGAATGTAATTTTCAGGTTCAGTTGCTTGTAACTTTGTTGTAATTAATGTTGTTAATCCTTTGTGCTAAATAAGCAGATAATTTCCTTTGTCAGCCATGGATGTTCAAGTTAGGTATGTGCAATACTATTGGATATTTTCATGTATAGAATATCATTAGGTTAAAGAAATACTTTTGCTGACTCACTGTGGGAAAATTAATGGGGATAGGTGGCAAGGCTGTAAGTACTGTGTGAAACATGCTGTAGGACTATGCCCATTTAATTTTCTTAAGTGCTTGCAAAAATTAAATTGTATCTATGGAACCTGAATGTCATTGCAGTTTCCTGTAAACCAGGTCATTCAGAATATTATGTTGTGTGACACAGAATGTTAGTAGCTGAAGCTGACTGTTGCATTGACTGTGGTTCAGTCTACTATATATTTACAGTATGCACCGTTGTATGTAATTGCCCCCCCTCCCCCACGGTGTGTTTCATTACTGTAGGTTTCTGTTGTCACCAGTGTTGTACAGGCCACTACTAACTCAGTTACTTAAGTGTTATGGCTGTGGACTGAATGGTTGCGGTTGGATTCCTGTCAGCAGCGTTAATTTCCAGAATATTTTGTGCACTTACCACCATCCTTTATCAGCGTTACCGTGGGTAATTTCACCTTGAGGAGATCATGCCAAGCATGATTGGACAATTTCGACCTGTGAAGATAAAACCTGTACTTGTCTCGAGACGTTGGGCGCCAGTCACTCAGAGGTACGGTGCTATATCCTAGCAGAACTTGAGACTTAAGCTACACCGATGCGAATGTCCAAAAACTCACAAGAAGCTGCCCTAAAGAATACGTTTGAGCTTACATCCATCCCCCTGAAATGCCTTAATGACATGATCTCAATCAGGGCAGTAACTTTTACACTTTATCATTATTTGTAAACAGTCTTTAACAGTCGGTTCAACGCACTTAACAACAACAGTACAAAAATTAAATTCCTAGACCTTCTCAGCAGTGGATTAAATCATTTGCTCTCCACTTGATTGCCTAACCTGGCATGTTACGTGAAGAACAAGTTGCATGTTTAACCTCCTCGTCTTCCACCAATCAGTAGGCCTGCACTTTGCGAATCCAGTCTGATGCGTCCAATCATTTTTAGGCGCGTTAGAAAAGATTAAACAGACGCCGCAGTAACATCTTTCAGAATGCTCAGAATCCACCTGGATGAGATGGCAGTTTCATTTGCTATCTGTTCAGTCGTTACGCGCCGATCTGGTGTTAGTGTTGTGCGAACTTCGGTCACATTTTCATCGTTTTTTGACGTTGTTGGCCCGCGTCTGCGCTTGTCATATGCTAGTATGTAACTCTTGGTCGTTTGTAAATGGGTGTACAGCGGATTATTTGGAGCTTCGTATTCGTAAACCGCAGTGAGGCTCACAAGAGTTTCGGCTACCGATATCTCTTGTCTGCAAAAGAACTCGATGTTTCCTTCCTGTTCAGACTCGTATTTGGCCGCGAACAAAGCCGATATATTTCCACTTACGGCCTAACCTTTTACATCGTTCTCCATAGATCCATAGATTGCTCACGGGCTACCCTTGAGAACTCCATCCCACCCGGTACCACTGAGGTCCGCAAACTTTTAACACCCCCCCCCCCC
>Ga0123353_10002209_pt1 | contig 24094 bp, 20 predicted proteins | sample TergutLab28metaG_3_FD_92763 | JGI IMG/M metagenome (GOLD analysis project Ga0123353, IMG submission 92763) | Labiotermes labralis P3 segment gut microbial communities from Petit-Saut dam, French Guiana - Lab288 P3 | ecosystem: Host-associated > Arthropoda: Insects > Digestive system > Gut ... | reverse complement strand
TGTCTTTTCGTGCTTTTCGTGGTGGCAAAAACCTTCCCGCCGCAGCGGCATTCGCGCCATTGCCACCCCACCCAATTTGCGAATTGGGTGGGGGCCCCGGTTCGCATCATTCGCGGTTAAAATAAATCCCCGCCGCAGCGGTATTCTTGGTTAGGAAAATGAACGATGATTTTTGAAAAACTCTTATCCGAAATAGAGGCCTACGCCCCGCAGTCCGAACAGGAAACGGTAGACCAACGCCTGATGGCCGACTACTGCCGCCGGCACGGACCGGCGACATTGGGCCGCGGGCTCCTGGCCCACCTGACCGGCTCGGGCTTTATCGTCAACGCGGACGGCCGCCGCGCCTTGCTCGTGCACCACAACCAACGAGGCGCGTGGGGCTGGACGGGCGGCCATGCCGACGGCGACGCGGACCTGCTGGCCGTCGCCCAACGCGAGGCGCGGGAGGAGACGGGCCTGCTCCATGTGCACGCGCTCTCGCCCCATATCGGCTCGCTGGACGTGCTGCCGGTCTTCGGGCATTTCAAGCGCGGGTCGTGGGTGCCCGCGCACATACACCTGTCGGTCTCCTATCTGCTTTGGGCGGACGAAAACCAGCCCCTCACCGTCAAGCCGGACGAAAACAGCGGCGTTTCCTGGTTCCCCGCCGACTATTTCACGGCCGAGAACTTCAGCCCCACGGACACCGCGCTGTATAGCAAGCTGATGGCACGGGCGGTTGCGCTGCTATAGGGAACGGATTTTTTACCGCGAACCACGTGAATGGCGCGAATATCGCTCACGCGGGTTTTTCTCTGCCACGAAAGACACGAAAAAGCACAAAAAAATTTCCGCCGCAGCGCTTTCGTGTCCTTTTGTGTTTTTCGTGGTTAAAAGAAAAAACCGCGTGAGCGAACCAGCCCCTGGCCCCTAATCCCTAATCCCTAGCCCCTAACGACTTCCACCTGACACATCTCCATCGTCAGCAAAGCGGCCCTGTGGCTCTCGGGGCTCACACCCGCGCAGCAGCGGGCGTCCACGGTGATTTTCGTCTCCGGCAGCCGCGCCTTGAGTATCAGCGCATTGGACACCACACAGATATCCGTGCATAAGCCGCAAAGTTCGATCTCGTCATACGCACCCGCCGCGACCCGCTCCGCCAGCGCCGGGCAGCCAAAGGTAGGCTTGTCAAATATTTCGTCGTTCCCGACCTCCAGATTATCTGTGATCGCGTGCCCTTGCGTGCCCGCAACGCAGTGGACGACGGGCAGACGCCTGCCCTCCTGCGTATCCAAATAATCCGCGCCATGCGTATCGCGGGTAAAAAGCACCGCGCCCCCGCTCTGCCGATGCGCCTCAATCTTCGCCTTCACGGCAGGAACAATCGCCCGCGCCTGCGCTGACCCCAGCGCGCCCGTGATAAAGTCATTTTGCATATCGACCACAATCAACAGTTTTTTCACAAACAACCTCTTTTTAACCGGCCCATATGCAAATTATAGCAACATTTTCCCGCAAACGCAAACCAAACCCACTAAAATTTACATTGCTTGTTATGTTTTTTATTCGCGGCTTTTGAAATAATGGTGAAATAATGCGTTTTTGCTCTTGACATACGGCCCGGCAGTCATTATAATACGCTTTACCGTAATACCAATCACCGCTGTTAAGGTATGGTTGGTATATAAGCGGTCCGTCGCGGGGTGGAGCAGTTGGTAGCTCGTTGGGCTCATAACCCAAAGGTCGTTGGTTCGAATCCTTCCCCCGCAACCATCGGCGTCGCGGACTACACGTAGTTCGCGACGCCTTTCTTAGCGTAATAAAAAAAGACATCGCTCTCCCGCTTCGTCGCGCCGCCTCTTTCAACCAAAGTCTGCGGACTTTGGTTGAGCCCCGCCTGCGGGCGGGAACTTTCTCACCACGTCATTGGCTGTCGAAACCACCGGCGGAGCCGGTGAGAATGGAATAAGCAGCGGCGTTGCAGGATGAAATAAAAGCCACGCGTTGTGTATATAGATGTTGTCGCAGTCAAAAATAAAACTGCGCGAGGAAACAAAAATAGGCTTGGGAACTGGATTGCTTCGACATTATTCCTGGCAATCAAGACAGCATCGGCGTCTCGCAATGACGCAAGCCCCATTTCCCGTCATTGGAATCGCTGATTAAGTACCCGTTCGCGTAGGGGCGATTATCAATCGCCCGCATAACGTGCGTGAACAGGCGGTTTCGCGGGCGGCTAATAGCCGCCCCTACGCGGGATTTGCGTTAATCAGGGGTTCCCATTGCGAGGAGAACATAGGTTAGTGTGCGAGAGGGCAACACGACGAAGCAATCCAGTCTCCCAAGAGACATCGCAAAGGGCCAAATAGAAAAGCTATGATGGGATAAGCAAAGGGGGAAATGGTGGCAGCGACACCCGCCTTTTAGGTGAGCCGGTAGTATGGCCCTTGCGAGGGCCAACATGAAGCCACCACTTGAAGTGGTGGTCGTCATTTGCGGGCTTGACCCGCAATCTCGCCATTGGATTGTTGGAAACACGCGTGCATTTTTTCATATCTGAAGTTTTCAGTAAGCTGTCTATTTTCCATTCTTGACCTTCAGTTTCGTAAAAATTAGGGGAGGCAGGGAAAAGTAAATATTATCTCCTTTTCTTTTCCTCCGCATTCAAATCTGAAGTTCTTATAAAATGACTCTAATTGCTTTTGATTTAATCCATTATTATGTACTACAAAACTTGCTGATGGATTAGTTGATATTTCCTCAATCTGCTGTTCTTCAGCATGCTTTATTGCTTCGGAAATGAGATAACTCGCTAAACCCTGCGCCCTATAATTTCTATCTACACATAACCTGTGAATATGCATTCTAGTAAACCTTATTTTGCCCAATGATTTTCTTGACCTGAAATGCAAGGTCATTCTTGCGATATGATGTCCCTCTTTTACATCATATTTCTCATAAACACAAAATTCGGCTCCTACAATATTGGTGAAACTTCTTTCTACCCTGTACCTTTCTTCAATCCCTTGCTTATCAAGTTTTGAGTTTCCTAAATACTTCACTAACTTCCCTATTGCTGTATGTGTACATTGAAACGCTTACTGGGATTACAGAGAGAGTGCGTTACTTTTACTTGTTATTATTCAGCCTTTTATTTTTGACCGCGGCGGGTTATTTCGCAGGGTGTCGCAAATTTCCCAAAAGAGCTCAACCGCGCGGTCTTTATCAGCCTTATTATATGACGCTAATGCGCCGGAAAACATTTTGCTTATGCACTGGTCAAACTCCTTGGCGATTTGTAGTAATGAGGAATCGAAATACATGAGAGCCTCACCGTAGGAGGTTCTATACTCAATGAATTTCTCATTATTCAAGAATTCCACAACTGTTCCAGCGCTTTTAAGAAAATTTTCAAGGGCTTCTGCTCTGTGCTGTTCATAAAACCTTCTTTCAAACATTCTTTGTTCGTGACGAAGGGTTTTTGAAGAAGTAATCCAAGGTACTATTGCAGAAACAATAGCAGATATGAGAAGTGCACCGATTGCAACAATTAAGGATACGTCCATATTATCCCTCCAATGATATATGAGCAATTTTACCAAAGTTCACGACAAGAAACAACAATTTTTATCAAGTTTATGATATTATTTTCGCCTCCAACTGAAATCCCACATATGAAGTCCTCCGCAGCAGTATAGGGATACATTTTCATATGGAGCTCCAACAGCTCCGTCAACAGAAAGGCACCCCTTTCGTGTATTTCGTGGTGGCAAGAAAACCCCGCGTGAGCGGCCTTGTAACCTGTAACTAATCCAGCGTATCCAGCTCCACCAACCAGCGCAAAATCCTGGCCGCGTCGGCGGCAGAGACGGGGTTCGTTCCTGCCGTCACCTTGGCGTTGACAAGGCCCAGCGGCGTTAAGCGGGTCAGCTCGACCAGATACCGCAGTATAGCCGCCGCGTCCGCCGCGTTGACATTGTTGTCCACGTTCGCGTCGCCGCGCAGGGAGGGCGTCACGCCGTCAAAGAATCGGGCCGTAATACTGCGTGAATCGTTCGTGATGTTGGGAATCGTCCGGCTTGCGGGCGTGCCGACATTCAGACCGTCCACCACGACATAAGCGATCTGATAGCCCTCGTCGGGGATAAAAACAAAAGTCTTGCTCGCGCCGTGGGGGATAGCGTCCGCGTCTCCGCCCAGGGGCACAATCGTGCCGCCGTCGGTCTGCGTGACCTGCACGGAGCGATAGATGACGGTTGTCCCCGGCGCGACATTTGCGCCCGCGCCGCCCGCCTTGCCGCCGTGGCCGACGCCCGAAGGCGCGCCGTTTCTGCCGCTGCCGCCCGTGCCGCTTGTAAGGACATTGCTGCCGGTATTGTTGATGATGATGGTGCCGACCCCGCCGCCGCCCACGCTGCCCGCGCCGCCGGAGCCAATACCCGCGCCGCCCGCGCCGCCCCGATTCTCCGAATCCGCAAAGGGCGCGCCGTTGCCGCCCGTGGCGGTCACATCGGCGTCGCCGGTGATGGTGATCGTGCCCGAGACGCCCGCCGCAGGGTGTGTGTCCCCGCCCCCGCCGCCGCCGATGCCCGCGCCGCCGCACTTGCTGCCGGTCTCGCCGCTGCCGCCAATCGCGGTCACATGGCCGCCGCTGATCACAACCGTGCCGCCCCCGCCGGCCTCGCCGCCGCCGATACCCGCCGCGCCGCCCGCGCCACGGGCCTCGACCGTTCCGCCCGTGATGGTGACGCTGCCGCTGTTGTCCACCGCGCCCGCGCCGCCGCCCAGACCAGCGCCGCCGGCCATGCCGCGCCCGCCCAAGGCAACCACCGTGCCGCCGTTGATGGTGATGGCGCCGTGCGCCGCTATTTTGCCGCTGCCGATTCCCGCGCCCGCGAAACTCATCTTGCTGTAGACGCTGTACAGCCCGCCTTCCACCACACCGCCGCCTTTGGCCGTCAGTTTGCCCGCGCCGCCGATCGTCAAGACCGCGCCCGCCGGCGCCTGCAGCCCCGCAAAGCCCAGGCCGCTGGCCAGCGTGTTGTCGCCCTCAAGGATCAGATCCACCATCGCGCCGCTCATATCAAACGCGCAGGCGCTGCCCTCCAGGCTTTCATCGCCGCTACGGTCGATGGTTACGTCGCGCAGCGTGATGGTCGCCGCCGTGCCGGGTGCCACCACCACGCGGTTGACCGTGGTCGTTCCGGTGAGCGTCACGTTCTCTCTAACCGTAAACAGACCGTCCGCATAGCTCCAGCCCCAGCCGCCGGGGATCGCGCCGTTGCCCACATCAATGACAATCTCCGCGCCGGCCGCAACGACCGGCAGCAGTGACAGCATGAAAACCAATGAAAACAGCATTGCCAAAAACTTGCTTGTGGTCCGCATAAGCAGCCTCCCTGTATTCTTTCATACTCATTATACGCCTTATATTTATTGTTTTCAATGTGTGTTGTGGTTTTGTTCACGTCAACAAAATCGCAATGATAACAAATTTTACCAATTGACAGCATGAGGAAAAGGGGTTATATTGTATATAATTGGAGATATGGCGTTGACGGCGAAGGAGTACCGGAGGCCCGGCCTTTCAGAGAGTTGTCGGTGGGTGCAAGACAATAAGGCGCGGCTCGGGAATACACGCAAGAGCCTTTCTTTTGAAAGCGGATGAACGCGCAGGAGCGCGCAGGGGAGAAAAGCCCCACTCCCCGAGGGGGGATGTCGGCAAAGCCGACAGGGGGGAGCTGCCCGCACCGCCAGTAAGGAGAAACGGGTTCACCCGTTACAGTGATAGAGTATGCGGCAAAAAACGCCCGCGTACTTGAAAAGGTCGGTGTCGTGAGGCGCCGATAAATTGAGGTGGTAACACGGGTTTGGCGCTCGTCCTCTGGTCAGGGGAGAGTGTCTTTTCTTTTTCCTCCGATACGCCAAAGAATAATATTTTTGGAGGGACAACACTATGTCAAAAGTCACATTCTTCAGCGGGGAGCAGACGCCCCTGGAGATGCACAAGGTTCGCATTGTGCAAAAACTCAACCTGCGGCCCGTGCGCGAGCGCGTGAGCGCCATGACCGAGGCGGGCTTTAACACCTTCCTGCTGCGCAACGAGGACGTCTTTTTGGATATGCTCACCGACAGCGGCACGAACGCCATGAGCGACAAACAGCAGGCCGCCATGATGGTCGCGGACGACAGCTACGCGGGCAGCGCGACCTTCTACCGTCTGGAGGCGCGGCTGCGCGAGATGTTCGGCATGGACGTGTACTTCCCTGTACACCAGGGCCGCGCGGCGGAGAGCATTCTGGCGCAGACACTGATCACCAGGCCGGGCATGGTCGTGCCCATGAACTATCACTTCACCACCGCCAAGGCGCACATCACGCGCGTGGGCGGCGTGGTCGAGGAATTGGTTCGCCCCGAGGGCCTGGAAGTCACCAGCGACCTGCCCTTTAAGGGCGACATGGACATCGACGCCCTGCGCGCCTGTATCGAAAAGCACGGCGCGGAGAATATCGCGTTTCTGCGTATCGAGGCGGGCACGAACCTCATCGGCGGCCAGCCGGTCTCGCTAAAGAACTTTAAGGAGGCCTGCGGTCTCGCGCATGAATATGGGATCCTCACCGTCATGGACGCCTCGCTCTTGCAGGACAACCTCTACTTCATCAAAATGCGGGAAGAGGCGTGCAAGGATATGTCCATCCGCGAGATTACGCTTGAGATCGCCAACCAGTTCGACTGCATTTACTTCTCCTCGCGCAAGCTGGGCTTTGCCCGTGGCGGCGGTATGTGTTTCCGCGACGGCGCGCTGGCGGAGACGATGAAGGCGCAGGTCCCGCTGTTCGAGGGCTTTTTGACCTACGGCGGCATGAGCGTGCGCGAGATGGAGGCGATGGCCGTGGGCCTCGACGAGTCCATGGCCTTTGACGTCATCTCCCAGGCGCCGCAGTTCATCGCCTATATGTGCGCGGAGCTGCAGAAGAATGGCGTGCCCGTCGTCACCCCGCCGGGCGGTCTGGGCTGCCACCTCAACGCGCGCGAGTTCCTGCCGCATTTGGACGACCATGTCTATCCCGCAGGCGCGCTCGCGGCCGCGGCCTTTATCGCGGGCGGTGTGCGCGGCATGGAGCGCGGCACGCTCTCCGAGCAGCGCGAGCCGGACGGCACGGAACCCATCGCGCAGATGGAATTGCTGCGCCTGGCTCTGCCGCGCCGCGTGTTCACGCTCTCGCAGGTGCGTTACGCGATCGACCGCGTGACCTGGCTCTACCAAAACCGTCACCTCGTCGGCGGCCTGCGCTGGATCGAGGAGCCCGAGGTATTGCGGTTCTTCTTCGGCCGGCTCGCGCCGATTGGCGACTGGCCCGACAAGCTGGCGGAGCAGTTCGAAAAGGACTTCGGGGATAGTCTGTAAGGGCTTTTTGTGGGGGAAACCTTTTTTGGAACACAAGGTTTGTCAAGGGAGAATGTCCATTTCTCTGAAAGAAATTTCATTCTCCCCTAACCCCTCTCAATAATTCTTTTTTCAGGGTGCGGAAAGGGCTGAAATGCCCTATTTTAGGCGGTTGTCAACGGACCTGTCCCCTTGACACCCCCTTGACACCCCTTCCCCTTGACACCCCGTATGGGTTGCAGCCGCTCGTGGCGATTAACCGTTTCACGGCGGATACCGAGGCCGAGATGGCCCTGGTCGAGGAGGCGACCCGCGCGGCGGGCCTGCCCTGCGTGCGTTCGGACGGCTGGGCCGAGGGCGGCAAGGGCGCGCAGGATCTGGCGCGCGCGGTGGCGGCGCTTTGCGAAGAGCCCTCCGCGTTTACCTATGCTTATGAAGATGAACTCTCTATCGAAGATAAATTAAACGCGATCGCGAAAAAGGTCTATCACGCGGACGGCGTGAGCCTGACCGATGCGGCCAAAAAGCAGGCGCGGCAACTGACCGCGCTGGGGTTTTCGGACCTGCCGATCTGTATGGCAAAGACGCAGTACAGCTTTTCGGACAATCCGAAACTGCTCGGCGCGCCGAACGGGTTTACGGTTACGGTACGCGCATTGCGCGTCTGCGCCGGCGCGGGCTTTATCGTGGCCCTAACCGGCGATATCATGACCATGCCCGGCCTACCAAAAGTGCCGGCGGCCGAGAAGATTGATGTCGATGAGAACGGGGTCATTTCGGGAATGTTTTAGGGTGTTTTCTTGGGGAAAACTTTGTTTGTAAAAAAGTTCCCCCCAAAACCCTTTTCAAAAAACTTTAATAGGACAGTATCCCTGTGCTGATAAAAACTGAGTTCCAGGTTTTTTGAAGTACGGGGTCTTTTGATAAAAAAAGTTTTTCCCACAAAAAGCAACTATAAGTATAGCGGGCGATTGATAATCGCCCCTACGCAAACATTACCCGCCTAGATACGCCTTCTTGATCTCTTCGCTGCTGGCGAGTTCCGCGCCGGTGCCGGAGAGCGTGACGCGGCCCGTTTCCAGGACATACGCGCGGTCGGCGTGCGCCAGGGCCATGCTCGCGTTTTGCTCGACCAAAAGGATCGTGGTGCCCATGTCATGGAACACACGAATGATGTCAAAGACCTGCTCGACCAGGATCGGCGCCAGGCCCATCGAGGGTTCGTCAAGCATTAAAAGCTTGGGGTGGCTCATCATCGCGCGGCCCATCGCGAGCATTTGCTGCTCACCGCCCGAGAGCGTGCCCGCGACCTGGCGGCTGCGCTCTTTGAGGATCGGGAACCGCGCGTAGACATCGTCGAGGTTCGCGTGGGTGACCTCATGCTGCGTGTAGGCGCCCATCTCCAGGTTCTCGCGCACGGACATACGCAGGAAAATGCGCCGCCCCTCGGGCACCTGGGCCAGGCCCTTGTGCACCAGCTTGTGCGCCTTGGCGGAGGAGATATCCTCGCCCATGAAGGTGATGCCGCCCGTTTTGGTGCGCAGCAGGCCCGAGACGGTCTTGAGTATGGTCGACTTGCCCGCGCCGTTCGCGCCGATCAATGAGACGATTTCGCCCTCGTTGACCGTAAAGCTGACGCCCTTGATCGCGTGGATCGGGCCATAATATACGTTGATGTTATTGACTTCAAGCATGGTTTTCCTCCTCCCGCTTGCCGAGATAGGCCTCGATCACGACAGGGTTGGACTTGATTTCATCGGGCGAGCCCTTGGCGATGATCCGCCCGTAATTGAGCACCGCGATGCCCTCGCAAATGCCCATGACCAGGTTCATGTCATGCTCGATCAACAGGACGGCGATCTGGAACCGGTCGCGGATCTTGCGGATATTCTCCATGAGATCCGCCGTCTCGGAGGGGTTCATGCCCGCGGCGGGCTCGTCGAGCAGCAGCAGCTTTGGCTCGGAGGCCAAGGCGCGAACGATCTCCAAACGCCGCTGCGCGCCGTAGGGCAGGCTGCCCGCTTTCCAGTCGGCCATGTGGTCCATATTGAAGATAGAGAGCAGCTCCAGCGCGCGCGCGTGCGCCCGTTTCTCCTGTTTCCAGTAGCCCGGCAGGCGCAGCACGGCCTCAGCCAGCGAATAGCTCATCGTGTTCTGCAGGCCGATCTTGACATTGTCCGCCACGCTCAGTTCCTTGAACAGGCGAATGTTCTGGAAGGTGCGCGCAATGCCGCGTTTGTTGATTTGATAGGTCTTGAGGCCCTGGGTCGAGATACCGTCCAGCATGATAATGCCTCGGGTGGGCTGGTAGACGTTCGTGAGCAGATTGAACACCGTCGTCTTGCCAGCGCCGTTGGGGCCGATCAGGCCCGCGATCTCGGTGCGGCCGACGAGGATCGTAAAGTCGTCCACTGCGATCAGGCCGCCGAAGTCAATGCCCAGGTTATTCGTTTCCAGGATCGGGCGCTTGTCCACATCACGCTCGGGCACAACGCCGCGGCTGGGGACGGGAACCAGTTTATCCATTGGTTTTGCCTCCCTTCCCCTTCAACGTTTTTCGGCCCGTGAGAACGTTTATGATGTTCTCCAGCATTCGGCCCATGGAGAAGTCAAACCGGCCCATCAACCCCGATGGCTTGAACACCATGACGAGAATGAGCAGGAGCGCGTAGACGATCATGCGCCACTCCGCGAACTGGCGCAGCAGCTCGGGCAGAATGGTCAGCACGGTCGCGGAGAGCACGGAGCCGATCATGGAGCCCATGCCGCCCAAGACCACGAAGACCAGGATCTCGATGGACTTCATAAAGGAGAAGTTGGACGGGTTCAGGATACCCAGGTAACCCGCGTAGAGCGAGCCCGCGATGCCCGCGAAAAAGGCCGAGACGGTAAAGCCCATGACCTTGTAATAGGTGAGGTTGACGCCGCAGGAGTCGGCGGCGATCTCGTTCTCGCGGATGGAGAGGATCGCCCTGCCGTGGCGCGATTTCATGAGCGTATGAATGGCAAAGCAGGTGACGCCCACGAGCAGGAAGGTATTAAAAAAGGTGCTGGTTTCGGGAATGCCCTTGAGCGACGCCGCGCCGTAGGTGAACGGGAACCCCAATACCTCGTCGATATTCAGTAATACAATGCGAATGATTTCGCCAAAGCCCAGGGTGATGATGGCGATATAGTCGCCTTTTAAGCGCAGCGCGGGTATGCCGATGAGTACGCCGAAGATCGCCGCGACAAGGCCGCCGATCAGCAGCCCGAAGGGCATGGCGACAGCGGGGTCAAGGCCCGAGCGCGTCATAAAGATGGCGGACGCATAGGCGCCGACCGCCATAAAGCCCGCGTGGCCCAAGGGCAGCTGCCCCAGGTAGCCCGTGGCCATATTCAGCGAGACGGCCAAAATGATATTGATACCCGCCAGCGTGACGATACCCACATAGAAGGGAGACACGCCGCCGCCCGCGATCAGGACGCGGCCGCCGAACAAAAGCGCGGCGAACAAGAGCGCGTTGATCAGGTAGCGGACGGGGGTTTTGATGTGAAGGGGTTTTTTACTCATACGCTTTTCCCCTCCTTAAACTTTCTCGGTCGTGGGCTTGCCCATAATGCCCGCAGGCTTAAAGAGCAGCATCACGATGAGTATGGCAAACACCACGCCCTCCTTCCAAACGGAGAGCCCGACGGCAGAGACCAATGACTCGATCACGCCGATCAGCAGGCCGCCGATCATCGCGCCCGGGATGGAGCCGATCCCGCCCAGCACCGCCGCGACAAAGGCTTTAAGCCCCAGCATTCCGCCCATGAACGGGCTTGCCTGGGGATAGGCGATGATGAAGAGAATGGAGCCCACGCCCGCCAGCGCGGAGCCGATGGCGAAGGTGAAAGAAATCGTAGAGTTGACATTGACGCCCATGAGCAGGGCGGCGTCCGCGTCTTCGGAAACCGCGCGCATGGCCTTGCCCGACTTGGACTTTTTGACCAACAGGGTCAGCCCGACCATGCAGGCCGCCGTGACGGCAATGCACAGAATGGCGACGCCGCTGATGGTCAGCCCCGCAAAGTTCACCGACGGGATCCTCGGATAGGGCACCATTTTCGCGCTCGCGCCGATGAATTTCTGCGCCGTGTTCTGCAACAGGTAGGAGACGCCGATGGCCGTGATCAGCAATGAAATGCGCGGCGACTTGCGCAGGGGGCGATAGGCGGCAAACTCAATGGTCACGCCCAGCACCATACAGCCCAGAATCGCCATCGCGATGGCGATAACCACCGCCACCGGCAGGGGAACGAAGGGCGCAATGGAGGTGAGCGCGAACCAGGAGAGGTAGGAGCCGACCATAATAATATCGCCGTGGGCAAAGTTGAGCAGGGTGATGATACCGTACACCATGCTGTACCCCAGGGCGACCAACGCGTAGATGGAACCGGATTGCAGCCCGTTGATAAGTTGCTGCACGGCTAATTGCCAGAAAGACATAGAAGATCCTTTTTCGTTAAAAAACTTGTAAAACCAAGGCTGCGCAATTTGCGCAGCCTTGGCGTAGTGCGAGGGAATTAGAACATACGGTAGAAGACTTCCTTACCGTCTGTGATGGTCATGATGACAGCGTCCTTGATCGGGTTGTTGAACTCGTCAAAGGTGTAGCCGCCCTCGGAGGTCACGCCGACCACGCCCGCGCCTTCGGAGCGGATCGCGTCGATGATCGCCTGCTTGTACTCGTCGGATGCCGGAGCAGAGCCCGACTTTTCCGCCTTGCGGATCGCGGCGACGAGCAGCATGGCTGCGTCATAGCCGGTGGCCGCAAACATATTCAGCGTGTCCTCGCCGTTGGCGGCGATGAAACGCGCCTCGAAGTCACGGACCAGCTCGGTGGAGCCGGGCGCGTAAGCGGAGCAGAAGAAACTGCCTTCGAGGTCCTCGGCGGAGGCGTAATCCGTGATGCCCGCCCAGCCGTCGCCGCCCAGCATGACGGCGTTTAAGCCGATCTCACGCGCCTGGGTCACGATGAGGCCGTTGTCCTCGTAGTAGTTGGGCAGGAAGACCACGTCGGGGCCGGCAGCCAAAATGTTGGTGAGCTGGGCCTTGAAGTCTTTGTCGCCCTTGGCATAGGATTCCTGGCCGACCACTTCGATGCCCGTCTCGCCGCACTTGGCGACGAAGGCGTCTTTGAGGCCGATCGCGTAGTCGTTGCCCGTCTCAAACAGGACGGCAGCGGAGGTGGCGTCGAGCACTTCACCGGCGAACTCCGCCATCTTCATGCCCTGGAAGGGGTCGATAAAGCAGGTGCGGAACACGTTGGTGTTGACCGAGCCGTCCGCGTTGACGGTGACCGAGGCCGCCGTCGCCGAGGCTGTGATCATCGGCATATTGATCGGGGTGGCTTTCGCAACGACCGCCAGCGTGTTGCTGGTGATAACGTCGCCGATCAGGCCGGTGATCCCCTCGCTGACCATACGGTTGAAGGCGTTGACCGCTTCCGCGTCGTCGCCGCGCTGGTCATAGGCGATGATCTCGATCATCTTGCCGTTGATGCCGCCGGCGGCATTGACCTGGTCGAGGTACAGGGTGGCGCCGTTCTTGACGCCCAGGCCGTAAACGGCCAGCTCGCCTGTGTGCGGGCCCAAGATACCGATTTTAATGGTTTCTTCGCCTTTTTTGTCGTCCTTTGTGCAGCCCACAAACAGGGCGGCCGCCATCATAACGACGAGCACGATGCAAATAATTTTCTTCATGGGTAATTCTCCTTTTTATTTTCCTTTTTGTTTTCCTCTGCATGGCTTGTCCATGGCAGTTTCCCCCAGTAAGCTCATGCACCCGAAATCATAATATACTATCGGCCCGATGTCAACCTTTTTTTATTGAAAAAGTCTTTAGAATGCACTAAAACAGTATGTTTATCAACCGCACGGCATATGCCACGGCAAACCCGAGCCCGATAGCGAGCAGGATAACCCAGTTCAGCCACTTTGCGCGAAAGGGCTGAAAGTCAAACAAAAAGAATCCGTACAGGATCGGCATGGCCCAAAACATCGGGTGTAAGGCGAAGGCGGTGGCAAAGTCGAGCCGCGCCGCAAGCACCCACGCGCGCGTCATACCACAGCCCGGGCAGGGAATGCCCGTGACCCGATAGAGCGGGCAGCCCGTTTGCAGCACCCACATCACGGCCAACACGCCCACCATGAGCAAGGTGAGCAGAAGTTTCAAACGTAAGTGCGTAACCTTATTCACTATTCCTTATTACTTATTATCTCTGTGCCCATAAAGCGCTGTAGCGCTTCGGGCACCTCAACCGTGCCGTCCTCACGCTGATAGTTTTCTAAAATGGCCGCCACGGTCCGGCCCACGGCCACGCCGCTGCCGTTGAGCGTATGCACGAGCGCGGGCTTTGCGCCCGGCGCGGGCCGGTAGCGGATCTGCGCCCGCCGCGCCTGGAAGTCCTCGAAATTGCTGCACGAGGAGATCTCCACATAACGCCCGTAGCTGGGCATCCACACTTCAATATCATAAGTCTTGGCCGAGGCAAAACCTATATCGCCCGTAGAGAGCGCGACCACCCGATAGGGCAGACCCAAGCCTTGCAGGACTTTTTCCGCGTCGCGCGTCAAATCCTCCAGCGCGGCATAGCTTTGCTCGGGCTCGGTGAACCGTACCAGCTCGACCTTATTGAATTGGTGCTGGCGGATAATACCCCGCGTGTCGCGGCCCGCACTGCCCGCCTCCGCGCGGAAACAGGCGGAGTAGGCGCAATAGGCGAGCGGCAGCGTGCCCGACTCCAGAATCTCGTCGCGCAGCAGATTGGTGACCTGCACCTCCGCCGTGGGGCTTAAAAAGTAGTCGGTGTCTAAAAGCTTGAACGCGCCGCCGTCAAACTTGGGCAGCTGGCCCGTGCCGAACATACTCGCGCTGTTGACGATATAGGGCGGCAGAATCTCCGTATAACCGTTGGCCGTATGCGTGTCGAGAAAATACGCGATGACCGCGCGCTCCAAACGCGCGCCCAGTCCTCGGGAAACGGTGAACCGCGATCCGGCGATCTTCGCGCCGGCGGCAAAGTCCAGAATGCCCAGCCCTTCCCCGATGTCCCAATGCGGCAGGGGCGTAAAGGCAAAGGCCCTCGGCTGGCCCCAGCGCCGGATCTCCACATTGTCCTCGTCGGACCCGCCAACCGGCACAGACGAATGCGGGATATTCGGAATGGCGGCCAGCTGGGTTTCGACTTCCTCGCTCAACACGGCCAGCTCCGCGTCCAGCTCTTTGATCTCCGCCCCCAGCAAGCGGGTCTGCTCCGTCTCCGCGCTCGCGTCCTCGCCCCGCTTGCGCTTTGCGCCAATGGCGGCACTGGCCGTGTTGCGCTCGGCCTTTTTGCTCTCCACGGCGGCGATGATCTCCCTGCGCCGCGTCTCCTTCGCCAAAAAAGCCTGCACGTCCACGCCCTTGTTGCGGCGGTGCGCCATCGCCGTGATGAGCTCGTCTGGGTTTTGTCTGATTCTTTTAATATCTAACATAGTGCCTCCTTAAACTACAATGTACAAACTACAAACTACAATTGATGATAAAACGGCTCTGCCGTTTTTTTGAATCATAAAAACTGCGGAGTAGTTTTTTCCTTCATTGTAGTTTGTACATTGTAGTTTGTAGTTTTTCATATTACATTCTTGTGGGTGCCACCAACCCAAGCAACTTCAGCCCGTTGGCAATCGTCTGGCGCGTGGCCTCGGTCAGCGCCAGGCGCGCGTTTTGCGTGGCGGGTTCCTCGCCCACAATGCGCCGCTCGTAGTAAAATTTATTGAACGCGGTGCAAACGGCCATCACCGCCCGCGCGACCAGATAGGGCTCGTTCTTCTCCGCCGCAGCCTCGATTGCTTGCGGAAACGCGGCGATGGCCTTTATCACAGCCAAGCTGTAGGGCTCGTCCAGAACGCTCACGTCGATTTCGGCGGGAGCAAGCCCCCGCCCTACTGGAATCTGGAATCTGGAATCTGGAATCTTCCGTAAGACAGAGCAACAACGCGCGTGCGTATACTGCACATACGGCCCTGTTTCTCCTTCAAAGCTCAACGCCTTGGCCCAGCTGAAGGCCGTGTCCTTGATCCGCCCGTGGTAGAGCACGCTCCACAGCAGCGCGCCCACGCCGATGACCTCCGCCACCGCGTCCTTGCCTTCCAGGTCCGGACTCTTTTCCCCGATGATCTCCCGCGCCTTTGTAACGGCTGCGTTCAGCACATCCGACAGATAGACCACATTGCCCGAACGTGTGGAGAGCGTGCCCTCCTCCATCGAGACCATGCCGAAGTTTACGTGCACGCAATCGTCCGCCCAGCTGCGGCCCAGCAGTTCCAGAATCTTGAACAACTGCCGAAAGTGCAGGTCCTGCTGATAGGCGACGACATAGAGCGAGCGGACAAAATCATACATCGCCTTGCGGTAGTCGGCGGCGGCCAGATCGCGGGTCAAATAAATCGTGCTGCCGTCGCGCTTGACAATCAGCGCGGGCGGCATATCCCAGGGCGTCAAGTCAACAATGACCGCGCCGTCGTCCTCTTTGGAGATCTTCTTCTCCCGCAGCTCGTCGATGATGGGCTGCATTTTATCCTCATAGAAACTCTCGCCCGCATAGCTGTCAAAGGCCACGCCCAGCCGGTCATAGATCAATTTCGCCTCGGTCAGTGATACCTCCGCGAAATCAGACCACAGCGCCATGGCCTCCGCGTCGCCCTGTTCCATGCGGCAGAACCATTCCCGCGCCTGATCGTCCAGCGCCGGATCTTTTTCGGCCTCGTCATGGTAGCGCACATAGAGCGCGACCAGCTCCCGCACCGTATAGTCCAACACGGGCTTTTGCCCCCAAAGCCGATAGGCCACGATCATCTTGCCGAACTGCGTGCCCCAGTCGCCCAAATGATTGATGGCGACCGTGCGGTAGCCCAGGAAATCGTAAATCCGATTCAGCGCGGCGCCGATGGCCGTGGAGGGCAGGTGACCGATGTGGAAGGGTTTGGCGATATTGATGGAGGAAAACTCCACACAGACCGTTTTGCCGCCGCCCAGTTCGCTTGCCCCATAGCGCTCGCCCTCGGAAAGCACGCGTGCCAGCGTGACCGCCGCAAAGTCGGCCTTGCCGAAAAAGAAGTTCAAGTAACCCGAGACAGCCTCGGCCCGCGCCAGACCGACAATCTCCGGCAGCTTGTCCGCCAGCTCGGCCGCAATGGCGGCGGGCGCTTTACGCCAGTCTTTTGCCAACCGAAAACAGGGAAAGGACAGATCGCCCTGGTCCGCGTTTTTCGGCGTTTCCAGCAGGGTTTCAATCGTTTCCGCAGACAGCTCGGTAAGGCTTGCCAATGCTTTTGTAATTTCAACTTTTGTACTCATTCAAGGGCTCCTCTAAAAACTATCGGTGTGCAGATTTGCCGTGAATTTGGCCGTAGTTCACAGGCAAAAAACGCAGGAATAGCCGTAGACCTATTCCGAGGCTTTTTGCCAAAGAAGTGCGGTCAAAGGCGCGGTGAAGATGTGCGCCCAGAGTTTTTAGGGGCGCCCCAGTATTATTATACCGCTATGGTGGAAAAATGTGAAGTATGAAATCTTTTTTGGCAAAACGGCCCGATGATAGATCTTTATTGGCGTTCTCTTTAGGGCATATTATTGTCAAAAACTTATGCACCGTATTCAATCTGATTTGTCTGGTGCTGGCCGTGCCGCTGATTCTGGTCGGGTCCTATAAGAACCTGCTCTATCTCTCCACGGTGTTTGCCAATCTGGCCATCGGCGTGTTTCAGGAATACCGCGCCAAGCGCGCGGTCGACAAGCTTTCCCTGCAAATCGAGCCTCGCGTGGAGGTGAAACGGGAGGGCGGCTTTACGGGAATCCCCGCCGAGCAGGTCGAATGCCGCGACCTCTGCCGCTTTTCCGCCGGACAGCAGGTGGCCGTGGACTGCGCCATTCGCAACGGCGCGGTGGAGGTGAACGAAAGCCTGCTCACCGGCGAAAGCCTGCCCCAGCTCAAACAGCGCGGGCAGGAGGTGCTGGCCGGCAGCATTGTGGTCTCGGGCCAGTGCGAGGCTGAGGCGCTTTGCACCGGACGGGACAGCTATATGCGCAAGCTGGAGGACGTGGTGAAAACCTACCGCGCGCCGCGTTCCAAGCTCATGCGCGACCTCAAACGCATTGCGGCCACGGCGGGGCTGTCGATCCTGCCCGTGGGCGCGCTGCTGCTGGTCACCGAGCTGCGCCGTTTCGGGATTGAGGACGCGGTGGTGCACGTTTCCGCCGCCATGCTCTCCGTTATGCCGATGGGTTTAATGCTTTTGGCCTCCGTCTCTTTGGCGCTGGGCGTGCTGCGCCTGGGCAAAAAACACGCGCTGACCCGTGACCTCTACTGCATTGAGGCGCTGGCGGGCGTGAATGTGCTTTGCGTGGACAAGACGGGCACCTTAACCGACGGCAAGCTGACCTGCGCCGAAACCTACGGTCTGACGGACGGCACGCTCGGCCCGCTGCCGGAGCACGCGCATGAGGCGCTGTGCAATTTTGTACTGGCCATGCCCAAGGACAACGCGACCGCGACCGCGCTGGCGGATCTGTTCTCCTGCGCGGCGACCGAGGAACCGATCGAGATTTATCCCTTTTCCTCGGCGCGCAAGCGGACGGAAATGAAATTTGAAAGCGGGCTCTACGCCGTGGGCGCGCCCGACTGGGTCCTGCCCGCCTTGCCCGACTGGCTGCAGGCCGAGATCGACCGGTTCGCGGACGAGGGTCTGCGCGTGCTGCTTTTTGTGGGGGACGAGGTCCCGCTCGCGCTATTGGTGCTAAAGGACACGATCCGCGAAAATGTGCCCGAGACGCTCGCCTTTTTCAAGCGGGAGCAGGTGGACGTCTGCTTGGTCTCCGGCGACTATGTGAACACGGTGCGCGCGGTGGCAAAAAAATTGGGGTTGGAAGGCGAGGTCGCGGACTGCTCGGCGCTTGAGACCGACGAGGCCTTTTTGCAGGCCGTGGAAACACACCGGCTCTTTGCCCGCGTCACACCCGACCGCAAGGCGCAGCTGGTGGAGGCATTAAAAAAGCACGGCTTGGTCGTGGCCATGGTGGGGGACGGGGTGAACGACCTGCCCGCCCTGCGCGTGGCGGACTGCGCGATCGCGATGGCGGCGGGCTCCGACGCGCCCAAGCAGGTGGCGCAGCTGGTGCTTTTAGACAACGACTTTGCCACCCTGCCGCAAGTGATCCTAGAGGGCCGGCGCGTGGTGAGCAAGATCATGCGCTCCGCTCAGCTGTTCATGAAAAAAAGCATCTTCTCCTTCTCGGTCGCCCTGCTTATGCTGCTCTTTGCCCTGCCTTACCCTTACCAAAACATTCAGTGGACGATCATGGGGTTCTTTGCGGTGACGATCCCCTCCATGGTGCTGGCATTGGAGCCCAACCGGGAATTGTTTTACGGCAATTTCATCAAGAGTATGCTGGCGCTGGCCCTGCCCGCCGCCCTACTGAATCTGATCTTCGTGCTGCTGGCGATGTTTGCGCTGCCGATTTTTCACTTTACCGACGCGCAGATTCACACCCTTGTCATCTATCTGACGGCAGTCTCGTCTTTGATCACGCTCTACCACATCTGCGTGCCCATGACGCGCGTGCGCGCGATCCTCTGCGTGCTGATGACGCTGCTCATGTTCGCCGCGCTGATCGTGCTCAAGGCGCTGCTGGACATCGGCCTGCCCGATTTGGCCTCTGTCATTATGCTGGCCGTGATGGCGGCAGGGGCGTATCCGCTGCTTTCGTTGTTCAGAAGGTGGGTGGAGGGATTGTTGCGGCTACCTGTAAGGTAAACTACAATGTACAAACTACAAACTACAATTGACGATAAAACAGCGCGGCTGTTTTTTTAATATCATTTTATCTTTCAAGAAAACGCCGGTGCGTTTTTTCCTCAATTGTAGTTTGTACATTGTAGTTTGTAGTTTACAATGGTATACTTTCCCCATGAACGAATCGGACTTCTATAAATCGACCCAGTCCAACAGCCTGTCCGGTCTGTACTTGCTGCATGGCGAGGAGGAACTGACCAAGCAGGAGGCGTTGGGGCGCGTGGAGGCGCTGTTGGATCAGGGTATGCGCGATATGAACCGCGCGCGCTTTCGCGCGCCGCTGGCAACCGAGGTGCTGGCCGCCGCCGCGCAGGCCCCGTTTTTCGACCGGTTTCGCGTGATCGTGGTTTGGGATTTGGCCGATGAGGAATTGAACAAACTGATCGAGGCGCGGGCGAAAGTGCCGCCCGAGACGATTCTGCTCGCGGCAAAACGCGGCAAGGCACGGGACACGGCGGCGGTGAAAAAGTTGGCCGCGCTGGGCCGCGTGGTGGAGTTTGCGCCGCTGACCAGGGAGCGGGCGGTTTCGATGGTCATGCGCGAGGCCGCGCTCTGCGGCGTGACGCTGGACGGGACGCTGGCGCGCAAGCTGGTCGAACTGGTCGGCACGGACGCTTATGCCCTGCGAAATGAGGCCTCCAAGGTGTTCGGCTACGCGGGACACGGCAATGTTGTGACGGCCGAAATGCTGGACTGCTGTGTGACGCCCTCGCCCGAGGCGGATATCTTTGCCATGCTGAACTGCTTTTTGCGCGGCGACCGCAAAGGCGGCCTGCGCGCCATACGGATCATGCAGCAAAACGGGGAGACCGCGCTGCGTATCGCTTATTTTTTGCAGGGCAGGCTGCGGAAGATGCTGATCGCCCGCGAGCTGCTGGAGACCAAAACGCCGCCCCAAACCATCATTCGTGAACTCGGCGGCAGCCCCTACGCCGCGGAAAAGTCCATCACAGCCGCGAAGAAATGCTCCCTCGAAATGTTGCGGGGTGCCGTCATCCGCCTGTCCGAAGTGGACTTCAAACTCAAACAGGGCCTCGCCACCGACAGCGATTCGCTTTTTTTGGTCTTATTTGAATGTTTTAAGTAACGGGTCTCCAAGCGTCATCCGGCTGCTCCAGTTCACGGAGCAGTCTTTTTCTTTGCGTTGCCAAATACTCCTGCTCAATATCTACATAAATACAATTGCTGCAAAGGCCAACGATGTCCAGAGACACAGAGTTTAATAGGCACACGGCATTATCATAGTATATGCAAAAATGATTGCCACATTGTATTTCCATATGTACTCTCCCGTTTGCTCTGTTATAGAACAATTATACGCGTTTCATACCCTAAAATCAAGAGTGTTCTAAAATAGAGCGTTGAGGACAGTCATGGACTTGAACAAAACCATCGGGATAAACATCAAAAAAGCAAGAAAAGAACGCGGCTACACGCAGGACCAGTTCGCCGCGCAATTGCAAGTTGCAGGCTGTGATGTGTCGAGGGGAACCTTGGCAAAGATTGAAGTCGGTATTCGGGAGCTGAAAGTTTCAGAATTGCCGATTTTCTTGGAACTGCTAAAAATAGATTTGAAAACGTTATATATGGAATAGAATAGTGTCAAACAAAGCGGGCGAACAAAGGTCGCCCCTACTTTTTTCTTGCAGTCTGCGAATTAGTCGGACGATTGATAATCACGCCTGCACAGCGAACGCCCGCCCCCGCCCTACTGGGGTCTGGAATCTGGAATCTGACTATCTTGCCCTGGTGTCCACTTCCTCTTTCAGTTTTGCCGCAAAATCTTCCAGCGTCATCGTGCCCAAATCGCCGTCTTTGCGGGAGCGGACGGCGACGAGGTTGCTTTCGGCCTCCTTATCGCCTAATACCAGCATATAGGGTACGCGCTGCATTTGCGCCTCGCGGATCTTAAAGCCGATTTTCTCATTGCGCAGGTCGGTTTCGGCGCGAAATCCCTGCGCCTGCAGTTTTTGGGCGATCCCGGCGCAGAGGTCCGCCGTGCGGTCGGTGATGGGCAGGATCTTGACCTGCACGGGCGCGAGCCAGGCGGGGAAGGCCCCCGCGTATTTTTCCACGAGCAGGGCCAAGGTGCGCTCATAACAGCCGATACTCGTGCGGTGAATGACGACGGGATATTTCTTTTCGCCGTCGCTGTCGGTATAGACCATGCCGAAACGCTCCGCCAGCTGGAAGTCGACTTGGATCGTGATTAAGGTGTCCTCCTTGCCGTGCACGTTGCGGATCTGAATGTCGAGTTTCGGCCCGTAGAAGGCCGCCTCGCCCTCAGCCTCGGTATAGGGCAGGCCGGTTTTGTTTAAGATCTCGCGCATTTGGTCCTGTGTGGATTCCCAGGTCTCCTTCGCGCCAATGTATTTTTCCTTGTTGTTTTCGTCCCATTTGGAGAAACGGTAGCTCACGTCCTCATCCAAGCCGACCGCGTCCAGCATGAACTGGGCCAGATCCAGGCAGCCGCGAAACTCCTGCTCGACCTGGTCGGGGCGGCAGGCCAGATGGCCCTCCGAAATCGTGAACTGACGCAGGCGAATCAGGCCGTGCATTTCGCCGCTGGACTCGTTGCGGAAGAGCGTCGCGGTCTCGTTGTAGCGCAGCGGCAGATCGCGGTAGGAGCGGGAGCGGTTGAGATAGGCCATGAACTGGAAGGGGCAGGTCATGGGGCGCAGGGCAAAGACCTCGGCCTCTTCGTCCTCATAATCGCCGATGACGAACATTCCCTCGCGGTAGTGATCCCAGTGGCCCGAGAGCTTGAACAGCTCGCGCTTGGCAAAGAGCGGGGTCTTGGTCAGCTGATAGCCGCGCCGCTGTTCCTCGTCCTCCACAAAACGCTGGAGGATTTGAATGACGCGCGTGCCCTTGGGCAGCAAGATCGGCAGGCCCTGGCCGATCAGATCGACCGTGGTGAACAGCTCCAGTTCGCGGCCCAGCCGGTTGTGGTCGCGCTTTTTGGCCTCCTCAAGACGGGTCAAATGGTCGTCCAGATCGGCGCGCTTGTCATAGGCCGTGCCGTAGATACGCTGGAGCATTTTGTTTTTTTCGCTGCCGCGCCAGTAGGCGCCCGTCGCGGACAAGAGCTTGAAATGCTTGACGCGGCCCGTGGCGGGCACGTGCGGGCCCGCGCAGAGATCGGTAAAGTCGCCCTGACGGTAGAAGGTGATCTCCTCGTCCTCGGGCAGTTCTTCGATCAGCTCGACCTTGTAGGGCTCGCCCGCCGCAAAGACCAGGGCCTCATCGCGGGGCAGGGCAAAGCGCGCGACCGTCAGATTCTCTTGCGCGATCCGCTCCATTTCTTTTTCGATCTTGGCCAGGTCCTCCGGCGTGAAGGGCGTCTCGACATCAAAGTCATAGTAGAACCCGTTTTCGATCGCGGGGCCGATGGCGAGTTTGGCGTCGGGATACAAGCGTTTGACGGCCTGCGCCAGAATATGCGCCGCCGTGTGGCGGTAGGCCCAGCGGCCGCCCTCATCGTCAAAGGTGCAGAACCGCACCGCCGCGTCGCCCGTGATGGGCATAAATGCGTCCTGCCGCGCCCCGTTTACCTCGCAGCAAAGCGTGGCCTTGGCCAGGCGCGGGGAGATGTCGTTTGCGATATCCAGGGCGGTTGAACCGTCCGGATAGGTTTTGACGTTGCCGTCGGGAAAGGTAATGTTCATAGTGTTTGTCCTGCTTATTAAAATGTGTTTTAGGAATTTTCACTATTATATCACTTTTGTGTAACGTGTCAAACTTGCGCATTGGAATTGGCTGTGCTACAATAATGATAAATACTGGGGAATTATCCGACTAAAACGGGGGAAACAAAAGAATGACAAAAATTGAAAAACTGGAAAACAACAAAGTAAAGATTACCGTTACGGTGCCGGCGGAGGCTTTCGCCAAGAGCATTGAGATCGCCTGCCGCAAAAACGCGGGACGCTACAACGTGCCGGGCTTTCGCAAGGGCAAAGCGCCGCGCCGCATGATCGAGCAAATGTACGGCGAATCCGTCTTTTATGAGGACGCGTTCGAACTCTGCTGGGGCGACGCCTATGACGCGGCGCTGGCTGAGCACGCGCTCATCGCCGTGGACAAGCCGGAAATCGAGATCGAAACCATCGGCGCGGGCGAGGATTTGGTGTTCACCGCCGGCGTGCAGCTCAAGCCCGATGTGACGCTGGGACAGTACAAGGGTATAGGCATTCCCGCCCAAGAGTATACTGTTGAGGACGCGGAGGTGGACGGGGCGCTGGAGGCCGAACGCGAGAAACAGGCGCGTTTTGTGGATTCGGATCGAACCGAAGTGAAAGATGGCGACCGCATTACCCTGGACTACTCGGGCAGTGTGGGGGGCGTGAAGTTTGACGGCGGCACGGGCGAGGATCAGACCCTGCACATCGGCAGCGGGACCTTTATCCCGGGCTTTGAAGAGCAATTGGTCGGCAAGGCCGTCGGCGAGGATTGCGATGTTACCGTCACCTTCCCCGCAGAGTACCACGCGGACGAACTGGCGGGAAAAGCGGCCGTCTTTGCCTGCAAGGTAAAGGCCATTTCCGAAAAGCAGCTGCCCGAATTGGACGATGAGTTCATCAAGGACATTTCGGAGTTTGACAGCGTCGCCGAGTGGAAGGCCAAAAAGCGGGAAGAACTGGAAGGCCAAAAGAGCGAACGCGCCAAGGCGGCCCGCGAGAACGCCGCGCTCAAGGCCGCCTGCGAGAACGCGAGCGTCGAGATTCCCGACTGCATGGTCGAGCGGCAGGTGGACTATATGCTGCGCGACCTGGCCTATCGGCTGCAAAGCTCGGGCCTGTCGTTGCAGGATTACATGGGCTACATGGGCATGGACGCGGAGAAGCTCAAGGAGAGCTACCGCGCGGA
>Ga0123353_10002207_pt1 | contig 24095 bp, 20 predicted proteins | sample TergutLab28metaG_3_FD_92763 | JGI IMG/M metagenome (GOLD analysis project Ga0123353, IMG submission 92763) | Labiotermes labralis P3 segment gut microbial communities from Petit-Saut dam, French Guiana - Lab288 P3 | ecosystem: Host-associated > Arthropoda: Insects > Digestive system > Gut ... | reverse complement strand
TAAACGGTTCGGTTATAGGACACCGTTGGACTTGTGGCATGAGCATTTGAATGTGATATTATCCGCTTAACCCGTCAACAGTCTTCTCCCCTTCCGGGGGGCAGTTGAAATTACAATCGGGGGGCTATTTTTGCTTCAATAAAAACGGAATTGGATGGTGGATTTTTATTATGGATTATGATACTTTCGTTAGTGGAGTGTTGTGTTTTTGTACGTTGCTTGGTTTGGTTGAATGGCGAAGTAATTTTTTATTAGGCGGTGTTGCACAAGCAACTGCCTCACAGGAAGGAAATAGTAAAATGGAAAAATGGTCAGCAAATGATTTATATATTTCCAAACAGCTTATACCAGATGATGATGTGTTATCTACAGCTTTAAATTCCGGTAAACAATACACTACTGACTATGAAATATCGTCAACACAAGGGCAGCTTCTATATTTACTCGCAAAAACTAAAAATGCCAACCGCATCCTCGAAGTTGGTACTTTTTGCGGCTATAATACCATTTGGCTTGAGCAGGCATTACCCGAAGATGGCAAACTAATAAGCATCGAATACGAAAAAGCCTACGCCAAAACAGCACAAGCCAATATAGAAAACGCAGGTCTTTCGGACAAGGTAACGATTTTACAAGGTAATGCGGTTGACGTCCTTAAAACCCTAATCCACAACAATGAATCTCCATTTGACATGATTTTTATTGATGCAGACAAACCAAGTTATCCTGAATATTTAAAATTGTCGTTACAACTATCAAAGTCAGGGACAATTATTTACGGTGATAATGTTGTACGCGACGGTGAACTTTGCAATGTTAATTCAACTGATGAAAAGGTAAAAGGTGTCCAAAAATTCATACAAGAAATGGGAAAAATTAAGACTATCGAGTCCACAACAATTCAAACTATTGGAATTAAAAGATACGATGGTTTTACTCTAAGTATCGTGAAATAACTAATATGGAAAAACAAAATATAGACATATACAGAGAAGCACCTGTATCTAATAAACACAATGCCGTGTCTAGTTGAAATTCTTACGGTTTCGTGATTATCGAAATTAACCGTAATATAAATGCAAAGTAAGATGTGTGCTGTGAAGGGTGGAAATAACGCTTTGCTTTAAAATCATGTGCATATTGCTAATATCACCTATTTGCAATACAATGGCTATATAAAGGAGTGATTTAATTATGTCAAGAGCAATAACAGTAAGAGTTGATGAAAATGTAAAGCAACAGGCAGAAGATATGTTGAATGAAATCGGATTAAACATGACTACTTATCTTAATTCCAGCTTGAGGGCATTGGTGCGGGAGAAAAAAGTACCATTTGAATTAACAACAATTCAACAAGCAAACAATGAATATCTTGCCAAACTCGATGAATCCATTGCACAGGCTGAACGAGGCGAAGTAGTAAAATATTCAATGGATGAATTGAAAGCCTTGGTGGAGGGGTAATAGTTGTGGATGTATATTTTACCGACATTGCAAACAAAGAACTAAAAAATTGGTTAAAGTCAGATCGTTCAACTGCCAAGAAAATTTATGACTTTATCAGCGATATTCAAAAGTATGGAATGTTAGATGGCAGGGGTAAACCTGAAAAATTAAAGCATTACAAAAACCCTGTGCGATTCTCCAGACAGATAAATAAAGGAGATAGACTTATATATTGTCAGCAAAACGAAAAAGATTTGTTAGTAATTTCGTGTAAAGGGCATTACGATGATAATTAAAAATAGCGCATTTATGTACCACGTAGAACGTGGTATGTGCATAAATTTATATTTAGGACAGGAGTAGAAATTTTATGTTTAATAAAAACTTTAATGAAAATTGCAACTGTGAATATGATTGCGAATTTCATGGGAATTGTAAAGCCTGTATGGATAATCACGTCAAAGATGCTAAAGAAAAAATATGTTATACAAAATTAAAAATACGGGAAAAAAAACGTAAATCAACTAATAATGACGGTGGCGATAAATAATAAGACTCTTCGGAAACCGTGTTTTATCTGTTTTTACGAGCGAAATGAATTATTATAGCATTTAATTCCGCCCGCAAAAACTATTCAACATCGGTTTCCGATGAAGTCTAATCATTTAAGCAATCATTATGGGAGTATTGTTGCGAGGCATATTTTGCAAATAATAAACCAGTAGCGTTATTTCCACCCTTTACAGCACAAGTCATAGAATTTTACTGTATCCAAATTTAAAGAGCAAATTACTCCCATATCGTAAATATGTAAATTTCATTAACAAACCCAATCAGCCCGAAGAAATCAACTGCCTTGAATTGTTTTTAAAACCTCAATTTTTTTGCACAACAAAAAACCCCATGCGGGAAGCTCAAGCATCATAAGATGCACCCGCACAGGGTTGTCACTCGCCCCCAAGGTCCGGGTGAGGGTGGTTTTAGGTTATTTTGTTTGCTTACTTGCTCCCTTTTCTACTTTTGCCATTTCGAAGAATGTTAAAATAATCGGGAGGGCCCGTTACATGCATTACCCGTAACCCCAATGACACGGCCGGCCGGTCCAAAAGGGTCGTTAGGCTCATTATACATAAAACGAACATAATGTAAACACGAAAATAAAAGAACGTAATGTCGATTTAAGTAATTGCCTTTTTACCCCCCCCCCGACAGGTGCCCGTTTCCGCCAATCGCGCCGCGGGACGTTCCCTCACCTGCCGGAGGGTGGCCACGGAATACGGCAATAACAAAAGGGCCTCGGCAGAAGCCCTTTTTAGATCAAATCCCCGCAAATAACCCTTACACGTAAGTCAATAGTGCTTCGATACGCTTTGCCAAATGCCCGAATTCGCTTGCGAAGACCTTATGCACAAGACCGCGTACGCCCGCTTCGGCGATCGCTTCTTCGTGGGTAACGATGATTTCGGATAAGGCGGCGTTGAATCGGGCAACCGCGGCCTTGTCGTTTGCAAGCGTGCCGTCAAGCGCGTCGGAGAATATTTTCAACGCTCCTTCGATTTTATCCGCCGCGGGACGGAAGGTGTCAACGCGGCATCGTTCCGTTTCGACGCGCATTTGCGCCAGCAGTATCTCGGTTTGGAAGAAGATGTCCTCGATGGATCGTTGGAATTTTTCTTCCGCGGGCATTTCCTCATGGTTTGTGCTGCGCTTAGCCAGCTTAAAGAGCTTTACGCTTTCATCCAAGGCTTTTACGCAGGCGGCGTTGGCTTCGTGCATTTGTTGGGGGTATTGCAGGATACGTTCGGTGCAGGCTTTTAGGGTTTCGTTATAACCGCTGCGTGCCGTTTCGATCTTCGCGTTAAATGCGTTGATGTTGGTCATGAAGGAAGCGTCGTCCATCTTCTTCAACGCGTCGTCCACGGACCCGCGTTCCCCCGTAAAGCCTTTCATCGCTTGCGCGGCCTCGTTTACGGATCCGACTCTTTTTTCCAAATCCTTTGCTACGCACATATACGCGTGACCGTATTCACCAAACGACAAAGCAGCGCCCTTCGCGTCGGCGACCAGCACCTTACCATCGGATGCGACCTTTTGTAATAATTCGGCCGCGGCATCGCGTTGGCTGACAGCTTCCGTTCGGATTTCTTCACGTACCAGCAGCGTGAGTTCGTCCAGCAGGCGGATGACCGCCGATCGGCTCTCCATGGCTTGGTGCAATAATTTGTCCAGCTTTTCATCGACATCGTGGAATATACTGCCGGGGTTAACGTCGATCCGCGCCGTTTCCGCGGCGGAAAATAACCGCAGGACATTGAATTGGAAAGCGACGTCGTCCATCATCTTAACGAACCGGTAAATCCGGTCCGACATATCAAAGACCGTTTGTTCGGTTGCCGTAACGCTATCTTCCAGTTCGCTGATAAAATGGATTGTACGGTTAGCCAATCCGCCGTATTCCGCCGCCAATATCAACGTTGATCCCCCTTGGGGTCCCGTTGCTTTCCCCGCTTCCTCCGCGGATTGGGCGAGCGCCTTGCAATCCGCCGTGATAGGTTGCAATACCCGTATCACTTCCTTAATATGGCGATCCACGTTTCCCTTTAATTTATGAAACAACATTTCCTTTTCCTCCTTATTAAAAACCATACGCACGTTCCTGTACCGCGTGGGCGACATGCCGAAGTACGCTTTAAACGCCCGTGAAAAACCTTCGTAGGAGTCATAACCGTACGCGACCGCTACGTCCAGTACCGTTGCATCGCTTTCGCCCAACACGCGGCACGCTTGCTGCAAGCGGCGTTTCTTGATGTATTCCATCACGGGCTCGCCAACGACGCTCCTAAAAAGCCGCTGGAAATGCGTCCGTGAAAAATACGACCTGCCCGCCAGTTCATCGATGCTCAACGCGTCCGTCAAGCTGTTCTCGATATGGGAAACCGAGCGGTAGATGCCGTCCGCTTGTTTTTGCATGGGTCCCGCCTTTTTTTGTAGCTACGAATGGATTATACGGAGGAAACCGAAACCTTACATGACCGGAAATACCAACAAATAAATTATGTACCCTACATATATGACCGCCATCACCGCGCCCTCCCACCGCGCGATTTTATTACGTGTCGTGACGAACAGTAAAAATAACAGGCTCCCCGCCACCAATACAAATAAATCGGTCACCGTACCCAAGCCCACCGTCAGCGGCAATATTACGCCCGACAAACCCAGCACCGTCATGATGTTAAATATATTCGACCCGATAATCGTGCCTACGGCCATTTCGTTTTCGCCCCGCTTGCAAGCGATGAGGGTAAACGTAAGCTCCGGCAGGGAAGTGGCGATCGAGACGATCGTAAGCCCGACGACACGTTCGGAAAGCCCCAATATCGGACCGAGGTTTTCCGCCGCCCATACCGTGAGTTGGCCGCCCGCGAAAATCAATGCCGAAGCCAGTAAAGCCATGAAAATTAAACGGGATAAGGGTTTGACGGATTTTGATTCGATCGACGTCTCCGATGGGGAGGGATCATCCTTCGAAGTTTTCGGGGATTGTTTCACCAAAAAAATAATGTAACCCGCATACACCGCGAACAATACAAAACTCGCCGGGCGCGGGATCACATCACCCAAAATAAAATAAATAAGCAGGAGGAACACCGCCGCGCCCACGCTCAGCCAAAATTCCGCCGTCAATTCGTAAAAACGCACAGAAATGGGCCTAACCATCGCGGCTAAGCCCAAAATCATCATCAGGTTAAATATGTTCGCGCCCACGACGTTGGCGACGGCTAAGTCGTTCGCACCGTTAATCGCCGCGGTTACGCTGATTACGAGTTCGGGAATGCTTGTCCCCATCGAAACGATCGTAAGCCCGATGATTACGGGCGAAACGCGGAACCGCCTCGCGATGCCGATAGACGCGTCCACGAAGGTATCCGCGCCTTTTATCAGGAGCGCGAGCCCCGCAATCAAACCGATTACTACGGGTAAGGTGTGCATTAAGTATGTAACCCCACACTCACCAATAACGCTTTGTCCACTCGGCGCATGACGGTTTCGTCCAGCCAGCAGATTTTTTCGCGCAGGCGTTTCTTGTCAATCGTACGGATCTGTTCCAATAAAATGACGGAGTCCTTCACCAAAGTAGACTGTACGGAATCTATCTCTATATGGGTCGGCAATTTTGCCTTGCCTATTTGCGAAGTGATCGCGGCGCATATCACCGTAGGGCTGTAGCGGTTGCCTACGTCGTTTTGGATAATCAGGACGGGCCGTACGCCTCCCTGTTCGGAGCCGATGACCGGGCTCAGGTCCGCGTAGAAGATATCACCCCGCCGTACCGATTGCTTTAGCTGTTGCATGTATAATCACCTCCTTGCATAGAATGATTGTTAACACTAATTTCCATTTATATACACGCGGGGAACGCGTTTTCCAATACCACATACGATTTCGTAGCCGATCGTACCTACGATATCGGCCAAGTCGTCCGCGGTGATGCCGGGTTCGCCCAGCATGGTAACCGTATCGCCCGGGGTTACGCCGGGGATGTCCGTCACGTCCACCATACATTGATCCATACATATCGCCCCTACGATGGGCGCGAAACAACCCCGTATCAATACCCGCCCGCCGTGGGTCAACCGACGCGGGTAGCCGTCGGCGTAACCTACGGGGATTACCGCGATGGTCGTGGGGCGCGCGGTGGTGAACAAATGCCCGTAGCTGATACCCACACCTGAGGCCAATTCCTTCACCATGCTGACTTGTGAAAACAACCGCATGGCGGGCTTAAGGCACAGCGGACTGCATACCTCCCCCATTTCGTGGGAGGGGGGCAAGCCGTACAGCATAACCCCCACGCGTACAATATCCATAAATAACCCATCGGAATCGGGGGCGAACAACGTTTGCGCCACCGCACCCGAGTTGGACATATGTTTGACGGGGACACGCAAGCCGCGTGTCTCCAGCTCGCTCAGCACCCACGCGAAGCGGGCCCGCTGCTCGTAGACGAAACCGTTCTCCAACGCGTCGGATGTCGCGCAATGGGTATAAATCCCTTGCACGTCAAGCATGGGGTCGCGTGCGATTTCGCAGATCGCCTCGATATTTTCCCGCTTGGGGAGGAAGCCCAGTCGGCTCATCCCCGTATCGATTTTGATATGTACTTGCGCCCGTTTGCCCGCCCGTTTCGCCGCGTCGGACAGGGCAACCGCCCCGGACGGACTAAAAACGGTCTGCACCAATCCCAAACGCAAAACTTCGTCCAACAACGGGTCAGGCGTAAACCCCATGATGAGGGTCGGCGCGTTGATACCCGTCTCACGCAGGGTAATCCCCTCTTCGCAGATGGCTACCCCCAAGGCATCCACCCCGTTCGCCAGCAACGTTTCGGCCACGGGAACGATACCGTGGCCGTAGGCGTCGCCCTTCACGATACCCATCAATCGCGTGAGAGAGGGGATGACGTTTTTCACCGCCCGCAGGTTGTGGGCGATATGGGACGGGTTGATTTCCGCCCACGCTCTTCTATAGTTGTTCAATTAAACCTCAATATGAATGTCTTAGTCCGCAACATCCCGTAACGGATATCGCAGGACGGAACCCATTTTACAATGAAAACAAGGCATCATCAAGTACCACGTTCATTTCGAACGCATGGTAGGTGACGATGATCCTTTCCACCCCGTCGGGGTCGAGGATGATCAATTTTATGGGCATCAGCGTTTCGTTGTCCACCCACAGCCGCGCCGTCGCCAAATAAGGGTGGTTGCCCGGGACGGTCGCTTCCAATACCGTACGCACGCCTTCCTCCATGTCGGCCACCATTACGCTCATTTCGTTGCATTGCAAGTAATGCCGTATAAACGTCGTAAGGAAAATCACGCTGCGTTCGGGGGTTTCCTCCACGGGTACGGCTACGCGGCCTTCCACCCTGGCATTAAACTGTGAAATATTGCGCCCGTTGTTTACCGTCACCGCTCCCGCCACATGCTCGGGACCGGTCACTTCGACGCGGTACTCGCCGGTGATGCGGGCGTGCTGCACGGTTTCGTATATGTTGCTTCCTTTATTGGCGCGGTATTCAACCGTCGCGATCGCACGGTAGGAATGTAACTCCACCAAGGTCCTTGTAATCTTTTCAAACGAGCTGAGCTCATCCGCGTTGCCCAGCTCGCGCATACCGGAGCCGTCGCACGCCGACACAAAGAAAAGGACCGCCAACAACACGCATACCGCAAAAATTTTCCCGTACATAATTTTCCTCCCATTGGAAATATTAGTATAAAATCCCGTCGTCTATGTATACTAAGGAAATTACCGTTATATTCCGTCGCAACCTTAAGGTTTGGATTCCGTTATTTCGGTTGTAAGGGAGGCGCGGCTTCCCATAAATAAAGAAGAGGTGTTATATGAAAACCATGAAAAGAATCGCGGCGCTGTTGATAACCGTTATCACAACGGCGGTCATCGCCATCAATGTCTTTGGCGGGTCGTACGAATATGATCGGGCCAACTACCATTCCGTTACGGGTAAAGTGGAAGGTATCGAAAAAATCGAGGACGTGGGTTACCGCATCCACGTAACCGTTGGCGAAAGCAGCGCGTACTTTAATACCTACCTTTCGACCTTTTTCTTGGGTGAATTCCCCAAGGAAGGCGACACGGTAACGGGTTTTTTTGATGCCAACCGCCCCATGATCACGATTTACCCGCCGCAATACACGGCGACGGTGATCGTCAACGGCGATGTCGGGTCCGTTTATGTAGACCGCTTCCGCAAGTCCGAAAATGAAGGCGAATTGTTAAGCGCGGACGGTATGAGGCGACTTAACGTGGCCGGTTCGGAAACGAAGATTATTTCGCAAGGCGGTCAAGACGCGTCCGAATGGGACTTGGAGGACCGCTTGCTCGTGGTGGTATACGATGTGGCCACCCGTTCGTTGCCCCCGCTTATCTTCGCGCCGAAAAAAATCGTTGTGATGTACGAGATCGCCGTACACCCCGGGCCGGAGCCCATCGATAACGGTTTCATCGGTATTGTGCCGCCCATCGGGGATATCTCCGGTATGGAAGTCGCTTGGTACAACATCGTGATCAACGGCGTCGGCCTCCCCGATGAAACCTACTACTCCGCGGGTGACGCGATGTTCCCCACCCACGTACCCCTACGCGCCGTGGCGGAATTTATGGATCCCGATATCGACATCCGTTGGAACCGAGGCAACGTAAGGATAAACGGTTCGTGGGGGGAAATTTCCTTCTCAATGGAAACCGGGGAAACGTACACGGTTATCGCGGATGGCCGTACGATACGGCTCAACCAACCCATCGTCATGCACAACGACCGCGTACAGGTGCCGCTCAGCTTTTTCAGGGACGTGGTGGGTATGAAGAACGCGTATTCGATCGGAGGCACGGTATTCATCGACAACTTTGAACTCATGCAGTAAAAATCAATATCCAAACGTTTAAAACCATGGGTGGTGTAAGTACCGCCCATGGTTTTGTGTTATTATGCGTCGGTGCGCCAATCCATGAAAGAAGTGAATGAACATGAAAAAATATTATGCGGTTATTATTACGTTGGTGGCTGCCGTGGTTATCATGAGCGGGGTCATCTTTTATCAAATCATTGTCAGCCGAAGCCTTACGGCCGGCGCGATGCCGGAGGAAACGTTAACCCCTTCCCCTTCCGCCCCCGCTCCCGCGCCGACGCCCACTCCCATCCCGACACCGACGCCGATCCCCACGCCGGAACCCCCGCCCCCCATTACGATCCCCATCCTTGACCCGCCGCCCTTGGACGAAACCGTATACGACACGGTTATATTAAACGCGCGGCTCATCAACCCCGAAACGTTAAACGATATGGAAAATTATAATATCGGCATATTGGACGGGCGCATCGCCGCGCTTACCCGCAGGCCCATCCAAGGCAACCGTACAATAGATGCGACGGGTTTAGTCGCCGCGCCGGGCTTTATCGATATCCTGACGTTCGCGCCCCACGATTCGGGCGCGCGATTCAAAATCACCGACGGCGTAACCACGGTTATGGTCATGGAAAGCGGCACGGCGGACGCGCGCACGAGCTTCGCCAACTACGCGCGGAATCCGCAGTTCATCAATTTCGGTATGTCCAACTGGGTTTCGACCATACGCAGCAATATCGGTTACGGTTCACATGCCGTCATGACCAATCAACGCAGCATCGACCGATTGGTTGAGCGCGTGCGGCAAAACATGATGGACGGGGCGCTCGGCATTTCCTTCCTTTTGGAATACGCCCCCGGCATCCAAGGCGCGGAAATGCTGGCCCTCTATCAACTCGCCGCCGAAATGGGCGTCCCCGTGCATTCCCATTTGCGGTTCTCCACGCCCCACGGCCCCAACAACAGCCTGGTAGCCATACAGGAAGTAATCGACTTCTCGCGGGAAACGGGTGCAGCGTCCCACATCAACCACATCAATTCCACCGGTGCGACCCATGTGGCAGAGGAAGCCTTCGCCATGATCAAAGCCGCTAACGAAGAAGGGCTGCGCATTACGGCGTGTATGTATCCCTACACGTTTTGGGCGACCAACGCAAACACGACCCGCTTTAACCCCGGTTGGCAAACGCGGTTCGGAATCTCCTACGGCGATTTGCAAATCCCCAACACCACCACGCGCCTGACCGCCCAAACCTTCGCGCAGTACCGCTCCCAGCCACAATTACTGTTCGCCATGAACACCCTACCCGAACATGAATTGATTTTGGGCTTGCAAATGCCCTTTATGATGATTGGCAGCGACACGATGGCGGGAACCCCGGGGCGGGTACATCCGCGAGGGGTAGGTGCTTTTTCGCGCACTGTCGGTAGGTATGCGCGGGACGAGGGCGTTATCACATTAATGGAAGCGCTGACAATGATGACCATCCGACCCGTGCACCATTTATCGGAAGCCTCCGACGATATAAAACACAAAGGCCGTTTGGAAATCGGCGCGGACGCGGACATCGTGTTGTTCTGTTATTCCACCATCATCGACACCGCCACGCCGGAAAACACGACATCCCTTTCACGGGGGATCCACTATGTATTCGTCAACGGGCAAATGGGCGTTAACCCTTCCGGCCCGCTGGACGTACGCGCAGGGCGTCCCGTGCTTTCACGCTTCGCAAGCCCCGCAGAACCGTTGGAATATATAAATTACACGATAACATCGGATGAACATGAAATAGGAATTTTGCCCGCATATGAATTGTTCGGCCTTCATTTCATTGACCTGCGCGCCGCCGCCGAATTACTTGACGTGGAATATACCTTAGCGGAAAGCGGGCAGATCGCCTTCGGACAGGCCGTTTTGCAATTGGGCGAAACGGTATTCGAAAGCTACGGATATGTTTCCAATCTGCACCACGAGCCGATTATTTTCCAAAGTTCCGTATTTATCCCCGTTAATGATCTGCCCGTTTTGTATCACGGCTTGTTATATAAATAACAAGGAAAGGCACATGTACTATAAAAAGTAAAAATGATCATGGAAGCGTTGCATTTTCCCCCACAGATATTATAATGCTTGAATACCCGTAAACTACAAGCGAAAGGGGAGAGGGCACATGTCGAATAACGCATCGGAATGCGTCGTCACGGCTGCGTATGATGCCCTCCTCGCGGAGATTAAACAGTACCGCCCGCACACTTCCCTTGAAATAGTCGAAGAAGCCTTTGAATTTGCCCGCGAAGCACATCGGACGCAATTCCGCGCATCGGGAGAGCCGTATATCATCCACCCCCTAACGGTGGCGACGATATTGGCTGAGATGCGATCGGATTTGGAATCCATTGCCGCGGGCATTTTGCATGATGTGGTGGAGGATACGCACCACACGATGGAGGATATCATCAACCGTTTCGGCGGGGAGATCGCGCTCATCGTGGACGGCGTCACGAAACTAAAAAAAGTGGAATACACCGAATATACCAATAAAATCCAAGCAAAAGCCGACGAACAAGCCGAAAATTACCGTAAAATGTTCTTCCATATGTCGAAGGACATTCGTGTTTTATTGGTCAAAATCGCCGACCGCCTGCACAACATGCGTACGCTGGGCGCGATGAAGCCGGAAAAGCAACGCGAAATCGCGCAGGAAACGTTGGATATCTACGCGCCCCTAGCCCATCGTTTGGGTATCGCGCGCTTGCGGTATGAGCTGGAGGATTTGGCTTTTATGTACAGCGACCGCGACGCATATAACGACTTGACCGGTAAGATAAAAATGAAGCAGGACGAACGGCAAAACGTAATCGATTTAATCGTAACCGCGCTTAAGCATAAGATGCAGGAAGAAGGCATTAAAGCGCACGTAGAAGGCCGGCCGAAGCATTTCTACAGTATTTATAAAAAAATGCGTTCGCAGGATAAGACGCTCGACCAGATATTTGACTTGTTCGCCGTACGGATTTTTGTGGATGAGATTTCCGATTGCTACGCCGCGCTGGGGTGGGTGCATACGCTGTACACACCCGTACCGGGGCGGATCAAGGATTTTATCTCCATGCCAAAGCGGAACCGCTACCAATCCCTGCACACCACGCTTGTAGACCCGATGGGCGGGGAACCCTTCGAAGTGCAGATACGCACGATGGAGATGCACCAAGTGGCGGAATTCGGTATCGCCGCGCATTGGCGGTATAAGGAAGGCGGCAAGAGCGAAAAGGATTCGTGGCTGGCCGAAATCATGACATGGCAGCGGGAGCTTTCCAATAACGAGGAATTCCTTGATGCGTTAAAAATGGACCTGAGCGCTTTTAAGGGGCATGTGTATTGCTTTACGCCGGCGGGCCAAGTCATCGCCTTGTCCAGCGGCGCGAACACGATCGACTTCGCTTACGCCATCCATTCCGCCGTGGGTAACCGCATGATCGGCGCGCGCGTCAACGGACGTATCGTAACGGTGGACCATGTACTTTCCACGGGTGACCGCGTGGAAATTCTCACCAGCAACAATTCGAAAGGCCCCAGCCGCGATTGGCTCAAGCTCGTAAAAACCCCGCAAGCCCGTTCCAAAATCAACCAATGGTACAAGAAGCAAAACCGCGCGGAAAACATCCATCGCGGGCGCGAATTAATGGAAGAAGCGGCTAAGGATACAAAAGTCCCCCTCGACGAACTTTTCGCCGACGGGCGCGCAGAGGAAATCCTCATCCGTTTTAATTGCAAAGACTTGGAACAACTATATATCATGGTCGGCGTCGGCGGTTTAAAGGAAAAACAAGTCGTCAACCTTTTGCATCGCGATTGGGAACGGGCGCAACCCCTCCCCAGCGACGAGGAAATCCTGCAAACCATCAAGGACGAAGCCGCCGCCGCCACACGCAAGCAAAAAAGCGGCATCATGATCAAAGGCGTCGGCGATACGGACGTACGTTTCGCCAAGTGCTGCGGGCCGTTGCCGGGGGATGAAATCCTCGGCTTTGTGACACGCGGGCGCGGTTTGACCGTACACCGCACCGATTGCGTCAACATTATGCATATGGACGAGCTAGACCGAAAGCGCCTGATAGAAGCCCAATGGCACGTACCCGAAAAAATGGGGCACACCTATAAAACCGAACTGTTCCTAAAATGCGAGGACCGTGACAACCTGCTGGCGGATATATACCGCGTGTTTCAGGAAGAAAAGGTAAAGATCAACGCGATCAGCGCACGCGCCGATAAGATGGACGCCGTGTTTAATGTTAATGTGGAGGTAGCCGACGGCGAGCACCTCACGCGGTTGTTTACCAAGTTGAAGAAGGAATTTAATATAAATGAACTGTCGCGGGTTAATGCCTGACGAAAAAAAGATTGCCTGCGTCATGGTGGGGCACCGTTATATAAACGAGGTGCAAACCGTGGCGCAGGTTTTTTTTAGGTATGCGAGGTTTGTGTTTGAAATGCGGGAAGGGGAAGGGGAGGGGTTCGAGTGTGATTGCTCCGCGGGTGTGTGTGGCACCGCCCGCGGCACGGAACGTTTCCCCCTCACTTGTGCGTCTAATCCGCGGGAAGGTCACCCGCGGATGATACGCAATCGCTCGGCGGAAAGTTCCGTACCGCGAGCGGACACACACCCGCGGAGCGAATCACACGCCGGCTTCCCCGCAAAAATGAAACTGCTTACTTGCGTAGGGAAAGAAAGTGCTTGTGCGGTGGTATGTATAGATGGGGAAAATGTTGCCGGGCATTCGATTTCGTTGGTTGGGCAAGATATGGTTTTCGCGGGCTTATCGCCGCGGCGGGTTTTGATGCTTGCATTGTTCCATGCGTTGCAAAAAATAGTACCGACGGATGCTCCATGGGGGGCATTGACAGGGATACGGCCGAGCAAAATGGTACGGACTTGGTTGGATGAAGGGAAAAAAGACGAGGATATAATCGGTATATTGACGGATACCCTGTGCGTCCGCGAGGACAAAGCACAACTGGCGTTGACGGTTGCGCACGCTGAGAGCCGCTTGGCAAAACAGATTTATTCCTTGAGCGGGGGGGATGCGGACTTAAGGCTGCGCAAACCCCCGTTAGGGATTTACATCGGTATTCCCTTCTGTCCGAGCCGTTGTTCATATTGCTCGTTTAACATGGGGCACAAGCCGCCCACGCGGGATATATTGGTGCAATATATCAATATGCTGATAAGCGAATGCCGGGAAAAAGAAGAAGAAATCCGTTGCTTGGGTGCAGGCATTTCTTCCGTTTACATTGGCGGCGGCACACCCACGGTACTGCCGGATGACTTGTTGGAGCGTTTATTAAACGCCGTAGGCGAATGCTTCGGCAAGCCGCATGAATACACCGTGGAAGCCGGACGCCCCGACACATTAACGGCGGAAAATCTGCGCCTCATACATTCATACGGCGTCAACCGAATCGCAGTCAACCCGCAAACCCTCAACGACCATACGTTCACAACCATCGGCCGCAACCACACAGCGGCGGATTTTTTCCGAGCATTTTCATTAGCGCGAAGCGCAGGATTCGATAACATTAACGCAGACCTCATCGCGGGCCTACCGGGGGAAACCGCAAACGACATGGAACGAACGCTGGAAAAGTTACTACCCCTAAAACCCGAAAACATCACCCTCCACGCACTGTCAATAAAGCGCGCCTCAAAGATGAACGAAGAGCGGATAACCAACAGCTTTTTTAACGTAAAAAAAGCCGAAAAAGCGGCGGAAGCCCGTACAACAGGCGCGAGAGGGGATTCCGGCGAGCGACTTCGCTTTCAAGTGAGCGGAATCCCCTCCCGCGCCGGGGCCACACTGCTTTCCGCCGGTTACTCCCCCTATTACTTATACCGCCAAAAAAACACAGTCAGCTTACTCGAAAACGTAGGTTATTCCGTCCCAAACCGCGAATGCCTGTACAACATCGGCATGATGTCGGAAGTCCAAACGATCCTCGGCATAGGCGCGGGCGCGGTAAATAAATACGTCCAAGGCACAAAAATCTCCCGAACCTTCAACGAAAAAAATCCGGAAATCTATATAAAAAGAAGGAACCAAATCATATAAAAGGGGACAAAAAAATGATACAAGCACCGAAAGGAACGCACGACATCCACGGCGAGGAAATGCGCCTTTGGCGGCGCGTAGAGGACGAAATCCGCGCGCTGGCCGACGTATACGGCTACGGCGAAATCCGTACGCCTTTATTCGAATCGACCGACCTGTACCTGCGCGGGGTAGGGGACACCACCGATATCGTGCAAAAGGAAATGTACACCTTCGAGGACAAAGGCGGCCGCAGTATGTCGCTTCGGCCGGAATTAACCGCGGGCGTGGCACGCGCGTACATCGAACGCGGGATGTTTAACCAACCGCAGCCCACAAAGCTCTTCTACATCGGGCCGTGTTTCCGCTACGAAAAACCCCAAGCAGGCCGCTACCGCCAGCATTACCAATTCGGCGTGGAAATTTTCGGCGCAAACCATCCCGCGGCGGAAGCGGAGATTATTTCGCTCGGGCATACGCTGCTCACACGCTTGGGGATCGAAGGCGTGCGATTGCATATCAACAGCATCGGGTGCGCGGATTGCCGCGTATCGTATAACGAAAAGCTGCGCGGCTTCCTAAACACACGCTTGGAAAGCCTGTGCGGTCTTTGCGCTTCCCGCTGCGAAAAGAACCCCTTGCGTATACTGGATTGCAAATCGCCCAATTGCCAAGCGCAAATCAAAGAAGCCCCCGTTACGACGGAGGCTCTCTGCGGCGAATGCGATACGCACTTTACAACCTTGCGGGATTTATTAACGCGCTTCGGCATCCCCCACATCATTGACAGTAAAATCGTACGCGGCTTGGATTATTACACTCGCACGGTGTTTGAATTTATCAAAGACGACGGGCAAACCGTCATCGGCGGCGGACGGTACGACAGCTTGATTTCCCAACTGGGCGGCGCACCCACGGGTGCGGCGGGCTTCGGCATGGGTATGGAACGCTTGGTATCATTGCTTCGGCAAAACATATCCTCGTCACAATTTGCTCCGAAGTTATTTATCGGCCATGCAGATGAAGTGGGATTCGCCGCCGCAAGCGGGATCACGATCGACCTGCGCCAAGCAGGTTTTTACGCCGTCAACGACCTCGCCGACCGCAGCGTAAAAGCACAAATGAAATACGCCGATAAAATCAACGCCCGCTATACAACCATCCTCGGCGCAAACGAACTGGCCCAAAACACCTGCACCGTCAAAGACATGGAAGCCGGCCAACAGGAAACGATCCCCTTGGACGGCTTGCGCAACTTCATAAAATAAGATAAAATCCCCGTTGCGGGCAATGCCCGCTATATGGAGTGGTGTCCGAGCGGTCGAAGGTGCAACATTGGAAATGTTGTGTGGGGCAACCCACCGGGGGTTCGAATCCCCCCTACTCCGGAAGAAGGTTGTTATAAGAACACCATTGTGTTTAACGGAGGGTTTTCCGTGTTGGTGTGTCTTAACAGCTAAAGATTATTGAATAGGGTTGTTTAATGAACAAAAAAACAGGAAACGGCGGATAGCCGATTCCCGTTTTTGCTTATTAGGAAAATTATAAATTACGTTATATAAAAGATGCATTTTTATTTTCTGATATATATTAAAGTTTATGTAAAATACCCGCTTTTTTTAGTATTGCGTTGGCGGTATGACGGGATTTGATATTCATGCTTACCGAAACAGGTTTATTGGTAATGGGGCTAAACCATCCTTCATGGCTACCCTTTCCTTGCCTGACAAAATAACACCCATGTTGTTTGAGGAGTTCACGCACAATTCTGTCAAAATTAACCACTATACGCCAACCTTTCTTGGCGATGAGCGACAAAGTCAAGCGTTAAATCGGTAAACGTTTTTTCTTCAATTTCCAATAACATTGGAATTGCGAGTTGAACCTCATGAATCAATCCTTCAAATGATTCATGTTCCAATATAAGCCCATGCAAATCATCGCTGGTGGCAATCCATACTTGAGCTTCATTATCCCAAATGAAATTAATTTTATATGCACCGAGCATAATTCACCTCATATCAATGGCAGTACGAATAAGTATTACCATCGTGGATGTATTTAATCAAGTGATTCTAATGGTTCTTGTCATGAGCGTCACGTTTAAGCATGGTTAAATTAATGCTACCCCAACTCTTTAAGCACCCGCAGCGCATCCTCAAAGTCATAATCATCAATCAACTCCGCCAGTTTCTTTGTGGCGGCGATGCTTTGTAATTTTTCTACATAGTTTACCGCGGTGAAGTCGCTCTTTTCCAACAGGGGTTTGATTTCTTCCAATAATTCTCTTAATCCGTCGGTTGAAATGGTTATTTCATCCGGCTTTTCTTTTTCCGCCTGTTCCAAATAGGGGGCGAATTCTTGCAGGGCGTCGGCCAGTTCCTGTTCGAGGGTTACGAGTTGGCCGGGCTTGAGGTTGGCGCTTTCGTTACGGAGTGATTCTTCTAATGCGAATGCTGCCGCTTGCAGGGCGGTTTTGCCGAGGTAGCCTGCGCTGCTCTTTAATGTGTGTGCGATGCGGTGCGCGGTTTTTATATCGCCTGTGGAAAGCGCGTCGGTAATACGCCCGTACGTATCCGTGTTGCCTTTTACGAAGGTAACGATGGATTTGCGCCGCAATTGCTCCGCTTTGTCCGTAACGGCTTGTTCGTGGCCGTCGCTCTTTTTTTCTTCCTTTACCTTATCCGGCGGCAGGTACTTAAGTACCATGCCTTGCAATTGGTTGGGGTCTATGGGTTTTGACAGGAAATCGTTGAAGCCGCTTTGTAAATACATTTCCCGCGCACCTTTAACGGCGTTGGCCGTGAGGGCGACGATGACGATTTTTTCATACTTGCCGCCCAATTGCCGTATGGTTTGCGCGGTCTCGATACCGTCCATGACCGGCATCATATGGTCCATGAATATGATGTCATAATCGTTCTTTTTTACCGCTTCGATCGCTTCCATACCCGAGGACGCCGTCTCCGCCTCGATATTCATAAAGCTCAGCAGCCCGCTCGCAACCTTTAGGTTAAATTCATTGTCGTCCGTGATGAGGATCCTCGCGTCGGGCGCGCTTACGATGTGGTCTTCCTCGGTGAGCTTGCTGTTGATAATATTATCGGGGTTGCCTTCGGTGATGGGGATCGTCAGCGTAAAGGCCGTGCCTTTCCCGTATTGGCTTTCGACTCGGATGCTGCCGCCCATCATTTCGACGAACGCTTTCGTTATCGAAAGGCCGAGGCCCGTCCCCACGACGTTGCGATTCTTGACTTTTTCCAATTGCTCGAACGCGTTAAAGAGTCTGGGCAGGTCCTCGTCCTTGATGCCCATGCCCGTATCCTCGATCCTAAAGGTCAGATTGTGATTTTCGTCAACGTGGACGATCATTTTGATATGGCCTTTTTCGGTGAACTTAACGGCATTGCCGCAAATATTGGTCAATGCCTGCCGCAAGCGCAAGTCATCGCCGTACAGGTAATTGGGGAGCTCGCCTTCCGTTTCCACCATAAACTCGAGCCCTTTTTGTTGGGCGACGTACGTAAACATGGATTCCATGTGGTTCGTAAGGACATTCAATTCGTAGTCCACCGGGTTTAATTCGAGCTTTCCTGATTCTATCTTGGAGAAGTCGAGGATGTCGTTGATAATCCCGAGCAGGGATTTGGAAGAAACGGATATATCGTTGACGTACCCCATTTGCCGGTCGTTTAACTGCTCATGGTGCAGCAGTTCGGACATGCCGATGATGGCGTTCATGGGGGTGCGGATTTCGTGCGACATACTGGAGAGGAATTCGCTCTTGGCCTTGCTTGCTTCTTGGGCGATTTCGACCGCTTCGGAGAGCTCCCTCGTGCGGACGGTCACCAATGATTCCAGATGGAACCCTTCCCTGCGCTTCTTTATCAACAGGATAATGGAGAATATAAACGCGGCGGCCAGCACGACCCCGCTCACGATATAGATGATACGCTCCTGCGCCAATTGGACCCGATAATCGTACGTCCTGCGCAGCCATCCGCCCGAAATGACGTTAACGTCGATGACCCGCATCGCCTTCGATATTATGGAGGCTAAGACATGCGCGTTTCTGTACAACCCGAAGGTCGAATAGAAATAATAATCAAAGACGATGTTCGCCTTATACCCGACCTGCTCGCGGTAGTTGGTCAATATCAAGAGCTGATGTTCGCTGACCATCACCATATCCACTTCGCCGCGCTCCAGCGCGTCAAACGCGTCAAACGTCGTCACGAATTTGACCGTGTTCTTATGGTTGGGGAACCATTCGCGGAACAAAGCGGCGTGCGCGGTGTCCTTGATCGTGCCTACGCTTACGGTCAGGATCTCGTTAATATTGATATTACGGAATTCCGACTTCGATACCAGCGCCAAGTGATTGCGGAAGAAATATTCACCGGGCCATAGGAAATTCCCGTATCGGTCATCCGACGGTATCAAGGAGGTGATCATCATCGCTTGACCGCTTTCCAGCATCCTTAGCAGTTCGGGCCATTGCGTATGCTCGTCGTTGACGCGGTTGAACGGGAGGCCCGTGATGTTTTCGATTTCACGGATAATATCAATGGCAAGTCCCTCGAATTCGCCTGTGCGCGGCTCAAAGAAGCTGAGGGGGTAGTTCGTGGTTTCGGCGACATACGGAACCGGAAGGCCGATACTCAAGAAGTTACGCTCTTCAGGGGTCAGCATCATGCGGAACTTGTAACGAAGGTAATCCTGATGCCCTTGGTTGTACAGGTGTATCAAATGGTGCTTGGCCCCGTGTTCGATGGCTTTTTGCACGACGTTGATAATAGGGCGTAAATCTTCATTACGCGTCGCGAGGGATACCGGTGTGATGATAATGGGATAGTAGATACTCGCGACGATATCATCAAAGAAGCCGAAAGCGGCTTCCGCGGGAGATTCGTTAAAGAAAGCGTCGATTTCCCCGCTTATCAGCATTCCGTGGGCGTGCAGGTTGCTGTCCACGGTTATCTTTTCAAATGCGTGCCGTTCCCGTCGGGCGATGACGTCCGACAAGGGGTCGTCGTGCAGGAAACCGTACCGAAGCGGGCGGACGGCGGATATTTCCGCAAAGGGCGGGGCGTCCGCCAAGCGTAGGGTGATGATCTGACGCTGCGCGATATCGTCCGTCATAATATAACCGTCCTGCCGCCTGCGATCGCTGGCGGCGAGTTCACCCGTAAAGTCGATGGCCCCGCTTTCCAACCCTTCGATCAGTTCATCCCATTCGACGATGCCCGGTACGAAGGGTATTTCAAACAATTCGGAAAGCCAAGCGCATAAAAGGGTCGTAAAGCCCTGCATCCTGCCGTCGTCCCCGACGAAGAGCTCCGTACCGTAGGTGGCGGAGAAGCGGAAATTGTTGCGGGTCCTTTGTAAGCGTTCGATGGCTTCGATTTCATCCGCCGTTATACCGGGGATATCCCGAAAATATGTAAAGATAACGCTCCCCTCGTCTTTGTCCGAACAACCGGTAAAGAAGAGGAGCGTTATGATGAATGCGATCAGGAGTAGGAGCTTATTCCCCAAGCCCATGGGTATCGATATCCGCTTGGGTAATCGTCCGCGCGTCAAAGCCTATTTCGTCGGATATGACGATCTTGGTCGTCAGCGTTCCGCCGCTTTCCAGTATTTTGATCATTTCATCAATTGCGGCGGCTTGGAAGGGGCTGCATTGGCCGTTATAGTTCCAATTACCCGCAAGCAGCTCCCGCAACGCCCATTTATTGGCGTCGAACCCGATGATGATGACATCACCGTTGATGCCGTGGGAAATACCCGCTTCGGTAAGGGCGGTTACGGCCCCGCGCGCCATGCCGTCGTTCTCCGCGTAGATCACGTTAAACGACGCGCCGGACTGTATGACGGAACGGACGATATTCGTCGCTTCGTCCTCGTCCCATGTAGCCGTTTGCTGGTGTATCTTGTTCATCGCGCCTGAGGCGAACTCCCTGTCAAGCGCGGCGGTACGCCCCACTTGCGCGTCCGACCCCATCGCGCCTTGGATGTGGACGACGTTAAATACGTCAAGCCGTTGGTTACTGAGCCAGCGTACGGCCATATCGCCTTGGCGGACCATGTCGGAAACCACAGCGGCTTCGAAATATGATTCCGGCACATTGATCATCCGGTCAAATAAAAAGACCCGGATACCTGCGTCCCGGGCCGAGCGGAGCACGCTGTCCCAACCGTCCGTGGAACGAGCGGAGATCAGCAGGTAATCCACGCCGTCGCTGATAAATTGGCGGGCGGCGTTGAGCTGCTCATAATGCACCGTGCTGTAGAAGGTTTGCGCTTTGTAGCCGTTTTCTTCGGTAAAGACCCTTTCGAAGTCGATGACGTTCGCTTCGCGGTAGCCCGATTCCGTCGGGGGGTTGTTGATGATGCCCACATGGATGAGGCCGTCGCCCTTCCCCCGCGAACAAGCGGATAATATACAAACGATCCCCGCGGCAATAACAAACGAAATAAGCAGTCTTTTCATTTCCATACATCCTCCCGTAAATATTATATGTAAATGCTGCTACCGCAGTATATAACAAAATACAGGGTTATACAATCGGTCATTGAACAAAGGGGGGATGTATGCAATACTGCGATTGACACCGCTTGTTGCGGCGGAGGGGTTAAAAACGAAAGGCGGGTTTCTATGCATAGCATTAGAAGCGTTACGAGCGATTTATTTTGGGTGGGTGCCGACGATCGCCGTTTGGCGATGTTTGAGGGGGTTTATTCCGTCCCCGCGGGTGTATCGTACAACGCATATTTATTGATGGATGAAAAAATCGTGCTGTTCGATACGGTCGATCGGTCGGTTCGCCACCGTTTTATGGAGAATATCACGGAGGTTTTAAAGGGTAAGCCCTTGGATTTTCTCATCGTGCAGCACATGGAGCCCGACCATTCCGCGGGTATCGGCGAACTGGTTAAAAAATTCCCTGACATGCAAGTCGTTTGCAACGCAAAGACGCTTGCTTTCATAAAACAATTCCACGATTTGGATATAACCGGTCGTGCTTTGGTCGTCAAGGAAGGCGATACGCTCGTAACCGGCAGGCATACGCTGCATTTCGTCATGGCGCCGATGGTCCATTGGCCCGAGGTCATGGTGACGTACGACTCCGCGGATAAAATCCTCTTTTCCGCCGACGCCTTCGGGTGCTTCGGCGCGTTAAACGGGGCGCTGTTCGCCGATGAAGTGGATTTCACAAGGGACTATATGGACGAAGCGCGGCGTTATTATACGAACATCGTAGGCAAATACGGAGCGCAGGTCGCGTCGCTGCTCGGAAAGGCCTCCACCCTCGCAATCGAAATGATCTGCCCCCTGCACGGCTTCGTATGGCGCGGGAATATAACGGACATCCTGTCGAAATATACGCTTTGGAGCCGTTACGAGCCGGAGGAACGCGGGGTTATGATCGCCTACGCTTCCGTGTACGGCAATACCGAAAACGCGGCCGAAATCCTCTCTACCCGATTGCGTGAACGCGGGGTCAAAACCGTGATGTACGACGTATCGGTTACGCCCGCGTCGGAAATCGTATCGGCAGCGTTCCGCTGGAGCCATCTTGTGTTCGCTTCCACGACGTACAACGCGGGAATTTTTATAACGATGGAAGCGTTGATCAATGACTTAACGGCGCATAATATACAAAACCGCACCGTTGCGATCATCGAAAACGGTTCGTGGGCCCCGACGAGCGGGGGGTTGATCCGTACGAAATTCGAGCAATGCAAAAATATAAAAATCCTCGATAACATAATCAGCATCCGATCAGCCGTCAAAACGGAGCAGCTTGCGGAAATCCTTTCCCTCGCGGACGCGTTGGCGGTTGATTTCGAAAAAGTAACCTCCGTAAAAAATGAAAACATACCGCAGAAACAAGCCATCGATACCCGCGCGATGTTTAAACTTTCCTACGGATTGTTCGTATTGACAGCGCATACGGACGGTCAAGACAACGGTTGTATCATCAATACCGTCACCCAAATCACCGAATCGCCCCTGCGGATATCCGTCGCCGTAAACAAGGCCAACCATACGCATAATATGATCGTAAAATCGGGCGCGTTTAACGTTTCGGTGCTGGCTGAAAGCGCGCCCTTCCGTCTCTTTGAACGGTTCGGCTTCCACAGCGGGCGGGATACCGACAAATTTGCCGATGACCGCGCCGAAGTACGGTCCGCCAACGGCATCCGTTATATCGCGGAGCATACCAACGCCATGATTTCCGCTAAGGTATGCGAAGCCTTCGATTACGGTTCCCATACGCTCTTTATCGCCGAAGTGGTTGAAGCCGCCGTATTATCCCCGGAAAGGAGCGCGACCTATCAATACTATTTCGACCGTATCAAACCCGCGCCCCAAAAACCGTCGGATCAAAGGAAGGGATTCGTTTGCAAAATATGCGGGTATGTATACGAAGGGGAAACTTTACCCGAAGACATCGTTTGCCCCTTGTGCAAGCACGGGGCGGGTGATTTCGAACCTGTTTAAAATAACGCGGATCAATCGGGGAAGGAGGTAAACGGCATGAAATACGAATGTGTATGCGGATACGTTTATGACGAAGCGGCCGGCGACCCGGATAACGGCATCGCCGCCGGTACAAAGTGGGAAGACGTTCCAGAGGATTTCACTTGTCCGCTTTGCGGGCTGGGCAAGGACGAATTTACGGAAGTGTAAGGATAAAAAAGAACCGCTCGGGGTCCGTGATACGGATTTCGGGCGGTTCTTCTGTTATTATATATGTGTGCTACGCTTCTTTTTCCAGCGCGGCTTTGTTGTATATGATTTTTCGGATGCTTGCTTCGGACAAGCAATATTGGTTCATGAGTTGGATGACGGATACGCCGCTGCGATAGGCGTCGAGGATGCTTCGGTTACGTCCGGCTACGTAGGCTTTTGCCCCGTTTAATTGCCCCCAGCCGATGCGGTCGCAATCTTGCTTGGGCACGTATATCAACGCGCCGCCGGAATACTTCTGCACCTCCCTTAACACCTCAGGCGGCAGCACGTCCTTTGCGTTTACGTATTTCAATGTATAATCCCTCCATAACAGGCACATAAAACGACGACGGGGCTCGGCTCCTAAACTTAAACCTGACCTCCAGCGG
>Ga0123353_10002206_pt1 | contig 24097 bp, 21 predicted proteins | sample TergutLab28metaG_3_FD_92763 | JGI IMG/M metagenome (GOLD analysis project Ga0123353, IMG submission 92763) | Labiotermes labralis P3 segment gut microbial communities from Petit-Saut dam, French Guiana - Lab288 P3 | ecosystem: Host-associated > Arthropoda: Insects > Digestive system > Gut ... | reverse complement strand
TTGCCTACCGTGCCTCATACCGTTCTTGACAAATTGTCGCTCATCACAAATTGGACAAATCATATATACCCCTAAAGTATATACCATATTTAATTTACTTTGTCATTCTTTTAGGACACTGCCGACATGTGTTAAGTATTGACAATTGCCCCTCAAAGATATATAATAAGAACAAATAAGGAGAGTTATTATGGAAATAAAGGCAGTCAATTTCGACGAATGCGTACTTGATTATCATGAATGTGTGAAACGTCTTTCTCAAATAGAAGATGGCAATGTTTCAGAAATACCAAGCCTGATTCTCGATCAAGTTCAGTATGCTGGCGGCTGTGAAAAACCACACATGAGAGAAACTACCCATAGGAACTTGCTTAGACGCTGGTCTTATGGACATTCATTAGAAATCATACCTACTATTTCTTTCTTTTCTTCATCCGGGCTTGAAACGCGCATTGAGTTCCCCGAACCTGCATGGGTTTGGCACTCGAGTCCGTCATTGTCACATGATCTATTCGAAGCGCAGAGAAGACGCGCTAACTGGTACTTCGAAAACAGCAAAGAATTTTTGTTACATGGTTCAGATGACTATAAGAAAAAACTTCTTTTTCTCAAGCCAAAAACCCGACCATCCAAGTTGACAAATACACGATTTATTCAAACTTTTTCGAAAGGGTTTTTTAGTGAAACACCATTAATAAAAGATGGTATTAACGTTGTGGATAAGCAGGTCATGAGTGTATTGCAAGAAATGATCATGGAAAAATAGTTTTAAGTATTAACAATCTTATACCCCCACCGACGACAACGGTGTCAAGGCGCGTCAAGGTTTTTTTTGACATGTGTTAAGTATTGACAGTTTATCTTTTTAGTGATAATATGTTTTTATATAAGGAGATTATCAATAATGGGTCTGAAGGAAATGAAGTTGCCGCAAGGAATAAGCAATTATAAAATCGAGGTTTTATCGGCTGGTGTAAAAGTAACTGGCGATAATGTTAAAGCACCGTATGTACAATATAGCGGCGAGTTCAATATAAAGGATAACGGCAGACAAGTATCAATAGCAGAGAAAGGAAACTCCAACTTTATGGGCAATTCGAGATTTTTCAATAGTGGAAATGTGGGAATTTTCGGTTCAAACCTTATCATTGTAAATGGTCAAGTTATTTCGGGTAATGCTAATGTTGTAACAAACATTGGCGGCGAACCATCATATGCGGAAGTCATTGTTCCAAAGAAGACAAAACCATTCATTAATATGACAGGCAAAAGTTCGGATTTGACCGTATCTAATCTGATACTTGAACAACTTCACGCAAAAACAATGAGTGGCGATATTTCTTTGCAAGAACTTGATATGATAATCGGTAAAATAAAAACTATGTCGGGTGATATAGATGCAACAATACTTGAAAGTATACTCAATTACCAAATTTCAATGAAAACAATATCAGGAAAAACACGACAACAAAGTAACGAAACAACTGCACCAAAGATATATCCGAAGAAACATGTGCTTGATTTGGAGACTATAAGTGGTGATATAAATTTATTATTCAAAGGACAAGAAAGAACCGTCTGACCTTTACGTATTGACAATCTTATCTCCCCACCGCCACTTGATGTACATCTTGCGCAGCATGTCTATCGGCACGATGGTCGCAGCCAATATTACCACGAACATAAAGTGTCGCAGACTTATCGCCTCGGTGCGGAAAATCGCGCCGCCAAAGAATACGAGGGCAATTTGGGCGACGGTGACAATTCCCATTATCCATACGAAAGGCTTGTTCAACGACAAGTAACTTATCGGGTTGATATCGTGGGTGCGGGAGTTCAAACTGTTGAAAATATTGATAAACATGAAAAACACAAAGAATGCCGTCATCGCATACGCAACCCCGTGCGTGCCAAATCCGCTTTGCACCATGGGCGAGATCAAAAACCACAACGAAATCGCACCTATGAAAATCGAAGCGTAAACAATTTGCCCCCACATGTACCGGTTTATGATAGGCTCGCCCCTGACTTTGGGTTTTTCCTGCATGTAACTTTGACGCGGTCTCTCCCCTCCGTATGCAAGCCCCGCCAATGTATCCATTACCAAGTTTATCCAAAGCATTTGCAAGACGGTAATCGGCGTGCTTATACCAAGGAAGGGGGCAAGAATCGAAATCCCCATCGCAACAAAGTTTATCGTAAGTTTAAAAATCAGGAACTTGCGGATTGATTTGAAAATTGTCCGGCCGTAACTTGTAGCGTGGGCTATAGAATTAATATTGTCGTCGACGATTACTATGTCGCCGGCTTCTTTGGCGACTTCGGTGCCGCTGCCCATCGCAAAGCCTATGTCTGCGGCTTTTAATGCAGGCGCGTCGTTCACTCCGTCACCCGTCATGCCCACAACAAGACCAAGGTTTTGCGCAATGCGAACAAGACGGCTTTTATCACTTGGCAATGCTCTTGCCACGACCCGCAAATCTGTCAAGACCTTTTCAAGGTCCTTATCAGACATTAGTGATAACTCGTGCGATGTCAAAACCACCCCGTCACCGCTTCGCGGTGCCACCCCTCCATAAAGGAGGGGAACTTTTGCTTTCGTGATAGAAGAGTTCCCCTCCTCTATGGAGGGGTGCCGAACGACGTGAGGCGGGGTGGTTAATATCCCCACTTCCCGTGCCACGGCAACGGCGGTCTCGCGTGCATCGCCCGTAATCATGACGATTTGAATTCCTGCGGATTGTAATCGTTTGACGGCAACCGCCGCCTCAGGGCGCACTTGGTCGCGGATGGCGACTAACCCCACAAAGCGGTCGTCAACGGCACAGGCAATCAATCGATATGCTTTGGCGGTGAGGTCATTCACTTTCCGCATAACCGCCGCTTTGTCGCAATCGCATTTTTCTAAAATAACCTCTGGTGCACCTTTCAAAAGAGTCCGACCATCGGTTAGGGTCACACTCATATACTTATTAGCACTGTTGAACGGCAGGGTTTCTTTTACCGAAAATCCTTCTATATATAGAAGGTTTTGCGCGTATTCCAATAAAATTCTGTCGGTAAAGTTGCCCCCGATGGCACGTTTGCCCGACATCACCGCGCTGTTGCAATAGCGCAAAATCGCGCCAAGCATTTGCATATCGCTTGCATAAACCTCGACAACTTCCAACCGTCCTTGGGTCAAGGTCCCGGTTTTGTCGGTAAACAATATATTCATGCTGCCCGCGGTTTCAATGCCGTTAAGTTTTCGCACCAACACATTGTCGCGTATCATGTGTTTCATGTTGGAAGACAAAACGACAGACACCATAAGCGGCAACCCCTCGGGAACCGCCATGACTATCACCGACACCACCAGCGTCGCGACGTTTAAGGCATGGGTGAATGTGAAAGCCTCGTTTTTGATGACGGTGAGGTTTATGATATACGCAATGGCAACCAAAGCCGCGCCGATATAGCCCACGAAACTTATGATTTTTGCAAGCCTTTCAAGTTTTAATTTCAGGGGCGATTTGGGCTGGGCGGTCTGCAGTTCCGCAGCCAGTTTCCCATAGATAGTTTTATCCCCTACGGAAGTGACCTGCATAATTGCCTCGCCATTGGTAACGACGGTGCCGCTGAAAAGCGCATTGTCGTCTTTGGGAGTTTTGCGTGCTTCTTTGCTTTCGCCGTTAAGCACACTCTGGTCTACCTCTATCGCGCCCGATACGATTATGCCGTCCGCAGGGATTTTATCACCCGCGCCAAGCAGGACTATATCACCAACCACGACTTCTTCAATTGGAATTTGCACCGTCACACCCGCACGCCGCACCCGCACCGTGATATCCGCGGCGGCACGTTGTAATTTTTCAAAAGCCGCTTCGCTGCCCTGTTCCGATATGGTGCTTACCAAAACCGCTATCAAAATTGCGACGGCAATGCCGAACGTTTCCAAAAAATTTTTGTGCTTGAACAAAAAGACGCAATTTATGGCAAGGGCAATAAGCAAAATCTTAAAAATTGGGTCGCCGAAGTTGGCAAAGAAACTTCGCACGAAACCGCGGCGTTTGCGCTTGGTGAGGGTGTTTGCGCCGTGGGCTTTACGGGAGGCAAGGACTTCGGCATTATCCATACATAATGAATATGCGAAAAAGTGTCAGTGTTTTGTCGAAAATGAAAAAAGCTATGATATAATACCAATATGGAAAAAAGATACTATAAAGTCTCAAAAGAAGACATAATTGCAAATATGCAATATACTGCCGAAACGGCATTCAGAACAAATAAGCTTAAAAGAAAACAATACGCCGAATTCGGCAAATACAGCCTCACCCTCGTTCACAAAAGATTCGGCACATGGCGTCAGGCACTTGCAGCAGCAAACCTTCTAAACGCGCCGCAAGGTCCGCACTTCAGCGACAAAGATTTGTTGGACGATTTAAAACGCGTTGCAGCCCAACTCGGCACAGCAACCATTTCCGTAAACACTTACAAAAAACACGGTAAATATCATCCGTGCACTTTTCAATCCCGATTCGAAGGTTGGATTGACGCCTTATATATGGCAGGCCTAAGCTATAAACCCCGATGGAATGCCGAAACAAGGTCTCCTTCAAAGTTTCTCCGGCGTCAAGTCCTCGACCGCGACGGTCACAAATGCGTATTCTGCGGTAAATCCGACAAACTGCACGTGGACCATATTATCCCGTATTCGATAAGCAAATTAACCGCCATTCGCAATTTGCAAACCTTGTGCGCCGAATGCAATATGCGAAAGAAAAACTCTCTCTACTTTGAAAAAGTCGGCTTCACCTGCCCCAATTGCAACATTAAAATTTCACCTAAAGCCTCCCCTTTTCTATAGACACCACCGTCACCCGCATGTTATATAATTGCGTATGATTGGGGACCTCATATCAAAAATTCAAGATGCGGAAATACGCGCGGCGAAAATTATTGCCGACGCGGAAAAGAAAGCCATGGAAATGGACGCCGCCACCGAGGTTGAAATTGAAAAGATACAGAATGGGGCACATGAAAGTATTGCTAAGATAAAAAGACCTACCCCACCGCGCGGGCAAAGTTCCCCTCCTGATGGAGGAGTGGCACCTGCGCAAGCAGGTGACGGGGTGGCAATCGACAAGAAAAAACTTGACGAGGCAAAAAAATTCATAATCGCCGAATTCCACAAGAGGTATACATGAGGATACCTTTGTTAAAAGCAAGTTTCATCGGCGGGAAGAAAAACCTCCGCGGTGTTATCGAGACATTGAAAGGCAGCAGCGCGTTCCAGATGACGGTATTTAAAAAAGTAAATCCCGATGCGGTTGGACAATACAACAACGAATACGACCAATTAATGTTGGAACAGCGGCGATTAAAAAATGTAATCGAGTTTGCCAAAGTACGCGGCGGTAAATCCGCAATCGAATACGGGGACTTGAAAGCCTTTGCGCAATACCGCGATGAAGCAACAACTATAGTAGAAGACTTGGAACAAAAGCAAGCCAAGATAAACCAAATCAAAACTGAAATTGACAACAACGTAAAAACAGTCCAGGAATTGAAAAGCTATTGGAATTTGCCGATTCCGTTTAACATGCTTGCGGGAACCAAATCGGTATTTATTCTTTGCGGCATTATGCCGAATAACAAGTTTGAACAATACCGGCGGGATTTTGCCTCGTCAAAAATTGCCGTTCAAGGTTGGGAATCCGCCAAAAGTAAAAAGTGTGTTGTGGTTACCTGCCACCGTGACGACGCGCCCATTGCCGAAGTAATCCATCAATATGATTTCCAGCCTTGCCATTTTGAATTTGACCAAAACGCACAAGACGCCACAAAAACCTTGCTTGACAAAAACGTGGTATTACAAGAAGAATACAAATTCGCGCGCGAACATGTTTCCTTGACCCCGGAAGAAACCCGAGTTTTACAAAACTATTACGATTACGTGACCAACGAAATCGATACGGCGAATTTGGAATCCAACACATTGCAAACGCGGGATTATTATGTGCTGAACGGATGGATTATCGCAAGTCACGAAACACAAATCCGTGCAAGTTTGGAAAAGTCATACCCCGATGTCATGATGCGGTTTGAACAGCCCGCCGATACAGACGAGGCACCGGTTTTAATCAAAAACTCCAAAATCGTCACACCCTTTCAAAACGTCACCAATATGTATGGTCAACCGTCAAACACTGACATCGACCCTAACCCTTTTGTCGCGATTTTCTTTTTTATCTTCTTCGGCATGATGGTGGGAGATATGGGGTACGCGCTTGTTTTGACTGTTGCTTGTGCCGCGTTTATTTATTTTAAAAAGCCGTTGAATTCTACCAAGCAATTCATTTTGCTGTTCGCCATCGGCGGCGTGAGTGCAATCGCGTGGGGGATTTTTTACGGCAGCATTTTCGGGTTTTCCATTCCGTCACGAGTAATTGACCCGATTGACGGCGCGATTTATTTGCTGCTTTTATCGCTTGGGCTTGGGTTGTTTCAACTTCTGGTGGGGATTTGCCTTGGATTTTATCGCAATGTCGTCAACAAAAAATATTGGGATGCATTTTTGGACAGTTTACCGCGCATTATCCTGTTCGTGGGTTTGTTTATGTTCCTACCCACCGCGGCGTTCGGGCTTTTCAAACTTGCTGTTTATGTACCATTCCTTGAAACAATTTCGACTCCCGGAATGTATATTGCGCTTGCCGGCGCGGGCTTAATCGTTTTGTTCAACGGACGCAAAAAACGCGGAATCCTTGGCAAAATCACCGGCGGGCTTGCGGGGGCATACGGCCTAATTAATTATTTCAACGATGTCATAAGCTATGTGCGATTGTTCGCGCTTGCCTTGGTTGGTGCGGTTCTTGCGGGTGTTGCAAATACCATGGCAGGGATTTTGTTCGGAATTCCGATTGTGGGCTACCCTGCCGGCATTTTGGTGGCGGTCGCATTTCACGCGTTTAACTTGGGACTTGGATTGCTTTCTGCATATGTTCATGGCGCACGCTTGCATTTTATCGAATTTTTCTCTAAATTCTATTCAGGCGAAGGCACAGCCTTCAAACCTATCGGGAACGAATTGAAATTCAACTACATTAAAGGAGGAAACTAATATGATTAACATGGGAATGGGAGATGTGCTTGCAATCATCGGGGCGGCATTGGCGCTGGGGCTCTGCGGCGTGGGGGCATCGTTCGGAGTGTCAATTGTGCAACGCGCCTGTACAGGCCTTATATCGGAACAGCCCGACAAATACATGCGGACGCTTATCTTTCAATTGATCCCGACCACATGTGCGCTTTATGGCTTTGTAGTCGCATTTTTGATTTTGCAAAACATAGGCATGGGCGGCACACCGGGGTATGGGCTTGCCGAGGGGGCGATGGTTTTGGGTGCGTGTTTGCCGATTGGGATTGTGGGACTTGCGTCTTCCATCGGACAAGCGAAGGTTTGTGCGTCGTGCGTGGTGATGATCGGAAAAAAGTCCGAACTTTACGGGCGGGCGATTACTATGGCAATTTTTATCGAGTTCTTTGCTTTGCTTAGTTTAATAGTATCAATTCTTGCAATCATGGCGATTCCGACCATAAGTTAAAGGTGAAAAATGAATGAACAATTATTGCTTGACAGAATATTGAACGACGCGAGGAAGGAGGCGAAACGAATCCTTGCGGAGGCTAAAGACCGCACAAAAGGCAACGTCGAATATGCGCGGCAGCACGCGAAACAAGAAATCGATGATGCGGGCAAGAACGCAAAAAAGACGCAAGAACACGCCAACGAAATCGCCGCCAAAAATATACAGTTGCACCACAATATGGAATTGTTGCGGCAAAAGCGCGAAATCGTGGACCGGGTTTTCGAGGAAGCGAAAAAGGATATAAAGTTTAATTGGCGGGTGGAAAAGAAGGAAAACTTTGAACTCCATTTAACGCAAGATGAATTGTTTGAAGATTTGCGCGACCACATAGAAGCCAAAGTTGCGGAGATTCTGTTTGCATGAGTGATGTTTTGTACGCAAACTCGACCATCACGGCGCATGCGGCGTTATATATGCTTACGCGGCAACGGATTCAATCAATGGTTCGAGCTGCTTCGATTCAGGCGGTGCACGCGGTTTTGGCGGAGTGCGGGTACAATATATCTTTGCAATCCGATGACGAAATCATTGATGCAGAACGCGCAAAAACTTTCAATAGGTTCATGGAGTTATGTGCCGACCCTGCCCTTGCGGAATGTGTTTCGGTGAGGCATAAGTTTATTACGACAAAGCTTAAACCCGGGACATCGCTTGAGAAAGCCGAACAAAAACTTTTTAACACCATCGCGGACCACGCGCCCAAAATCAAAGACGAAAAAGTGCGGACGTATTTCGAGGCGGAAATCAGCGCCGCGGAAAAAAGCAAAAAATCGTCCGACAAGGTTTTGTTTGAACTTGCATACGAAGCGCGGAATGATTTGGATACTGTGGGACCGCTTTTTTATTGGTATGTGTTGAAACAGTCGGAGTTCAAAGCGGTGAAGATTATCTTGATGGGCAAACAGTTGGAATTTACACAAGACCAGATTATGCAGGACTTGCGAGGTATATATGACAGATTTTAAAAGAAAAAAAGCAATCATTATCGGAGCAAGTAGCGGCATTGGAGCTGAACTTGCCAAATTAATGGCGGAAGACGGCTTTGAAGTGGGAATAACAGCACGGCGAGTTGAATTGCTTGAAGAGTTGAAAAGCAAACTTCCAACAAAAGTTTATACAAAGCATATGGACATTGTTCAAGTGAAAGAATCAATGAAAGCCTTGCAAGAACTTATAAACGAAATGGGTGGAGTCGAGGTAATAGTCGTGAGTGCCGGAACAGGTCATGTAAATGAAAAGTTGGACTGGGAGCCTGAGCAAAACACAATAGGTGTAAATGTTTTGGGGACAACAGCGATAATAAACACAGCAATGCATCATTTTTTGGAAAGAAAGACGGGACACTTGGTAGGCATTTCTTCAATATCGGCTTTGCGCGGTGCCGGAGAATGTCCCGCCTATAACGCGTCAAAAGCGTATTTGTCAAATTACTTGCAGGGCATGAGATTAAAGGCGAGGAAACAAAAGATAAATATTGCCGTGACCGACATAAAGCCGGGGCTTGTAGACACCGCTATGGCACAGGGTGAAGGGTTATTTTGGGTCATGCCTGTGGAAACGGCTGCCAAGCAAATTTACAAGGCAATTAAAAAAAGGAAGAAAGATGTCGTAGTGACAAAGCGATGGAAAATCATAGCGTTCATTATGAGGAGGTTGCCCAAATGAGTAAAATAGCAGTAGTTGGACGCAAAGATACAATCCTGATATTCAAATCGCTTTGCATGGATGTGTACTTCACCGGTGACGACGATGCGAAACAAGTGCTTGAAAAAGTTATCGGTCAAGGATACAGCATAGTCTTGGCAACCGAACGCGAGTATGTTTTGGCGGCGGAATTAATCGATACTTTCGCCGACAAGCCATATCCCATTATTATGCCTATACCCGACGGGGTGGCGGGTCTTGGTCTTGGAGCAAACAGGATAGCAGATAATTATAAGAAAGCGATAGGAGGCGGAACATAATGAGAAATGACAAACGAGAAATAACAAGTTCAGGTACAATTATTAAAGTTTCAGGGCCGTTAATCGTCGCGGAGAATATGACGGGCGTTAAAATGTTTGACGTCGTATTGGTGGGACCCAATAAACTTATCGGCGAGGTTATTGAACTTCGCAGCAAAACTGCCTCCGTGCAGGTATACGAGGAAACCGCGGGATTGAAAATCGGTGACGAGGTCGTTGGTACCGGTGAGCCATTATCGGTGAATCTTGGACCCGGTATAATCGGCGGAGTCTTTGACGGTATCGGTCGGCCTTTGGAAGCATTGCGCACCGAACACGGTGACCGTATTGCGCCCGGGATTTCGGTGCCGCGAATTGACCGTACGCACAAGTGGGACTTTGTGGCGGCCGTCAAGGTCGGAGATTTTGTTTCCACAGGTGATGTTTTGGGCACGGTGCAAGAAAACGAAGTTGTCGAACATCGTATCATGGTACCGCACGATATTTCGGGAACTATTGAAAAAATTGAATCCGGACATTTTACGGTAGTAGATACTATTGCAGTTATTGCGGGGGGTTTGGAGGAGGTCACATCCCCCAAGAAACATTCCATCACTATGCTTCAAAAATGGCCGGTGCGAAAAGGACGGCCTTATAAGACGAAACTCACGCCGTCTGAACCGCTTACAACGGGCCAGCGGATTATTGATACTTTGTTCCCTATTGCAAAAGGCGGAGTGGCGGCGATTCCGGGACCGTTTGGAAGCGGCAAGACCGTTGTGCAACACCAAATCGCAAAATGGTCCGATGCCGAGATTGTGGTTTATATCGGGTGCGGCGAGCGCGGTAACGAAATATGCGATGTTTTGCACGAGTTCCCGCGGCTGACCGATGCGCGAAACGGATACCCCATGATGAAGCGAACAATTTTGATAGCGAATACTTCCGACATGCCGGTTGCCGCGCGCGAAGCAAGTGTTTATACCGGGATTGCTTTGGCGGAATATTTCCGCGACATGGGATACAACGTTGCCGTAATGGCAGACAGCACAAGCCGGTGGGCAGAAGCATTGCGCGAGATGAGCGGACGATTAGAAGAATTACCCGGCGAAGAAGGATACCCGGCGTATTTGGCAAGTCGTATAGCGGAGTTTTATGAAAGGGCGGGAGTGGTGGAAGTTTTGGGGAGTTCCTCGGGGGGGGTGACCCCCCCCGTACCCCCCGCAACAAAAGCTACCGACAATTCTGCGGGGGGTCTGGGGGGAATCATTCCCCCCAGAAGAACCGGGTCGATTACCGCTATCGGAGCGGTGTCGCCGCCCGGAGGGGACATGAGCGAACCCGTATCGCAAGCAACGTTGCGTATCGTTAAAACCTTTTGGGGGCTGTCGTATGCGCTTGCACATCGGCGGCACTTCCCTGCTATTGATTGGTTGGTCAGTTACTCGCTTTATGCCGAGAAGATGTCGGATTGGTATGTGGAAAACATAAGTTCAAAGTTTTTGGATTACCGGGCGAAAGCATTGAAGATTTTGCAGCAAGACGCGGAATTGCAAGAGGTTGTGAGACTTGTAGGAATTGATGCCTTGTCTGACTCGGACAGACGGATACTTGATATTGCGAAGTCGATTAAGGAAGACTTCTTGCACCAGAACGCGTTTAACGAACAAGACACTTACACGCCTTATGCAAAACAATTTGAAATGCTGAAGGAGATTATCGATGACAAATAAAAATGTTTTCAGGCAATACACCAATATCAAAAGCGCGGTGGGACCGCTTGTGGTAGTAACGGGCGTCGAAGGCGTGGGCTATAATGAATTCGTAGAGATTATTCAAGGCACGGAAATCCGCAACGGCAAGGTATTGGAATTAAAAGGCGATAATGCCGTAGTGCAGCTTTTCACGTCAAGCCAGGGGCTTGACATCGCGGCGGCGAAAGCAAAGTTCAAAGGACGGGGGTTGGAATTAGCCGTTGCCCCCGATATGCTTGGGCGAATGTTTGACGGGCTTGGTAAGCCCAGAGACGGCGGGCCGGCACTTTTGGGTGCAAGCAGACGCGATATTAACGGGACAGCAATTAATCCGTCTGCACGTAATTATCCAAGCCAATTTATCCAAACGGGTATAAGCGCGATTGACGGGTTGAATACCTTGGTGCGCGGACAAAAGTTGCCGATATTTTCCATGGCAGGGTTGCCGCATGCGGAGTTAGCAGCGCAGATTGCAAGGCAGGCTACAGTGCTTGATGATGGCGGAAAGTTTGCTGTGGTGTTTGCGGCGATGGGTATAAGTCATGACGAGGCGGACTTCTTCAAACAAAGTTTCGCGCGCGAGGGGGCGCTTTCACACTCGGTAATGTTTTTGAATTTGGCGTCTGACCCCGCACTCGAACGCGCGGCGACGCCGAGGATGGCGCTTACAGCTGCCGAGTATTTGGCTTTTGAACTTGATATGCATGTTTTAGTAATCATGACGGATTTTACCAATTATGCCGAAGCCTTGCGCGAAATTTCCGCCGCACGAAAAGAAGTACCGGGGCGGCGCGGGTATCCGGGGTATTTGTACACTGATTTGGCGTCGCTTTTTGAACGCGCGGGATGTATTAAGGGCAAAACCGGAACGATAACCCAGATTCCTATTTTAACCATGCCGGAAGACGACCGCACGCACCCTATTCCGGATTTGACGGGATATATCACCGAGGGGCAAATCGTTTTGTCGCGGGAATTGGCGAAAAAAGGAATTAATCCGCCGATTGATGTTTTGCCGTCATTATCGCGTCTTAAAGATAAAGGCATAGGCGCAGGCAAAACGCGCGAGGACCATAGTTGTATAATGAATCAGCTTTTCGCGGCGTACGCAAAAGGCAAGGACGCGAAAGAGTTAGCACAGATTTTAGGCGAGGCTGCGTTGTCGGAGTTGGACAAGTTGTATTCGCGGTTCGCAGACGAGTTTGAAAGACGATACTTGTCGCAAGGATTCCACACCAACCGCACTATTGAGGAAACGTTGGAATTGGGGTGGCAGCTTCTTCGGATACTGCCCCGTTCCGAACTAAAACGAATTAAGGAAAAACATCTTGACAGCTACTATGGGTAAATTACCCCGTCACCGCTTTACAGCGGTGCCACCACCCCTTTTTTAGAAGGGGAATTATTATCTAGGAGGCGCATGGCACGGCTTAACGTAAACCCTACACGAATGGAACGGACGCGGCAAAGATCGCGGCTTGTTACTGCGCGTCGGGGACACAAGTTATTAAAAGACAAATCCGACGAGATGCTGCGGCATTTGTTCAGGATGATAAAGCAAAACCGTGCGCTTCGGGAACAGGTGGAGGGAGAGATTATGCGTGCGCTTGGGTTGTTTCGCACAGCCCGCGTGCATATGACCGCGACCGAGATTGAAAACGCGACCGGCAGTTGCAGCAATTCGTATAAACTTCATACCGCAAGCACAAGTATCATGGGGTTGGAGGTACCGAAGGTGACGCTGACGGCGGCGGACGGAAAGCCGTATTCGACGGACAGCGGCGCAGATGTCACATTCCTTACAACACATCCGAGTTTTGACAAGTCAGTCCAAGCGGTTTCAAATCTGTTGGAACAACTTGTGGAATTGGCGACTATCGAAAAAGCGTGCAGCATGTTGGCAGCGGAGATTCAAAGGTTGCGCCGGCGGATTAATGCGCTTGAGTACAAAGTCATTCCGGAGATAAGCGAAACGATACGGTTTATTACGATGAAGCTTGCCGAAAACGAACGCGGGAATATTGTGCGGCTTGTGAAGGTAAAGGAAATGTTGACGCAGCAAGAAGAGTGAAACATACCCCGTCATCGGGCACGCCGATGCCACCCCTTTCATTGAAAGGGGAACTGTCCAGATAGAGTATGTGCAGCAAAGGAATTCTCTCGCATAATTGACAATATCCTATTGATTAATTCTTGTCGTGCTAGGAACGCGGGGTGCGGGATTCCAAGTTCACGCGCGAGATTTCGCAATTCGTAGATAAAAAGTCCCGACAAGTTTTTTTTGAGTTGTTCAACTTTATCATTGCCCATAATAATATTGTGACAAATAATATTCCCGCATGCAAGCATAAGTCAAAATCTATTGATTCTATACTTGCGCTATGAAAACGAATCAAGCCGTTGTAAAAAGGATTAAGCATTTGTTAAAAGAAAAAGGCATAACGCAATACCGCCTTGCGCTGAATAGCGGAGTTTCTCATGCAACGCTGAATAATATAATGCAGGAAACAGTCAAGGATAATTTGCTTTCGACAATTATCCAAATTGCAGGTGGTTTTGATATGACAGTAAGCGAATTTTTAGACGACCCCATATTTTTGGAAGAAAATTTATAACGTTTTGCTCTTCCCTACTCGAACATCTTACGCATAGCGTCGCTTGTTTCGATGGTGACTAGTGTCCTGTTCATCGGGCCGCTTATGAAGAAGCATTGACCGCGGGCGTTGGTGGTGATTTGTTGTTGTTCGTTTTTGTTGATTTCGCCGGAGTTTTTGTAAAGCGTCACAAGGTCGGTCATGTCGTTGGGAGCGAGGGCGAAAATCAAAGAATATTGCGACGCGTTGATGATGGCGGCGGATTTTTTTGCGATGACGGGACTACCCACGAAGTCTTTAACGTTTTGCGTGATGATGATTTGCATACCATCGTATTTTCGGATACGTTTTGCCATGTTGAACATGAAATCAAGCGCAATGGGGCGTTGTTCGTTGATGAATACGTGCGCCTCGTCAACGGCGATGATGATTTTACGCTTTGTGCCGTACTTCATGTTATAATCGCGGTTTTTGATTATTTCCCCGTCAAGGTACTTGAATACCAAAAGCATCTGGGCATCGGCAACGATGTTGTTTTTGTTGGCAAGAAGCGTCATAAAGTTAAACGTTACAAAGTTTTCGTTAGTACGAATAGACGCCGGCCCGTTCCACAGACCCGAAAACCGCCCGCCCTCGGCAAACTTTTCCAAATAGGTTACAAGGATACGGTAATTGATACGGCTGAAATCGTCGGAGGCGTTGGCATGGAATCGCTTGGAAAGTTCGTAAAGGTCTTGGAACGTCGGGAATTGTTCGGGGCGCAATTGAGAAAAGTCAGTGAATTTGTCAATGCCTTTTGAACGGTAAAGCGCGGCAACAAGACCGTTTAATGCTTCCAAAGCATCTGAACGGATACCTTCCATGACGATTCGGAAAAAACTTTCCAAAAACCGAAGATGCGATTCGAATGTGTCGTCGAATTCTTTGCCCGATTCGTCGTCGTCAAGCATGGCGGGATATACATGGAAAGGATTGAAACGGCCTTTGCCTGCGTTACCGACGTCGATGGAGTTGCCGTATAATTCTTGCGTCATTTTGGTGTATTCACGTTCAGGGTCCAAAATAAAAATCTTGGAGTTATCCGCGGCAAGGTGCGACAAAATGCTTTTGGTCGCGAACGATTTACCCGAGCCGGATTTGCCTATGATAATCATGTTGCTGTTGACACGTACGTTGTCGCGTTTGAAAAAGTCAATAAATACGGGATAACTGTTACTTCCGATGCAAATGCCGCGTTCGTCTTGCAACATATCGCTTATAAACGGGAACGCCGCAGCAACGGTCGTGGTAGGTATACCGCGGGTGTAATCTTCCGTGACATCAAGGCGCGAGATATTGGCGCTTCGGAACGTGTCGATTTGGCGGCCGAACATTTCGGAGAACACAAATCCTTCTTCTTTCAATTTGGCTTTGACTTCTTTGCGGTCGTCCCATTCCGCCATGAAATGAATGTTGCAATCAAACATTGCCTCGTTACCGCGCTTGATTTGCATTAAAAGGTCTTGCACCGTTTCAAGTTGGGTGCTGCGTTCGATTTGGTCGGAGGCTTTTTTCGCGTTCTCGATTTGAGTACGCATTTCGATGAGGGCTTTGTCGATAAGCTTTTCCGCCTCGATTTTATCAATTTGGTGAAAGTTCAATACCGTGCGGCACCCGCGCAGGTTAAAAAGCGCATAACCCCACGCATTAGTGACTTCCAAAGGATAATTAACGACAGTCATTCCGGCATAAGGAGTCCCGTTCAATATCGTTTTAGAAGTTCCGAATTCAACCTTTGACGGAGTAATCCATTCAAGCATTTTTTCTTCCGTCACGCCGCGGGTTTCGCGTTCGTCAAAGTTTTTGTCATACACGTTCCGCAGGAAAATCGCCAATTCTTTACCCTCAAGACGCCGGTTATCGATGTTGACACCGCCGCCGCTTCTAAGGGTCCCTTGAATACCTTGAATTGTGTTTTCCAACATTCCTTTGTCGCTGTCGTAAACTATCATGTAAAAACAGTTTCGGAAAATTCTCATGCCGTCGTTCATGTGTTCCAACAAAGCCCCGCGTTCGGCGAAGATTACTTCGCGGGCTTCCAATTCGTCTTCCGTAAGCGCACCCGTTTCAACGTTTTTTGAGACATTGTTATACTTTTCGATTTCAAAATCGATGTATTTGTCCAAAATCATGGCGCGTTCCATATTCATAATAGTAGCAGATTGCTTTTCGTTCATACGGCGCATAGCATTGGCTACTGCATTTACCACAAAGTCTTGTTTTGCAATGTCTAAAAGTCCGAATTCGATTGGGAAGATTTCAATAGCCGCCCCGTAATACATCCCGTAAAAGATATATTTGTCTTCCACGATTTTTTCGTAAGGAATAATTTCTTTAATCGGTTTTGCGCCCCCCATCGGGTTTTTTGAATACCGCTTTGCGTAGGCAAGGAACTTGAACCAAAGCCATATTTTCGTATAGGTACGTTCGCGGTCTTTTGCGGGAATAATACCTATACCGGTAATAAGCGCCACAAAAAAGGCAAGAATAAACCCAATCGGACCCGCGCCGCTTGCCGCCAATGCAAACACAAGCACACCGCCGCCGCCAAGCCAAAACAAGTCCGGGCCGGTAATGCCCTTGACGAATACTGTTTTGATACGCGTCTTGCGTGGAATGTAACGTACGGTCGGTTGTGACATAATTATTTATTAACTCCCGCCCTTGCTTTGACCTTCCATGATACCTATTTGCTTTCCGTACTGTTCTCTGTACCCCGTATAGGCTGCACTATGGATTGTAAGTTCGTGTTCGGCATCCATAAAGTTCTTTCTGCTGCGTCTTTCTTCCTTAAGCGTCTGATGTGCCTCTCTCAACGAATCCATGTTAATTCCCAGTTTTGCTGTTTTTACAGGGTCATTAATCAATTCTGACAACTTGCTCATTTCTTTTTCAATTGCTGCATAATCTTCGCTACTATTAAAGTTTTGGCTTGTAAGTAGTGCATTAATTCTGTCTATCATAGCAGGGTCGAATTTATTAATCCCTTCACTAATAGACGAAAACTGGTCTTGTACATTTTGCGCATTCAGTTTAAGCGAATCTTCCGCCGAACCTCTTTGACTTGTGTATTTGTCTACGTTTTTCTCTGCCCTGTCCATACACTGCTTGGTAAAGCTAACCTTTGTCACGTATCCAAGCGCGTTTTCTGCGTTTGTAATATCGCTGCCCGTCATTTCACCGTCTCTGCCAAATGTGCCATATATTTCTGCCATGGTGGCGGCATCTTTTCTACCGCCTGGCGTAGAAAACTTCTTACGCATATTTTCGTCGTCCTTGAATATATTTTCCGGACTATCCCAATCCCCGATGGACATAAGGTAACAGGCTTTTTGAACCTTGGACCATTGTCCTTTCTGGTTGGCTGCCATAACATCTTTGTTATCCATGATTGCGTCCCTGTTTCCCGCATTCATTCTAAGAAGCGTGGTTCCGATTTCTTTTGCAAGTTCCCCGCCCGCTGCGCTTACATACATACCGTCAAGCCTTTCCTTAAAGTCTTCCGAATCTTTAAAGTCAGCCAATCCGGTACCCATGTTTTTAACATAATTGTTGTATCTTTTGGCAGCCGCAGCTTTTTCTTGTTCTGACAAACCATGACTTAAAACACCATGTGCCATGCTTTGCGCTTCAAACATCTGTCCCAAATCATGCTCGGACAATCCGGAGTAGTTACGCACCTTATCAAGATTATCTTGGAAACCTTTATGTGCTGCATCAAAACTGCCTGCGCCATAGATTGCGGAGGAAAGTTTGGATACCTTTGCAATATCGTCTTTGCTTGCATTGGGAACCAAAGCAGCCAAGTCACCGTTACGCGCCGCCTTGATTTTCTCCTTATCTTTAAATACATTTTCATCAATGCTGTCGAAGTCACCGGCTTCAATTGCAGCTCGTGCCTTTGCAATGTCTGCGGAACTGGCATCTTTGCTCCACAAATGTCTTGAATCAATACTGCCAATCATTTTTCCAAGATCTGTTTTCGAGTTGGCCCCAACTGCCGCCACTCTTGCCCTGATTTGGGCAGTTTTATTTGGGTCCATAAGGTCTGCCATCGTATACTCGGTAATCCCCATCGCACGTAGACAACCCATAGCCTCATTAGCACTCTTAGAATTTAGGAATGCCGCCTTATAATTTTGTGCCAAAGCTTTGGTCCGCACTTTCCCGCGCTCTTCGAAATCTTTTTTCTGTTTGTCGCGTCTTGCTTGTTTTTCTTTGGCTCCAAAGGTTTCTTTTATACCTTTGCCTAATTTTCCTTGCATAAACACACCGTTGTCCAAGTCAAAACCGGCCCTGAGAAGTGATCCGCCAAGAGAGCGTTGCCAATATTCACTTGCTGCAAGTTTTTTGCCCGCAATTAAAGCGCCTTCCGCAGCTAAACTCATCCCCCCAGTCGCAACGGCAGCAGCACCGCGCGCACCCCAAGTTGCCGCCTTACCAAGTTTCGCCATGAAACGGTCTCCGTATGCTTTCTTGGCTTCCGCTTCTGTGATGCCATCCTTTTTCATCTTATCTGCTACCCACTTTGCCTGTCTTTCGGAAGCACCCTCAGCATAGCGATCGCCCGCCCTTTGCCCATATTTGTAAATCCCGGCGGCAGCATCCAAAACCTGTGCCCCGCCTTTGGATAATTCTTTCCATGCGGCTTTGCCCATGTCTGTAAGGCTCTTTTCTTCTATACCTTCGGTTCCGAACATGGAATCAATGGTTTTGCGTATCTTGGGCAATAACGCCACCAAAGCAACCGTCATAAATGCACTCATTATAAGGTTACCGGCTTTGAAGCTTGCGGTTTCTGCCCATAATCCTCTGCTGGATGATTCGGGGAAGAACCTGAAAGATTGGAATACGGGATAAATAAGGAAGAACAAGTTCAACGAAAGTATGACACCGTAAACCGCGATGACTTTTTTGTAAAACGGCATGACAAATTGGTCTTTGAATTGTTTGCCGTCATCAATCGGGAACATTGAAAGCGGTATCGGCGACAAAATATACAGCATTACAAGTTCCATCAACCGCTGGACAAGCCCGAACGCGAAATTTAAAAACACACCAAGGACAATGAATATCCCGCCGAACAGTATTATGTATTGAATATCACTCATGTCATAAAGGGCTTCGACGGCCTTTTGGTTTCGATATGTCATTGGGGTACTATCGCCGCCAAGGGTAACAACGTTCCATTGTACTGTATTTGAAGAAATAACAGTACTTCTTGCTCTCTCGCGTCTTATCAAATAATATACTTGGCCTTTAAAAGGCTTCATACTCATGCATCTGTCAATATTATCGGGCGTAAAGATGACTGATGTTGTTAAATCGCCATTTATATCATTATTAGTTTTTTGCCCGTTAATCATGACCCCATCGCCTTTTTCAAAGGCAAAACTAGGGGCAACAAGGTCAAATTGTTTTAAAAGCAAACTTGGATTTACTATTCTTGGTATTGTGACTTCAAAACTGGTTACGATTTCTGCGCCTCCTGCCAGTCCTTGTGTTGTCAAAATACGCACCCTACCGCCTTCCATCTCTCCTTTCCGAGGTCCTTCCTTTACCTCCACTCCATACCACTCCTCTCCCCATTCTTTTATTGTTGCCTCGAATTTACTCTTGCTTATCGCAGTTACATTTGGAGTACTACCCTTGTATTGGGAATTATTCGGAAGTGATTTAAACCATTCATGGACTTCCATGACACTATTAATCATCTCAGTCCATGCGTTTTGTGCCTTTTCCTTGGTATTACCATCAAACCCATTATCAGGTTCAGAAAAAGTGAATTTTGGTTTTCTAATTCCTGCTGAATTTGTTGACCTGGTAAAATCATTTGCTGGGGTAACCCAATAATTATCACTTGGATTTTCCCAATTACCGCCAAACCAAACATAACCTACGTTATTGCTTGTCACCTGAGAATTTTGCACGTATCCCCATGCATCAGATGAGAAAGGCCACCAATTAGTAGAACCGACCGGTACGAAATTGAAAACATATGTTTCCATATTTATTTGGGCAGCATTCACTCCCTGCGCATATTGATTTTCATAAAAACTATTATTATTTTCTACTTCATATGCCGCCCCAGGTACAGTTGACAAGCGAGGCTTCCACCAAGAATTTTTAACAGTCGACATAGATTCTGTTTTTATTTGCAAAACAGGCTTGCCATAGTAAGCACTTGTGCTTGTATTACGCGCCGCCAATTCATTAGTATTATTGTTATAATTGCCGGGTGGTTTTGGAATCTCGTCCCATTTTTCCTTTCGTGCAAGAGAACTCCCATCATTACCCAGCGGTCCCTGCGGTCCGTCAAGCCGCAATCGATTGGCATTATACGATGCAGCACCAAATATTACTCCCGAAACACCAACTCCGTCACGGCGACCTGTGGCATCGTTAAGTGCGGTTAAAACTATTCCGGAAACCCGTATACCCACGACGACAACCGCGGTAATAAACAACATTATGAACATGCCTTTGAACATACGGAACACAATCATGTATGGATTCCCGCCGTCTTTTTTCATGTAATTTTCGCGGATGATTTGCAAAACGGTAAAGAACATCAAAAGTACGATAGCGACTATTATAAGGTTCATAAAAACCCTTTGCACGGGGCCGCTGTTTATAAGCAGTGATACAATATCAAGGTTTTGCGTCCCGCCTATATCGGGTGCAAATGCACCGCTTTGATTAGTGTTAACACCGCCTCCCAACGGGTCCACGCCTGCAAGCATGTGAAAAATGTCTTCCAATATATCAATAACAACAGCAATATATGTCCATATTGTATAGACAACATACCAAATCATGTCCCATAACTTGTATGGGAGTTGTGCCCACGCATCAAGCATTAATCGACCCCAAATTCACGCATTAATATTATCACCGTGACGAAGAAGCGTCAAACAAATTGACAGGATTTATTTAGCGATATGTACACAAAGGTCAACGGTTTTAAGGCTGTAACCCCATTCGTTATCGTACCACGCGACAAGTTTCACAAAGTTCGGGTTCAACATGATGCCGGCATTGACGTCGAAGATACAAGTATTCGGGTCGCCGATACAATCGCTTGAAACGATGTCGTCGGTGACATATGACACGATGCCGCGCATTTCTTGTGTTGATGCGCGTTTGATTTCGGCACAGATTTCTTCATATGTTGCGGATTTTTCAATTTTTATTGTAAGGTCTACAACAGACACGTTTACCGTCGGCACACGGAACGACATTCCGGTTAACTTGCCGGCAAGGTCGGGCATTACAAGGCCTACCGCACGCGCCGCACCCGTAGATGACGGGATAATGTTGGCACCCGCCGCACGTCCGCCGCGCCAATCTTTATTGGACGGGCCGTCCACGGTTTTTTGTGTCGCGGTGATAGCGTGAACCGTGGTCATCAATCCTTCGGTGATTTTGAATTTGTCGTGGATAACTTTTGCAAGGGGGGCAAGGCAGTTCGTTGTACAACTTGCGTTGGATACGATTTTCATTTCGGGTCTGTAATCCATGTGATTTACACCCATGACGAAGGTCGGGGTTTCTTTGTCTTTTGCGGGGGCGGTTATGACAACTTTTTGCGCGCCCGCGGCAAGGTGGGCGTTGCAAGCCTCGGTAGACGTGAATACTCCCGTTGCTTCCGCGATGATTTGCGCGCCGGCTTTACCCCACGGGATTTGTGACGGGTCTTTTTCGGCAAAAAAGAATATTTTTTTACCGTTGACGATGAGTTGTTTATTGGCTTCGTCGATTTCGATTTTGCCTTTGAATCGGCCGTGGACCGTGTCGTATTCAAGCATGTACTTTGCGTACTTCAGGTCTATGAAAGGGTCGTTGATTGCGACGATTTCCGCGTCCTTGCGGTCTGCCGCGGCGCGCAGCATAAGCCGCCCTATGCGCCCGAACCCGTTGATTCCGATTTTTGCGATTGCCATGTGAGATACCTCCGATAATTAAAAGATACTTAATATTATCCACATTTGGGGCGCGTTGTAAACTGAAATTTTAGATTTAACATACCCCGTCATCGGCTATGCCGATGCCACCCCTTTCATTGAAAGGGGAACTGTGAGAAATGCCAAATGCTAAAAAAGTTTTAGTCCTCTAAGCCAAGCAGGTAATCGGCGGTCACGCCAAAAAACTTCGCAAGCGCCACAACCGCAGTCGCAAGCGGAACGCGACGCCCGTTTTCCCAAAACGAAATTGCTGTCGAACTCAAAGAGAGCGTTGCCGCCAATCCCTCGACTGACAGTTTCTTTTCACGGCGGAGTTCGCGTAATCGTTCGGCAAATTTTTCCATCCGCTATTAATTTACTTTACAATTGTAAAGAAAGTATTGACCTTTTCAACTGTAAAGGATATGCTTGACTATGCAAAACGACACGATTCAAAAAATACTCCTAGCCATGCATAACGACATCTCGAAAAACTATCGTCCGCGTGCACCAGAACCCAACGAATCGCCGGAAGACCGCGATATGCTTGATAACATCTACGAAACAGATTTTTTTATGGTTGAAAGTTTCAAACTTGGGTTTAACCTTGCGAAAGAGGTTTTTAATTAAACTGAATTCTGCTTGCAAAAGCAATCCATCTTTGTGTATAATATAGCTATGGAAATATTGAATTACGAACCCATTTCAACCAAGGGCAAAGTATTAATAGACGAAAAAGTCTTCAACGAACTTAAAAAAGCATATGCAGAAGTGCAGATGACCGCCTCTGTTCGCAAGGCAAAAGAAAACTATGCAAAAACCGGCATCAAACACGACGGAGACGAGGCTCTTGCAAACTTGAGAGAAAAATATGTCCGCAAAGTATAGAACTTACTTCCTGCCCGAAGCGATACAAGTGAAGAACTACATAATACTGTACGAAGTGAATGAGAAAACAAAAGAAGTGTTAATTACACATATCTTTCACGGCGCGCGGAATTATATAGGACTCTAATTCACAACACTCTTAATCGTATAAATCTTCTCGGTTTTTTTGCCGTGGATTATGCCGACGCGTTTGATAAGAATTGCGCGCATATAAAACATCAAGGCGATTGCAAGCACCAAGATTACCCCAAGCCAAACGATAAGCTGTATCCAATATACGGCATTAAAGACCCCCACCGCCAAAACTATGCCGAGTATCACAAAAACCCCCGCCATCGCAAGCAACCCGTAACAAATATCTATTGAAGCGGAATGTTCGCGGACTTTGTCGCGATATATGGGTTTGTGGCTTTTGACTTGAGGACGGGTGACAGCGGCTTTGTGCGCGGCGGCGAGTTTATTGCGTTCTTCGGTTTTGTTATAACCGCTTGCGTATTCAATGTATTTGATTTTCCAACCCAACCAATTATCCATAGTACGTGCGAACTTGTTTCGGTCGGGTAAAGCGATGATAACATCGGCGACGGGGCGCGCGAACAAGGTTGCATTGGTTTTGCCGGTATATTTTCCCTCGACACCGAAAATGCGGGCACCGATTTTTACCATGCGGTCGTTTAGTTTCATTCTTATCCTGTCAAAGCCGTAATGTTCGCGGCGTGCATATACAATTTTTTCACCTTTTGCGTATTCGTCAAGAAGTATTTTTAATATGCCGACGGGGTTCAATATATCAATATCGGCAAGGATTACGACTTCAGAATCGGGGGCGATGGCTTGCATACCTGCGGTGATTGCGGCTTGTTTGCCGTGGCGGCCGTCAAGGTTTATTATCCGAAGCACCCTGTTCAGTTTCGAAGTTTCCAAAAGAATTTCTTCCGACCCATCGGTACAGCCATCGTTGACGACGACGATTTCGTACGGAACACCAAGTTTTTTGAATTCTTCCAAATACTTGTTTAAAACTTGTTGCAAAATTGCAACCTCGTTGTAAACTGGTAACACCAACGATATTTTCCCCTTTACCATAAAAGGAGTGTAACATCAAATGAAACTTGTGACAACAAAAACTTTGCTTGAATGGGCAACAAAGAATAACCGCGCGGTGTGTGCGTTTAACGTCAATAACATGGAACTTGTCCAAGCTATCACCGAAGCCGCAAACGAATTACAAGTCCCCATAGTTTTACAAGTCACAAGCAGCGCACGCAAGTATGCGGGGGCGGTATACATAAGAAAGCTTGTCGA